>Ga0299907_10001986_pt1 | contig 12259 bp, 12 predicted proteins | sample RVTome_16_FD_198680 | JGI IMG/M metagenome (GOLD analysis project Ga0299907, IMG submission 198680) | Soil microbial communities from uranium-contaminated site in the Upper Colorado River Basin, Wyoming, United States - RVT152D67 (version 2) ...
CTGACGGACCAAGCTCACCTGCTCGGGGGTGGTCAGCGGGATGGGCCGGCTTCCGGTCACCGTCTCGATCAGTCTGATGGCGAGGGAGTGATAGGTGGTCACGTCGACGGGGACCCCGCCAGTCCCCAGTGCCTCTTCGATCCGCCTGCGCAGGCGCGCCGTGGCCCGCCGCGAAAAGGAGAGGACTACGACCTGCGACGATCGTGCCCGTCCAGAGGAGATGAGCCGGGTGACCCGTTCGACGAGGAACTGGGTCTTCCCGGTCCCCGGTCCTGCCACCACGATCTGGCGCCCGTCGCCATCGTCGAGGAACGGGCCCCACTCGTCCCCACGCAAACGCACCTGATCGGCCACCCCCACGATCGTAGGGGTCAGGCGGCGGCGGGCAGGGCGGTCTCGGCCACGATCTCTGCCATCAGCCCCAACCCGGCCAGATAGGCCACGGGGTCGGCGAAGACCGACTGCGTCGTGGTGGTGTCGTTGCGGTTTCGATCGGAGTCTGACTTGGAGGTTCGGTTGCTCATGAGGTTCAAGCTACGACCTGGCACCGACAGATTTCTCTGAACGACGTCATCCTGACAACTCCATGTCATAGGATCGGAGGTCAATCCCAATGGAGGCAAAGTGGAGTCGCGACCTGAATTCGACTCACAGATGTACAACGAGGCGGTCGGCCAGTTCAACCGGGTGGCAACACTCATGGGCCTCGACGACAACGTCGCCGATCGGCTCCGGGTCCCGCAGAAATCGACAGTCGTCAGCTTCCCTTTCCGACACGACAACTACACCGAGGTGGAGACGATCTTCGGCTACCGGGTACAGCACCTGACCACCATGGGACCGACCAAGGGCGGTATCCGCTTCGACCTCGATGTCGATCTCGGTGAGGTCGCCGCCCTGGCAATGCTGATGACCTGGAAGTGCTCCATCGTCGGGGTCCCTTTCGGCGGGGCCAAGGGTGGGGTCCGAATCAACCCGATGAACCTCTCCCGCGCCGAGCTGCAGAGGGTGACCCGTCGCTTCACGATGGAGATCATCAATGTGATCGGGCCCGACACCGACATCCCGGCTCCGGACCTGGGCACCAACGAGCAGGTGATGGCCTGGATGATGGACACCTACTCACAGCACGTCGGGCACGCCGTCCCCGCCATCGTGACCGGCAAGCCACCGGCGCTGGGTGGCAGCATCGCCCGCCGTGAGGCGACCGGGCGCGGCCTCATGTTCCTGCTTCCCCAGGCCGCCGCCGCCATCGAGCTCAACCCGATCGGCGCCTCGATCGCCATCCATGGATTCGGAAACGTCGGTCGCTATGCCGCAGTCGCCGCCTCGGAGATGAACGCCAGAGTCGTGGCCGTGTCGGACATCTCCGGCGCGGTGTACAACCCCGACGGGCTCGACGTGCCAGCGTTGGGCAAGTGGGTGGACGAGAACCGCTTCCTCGAGGGATACCCGGACGCCGACTTCATCGGAGGCGACGAGATATTCGGCCTCGACGTCGACGTTCTCGTCCCCGCGGCGATCCAGAACGTGTTGCGGGCCGACAACGCACCGGACGTGAAGGCGAAGCTGGTCATCGAGGGAGCCAACAACCCGATGACCCTGGAGGCGGACGACTTGCTCCGGGAGAGAGGCGTGTTCATCGTCCCCGACATCTTGGCCAACGCAGGCGGGGTCACCGTGAGCTACTTCGAGTGGGTCCAGGACGTTCAGAAGTACTTCTGGTCGGAGAACGAGACGGTGGGGCGTCTTCGCGAGATCATGACGCGGGCGTTCGACGACGTGCACACCATCGCCCGCTCAGAGGATGTCGACATGCGCACCGCCGCCCTCATCAAAGGCATCCGCCGCGTCGCCGACGCCAAGCTGGTGCGGGGAGTGTTCCCGTGAGCCCTGGCGCGGCTCTGTGGTGCGAAAATGCGCTCTGAGGGGTGATTTTCGTACAACAGATCGAGAAGATCGGGAGCGGTCAGGTGACGTCGGCCGCGAATGCCGGGCAGATCTCCTGGTAGGAGCACCAGTTGCACAGACTCCCCGGCCGGGCCGGGAAGCGATCAGTGGACATTGCCCTCTCGATGGCAGCCCACAGGGCGCGCAGCTGGCCGTCCATGGCGTCGAGCTGGCGGTCCTCGATGGGCAGCCGGTAGAGGGTGGGCCCATTCAGGTAGAGGAGACGGACTTCCTTGGGCGTCTCCCCGTACTTGTTCCGGATCAGCAACGCATAGATCTTGAGTGCGAAGAAGGCCGATAGGGCGTACCGCTCGGGCGGGGCCTTGCCGGTCTTGTAGTCGGTTATGACCAGACGCCCGTCCTCGTCGCGGTCGATGCGGTCGAGGATCCCCCGGATCATCATCCCGCCGAGGTCTTCGAGCATGTCGAGCTCGCGGTCCTCGGGGTCGAATGTGGTGGGGTCCTCGATGGAGAAGTAGTTGGCGAGAAGGGCCATGCTCTCGATGCCCCACTCCCGCTCCTCGTCGACATCGGTGAACAGACCCTCGAACTCCTCGTCGCCCCTTATCTCGGTCCAGGCGGTGCGGAAGAGGTCGTAGAGACGCTCCGGTGTGCGCGAGCCCACTTCGTCGTCGAACAGTCGCTGCAGGGCGAGATGGGCCGTGGTTCCCCGGGCCTGGTACACCGAGGGTGGCTCCGAGATCTTGTCGATGGCGCGGAACTTGAACAGCTGCGGGCAGGTCTTGAAGTCACCCGCCCGGCTGGGGGAGAGGGTCTGGAGTTGGGTCTCGACCCGTTGCGGTTCCACTTCTACGGTCACGATTCCGATCTTAGGAACCGGCCCCGACAGAAACGTGTCAGTGGCCCACGCTCTTGGGCTCGTCGGCGGGGTCGGGCAGCCCCGGCTTGGGAACCGACACCACACGGGTCCGGTCGAGCCTCCGCGCCGGGGCGAAGAAGAAGACCGCCACGATGGCGACGATCGAGCCCGAGGCGAGCAACGTCTGCTGGACTCCGATCGCAGCGGCGAGGGCGGGGGCGAAGGCGAGCGGCAGCAAGTGCCCGACCTCGGAGTGGACATGGTGCACCCCCATGATCCGGCCAACTGCGTTCTCCGGTGAGTTGATCTGGAGCATCGTCCGGTGCAGGGGGGCCATTTGCCCGATGATCAGCCCCCAACAGAATCCGGCTGCCACCACGACGCCGAGGATGTCGGTGCCGACGTAGGCGAGGACCCCTAGGGCGTTCATCCCGACGAGGATCGTCAGCCAGGTCGCGGTCCGAAAGCTCTCCGGGAGCCTGCCGGCGATCAGCGTCCCTCCGATGAGGCCGATCCCGAAGATCGAGTTGACCCATCCCAGCGTCTCGACCTCGACACCCAGGATGTCCCGGTAGAAGAGTGGCTCCAGGGCGCTGAACATCCCGAACAGCAGCCACACCGAAGAGCCCAGCCAGATGTAGAAGCGAAGCCGGGGATTGCCGTAGGCGATCCGGAAGCCCTCACGCAACTCGCTCCAGCTACCGCCTGAGTCCTCGTGCTTGGCCATCGGCCGAACCTTCACAGGCCAGATGAGGATCGCCCCCACCACCGAGGTGACGGCATCGAGCACGAAGATGGAGTCGACGCCGATGGAGCCCGCGAGGACTGCACCCATGGCGGGACCCACCACGAATGCCGTCCAGGAGGCTCCCTCGATCCAGGAGTTGACCTTGGCGAGCCGGGTCGGGTCGTCGGTCAGGAATGGGCCGAAGGAGGAGATCGCGGTGAACACTGGTGTGCCCACCAGCCCGAGCACGAACGTGGCCACCACCATGCTCGGGATGGTGTTGGTGAAGACGAGAGCGAGCGCCGCCGGCACGAAGGCGATCTCTCCCCAGATGACCACCCGCCTCGGGTCGAATCTGTCGACCAGGACGCCGGCTATCGAGGCGCCGATCAGCGAAGCGACGCCGAGGGCGGCCATGACCGCGGCGAGTTGGGCAGGCGTCGCTTCGAGCTCGAAGGCCGCCTTGCCCCATATCCCGACGAAGAAGGCCGCCTCGCCACCCACCCGAGACACGAAGCGCGCCAGGACGACGGCGCGCACGTTGCGGTCTGACCACATCGTCGGGACGGTACCCAGGACAAACGGGCCCCTGGTGGCCAATTCGGGCCCGCGAAAACTGGGCAAAAGGCGCGAAAACAAAGGGCCGCTTCCTCTTGACGCTCTTCGGCGGCGAGATCTACTTTTTCTCCACCGATTGAGGGCAACCTCGATCGGGGAAGGAGGGACTCCGGTCTCTCTGGACAGTCACCCATCCGGGGGCCCGCTTTCCCGGTGAGTGACTAGAGAGCCCCAAGAGGGCTGCGGCTTCGGCCAAAGCTCCCTTGGGGTTTCTCGCTTCAGGAGCGCGAAGTCACGCCGACTCTCCGGGTCACCAGGGCCCACCAGGTGACGGCGACGGCCGCCCCCACATGCCACAGCCCATGAGGTTGCCACGAGCTGTTGGGATCGCAGAGGACGCCGCCGGTGGCGCCGAGACGTCCGATGACGGCTACGACGACGAGCAGCGCCAGTGGACCCAAGGTTCGCATCGATCGGTCTCCCATGATGAGCAAGACGATGGCGACGGCAGCGAGGAAAACACCCACCGGGTCACCGGCTCCGGGGACCGCGATCACGGCGGCGAGGATCGCCAGCCCGGGCAAGCGGGCCCACCGCTCCCACGAGCGGCCCTGGCTTGCCACCACCAGGAGCAGCCAGGCAAGGGTCAGGTCATGAACCCATTCCGCATATGGAGGCATCGGCCCGTGGAAGAGAAATGAGCCCACCCCCGTGGTGATCGAAGCAATCCCGACCCAGATGTGCTCCGTCCGAAGGATGATGATCGCCCCGCCGAACACGAATGCGATCGTCGTGACAGAGTTCACCGGCTGACCGAAGAATGCGTCGACGACCGCCTCACAGTCTTTGAGAGCGCCCATGACGACCGAAGCTATCGGGCTGGTGAACCCATCGCGAAAACTGCTTTACAACTCGCGAAAAACAAAGACGCTCTCAGCTTGTCAGCCACGGGGAGGCGGTCTACTTTTCCGGCCACGTCGAAGGGGAAACCCGGAGACGGCGACCGACACGGCGGGTAACCACCGGACTGGTCGGACTGGAAGGCCGGCTTGCCGGTCGGAAGGTCAGCCAGAAGTCTGCGGGAAACTGCAGGCGGAAGGTTCGGTCGGAGCGCCGGACGGGGATCCTTCGGGATCGTCGAGCGGACGAAGACCAAGGCGAGCCGAAAGGCCCGCCACGGCGGATCGAGAGGTCGGCCCCAGGCAGATCGAGAGATAGGCCAGGGGGTCAGGTCGTGAGACCGACGCCAGCGATTCTCACGAATCGCACAGCAGTGGGACTCGTCCTACTGCGAAGCCGGACGGAGTTGGGTCCCCGGCCCGACAACGGACGGAGAGAGCCCCGAGAGGGTTGAAGCTTCGGCGGAGACTCCCTCGGGGTTTCTCGCGTTCAGCTTCATGTGAGGGGGGACGACCCCCCTCTGACCCCCCGACACCTTGAGGCTCTCTCGACCCTGTCTGGGGGAGGTTTCACCCGTCTCCTGACCTGTGAGGGGGGACGACCCCCCTCTGACCCCCCGCCCCCTTGCCGTTGCCTCACCCGGGCTGGGGGAGCGTTGTGAAGTTCACCGTCTCCTGACCTGTGAGGGGGGGACGACCCCCCTCTGACCCCCCGCCCCCTTGCCGTTCCCTCACCCGGGCTGGGGGAGGTTGCCCCGTCTCGTGCCCCCGCCGGCCAGGGGTATCACGGTTTCGCGGTCCTCTCCGGGTGTGCAATCAGGCGCGTTGAGCGCGCGTGTGTGCACACTCGCAGGCCATCGGCGGTCCTTCTCGGCAATTAGGCTCCGCCGCGAAACCGATGCCGAGGAGCCAATAGAGATGGGATACCCCGAGCGTTTGCTCAGTGACGGTGAGGTCGTCGAGGCCGAGTTCAGGCCGCATTGGTCCGGCCTCCTCCGTGAGGGGGTGGTCATCCTCGTCGGGATTGCGTTGGCCGTCGTCTTGGTCATCGTGGGAGTGCCGGCGTGGGCTTACCTCATCCTGGTCGGAGTCGTCCTGATCCTCATCGCGCGCGGGCTGGTGCGTTGGCTCACCACTTCGCACGTGATCACCACTGAGCGGTTGATCTATCGCGCCGGGTTCATCGCCAAGCATGGCAACGAGTTGCCTCTGGAGGTGATCCAGAACGTGGCTTTCAACCAGACGATCATCGAGCGCATCTTCGGCACCGGCGACCTGATGATCGAGTCAGCGGGCACACACGGCCAGACCCGATATCGAGATATCCCCAACCCGGAGGGGGTGCAGTCGCTGATCTACCGGGTCAGGGAGGCGAGGATCAACGACGTCGAGTCGGGGCGGTCTTCCCGCCCGCCGACGAGCTCAGACGACTCGACCATCGCCCGGTTGGAGCGTCTCTCTCGTCTGCATGATCAGGGAAAGCTCAGTGACGCCGAGTTCGAGGCCGAGAAGGCCAAGCTCCTCGGGGGCTCCGCCTGATGCACATGCAGGACGACTTCCCTCTCCTGCTATCGACTCTCTACGACCACGCGGTCTGGATCCACCCCGACCAGGAAGTGGTGTCGGTCGAAGCCGACCGCAGCCAGACCCGGTGGACCTACGCTCAACTGGACGGTCGCATTCGCCGGCTGGCCACGGCTTTCGACGCCCTGGGGATCGAGCGAGGCGATGCGGTGGGCACCTTCGCCTGGAACAACCACCGCCATCATGAGCTGTACTGGGCAACGGCCAACAGCGGGCGGATCTGTCACACGGTCAACATCAGGCTCTTCGCAGACCAGATCGTCTACATCGTCAACCACGCACGGGACAAGGCCGTCTTCGTCGATCCCGATCTCGTCCCGTTGGTGGCCCCGCTCGTGGAGAGGTTCGACACGGTGGAGACGATCGTCGTGATGGGGGACTCGGCCAGCGACGACATACCTGGCTCGATCTCTTACGAGGATCTGATCGCAGACCAGGCACAGCAGGAAGAGTGGCCACTCCTGGATGAGCGATCGCCGATGATGTACTGCTACACGTCGGGCACCACAGGCAACCCCAAAGGGGTCGCTTACACCCAGCGCTCCACCTATCTCCACACCATCTCCAATCTGGCCAACTTCGCCATCGAGCCGAGTGACAACGTGCTCCCCGTCGTGCCCATGTTCCACGCCTCGGCGTGGGGTTATCCGTTCATGGCGACGGCCAAGGGGGCCAAGATCACCTATCCGGGCCCGGATCTATCCCCTGAAGGACTGGTCGCCCTGTTCGTCGGCGAGGAGGTCACCTTCAGCGCCGGTGTCCCCACCGTCTGGCTCGGGATCAAGGCGTATCTCGACGCACACCCGGATATCGATGTCTCATCGATTCGCGCCTTCCTCTGCGGCGGTTCGGCGGTGCCGCGGGCCATGATCCGTGGCTACTGGGAGGATCGTGGGATAAGGGTCGTCCAGGGTTGGGGCATGACCGAGACCAACCCCATCGCCTCCATGGCATATCTCAAGCCCCAGATGGAGGACTGGCCGCTCGAGGACCAGTTGGATCGGCTCGAGACCGCGGGCATCCCCACACCCGGGCTCCAGGTGAAGATCGTGGATGAGCTGGGAGAGGAGCTGCCCCACGACGGGGAGGCCTTCGGGGAGCTCTTGATCAGAGGGCCTTGGATCGCAGCCGAGTACTACAAGGACGATCGGACGCCACAGTCGTTCGAGAACGGCTGGTTGCGAACCGGGGACGTCTGCAAGATCACACCGGAGGGTTACGTGCGCATCACCGACCGGGCAAAGGACGTGATCAAATCGGGTGGGGAGTGGATCAGCTCCCTCGACGTGGAGAACGAGCTGATGGCCCACCCCGCTGTCGCCGAGGCCACCGTGGTGGGGCTCAAACACGCCAAGTGGCAGGAGCGGCCCGCCGCATTCGTGGTGCTGGCACCGGGGTCCGAGGCCAGTTCTGAGGACTTGATCGAATATCTCGGCGAGCGGGTGGCCAAGTGGTGGATTCCCGACGAGATCGTGTTCATCGATGAGATCCCCAAGACCGGGACGGGCAAGTTCGACAAGAAGGTGGTCCGCGACCGTTACTCCGACCTCCTCATGGAGGGGTAACCGTTTCGGCCGGAGACGGGAAGTGGACGGAGGTCAGCGGGTGAGCCCGGCAGCGACCCTCAGATCGTGATCTGAGGCAACGCCGGACCTGGCCGCATCGAGAATCAGGCTGCGCTGCTCTCTCGAGAGCGGGTCGATGAGGCAGAACTCATTTCCGAACGGGTCCTGGAGGACTGCCCAATCGGCGGACGGAGTCGCGTCACTCGAACCGGGGCGGGGATAGATGCTCGGCTCCTTCTTGACGCGACCACCGAGCTCGATGATTCGGCTGATTGCAGCGTCGACCCCGTCGGTGGGGGCGATGTCGAGATGGGCGCGATTGGGGTCGGCCCCTTTAACGGCGTCGACCAACTGGAGCACGAGATCGGGATGCCCCGACTCGGGGCTGACCAGGTGCGAGTACCTGCCGTTCCAGGCCGAGATGCCCACCTCGCGGCCTGTGATCTCGGTCCAGAACATCTCACCCACGGCCAGGTCGTTGACGTCGATGATCATCGAGAGCAGTTTTCCAACACTCATCAGAGCGACACTACGGCCAGGTGGCTGTCCCGATCAGTTCAGGGCGACGATCGCCCCGTTGAGGACGCCGGCGAATGCGATCCAAGCGAGATAAGGAACGAACAGCCACGCCGCTCCGCGGCTGACCGCCCACATCTCCACGGCCGACCAAACCGCGGCAGTGAAGAGCGCCACGATCACGACCATCGCCCAGGACGGTTCCTGAAGGGCGAAGAAGACAATGGTCCAGCCAAGGTTGAGCACGAGTTGCAGCGCCCAGGGACGAAGCGTGGACAGGCCACCGCCGTTGCGCCAGGCCAGCCACCCGGCGATCGCGATCATGACATAGAGAATCGTCCAAACGATTCCGAAGACCTGGCTCGGCGGATAGAACACCGGCTTCTGTAGAGACTCGAACCACTGGCTGTCGACCGACTCCCGGGTCGCCATCGAGCCCAGCCAGGCAACGAGCGCCGTCGCCGCGGCGAAGACGAGGAGGCTGCGCGTCTGGATCCAGGTCTGGCGGCCGGAAGTCAGCTCGGTGGTCTGCATGAGCCAGCTATACCCGAGAAGCCGCCGTGGCCAACCACCGGGGACGCTGAGCGGGTGAGGTCGTGTCCTCCGGCTAGATGGGGACTTCGACGAGCTCGCCAGAGCTCAGGTCGAGCACGAACTCTTTGGGGCTCTTGGAATCGGCGATGAAATTGGCGAGGCGAGCCCCTGTCTGGCGCACGATCCACCAGGCGAAGTCTTCGGAGCCGGTCACGGCGAACTCGGCCTTGGCCCGCCGGGCCGCCGCCACCGCCTCGATCTCATCGCCGTACTCGCCGAGCACCGTCTCGACCGGGTCGGCCCCGGCTCTCGCCTCGATGAACTGAACCGCCTCGAACATCTCTTGCCTCCTATCGTCGAACTGTACCGCGCCACGCTGGGTGGTGGGCGTTTAGGCTCTCGGCGGCGTGAGCTCGTTCCACACCGCATGGGGCCAGATCGCGGTTTGGGTCAATGGGCTCGTCGGCATCTGGGGCGTGCTGCTGGCGAGACGCGAGAGCCCGCCGCGGGTCTTCTACTGGGCGGTCGGGATCGCCATCTCCGCGATGCTGACCCAGGTGGTGTTGGGGGTGGCGCTGATGTCGGCCGAGGAGATCGACCCGGGTAACCAACATGTCTTCTACGGTGTCGTAATCGCAGCTACTTTCTCGTTCGCCTACATCTACCGCGCCCAGTTCAGGAAACGGCCTGCCCTGTACTACGGGTTGCTCCTACTGTTCACGATGGGCCTGGGAATTCGAGGGATCATGACATTCGGAGTGAGCTTCTGATGCTCCTGGAGGACAAGAAACTGCTGATCACCGGTGTGCTCACCGACGACTCCATCGCCTGGCACACGGCCCGGGTCGCCCAGGAGGAGGGGGCCGAGATCGTGTGCACCGGCTTCGGGCGTGGCCTCCGACTCACCGAGCGGTCGGTGCAGCGTCTTCCCCAGCCATGCGATGTCCTGGAGATGGACATCGGCGACCCCGGACAGGTCGAAGCGGTGGTCTCCGACCTGGAGCACCGATGGGGTCGTGTCGACGGTGCGCTGCACGCCATCGCCTTCGCCCCGGAGGACGCCCTCGGGGGCAATTTCCTCAACACACCGGTGGAGTCGGCGCAAACCGCATTCACAGTGTCCGCGTTCTCATACAAGACCCTCGCCGTGGCGCTGCTCCCCCTGATGGACAAGGCTGGTGGCGGTGCCTTGGTGGCGATGGACTTCGACAACAGCCAGGCATGGCCGGCCTACGACTGGATGGGTGTGGCCAAGTCGGCCCTGCAGAGTGTCACCCGGTATCTCGCCCGTGACCTCGGGCCGCACTCGGTTCGCGTCAACGCGGTGTCCGCTGGCCCGCTGGGAACGGTGGCAGCCAAGTCGATCCCCGGGTTCGCCAAGTTCGACGAGGTCTGGAGAGAGCGCTCTCCCCTCGCGTGGGACACCTCGGACCCCGACCCGGTAGCTCGCATGGTCTGTGTCCTCCTCAGTGATTGGGCCCCCATGACGTCGGGAGAGATCGTTCATGTCGACGGTGGCTTCCACGCAGTGGCCGCCGGGGTCGAGCCCGACGATCAGTAGCGGGCGACGGGGATCTCGGAGGCGGCGACCGGGAGATCGAGCAGGAACGTCGCCCCCCCGCCTTCTGTCGCCTCGACTCGAACCGTCCCGTGCATGACCTCCGTGAGGCTCTTCACGATGGACAGCCCGAGGCCGGTGCCGCCTCGTGACCGCGTGTCCGACTGATCGAGCTGGGTGAACCTCTCGAATATCGAGTCCCTGGCACCGTCGGGGATGCCCGGGCCGTGGTCGACCACAGCGATCATCGCCCTCTGGTTCTTCTGCCAGGCGTAGAGCTCGACAGGCGAGTCGGGAGCGTACTTGGCCGCGTTCTCCACCAGATTGATCAGTATCCGGGAGAAATGGTCCCGGTCGGCGTACACCGCCAGGTTGGCCGGCTCGACCGTGGCCGCAGGCTCGATCGACACCACCCGATTGACCTCGTCGAACATCTCCTTGATCTCGACGACCTCGGGATGCACCGGGATGGCACCGCGGTCGATCCGGGACACGACCAGCAGGTCTTCGATGAGACGCTGCAGACGCCCCGCCTGTCGGCGTGCGCTGATGAGGAGCTGCTGTGAGGTCGGCTCCGGCGGCGCCAGCTCCGGGCGGTTCACCGTGTCCAGCGAGCCGATGATCGACGTGAGCGGGCTGCGCAACTCGTGACTTACGGTGGAGACGAAGTCCGTCTTCATCTGGGCCACTTCCTCGAGACGCCGTGTCATCTCCGCCTGGGCCTCATATCGGCCTATCTGGCTGAGCACGAGCCCGGCCGGAGCGGCGAGCGACCCGAGCTGCTCCAGCTGGTCCTCGGTGAAGTCACCCTCATAGGGATCGCCGACAACGATGACGCCGACACGCATCGACTCGACCTTCAGCGGGGCGACCAGGGCCTGCTTGAGACCCAGGTCTTTGAGCAGGACATGGGAGTCGGTGTCCTCGTCGACTCGCTTCACATAGATGGGTTTGGCGGCGCGGTAGGTCTGGGCGACGACACTGGGTGCGTTGATCTCGACTGTGATGGGATCGGTCTCCAGTGGATAGCCGTTGACCCAGATCGGGCTCATCACCTCCAGACGCTGCATCTCGTGGTCGTGAAGCAGCACCACGCCGACCTGGGCGTCGAGGTATTTGCAGATGGTGCCGACCAGATGGGGGACGATCTCGGCCAGAGACTCGGCGCGGGCCAGAGTGGCGCTCACCGCATAGAGCCGCTCGAAGTCGAGTCGCTGCTGTTCCAGCTTGGCCTCTTTGCCGAAGGAGGTGACCGCCTCCTTCTCGAACTCGAAACCGACCAGGGCGGTGGCCGCGGCTACCACGACGATCACCACGATCGGAGTGATCACCTCGGCGAGGACGTTGGCTTCGAGGTTGATGTTGATGAAGGCGACCGCCAGGCTGATGACCACGGTGACCAAGGCGTGGATCCACCAGACGAGGAGCAGCCCGGAGACGGCGGCCATCCCGTAGAGGATGGGCTCGGCGGTTCCGCTCAGCTCCGGGATGACGGCCAGGGCCGTGATCCCGGCGATCATTCCCAGGAGCCACCCGGTGGCGGCCCAG
>Ga0299907_10001987_pt1 | contig 12257 bp, 12 predicted proteins | sample RVTome_16_FD_198680 | JGI IMG/M metagenome (GOLD analysis project Ga0299907, IMG submission 198680) | Soil microbial communities from uranium-contaminated site in the Upper Colorado River Basin, Wyoming, United States - RVT152D67 (version 2) ...
GCCCGAACGCGCTCTTCAGCCATTCGCCGACAACCTCCTCGACGATGGCTGCCGCCGGCGATGTCGTGGCGTTGAAGGCAACCTGATCCCACCCCGTCGCGAGGAGGTCGGCGGCCACCGCCGCGTCAAGCGAGCCGCCGATGACATAGCCAAAGTAACGCGGGCCGACGGAGGTCACCAATGCGGGCTCGACCGCCGCAGCGAGCTCATCGACGACCGCGGACGCGTCGAGACCTTCGTCGGGCAACGGGCCACCCAAGTGTTCGCGAACCCGCCGGACGTCAGGCGACGGAGCCACGGGAAGATGATCGGCGCGCTCGCGATAGTCGCCGATCCGCTGGGCCGTCCTTTGGAGCAGCTTCTGCAAGTCGGACACCGACGGATTATGCATTCATGCGACCAACGTCGTGTCGGCCTACCGCGTCCGTCCGAGCTGCTCTTCCATCGCCGGGGCGTCCGCCGCGACCTCTCGCTCCACATGAACCTTCGGGAGCAGCCGCGCCAGCCAGCCGGGAAGCCACCAGTTGGCGTTCCCCAGCAGCTCCATCGTCGAGGGAACCAGCACCATCCGCACGAGGGTGGCGTCGACGAACACGGCGACCGCGAGACCCAGCCCGATGAGCTTGATCTGCCGGATGTCGAACCCGAGGACGAACGACAGGAACACCGCGATCATGATGGCCGCGGCCGCGGTGATCACCCGTCCCGTGGTGGCTACCCCATTGGCCACCGAACGGCTGTTGTCGCCGGTCCGCACGTAGTCCTCTCGGATGCGGGACAGCAGGAAGATCTCATAGTCCATCGAAAGCCCGAACAGGATGGTGAACAGCATGATCGGCGCCCACGCCTCGAACGGTCCGGGCTTTCCGATCCCGACCACGCCGGCCAGCCATCCCCACTGGAACACGGCCACGATGACGCCGTACGCGGCGCCGATCGACAGGAGGTTCATGACCGCCGCCTTGACCGGCACAACCACAGACCGGAAGACCACGAGGAGCAACAGGAACGACACCGCGATGACGGCGCCGATCAGCAACGGTAGCCGTTCCCCGGACAGGATGGTGAAGTCGATCCCGCCGGCCGTCAGTCCACCGACGAGCACGTCGAGGTTGGTGCCGGCCTCGGCCTGGGGGATGACCTCGTCGCGAAGGTGGCGGACCAGCTCCTCGGTGGCTTCGTCCTGGGGAGAAGTCGTCGGGTAGACGGTGACGATGGCGGCCGTTGGGTTCGTCAGGTCGTTCGTGATGGGAGAGGTGACGAACGCCACCCCCGGAGTGCCATGCACAGCTCGAACCACCGCACCGAGAGGCGCCACGTCCGCCGGGTCGGACAGCTCGGTGGCGAGGATCAGCGGACCATTGAACCCCGGGCCGAATCCCTCGGAGAGGAGGTCATAGGCCCGGCGCGTGGTCAGCTCCTCCGGGTCGTTGCCGGCGTCCGCCAGCCCCAACCGGATCGAGAACAGCGGGATGGTGAGTGTGATCAGCACCGCCAGGCCCGCCAGACCGGTGGCCCACGGCCGGCGCTGGATGATCCGGCTCCATCGGAACCAGAACGATTGCCGACCGGTGGTCTCCACCTTGCGCAGTCGTGGGATGTGGAGCCGGTCGATGTTCCGGCCGACGAACCCGATCAAGGCCGGCAGCAGCGTGATCGAGGCCAGCATGGTGACGAGGACCGCCAACGCGCCTCCCACGGCGATGCCCTCGATGAACGGGAAGCCCATCAGCAGGATGCCCAGGAAGGAGACGACCACGATGATGCCGGCGAAGACGACCGCGCGACCCGACGTGGTCAGCGCGATCACCAAGGACTGCTCGGGATCGGTTCCTTCGTGAAGGTGTTGCCGGTACCGAGTCACGATGAACAGGGCGTAGTCGATGCCCACCCCGATCCCGATCATCGAGGCGACCTGCGGCGTGAAGTTCGGAACGTTGATGAAGTTGGCCAACAGCAGGATGAGCGACAGCCCGATCCCGATGCCGATGCCGGCCGTCACCAGTGGCAGGAACATCGCGAGTACTGAACCGAACGTGATGAGCAAGATGACCACCGCGGCCAGGAAGCCCACGGTCTCCGCCCCGCCGGGTGGCTCGAACTGGGCCTGGGCGATGGGCCCGCCGCCGAACTCGATCTGGAGCGTCTGGGAGTCAGCCTCCTCGCCGAGGTCGAGCAGGGCCTCGATGGTGCCCAAGGGGATCTCCCCCACCCCCACGTCGAACTGCACGTCCGCGAAGGCGATCTGCCCGTCTGGGGAGACCTGCTGGGCTCCCTCCTCGCTGTACGGGCTGGTCACCATGACCACGTGAGGGAGCTCGGCGGCTCGCTCGAACAGCGCCTCCATCGTCTGCCGGACGGTCGGGTCGGCCACACCTGCGTCGGCCTTGAACACGATCGTCGCGCTGTCACCGGACCGAGCCGGGAACTCCTCCTCCAGGAGGTCGAGAGCCTCCTGCGTCTCCGAGCCGGGGAGGGAGAAATCGCTCGTGTACGCGCCGCCGGCCACGTTCATGAGCGCGATGCTCGCGATGAGCACCCCGATCCACACGAAGACCGTGCGCCACCGATGCCGGTAGCACCATCGGGCCAGTCGTTCGAGCATCCGTTGACCCTCCACTCCCGTATCGGACGCGGGCGATCCGCGACCCAGCCAATGGTAGGTTTCACGGTCCCATGGCGACGTGAGGTATCCCGATGACTCGGTTCGTCGTTGATGCAAGCGCCGTTACCCACCTGGCCAGCAAGCGGTTCGAAGTGTCAGCCGACCACGAACTCCTCGCGCCGACGCTGTTGCGCTCGCAGACGCTGTCGATGCTGCACCAGGCCGTCCACCGCGGCGAGCTCGCCGCGGACGTCGCTCTCAACCTTCTCGAGCGCATCTGGCGGATGCGGATCCGGCTGCTCGGTGACGCCGTGCTCCGGCGGAGGGCGTGGGAGGTGGCAGAGCAGATGGGATGGGCCGATACCTACAACGCCGAGTACGTTGCACTCGCTCAGCTGCAGGCAGACGCGTTCGTAACCCGGGATGCACAACTAGCTCGAAGCATCAAAGGGATCGTTGCGACCGCGTCGATCGACGCGCTGCAGTAGCAACGCAGCGTGGAGCGCTCAACCGTCCGGGTCTCGGACGGGATCGAGCCTGGACCAGGTCTCCCCGCCAACAAACAGCGTCCGCACGCGCCCTTCCACGGTTCTGGTGAACGTGGCGGGTTCCCCCGACGGGCGGAATCCGGGATCTACCGTGAAGACGTCGGGGTCATCGGTGGCCGAGAGCGTCGGCCTCCACGCCGGATCGTCCGGCGAGATGAAGATCAGCTTCCCGTCGCGCCACTCCAACCGGATCACCTCACCGCCGTAGATGGAGGCATACATCCCGAGCAGCGGCCGATAGGCATCGGGCGTTGTAGGCGGCGCCTCGATCGGTGGCGCCGCCTCGAGGATGGCGGTCCGGGCGATCTCGGCCAGATCCATGGCCAGCTTCTCCGCGTCGTCGACGCCGTTCAGCAACGCGATCGCCCCGACCCGCTCCTTCGCGTCGAAGCAGACGTTCGTGATGAATCCAGGAAGACCGCCGGAGTGTTGCACCCAGATGACGTAGTCGCGACGAACCGCGTACCACCCAATCGCCCATGCTTCGGTCCACGCCTCGTCGACCAGGTACCGGGGACGATGCATCTCGCGCAGGGTGGAGCCGGCGAGGATCTGCTTCCCGGCGCGCGGGCCGGCGTCCACGCGGAATTGGAACGAGACCCAACGAGCGAGGTCATCCACACACGACCACAGGCCGCCCTCCGCCCACACCCCGGGCATGGCGGGCGCGATCTCGAGTTCGTCTGAGAACCAGCGCGGCGTGTATCCGGTCGCGCGACGTGCGACGAGCGCATCCGGCAACGGCTCGAACGCCGTCGACGCCATGCCGAGCGGCTCAAGGATCTCCGAGCGTACGTACTCGACGTACGGTGTCCCGCTCACCCGAGCGACGATCTCGCCCAGGAGCTGGTAGGCAAGGTTCGAATACTTCCATTGGGTGTTCGGAGGAACGCGCGTGCCGATCTCGTTCACGCGCGCGAGGCTTCGCTCTGCCAGACCCTCGTATCGGGGAGCGGCCCAGTCCGTCCCCGGCGGTTCACTCATCAACCCGGACTCGCGTGACAGCGCTCGGCGGATCGTGACCGCCTCGATCGACCCGAGCGACCCCGTTCCGCCCCGTAGCTCCGAGAGATGGACGGTGATCGGATCGTCGAGGTCCAACCGGCCGCCATCGCGAAGCTGCACGATCGCCGCTGCAGTGAACGTCTTCGTGATCGACGCGATCCGGTAGAGCGTCGAGGTATCCGAAGCCCGGCGGCTCGCCATGTCTGCGAACCCGATGCCGGCCGACCAGGAAAGCTCGTCGCCGTGCATCACGCCAACCGCGGCGCCCGGAAGGCGCTTGTCCTTCACGAACCGCGCCGCCTTGGCCTCGAGCTTCTCCGCGACGCCTCCGACCGGACCGCTCATGTGGCTCGAAATCTAACGAACGGACCGGATCAACAGGTGCGTCGATTCAGGTGAGGCACCGAGATCTGAGTGGCGTCGACACTGCCAGGACAGTGAGTTGCGCCGAATGAGCTCCTAGCCGGCGAAGTGGACGACCAGAACCAAAACCGCGATCACGCCACCGATGAGGCCGACAGACCAGACGAGCTCCTGCAAGAGCGTCTGATCTCCGTCACCGGCATCGTCGCTGTCGAACGGCTCCGTGTTCACCCGGCGCCCGCTGTTCGCTCAGTCGAACCGCGGAATGACGTACCAGGCGATGAAAGCCAGGATGGCAAGGACGATGATGACGATCGCGCTGTACTTGATCGCTGCGTATCCGGCGAGACTGGGTGACTCGGGTTCCGGACTGTGCGTGTGTTCGTCGCTCATGGTTCCTCCCTGACCGCGCTCCACGGCCGACACGCATGTACCCGGCCAGTTCGGACGACAACCCTCCAAGAGTCCGAAATAGGGCGAAAGACCTAGGCCCTTTCACGAACCACCAGAGAACGAAGGAGCCGGACCCGAACGGGACCGGCTCCTCGAGTTGAAGCTGTGCCGCGTTACGGACCGGTGATCGTGATGAACGCCCCACCGAACCCTTCGAAGGTCAGCGTGTACGTGAAGCTGTTCAGCGTCAGCGTCCCCTCACGAATCCGCGGGTCCCAGTTGGGGTTGGGACAGAGAGCGTCATCCAACACGGTCGAGGGGTCCGCCGTGAGCGACGGAACGGTCAGTCGACCGTTCTTCGGCGAAAGCTCCCCGGTCGTCACGGTGTCGCTGAACGACTGGGTGTGCGACTCGATCGGGTTGTTCGGGTTGTTACCCGGGTTGAAGCAGTCGACCGTCGCCGTCCAGTTCGCCGACAGGCTCGCCGTGGCGTCCGAGTTGCCGACGCCGGCCAACTGATACGTGCTACACGTGACCGAGACGCCGCTGACCGCACACGTCGCGCTTCCGCGCTGGAAGTGCGTTCCGGTCGGCGCGTTCGCCGGGTTGATCGTCGTGACGATCGCCGCCGACGCCGACGGCGCCGCAACGAACAGCGCCATGGTCGACAGTGCCGCGATGATGCCGAGCTTCTTCAGCACCCGATCCCTCCCTTCTAAATAGTGGATCGATGCAGACTCCACGCTAGAAGGCCGCGTGAGGTTGCACATCGGTGCATCTACTTCTTTCGCCTTACGCGGTTTCGCGCATCGCTCCGTACTCCGATTCCCCCGTCTCCCGGGCGAGCGCAACGGCGGCAAGTCGCGAGGACACCCGCAGCTTCGCCAGGATGTGGTGGACATGCTTCTCGACCGTCCGCGGGCTGATCATCAGCCGCTCGGCGATGTCGGAATTCCGAAGCCCCCGCACGAGCTCCGCCAAGATCTCTCGCTCACGATCAGATAGCAGCCCGAGGCGATCGGTGCGGTTGCGCTCCCGCTCGCGGAGCGAGGCAGCCCGCTCGACTGCTTCCGCCAACCGGTTGGAGTCGACGATCCGCTCCCCCGCGGCCGCTGCCCGAACGGCCCAGAAGATCTCGCCGATCCCCCCCGACGAGTCGACGATACCGGAGGCGCCCGACTCCACGCCCGCCACCAAGAAAACGTCATCCATCGTCTGGTCAGCGACGAGAACGACGGGCGCCGCACACGCGGCCTTGATGGGCGGCACGACGCTCCGCAGCGAGCGTGGGGGCGCATGGGTCGCCTCGACCAGGATCACGTCGGGGCGCCTGCCCCCACAGAAGTCGATGGCCTCGTCGAGCCGGAGCGGATGCGACAGAAGACGAATGTCGGCTTCCGATTTGAGGGCCTCGCAGAGGATCTCACTGAACAGCGGCGTGTCGTTCCGGACGACGATGACCCCGACCGTGCCGTTGCGGTTAGCCACTTACCATTGCCTCAGGTCGAGCCCTCCTCGCGATTGCGGCGCCGATGGTGCGCGGATTCTCGTAACCCGAATGTCCTACGGCATCCCCCAACTTGGGGAGGCATGGTGGATAAATCACCAAGGAACCAGTGGGCGGAGCACTGTCAGCGCACAGGACAACAGCCGGGACACTGTCAGCGCACAAGCGCAGCTCGCTACACGCTTCGAACGACGGCGGTCGCTTCGTGTCTGAGGAAGAGCGACACGGCCTCGACTCGCGAATGGACGCTCAGCTTCGCCAGGAGGCTCTTCACGTGACTGCGCACGGTCGCCTTGGAGATGAGCAGCTCTGCTGCTACATGCTCTGTCGATGCGCCGTCCGCCAGAAAGCGGAGGACGTCGAGCTCGCGCGGAGTGAGGAACAGCAACCTCTCGGTCTGCATGTCTGAGTCTAGGTATCCGATCTCGCCGTTCATCCGGATCTCACGCCCGAGTCGTGTCCCGAGCTGCTGGAGCTGCCGGATCAGGGAGAGCCGCGATCGATCCGTCAGGCTCTCCCACCGGACGACCAGTGCGGAGGTGAGGATGGCCAGGTCCGCCAGCGGCCGAGGTACCTCGCCCCACCTCTTGTCCGAGGGAGCCAGGTCCTCGCCACCGTCGTACAACGCATCCATGAGCGAAATCTCTTGCAACTCATCGTTTAGCGCGGTGATGGAGGACACATCTGCCACGTGATGCTCAGCACTCGCGCCAACGTGCTGGCGGCTGCGTCGGTACGGTCTTGATCTCACGGATTCTGGAGGGAGGCTTCGATGGCCCGGCCACGACGAGCAGGATCGACGCCTGGCTTCGTCGTACTGCGCGAGGTGAGCCGAGGACGTTGGCAGTTCCTCGGCGAGGTCGAGCGCAAACGTGGATTAGCGGCGCGCGCGGCACGCACCCAGGCGATCCTCGATGCGACGAATGGAAAGGGCTCGGGAGGGCTATTGCCGTGTGATCTGTGATCCGATTAGCTCGCGAGTTCGAAATGGCCCGGCGACGGACCGGATTCCAGCTTGTCAAACGGTTGGGGCGCGCAGTCAGCGCTCGCCCGCGGCTTCGCCTCCGGCTTTGGCTTGCTCGATGGTCTCGAAGATCGGGATCTCGCCGTCGACGCCGACGATCGAGAACGTCCGCCACGGCTGTGAGTCCACCGGCAGCACGATCTTGAACATCTGGCGGTGCTCGCGTAGACGCGCCGCGAGGTCGAACACCAGGTTGATCCCCGCGCTGTCGGTGTACGACAGCCGCGTGAGGTCGAGGATGAGCGTGGCGTCCTCGTTCTCGACCGACTCGATGATGCGTCTGGCGACGTCGTCCGCGACCGAGAAGTCGATCTCGCCGACGACACCCGCGATCACGGTGTCCCCGGCCCGTTCGAGCGACACGTTCGCGAGCTCGGTCATCAGCTCGCCACGGCCTTCCGCATGACGACCGATGTCCCTGCGCTCGACCGGTCGATTTCGACGCTGTCCATCATGGCCTGCATGAGCGACAGCCCGAAGCCGCGGCGGGTAACGCGCTCGCGCCAGCGACCGGCGTCGCGGACGGTCAACTCGACCGTGCCGTCGTCCCTGATCCCGGTGAGGTGGACCCACCCGCCGTCGGGCCCGTACGCATGCTCGATCGCGTTCGCGCACGCCTCGCCCGCGGCCGTGATCACGTCGTCGCGGATCGGCGACGTACCGGCAAAAGCGAGCCATCGACGGAGCGCGCGACGCACCGTGACCAGCTCACCGGGGACGGCTCGGATCCGCAGGTCGACTGATGTCGGTTCCTGCTCGAGCTGCAGGAGCACGAGTGCGATGTCGTCGGACGGCCGCTCATCGCCGACGAGCGCGGACAGCACGGTCGCGATCGCCGCCTCCGGGTCAGGGGCGTGCCAGGCGGATGCCACCGCCTTCCGGAGCCGGTCGAGACCGTCGGTCAACGACTCCTCCCGGCGTTCGATGAGCCCATCCGTATAAAGAAGGAGCGAGGACCCCGGCTCGAGGGGGACGACGTGTTCGGTGAACGCGTGCGAGCGCCCGATGCCGAGGGGAGGGTCGACGTCCTCGACCTCGGCGAACCGAGCACGGTCGCGCGTGACCACTACGGGCGGGAGGTGGCCGGCGGAGGCGAAGCGGAACGAGGAGAGGCCGACGTCCACCACGCCGTAGAGCAACGTCACCAGCTCCTCGATCCCCAAGGGCTTCATCAACCGGTCGAGGCGCGTCATGACCTCGCTCGGGGCTGCGGCCTCTACCGCGTAGGCGCGCAAGGCGTTCCGAATCTTGCCCATCACCGACGCCGCATGGAGCCCGTGTCCGGCGACGTCACCGATCACGAGCGCGACCTCGCCCGAAGGTACGACGAAGACGTCGTACCAATCTCCGCCGATGCCCGCGCTGGTCGAGGCGGGCAGGTAGCGAGACGCCAGGCGAAGCCCGGGGACGTTCGGCAGCGCCTCCGGCAGGAACACGCTCTGGAGCGTCTCGGTCATCATCCGCTCGCGCTCGTACATCCGCACGTGCAACGCCAACGCGGCGCGCTCGGCAACGAGCTGGAGGAGCTCGACGTCGTTCTCGGTGAACACGCGCTCGGTAAGCGTCCCGACGTGGATGACGCCGAGAACCCGCCCGTGGACGAGCAGGGGGACGCCGAGAAGCGACCGAACACCCTTCTCCCGCAGGATTGGGTTCAGGACGTTCCGATGGTCGACCCGCCTGATGATGACTGGTGTCCTGTCGGCGGCGATCCGCCCCGCGAAACCCTTTCCGACGGGGATGCGGACGCCCTGCTCGACCTCCTCCTCGAGGCCCTTGGCCGCCCGGGCCACGAGCTCGTCAGTGGCTTCGTCGAGCAGCAGCACCGCCGCCGTGTCGGCATCGAGGATCTCGCGGACCCTGATCAGCAGCTCGTCGAGGAGGGCCTCCGGAGACAGGTGAGCGAGGGCAACGTCCGTGACTCGCAGGACGCGGCGGAGCCGCTCGGCCGCCTCCTGATCCGTGACGTTCGAGCTTTGCACTGCGCTCCCCCGACGCGAAACCGCCGCTAGTCTGGGACGAGCGTACCCCCACTTCGCCGCGAGGAACCGGGCCTGGGACTAGGTCCGGCCGGCTTTGGCGTCCACCTCGAACCACACGTTCGTCACGCCGTCCACGGTCACGCCCCACCGGCTCGACAGCGTGTCGATGATCGACAGGCCATAGTGATGCAAACGCGCCCCGGCGCCGGCCGCGCGCTCCGCTTCGGCGGCCGACCAGGACCCGCCCCCAGACGCTGATAACCAGGACCCGCCGTCGGTCACCACGCCGCGAATGGCTCCGTCGTGGTTCTCGAAGCTGAGCCCGATCCGGCCGTCGGCCATCGGGCGCGCGTGGAGGACGGCGTTCGAGACTGCCTCGGAGACCATCAGGACGAAGTCGTCCTTCTGCGCGGGGGGAACACGAGAAGCCGCGGCCTCTTCGGCGAGCTTTCGCGCCCTGGGAACGGATGTGGCCGTGTGCGGCAATCGGTGCTCGGGCATCTCGTGGGCACCCATACGTCGGCTTCCTCACATATCAACGTTGCCTGTGAAGGATTGCTCAAACGCGATGTCCCCGCTCCGTGGCGGGGGACTTTCCTCAAGCTTTGCGTCGGGTAACCCACAGACGGTGGCGGGGTGGCGGTCGACAATGACCACACATGTACGGGTTCAGCGTTCGGATCGTGACGGCTCGCGACCGGGCGTTCGTTCGCCCCGCGGGCGAACTCGATCTGGCCGCGGTCCCAGAGCTGGAGGCCGCCATCGGCGGCGCCCTAGACGGTCACAAACAGCTGGTCGTCGACCTGCGCGACGTGACGTTCCTCGACACGGAAGGCCTGAAATCACTCATCGAAGCGGCTCGAGTGGCCGCGGAACGACACGTCACGTTTCGCCTGGTCCGCGGGCGCCGCAGCGTGGAACGGATCTTCGAGCTCACGGAGACGCGGTCCCGGTTCGAGTTCGTGGACGGCCCCTCGGGCGACGAGCTCGACGACTCCTTTAGCGCAGTCGGTTCCTAGGCCGACGGTCCTGCGCCGGCGCCCAGGCCGGTGCCCTCGAGCGAACGTGCTACGCTCGATGTCCATCCACCGGACTCTCTCCGGTGTTCCGTTCCCAGCGGCGCCAGCCCCTGCGCTCGGAGCCTCGCCGAGTCTCCATGTCGGAAGGGGGGCCATGCGCCCACCGCCCGAACGGACCGGCAATCTGCTTCTCGACGCGCTGCCCACCGAAGACGTGAACCGGATCCTCGATGGAGTAACTGCGCCAATCTCTTTGGCCATCCACGAAGAGGTCCAAGCGCCGAACACGCCCATCGAGCGCGTCCTGTTCCCGATCAACGGTGTGGTCTCATTGGTGACGTTCCTCGACGACGGCAATCAGCACGTCGCGCCAGTCGAGTCGGTCACGATCGGCCGCGAAGGGATGTCGAGCCCGCATACGGTCATCGGATCGATGCGCAGCGGCCCCGAACGGTCGGTCATCCAGATCGATGCGAAGGCGTTCGCTGTCTCAGCGAACCGCGTGGTCGAGGAGGCCGATCGTGGCGGGCGGTTCGCGCAACTCATGCACGGCTACGTCCAAGCGTTCTGGGCGCAGACCGCGTACAGCGCGGCGTGCAACGCCGTCCATCATGTGACACCTCGATGCGCCCGGTGGCTGCTGATGACGCACGACCGAGTCGAAGGCGACGACTTCTTCCTGACGCAGGAGTACCTCGCGAACATGCTCGGCGTCGAGCGCTCGACGGTATCCGTCGCCGCGCGTGATCTCCAGCGGCAGGGCCTCATCAAGTACTCGCGCGGGCAGGTCTCGATCTTGGACCGAGAGGGTCTCGAGAGCGCCTCGTGCGAGTGCTACGAGAGGATCCGCTCGGAGTATTCGCGTCTCGTGCCTCTGAACTGACCGCGCCCCCGGCTGAGCCAGTTCTTATAGTCGTTCCCGGATGACGTTCGTCCCAGCGGCCGAGCGGTACGGATCGATGCAGTACCGGCGCACGGGCCGGAGCGGCTTGCTTCTTCCCGCCGTCTCGCTCGGCCTGTGGCACAACTTCGGCGCCGAACGGCCGCTCGAGAATCAACGCGCGATCATCCGCCGCGCGTTCGACCTCGGCATCACGCACTTCGACCTGGCGAACAACTATGGCCCGCCGTACGGATCGGCCGAGGAGAACTTCGGACGGATCCTGGCGTCGGACCTGGGAGCGTATCGCGATGAGCTGATCATCTCGACGAAGGCCGGCTACGACATGTGGCCCGGGCCGTACGGCGATTGGGGTTCGCGGAAGTACCTGTTGGCCAGCTTGGACCAGAGCCTCGCGCGGATGGGCCTCGAGTACGTCGATGTCTTCTACTCGCACAGGCACGATCCGGACACGCCGCTCGAGGAGACGCTCGGGGCCTTGGATTCGGCGGTTCGACAGGGCAAGGCGCTCTATGTCGGTGTGTCCTCCTACTCGGCCGGGCGAACGCGGGAGGCTGTGGAGCTGTTGCGCGAGCTCGGCACGCCGCTCCTGATTCACCAGCCGTCGTATTCGATGTTCAACCGGTGGATCGAGGAAGAGCTGTTGGATGTGCTGGGCGATGAGGGCGTCGGGTGCATCGTGTTCTCGCCGCTCGCGCAGGGATTGCTCACCGATCGGTACCTCGGAGGTGTGCCGCCAGACTCGCGCGTGGCAACGGGCGGCGCCATGTCGCAAGGCATGCTCTCGGAGGAGAACCTGACCAAGGTGCGAGCGCTCGACTCGATCGCCAAGCGCCGGGGGCAGGCGCTCGCGCAGATGGCGCTCGCGTGGACGCTTCGAGATTCGCGGGTCACCTCGACGCTGATCGGT
>Ga0299907_10001988_pt1 | contig 12256 bp, 12 predicted proteins | sample RVTome_16_FD_198680 | JGI IMG/M metagenome (GOLD analysis project Ga0299907, IMG submission 198680) | Soil microbial communities from uranium-contaminated site in the Upper Colorado River Basin, Wyoming, United States - RVT152D67 (version 2) ...
GCGGCTGCCCGTGGACCAGTATGCTGAACCGCACTTCCTCCACCGGTTCCACCGGGCGCTGGGCGGCGGCGCGAGTCCGGGGTTCCATGCGAATCAGATCAGGTTCGGCCAGACGCCGGTCAGGATCCGGGTCGCGAGCTGGAGGATCACGTACGGGATCCAGCCCAGCAGGACCGTCAGCAGCGCCGCGCCCGAGGACACATCCAGCGCCTGGCGGACGGCCACGAACACGGCGAGCAGCAGCCACACCCATACGGCGCCGGAGATCAGTCCCCCCAGGAGCGGCAGGAACGCGAGCGCGTAGAGCACGCCCGGGGACTGCGCGAACCCCACGGTCCGGAGCACTTCGCCCCACGTCGCGGTGCCGTTCATGAGGTGCTGGCCGATCAGAAACACGACGCCGGACCACAGGAGCCAGCCGGCGTAGGCCGCCACGATCGAGCCGAACAGCGCGAACCCGCTTCCGCCCAGCCCGCCGACCGCGGTGGCCACGGCCACGAGCCCGACGACGACCCCCGCCTGGCCGGTGGCCGATGCGTCGTGCTCGACGTCCTCGTAGACGGCGACGTCGAGTCTCGCCGCTCCCAGCATGCGGCCCAGGAGGGAACGGTCCCGGATCGTCGATTCCATGCGTCCTCCTTCGTTCGGCGCTGAGGCCCGGGCCGCGCCGCGGGCGCGTGCCGCGATGCCGGTGCGGCGGGGCTTCGTCCGGTAGACTACGAGGGGTGCTTCGCCGGTGCCATGTAGGCGCGCGTGGCGACCGCCTTGAGAAGCGCAGAGACCTGACGCCCCGGCGCGAGGTCCAGCTCGGTGGCCCCCTCCCTGGTGATCAGGGCGACGAGCGGCACCGGGCCTTCCAGGCGCACCCGGACGAGGCCCCCCAGCGGAGCCATGCTCGAGACCGTCCCCTGCGCGCGGTTGCGCGGGGTGGAGGGCGCCCCGCCGCCGGATTGCGTGAGCGCCACGTCTTCGGGCCGGTACGCGACGTGGACGCGGCGGCCGGGAGTCCAGTCGGCGGCGGAGTGGGCCGCGGGCACGGCGAGCCAGCGCACCCCGCCCCCCATTTCCACCTCCACCAGGCGCTCGCGCCGCGCCACCAGCACTCCGTCGACGACGAGCTCGGCCCCGGTGAGCTCGGCGATGAACGCCGAAGCGGGTTCCGCGACGATGTCCGCGGGGGCGCCCTCCTGGCTGACGGCTCCGCCTTCGAGCACGCACACGCGGTCGGCGAGCGCGAACGCTTCCTGCGGATCGTGGGTCACCAGGAGCGTGGCTCCGCCGCCCCGCCGCACGGCCGCTTCCAGATCGGCGAGCAGACGCCGGCGCGAGGCGACGTCGAGGCCCGCGGCGGGTTCATCCAGCAGGAGCACGTCGGGGTCGAGCACGGTCGCGCGAGCGATGGCCACGCGCTGCGTTTCCCCGCCCGAGAGGCTCCTCACGTCGCGCCCGCCCAGGCCCGCCACGCCCATCCGGTCGAGCGCCGCCTCGACTCGCCGGGCTCGCTCGGCGGGCGCGACGCCGCGTATCCGCAGGCCATACGCGACGTTGTCGGCCACGCTGCCGGCGAACATCGGCGAACCCTGCAGGAGCCCAACGAGATCGAGCCGCTCGCGTTCGCTCAGGTCCGACAGGGGCGTGCCGCGCAGCCGCACCGCCCCCGCGTGCGGACGCTCGAGGCCCAGGAGGAGTCGGACCAGGGTGGATTTGCCCGCGCCGTTGGGGCCCAGCACCGCCACGACCTCCCCGGCGCCGAGGCGCAGCGATACGTCCGCCAGGATCGGCCGGTCGCCGATGCGGAAGGCGACGCGCTCGGCCTCGAGCACGGCGGAGGCGGTCATGCTCCGGGGCGGCTCGAGCGAGCGACGCTCGCGGGGCCCTGCTGGAGGCGCGTCAGGGCGATGTTCACCGCGAACGCGATCGACAGCAGCACGATGCCGAGAGCCACCGCGGCCGCGATGTCGCCGCGCCGCGTCTCCAGCACGATGGCGGTGGTCATCACGCGCGTCTCGCCCTGCACGTTGCCGCCCACGAGCATCACCGCGCCCACCTCGGAGATGACCGCGCCGAACCCGGCGACGACCGCGGCCCCGATGCCCAGGCGCGCCTCGCGCAGGTGGGTGGCGAGCGCGCGCATGCGGCTGGCTCCGAGGGCGCGCGCCTGCAGGCGGACCGATTCGGGCACCGACTGCACGGCGGCGAGCGTGATCCCGGCCACGTAGGGCGCCGCCAGCACGGCCTGCGCGATGATCATCGCGGTCGGGGTGAAGAGCAGGCCCAGACCGCCGAGCGGCCCCGAGCGCGACAGGACGATGTAGATGAACAGCCCCACGACGACGGGGGGCAGGGCGAAGCCGGTGTGGATCGCGGCGATGGCGATGCGCCGGCCGCGGAAGCGGCCGAGCCCTACCGCCACGCCCACCGGCAGACCCAGCAGGACCCCGAGCGCCACCGCCGTCCCGGAGACCCGCAGCGACAGCAGCACGATCTCCAGCACGTCGGCGGAGCCCGACAGCAGGTAGGCGAGACCGCGCCCCAGGGCTTCCAGCATGGCAGACCTATTGTGCCGTTGGAAGAGGGGAGCGAGCCGCGGGGCCGGTCACGTCAGAACCGGAGGGACGCTCCGACCAGCACGGTGGGGTTGCCGACCCACTCGTCCTGGGGCAGATCCGTGTCGGCGAGGATGAACGGCTCCGGGGTCTCGACCTTCCAGAACGCCTGGCGCGCCTCGACCCCGAAGGAGAAGCGGCTGCCCAGGAACAGGTCCGCTCCGAGCGCGAAGGCCCCCGCGAAGCCGGTACCGAAGTCGAGCCGGTGCTCCGCCGGGATGTCCGCCTCCACGGCCGGCGCGTCGGACAGCTCCAGCGCGCCGCCCCCCAGAACGAGCAGGTAGGGCATCAGGCGGTGATAGGTGCGCGGTCCCGTGAAGTCGAAGCGCAGTCCGACGTTCATCAGGAGCAGGTCGAACTCGCCTTCGCCGACCTCCTCCCGGACGGGCTCGTCGTCCTCGGTGAGGGACAGCACGGTCCGTGTGGACGGGAAGTGGGCGACCTCGCCGACCAGGTTGAGCGGCCCCGCCACCCGAAAAGCGTAGCGCGCTCCGTACAGCGCGCCCGCCTCCGAGGCGAGCCCCGCGGTGCCCCGGTCGGCCCGGGCGTAGCCGTAGAAGGCCTGCGCCGCGTGCCGCTCGTCCACGAACCGGAAGGGAGACGAGATGGACTGAGCGTGGGCCGCGGCCGGGGCGGCCAACGAAGCCACGAAGGTCGCGGCGCATGCCATCGCGGTTGGACGCATCGGTGGGGGTCGGAACGCTCTCGTTGTCGGCGAAGCCGGCCGCCGGGGGCCGTGCTGGAGCACAAGGATCACGCAACGTGACATGGGGCGCAAGCCGCGCGCTTCCCTGCAGCGGTGCGCACGCCGCGCGCGCGTTGACACCCTCTCCGGGAGGTTCGTAGCTTCCCTGGAGGGGTGGGGATCGGACCGGCGTGCGCGCCGAACGCGCGCCGGCACGTCGTGAGGAGGAGGCCATTACAGCTCGATCGCATCCGCGGGCGCCGCGGCCGCCGATCCCGACGGTCGGGTTCGCCCCTTCGGCGCTCCGGGTGTTCACCCGGGCGCGGCCCGCGCGCGTCTCCCGCCGTGTCCGCCTCGGGGGCCGGTGGTTCCTGGCCGGATTGCTCGCATCCTCGCCGGCGCCCCGGGAAGGCGCGGCCCAGACGGTCGTTCAGCCGGCGGGCGAGAACCTCCGCGCCGCCCCTTCGGGCGAGATCATCGGCGTCGTACGCGGCGACACGCGCGTCGCCGTCGTCGCGCGCGAGGGCCGCTGGCGCCAGGTCGACCTGGAGGGGTGGATCTGGGCGCTTTCGGTCGGCCCCACGGGGGCGGGGTCGCTTCAGGTGGACGCCGCCGGCGGCGAGAACCTCCGCGCCGAGCCGAACGGGCCGATCCTGGCCCGCCTGTCCATGGGAACCGTGCTCGAGGAGACCCAGCGCAGAGGGCGCTGGGTGCGCGTGCGCCGGCGGGCGTGGTTGTGGGCTCCCTCGCTGCGAGACGCGCGGCCCCCGCCCGCGGCGGCGTCGCCAGGGGACGCGTCGCCGTCGAACGAGGCGCCGCCGGAGGAGCCCGGCGCCGGACGCGCGCCCGCTCGCCTCGCGATTCCGCGGGACGGCGTCGTCATGCGCGTCCAGCCGGATTCCACCGAGGTCGCGACCCTGCGCGCTGGCGTCTCCGTGGAGGTCCTGGAGCGCCGCGGCGGGTGGGCTCGCGTCCGGACCGAGGGGTGGATTCCGGTCGCCGACACCACCGCGGCCGAGGCCGAGGCGCCGCTCACGGGGGTGACGGTGATGGAACTCGGGGAGCACCCCGAGCGCTACCAGGGTAAGCGGCTCGCCTGGCCCGTGCAGTTCATATCTCTGGAGCGGGCCGAGCGCATCCGGACCGAGTTCTACGAGGGCGAGCCGTTCCTGCTCGCGAGAGGACCGGGGCAAGGCCGTCCGATCGTGTATCTTGCGGTACCGCCCGAGCTGCTCGCGCGGGTGGAGAGGTTGGAGCCGCTCGACCGCCTCGAGGTGGTGGGGCGCGTGCGAACGCCTCGGTCCCCGCTGACCGGCGCACCCGTCCTAGATCTGCAGGAGATTCGATGATGCGTTGTCACGCGAAGCGAGCGCGGGCATCCGCGCGGTCGAGCCTTTTCCTGGGCGTCGCGGCGGCGGGGCTGATGGCGGCGTGCTCGTCGGACGACGGCATGGACCCGGAGGACCCGGTCCTGGCGTTGACCGTCGTGTCCGGCGACCAGGTCGCGGCGACCGGCCAGATCGCCCCCGAACCCCTCGCGGTGCGCGTCACCGACGCCGGCGACGGCGAGCCGGTCGAGGACGCCACGGTCACCTGGACCGTGGTGGAGGGGGGCGGGGCCCGCGCCATCCCCGCGACGTCCACGTCCGACTCCCTGGGCGTCGCGAGCACGCTGCTCGAGCTCGGAACGCAGGCCGGCGACTACGTCGTGCGGGCTTCCACCGCTGACGCCATGGATGACGCCACGATCACGGTGCGCGCGTTCTCCTCCGCGCCGGTGCTGACGTCGCTCAGCCCGTCCGCGGCGGCGTCCGGCGAGACCGTGACCATCGCGGGAACCGGATTCAGCGACCGCGCCGAGGACAACGCGGTGTTCTTCGGGCCGAGCCGCGCGCTCGTGCAGTCGGCGACGCCCACGCAGCTGGTCGTGATCGTGCCGCCTTGCATGGCCACCGCGACGGTCGACGTCACTGCGCGCCTGGGCCCGCTGGTGAGCAACGCGCTGTCCGCCTCGATCACGGGCGATCCGCAGGCGGCGCTCCAGCTGGCGCTGGGCGAATCGCGCCTGTTGACCTCGGCGGCGGCGCTCGACTGTCTCGCGCTGCCCGGGGACGGCGGCGAGGAGTTCCTCGTCGTGGTCCAGAACCAGGACATCGACCCGCTCGACGCCATGGCCTTCCGTCTCGCGGGCCAGCTGGAGGCACCTCCGACGACCCTGACCGCGCCCTTCACGCTCGTCACGGCGTCGCGCGCCATCGCCGCGGCGGAGGACGAGCCCGCGCAGGACCGCTTCGAGCGGCGCTTGCGGGCGCTCGAGCACACCCTGACCCGGGGCGCTGCTCTGGCCGCTCGGCCCCCGCTGCCGGAGGGCGCCGCGGCGTCCGTGCTTCCCGCGCTGGGGGCCGCGGACGACTTCCAGGTCTTCAACGGCGACGGCTTCACGACGGTGACCGCGGAGGTCGTGTTCACCAGCACCCGGGCGCTCATCTACGAAGACCTGAACGTGCCCGCGGGCGGGTTCAGCGCCGCCGACTACGCGGCGTTCGCGGCGGAGTTCGACGACCCGATCTACGACACCGACGTGGACGCGTTCGGCGCGCCGTCCGACATCGACGGCAACGGCCGCGTCATCATCCTGTTCACGCCGGTCGTGAACCAGCTGACGCCGCCCAACTCGGACGGGTTCGTGGCCGGGTTCTTCTTCGGGCTCGACCTGACCAGCTTAGCGGGCAGCAACGAGGCGGAGATCTTCTACTCGGTCGTGCCGGACCCGACGGGCCAGTTCGGAGACGCGCGCTCTCGCGAGCGCATTCTCGAGGTCGTGCCGCCCGTCCTGGCGCACGAGTTCCAGCACATGATCCACTTCAACGAGCGCCGGCTCGTTCGTGGCGGTGGATCGGAGGCCCTGTGGCTGTCGGAGGGACTAGCGCACGTGGCCGAGTCCCTCGTGGCCGACGTGTTCCGCTCGCGCGGGAACGTCGACCGCGCCTTCGACTACGAAGGCGCGAACCTGGCGCGCGCGCTCCGCTACCTTCGGGACCCCGAGGACGTCCGGCTGGTCGTCGCCTTCGGGGACGGAACGCTGGCAGAGCGCGGCGCCGGCTGGATGTTCGTTCAGTACCTGGGCGGCCACTTCGGCGGAGCCACGGTGCTGGGCAACCTGACGCGCACGACCGCCACCGGCGTCGCCAACGTGACCTCGACCACCGGGGACACCTGGTCGCGGCTGCTGGCGGGCTGGCTGGCGGCGAACTACGCCGACAACGCCCCCGAGCTCCCGTCCGGCCCCACCGACCCGCGCGATTCGTACCCCAACATGAACCTGCGCGCGGACTTCCAGGCGCTCGGACTGTCGTACCCGCTGTCGCCGTTCGAATTCGCGTTCTCGGACTTCATCCTGAGCGGCGAATTGCCGTCGTCGGCGGGCAGATACGTGCGCTTCGACGCCGGCTCGGGCTCGCAGGAGCTGCGCATGCGCCTGACGGGCGAGGGGGGCGAGCCCTTCGAAGCGGGTTCGTTGCCCGCCATTTCGGTGCTCAGGCTCCGGTAGCGACCGGGGCGGCTCCGGGTCGCCTCCGCGCCAGCGCGACTCCGAGGACGGTCAGCCCCGCGCCCAGGAGCTGCACGGGCGCGGGGCGCTCGCCCAACCAGACCCACGCGACCGCGATGGCCATGACCGGCACGAGGTTGCCGTACGCCGCGGTGCGGGCGCCGCCGAGCGCGCGCACGCCGCGGTACCAGAGCACGTAGGCGACGGCGATGCTGAGGATCCCGGCGTACGCGATCGCCGCCCACGCCGCCGGACCGATGCTCGCGACGCCGATCCGGCGAAGCTCGCCCAGGCCGAACCACGGCAGGACGATCGCGCCGACCCACATCGTCCACACCGTGACGGGCAGGGCGCCGTAGCGACGCACGAGCGGGATGGAGAGCACGGTGTAGAGCCCCCAGGTGAACGCCGCGCCGAGCGTGAGCAGGTCGCCCGCGAGCGTTTCGCCGCCCACCCCGCCGGCCGCGCCCGCCAACACCACGAGGCTCACCCCCGCGAGGGTCAGGAAGATCCCTCCCCAGGCGCGGGCGTCCACGCGCTCGCCGGCGAGCGGCACGGCCAGCGCGGCCGTCCATACCGGGGCGGTCGCCATGAGCACGCCCGAATGCGCGGCCAGGGTCCGGTCCAGCCCCTCGATGAAGAGCAGCTGGTAAGCGACGTTGCCGAGCACGCCCAGCCCGATCACCGCCGCGACGTCCTTGCCTTCGGGCCGCCGCCGCGCGCCGAGGGCGCTCAGGAAGACCGCGGCCGCCGCGCCAGCCAGCGGGTAGCGCAGCGCGTTGAAGGCCAGCGGCGGAACGGTCTCGAGCGCCGATTTCGACACCGAGAAGTTGACCGCCCAGATCACCGCGGTCAGGACGAGCCCCGCCTCGGGAGAACGCAGGTGCGTCGTGGGGAGCCGCATGCCTCCACTCCTGCCTGGGGTCCGCCACCGGTTGCGGCCGTCCGCGTCGGCGCGGAAACTGGCAGGACCGGACGCGCGCGGACAGCCCGTGCGGATCCCCCTTGAGGAAAGCGAGCATGAAGACCTTCGAAGACGCCTCCGGCGCCGCCTGGACGGCGACGGTGCGCGAAGAGAAAACCCCGCGCCACCACGGTCGCTGGTACCTGGTGTTCGAGTCCGAGGACGGCGCGGTCCTGCCCATGGGCGAGGTGCGCTGGCAGACGCGCGCGTCCGCCGAGCGCACGATCCGGACGATGAGCGCCGCCGAGCTGCGCCGCCGCGTCGCCAGCCTCCTCGACCGCACCGCGTCCCCGTGAGCGACCTCGCACGGCTGCTGGAGGAAGTGGGCCGCGAATACGCTCCCGATGCGCGGACATCCGTCTTCGAGGTCAGCGTCCAGGGCGAGGCGCTCGTCGGACGCACGACCGCCGGGGAGGGAATCGCGCACCTGCTGAGGCTCGCGGCGGAACGGGGAGTGGCGCTGCGCGACGAGGTCGTGCGCCTGCCCGATCCCATGCTCAGCGGCCGGCGCTGGGCCCTCGTGTCCTCGCCCTACGGCCCCGTCCACGCGGCGCCCGAGGTGACGTCGACGCAGGTGAGCCAGTACGTGCTGGGAGCGCGGGTGGACATCCTAACGATGCGCGACGGATGGCTGCGCGTGCGCGGCGAGGACGCCTACATCGGTTGGATGCACCCGGGCTATCTGGAGGTCGGAGAGGAGGACTGGGCGTGTGAGTGGGAGACGGGCTCTGCCGGCGAGTCGCTGGTGTCACTGGATGCAGAGCTCCACGACGAGGCGGGCCGGACCATTGCCCGGCTCCCCTGGGGGGCGAGGGTCATCCGCGACCAGCCGCGCTCGATCCGCCTGCCGGACGGGCGTCGGGGGGTGCTGGGCTCCGGAGAGCTCGTGCCGCTGGCCCGGCGCGCGGACCGCTTTCCGGCGCGCGGCGACAGCGTGGTCCGCAGCGCGCGCGAATGGCTCGGCGTTCCCTATCTGTGGGGCGGCGTCACCCAGGCCGGCGTGGACTGCTCGGGCCTGGTGCAGTCCGTGATGTGGATGCACGGCATCGCGCTGCCCCGGGATGCGGACCTGCAAGCGCGCGTGGGGACCGGGATAGAGACGGATCCCGCGGGGTTCCTCCAGGGGGACCTCGCGTTCTTCGCGGACGACGGAAAGGAGATCACGCACGTGGCGCTGGCGACGGGCGACGGCGCGGTGATCCACAGCGCGCTCGCGAACGGAGAGGTGGCGGTCGACGATCTGGGAGGGAGCACGGAGCTGGAACGGAGGCTCGCGACCCGCCTGGTGGCCGCGCGGAGGGTCCTGGCCGAATAACCTGTCCTGTTGGCGACAGCCGCGCAGCCGAATCGTGGCTCCTACGGCAGCGACAGCTCCTCGCCGGGCATCAACCTGCGGTCCCGGACGCCGGGATTGACCCGTCGCAGGTCGCTTACCGTCACGCCGTGGGAGCGCGCGATTCCCTCGAGCGTGTCGCCCTTCCGGATCGTGTAGGCGCCGTCGCTTACTCCCGCGGTCGCGCCCGTCGGCTCGCTAACCCCCGCGCCGTTCTGCCCGGCGGCGGCCCCCGCGTCCGCAAGCAGGGTCTCGCCCGCCGGAGCCCGCCGGAAGCTCGCCAGGCGCGCTCCGAGCGCGTCCTCCACGCGCTTGGCGGTCCACGTGGAGGGTACGCCGTTGGCCATGATGCTGAATCCCAGCAACTCTCCGTTGGCCGCCCGGACGTAGCCCGAAAGCGCCGACACCCGTTCGATCGTCCCGGTCTTGGCCCACAGGCGACCCTGCGCGGAGGTCTTCGCCATGCGGCGCAGCCCGCGCGTATTCCCGGCCTCCGGCAGCGTGCCCAGGAACGCCTGGCCGCTCGGCGTCCCGGCCATCGCCGCCAGCAGCGAGACGATCGTCGCGGGCTCCACGCGGTTGTCGGCGGACAGACCGGAGCCGTCGCGCATGCGCAGCCCCGAGAGCTCGACGCCGGCGTCCGCGAGCCGCGCGACCGCCGCCCGCGTGCCGGCCTCCAGCGTGCCCACCCCGGTCTCGACGCGGCCGAGCGTGCGCAGCACCTGCTCGGCGTAGAGGTTGTGGCTGCGTTGATTCACGACGTTCAGCACCTCGAGCAGCGGCGGCGACCGGTGCGCGGCGAGCAGCGTCGTGCGCTGCGAGTCCAAGCCCGGGGCGCGGCCGGCCCGGCCCGTGAGGGGTGACGCGTCCGCTTTATCGACCACCTGGATGCCACCCAGGACGCGGATCCCGCGCTCCGCGAGGGCGTCACGAAGCGTCGCGGCGGAGTAGCGCGCCGGGCTCGCTACCGCCACCTGCCGCCACACGTCCCGGCTTCCGGCCGCGATCTGGCCCGAAACCATGATCGGCCCGTCGTAGGCGGCGCGGCGAATGACCAGGCGCGTCCGGCCGCCGGCGACGGTCCGCGCCGTGTTGACCAGGGCAATGCCCCGTCCGCCAGCGGGGAAGAACTCCATGCGCGGCCGGTGCCCGGCGGCTTCTCCGGGCAGGATGCGCAGCGACACCGCATTGTCGTTGAACGAAAGCGCCCCGGGGAGCGCCGCGTAGGCGTCCGAGCGGTAGCTGTCCTGCCAGCCGAGGGACAACCCGACCGGCCCGAAATAACTCGCGTCCGCGACCAGGCCGCCGGTGACCTCGGTCACGCCCCTGCGCGCCAGCGAGTCCGCGAACGACAGCCAGACCTCGTTGGCGCTGTCGTGAAAGCGCTCCGACAACGTGGGATCCCCCGTGCCGTAGAGGACGAGATCGCCGTCGAGGCGTCCGTCGCGGATCGGCCCATCGGCCAGCAGGTAGGTCCCGAACCGGAAGTCCGGGCCGAGCGACTGCAGGGCGGCCGCCGTCGTGAAGAGCTTGAGGTTCGATGCGGGAACGAAGGATTCGTATTCGTTGAGCGCGAACAACGTGTCGCCGCGATCGAGCGACACTACCAGCACTCCCCAGCGGTCCGTGCTCCAGCCGCCACGCGCAACGATTGCGAGCAATTCCGCACGAAAGTTCCGGAGCGCGGCCTCCGACGCCGCGATCTGCGTCGAGTCGGAGCCGGATTCCGCCTCCAGCGGATGCGCGGATGCGGCCGCCGCCCCGGCGTAAATCGCCGCGGCGGCGATGCTTGTGGACACCGCCATCCTGATTCTGCGCACCCTCATGGACCCTTCCCGGCGTTGGTTCTCCCCCATACTGGGGAGCAAGACGCAGACCAGCCAGCGTTCCCCCCCGGCGCGGGACCGGCTTACCTTTCCAGGATGATCCTGGGCATCGGCATCGATCTCGTCTCCGTACCGCGCGTGCAACTCCTGCGCGAGCGCCGCGGCATGCGCGGCCTCGAGCGGTTGCTCACGCCCCGCGAGCTGGGCCACTGTCTGGCCCAGGCCGCGGCGGGGCCATCGCTGGCGGCTCGCGTCGCGGCCAAGGAAGCCTACTACAAGGCGATCGGGACCGGCGTCGGCCGCCACGGAGGCTGGCGCGACGTCGAAGTGGCCCGCAGAGAGAACGGACGACCACTCCTGATCCTGCACGGCGCGGCGGCGCGGCACGCCCGCGAGCGCGGCGTCCAGCGCGTGCACCTGGCGATCACGCACGCCGGCGACATGGCCGCGGCCACCGTGACCCTGGAAGGGGTCGAACCGTCCGAAAGCCCCCCCTCGCCCGAACCCGGGCCATAGACCCCCCACGCGCGTGTCACGAGCTCGACGGGGCGCGCGTGGCACCGGTCCTGCATCTGATACCCCGGTTACAACCGAGCGGCGCGAAGGCGTCATGGGAGATACCGATGGCAGATTCGCTGCGGGTTCTCATCGCCGACGATGAGGCCCTTCACAACCTGGCCCTGAGCAGTCAGCTCAAGAGCCTGGGGCACGATGTCGTCGCCGCCGCCAAGGACGGCGAGGAAGCGGTCGAGAAGGCCCGGGAAACCAAGCCGGACATAGCCTTTCTGGACATCCGCATGCCCGGGATGGCCGGACCGGACGCGGCCAAGAAGATCTTCCAGGAGCGACCGATTCCGGTGGTCATCCTGTCCGCGTACAGCGATGAACGTACGGTACAGGAAGCCGCCAGCGCGCCGATCTTCCACTACCTCGTGAAGCCGGTCGACTCCAGCGATCTGGCGCCTGCCATCGCCATAGCGCGAAACCGGTTCGCCGAGTGGGAGCGCACGCGGTCGGAGCGTGACTCGCTACAGCGGAAGCTGGACGAGAGAAAGATCATCGAACGCGCCAAGGGGCTGCTCATGAAGAGCCGCGGACTCAGCGAGAGCGACGCGTACCGCTTCCTGCAGCGCGCCAGCCAGGACAAGAACACCCCCATGGTCGACCTCGCGCGCAAGATCGTGCTGGCCGCGCCGCTGCTCCAGGACACGCAATGACGGGACGGGCCCGGGAGAGGATCTCCGGCCCGCCGGGAGACGCGTAAATCAGGTCGGGCGACGCATCTACGGTGA
>Ga0299907_10001989_pt1 | contig 12254 bp, 10 predicted proteins | sample RVTome_16_FD_198680 | JGI IMG/M metagenome (GOLD analysis project Ga0299907, IMG submission 198680) | Soil microbial communities from uranium-contaminated site in the Upper Colorado River Basin, Wyoming, United States - RVT152D67 (version 2) ...
GCTCGTAGAAGCGCGGGCCGCCGATGACCCGATAGGGCAGGCCGAGATTGATGAAGCGCTCCTCGAAGGCGCGGGTCTGGAAGCCGGCCCGCACCAGGACCGCGACCTCGTTCAGCATCCCGCCGCGGCGCTGGTGGGCCTCGATCTCCTCGCCGACGAAGCGTGCCTCCTCCTCGTCGTCCCACAAGGACGCGATGCGCACTCGCTCGCCCGGCTCGTCCTCGGTCCAGAGCGTCTTGCCGAGGCGCGACCGGTTGTGGGCGATCAGCCCCGAGGCGGCGCCCAGGATGTGCCCGGTCGAGCGGTAGTTGCGCTCGAGCCGGATCACGGTGGCGCCCGGGAAATCCTGCTCGAAGCGCAGGATGTTGCCCACTTCGGCGCCGCGCCAACTGTAGATCGACTGGTCGTCGTCGCCGACGCAGGTGATGTTCTTGTGGTGCTGGGCGAGCAGCCTCAGCCACAGATACTGGGCGACGTTGGTGTCCTGATACTCGTCCACAAGAATGGCGCGAAAGTGCCGCTGATAGTCGGCCAGGATATCCGCCTCCTTGCCGAACAGCGTCAGGCAGTGCAGCAGAAGATCGCCGAAATCGCAGGCGTTCAGGGTGCGCAGCCGCTCCTGGTAGGCGGCGTACAGCTCGCGCGTGCGACCGAGCGCGAAATCGTCGATCTCGCCGGCCGGCACCTTCTCGGGCGAAAGGCCACGGTCCTTGAGGCGCTCGACGATCGACAGCAGCGCGCGCGGCGTCCAGCGCCGGGAATCGAGATCGGCCGCCTCGATCACCTGCTTCATCAGCCGCAGCTGGTCGTCGGTATCCAGGATCGTGAAGGAGGGCTTGAGGCCGACCAGCTCGGCGTGCCGGCGCAGCAGCCGGGCGGCCAGCGAATGGAAGGTGCCGAGCCACAGGCCCTGCACGCTCTGGCCGAGCAGCCCCGAGACCCGCAGGGTCATCTCGCGCGCCGCCTTGTTGGTGAAGGTCACCGCCAGCACCTGATAGGGCCGCACCCGACCGCTCGTCATCATCTGGGCGAGCCGGGTCGTGAGCGCCCTGGTCTTGCCGGTGCCGGCGCCCGCCAGCAGGAGCAGCGGGCCGTCCGGCGCAGTCACGGCGGCGCGCTGCTCGGGATTGAGCGCGTCGAGAAACGGCAGGTCGGTCGGCAAAGCTTCGGCCAGTGGCCGCTCACCTCGAAGGGTCATGGTGCTGCGTGGCTTCCCTCGGCGTGCCGGGAGTGCGGGTCCATCGTAGGAGCGGATGATCGGCGCGAGGGCGAACCGGGAGCCGCCTCGCGGGCCGGCCCACAATGCGTCAAGGGGGGCACAGGGTCGAGACCGAAATCTCCGCGACGAAGGCATCGATGGTTGCCGCACAGACCACATATGGTGATCGCCCGCCGCTAGCGCTTGCATCCCGGTGCCGATGTGCGGCACGGCTCGTTCCGACCGTGCGCGCGACCGCGGGAAATGTTCGAGGCTACAATCATGAAAATTGATTCGCGCCGTGGCTTGGTTTCATGGTTCATTGACGTAACTTGCTCATTCGGGTTCGTCGTTGCCGGTACCTCGGTCAAGCCATCAATGATCAGTATCGAGACGGTGCTCGCTGCGCGGCGCTCGGGCTTGCGGAACAATCGAATGATGAGGTCGCGATCGCTTCTCGGCCCTTTCCCGGCGGTCACGGCCTGCCTGTGGTGCGGGCTCGCGGTGGCTTCGACGCTCCCGGCGGCAGCTGCGGGGTCGCCGTCGTCGGCGACGACTGACGACGGTGTGGTGGCCGCTCCACGCGACCTCGCGACCGGCGCTCGGCTGACGACCGAGCTGGAGGATCTGGCTGACGTCATCGGACCCTCGGATCGGGTTCCGGGCCTCGCGCTCGAGGGTCCGGTAACGCCCCAAGCGCCGGGCGTCTCGCGACCGTCCGGTGCCGCGTCGAGCAGGAGCGACGGCTCGCTCGGCAAGCTGGTGGGCCCGAGCTTCGGGGCCGGCGATTCCACCGGTGCCGCCTGGGCGCTCTCGGTCGGCCTGCGCAAGGACGCCATGCGCCGACCGGCACTTCCCGGCGCCGGCCCGGAGCAGGAGCTGGGCCTCGGCGCGGGAGTCCGGGTCGGTCTGTCCGAGGGGGTCACTCTGGGCGGCGGCTACGGCTATTTCCCGGACGACTGGTCGGGCTATCTCGGGGACGAGCGCTCGCGCGCGGACTCCGTGGACGCCGACGACCTCGGTACGGACCGGACTCGCCACGTCGCCGGCCTGCGGCTGACCTTCGAGTTCGAGACTTCGCCAGCCCTCAGGTAGGTCGGCCCGAGCGTAGCGGGGCCCGACATCCCAGACGAGGTCGGCGCTCGCTTTGTCTATACCAGATCGCTCCCGCCAGACCGGAGCCTTCTAGTACACCCGCTTTTGCGGCGGAATCGGCTCGACCTCGTTGGTAAGGGGGCGGGTGTGCACCGGGCGCGCGCCGAGATGCGCCTGGTGCTGGTCGTCGATCCAGCACAGCGTGTGCTTCAGCCAGTGCTCGTCGTCGCGCTCCGGGAAGTCCTCGCGGGCATGGGCGCCGCGGCTCTCGGTCCTGAACAGCGCCGAGTGCATCGTGGCGGTCGCCTGGAGCATCAGGTTCTGCAGCTCCAGCGCCTCGACCAGATCCGAGTTCCAGATCATCGAGCGGTCGGTCAGGCGCAGCTCGGACAGGCTGCCGGCGACCTCGTCGAGCTTCTTTGCGCCCTCCTCCAGCACCTCGCCGGTGCGGAACACGGCGGCATAGCGCTGCATGGTGCGCTGCATGGCGAGCCGGATCTCGCCGGTCGACAGGCTGCCGGCGGCGTGCCGGGCCCGATCCAGGCGTTCGATGGCGGGTTCGCCGGCATCCTTGAGCAGCGGCCTCTGGGCCGCGCCGGGCTGCACGATCTCGACCGCCCGATGCGCCGCCGCGCGGCCGAACACCACGAGATCGATCAGCGAGTTGCCGCCCAGCCGGTTGGCGCCGTGCACGGAGGTGCAGCTCGCCTCGCCGACCGCCATCAGCCCGGGCACCAGGGCGTCGACATCGCCATCGCGCGGCGCCACCACCTCGGTCAGATAATTGGTCGGAATGCCGCCCATGTTGTAATGGCAGGTAGGCACTACCGGGATCGGCTCCTTCGTGACGTCGATTCCCGCGAAGATCCGCGCCGTCTCCGAGATCCCCGGCAGGCGCTCGTGCAGGATCTGGTCGTCCAGGTGCTCGAGGTGCAGCTCGATGTAGTCCTTGTCCGGGCCGCAGCCGCGGCCTTCGTTGATCTCGACGGTCATGGCGCGGCTGACCACGTCGCGCGAGGCAAGGTCCTTGGCGGTCGGCGCGTAGCGCTCCATGAAGCGCTCGCCCTCGGAGTTGGTGATGTAGCCGCCCTCGCCGCGGGCGCCCTCCGTGATCAGGCAGCCGGCGCCGTAGATGCCGCTCGGATGGAACTGCACGAACTCCATGTCCTGGAGCGGCAGCCCGGCGCGCAGCACCATGGCGTTGCCGTCGCCCGTGCAGGTGTGGGCGGAGGTGCAGGAGAAGTAAATCCGCCCGTAGCCGCCGGTCGCGAGCACCGTGAGCTGCGCCCGGAAGCGGTGGATCGTGCCGTCCTCGAGGCAGAGCGCCATCACGCCGTGGCAGGCTCCCTCGTCGATGATCAGGTCGAGCGCGAAGTACTCGTTGAAGAACCGCACCTTGCTCTTGAGCGCCTGCTGGAACATGGTGTGCAGCATCGCATGCCCGGTGCGGTCGGCCGCGGCGCAGGTCCGATACGCTTGGCTCTTGCCGTAATCGATCGACTGGCCGCCGAACGCCCGCTGGTAGATCTTGCCTTCGGGGGTGCGCGAGAACGGCACGCCGTAGTGCTCGAGCTCGATCACCGCGGCCGGCGCGTTCTTGGTCATGTACTCGATCGCGTCCTGATCTCCCAGCCAGTCCGAGCCCTTGACCGTGTCGTACATGTGAAAGCGCCAGTCGTCCGGCCCCATGTTGCCGAGCGCGGCGTTGATCCCGCCCTGGGCGGCCACGGTGTGCGAGCGGGTCGGGTAGACCTTGGAGATGCAGGCGGTCTTCAGGCCCGCCTCGACCATGCCGACCGCGGCGCGCAGGCCCGAGCCGCCGGCGCCCACCACCAGGCAGTCGAATTCGTGATCGGTGATCGCGTAGGCCTTGGGCATGGTGAGCTTCCGATGGGATCGACTTGCGATCGAGGTCAGCTTCCGAGCGAGATCATGAGCACGGCGACGATGCAGGCGACCGCGAGCCCGAACACCGCGAGGGTGAGCGCCGCGATCGATGCGACCCTGACGCCCTCGTGGTGCACGTAATCCTCGATCACCACCTGGACGCCGAGCCGGGCGTGGTAGAACACCGAGACGATCAACAGGATCAAGAGGCTCGCCGTGATGGGCGAGGCGATCCAGGCGCGATACTCCGCATAGCCACCGCCGGTTAGCGCCATGGCGCTGAACACGAACCAGAGCACCAGGAACAGGTTGGAGATCGCGGTCAGGCGCTGGGCTTTCCAGTGCCCCGTGCCTTCCCGAGCCGAGCCGAGACCGCGGATCCGCCCGATCGTGGTGCGCAGCTGCATGCCTGCCTCCCTCAGCCCGCCGATCCGACGATCAGCCAGGTGACGACCGTCATCACGCCGGCGAAGATCAGCACGGCGACGCCCGAGTGGTAGGCGGTCCTCGGGTCGAAGCCGTAGCCGACGTCCCAGACCAGATGGCGGACGCCGTTGCCCATATGGAAGAATAGGACGAAGGTGTAGCCGAACAGGACCAGAAGGCCGAGCCAGGAGCGCATGACGCTCTGGACCGTGGCAAACGCCTCGGGGCCGCTGGCCAGCGCGAGCAGCCACCAGGTGAAGAGAAGCAGGCCGATCGCCATGGCGCTGCCGGTGACCCGATGGGCGATCGAGAGCGCCATGGTCAGGTACCAGCGATAGATCTGCAGATGCGGCGAGAGCGGTCGCTCGGCCTTGGCCATCAGGGTCTCCAAGCGCGGTCCGTCGCGCGGTTCGACGGCGAATCGCGAGCGACCAACGGATATTGCTGCATCGCGGGAAGTCTAGTGCCGGAGGCTGGCGAGTCAACGCCACCAGGCCCCGCCGCCGGTCGAGGGAGCGCCAGCCGGCGCGCTGCGTTGATCTGGGATGGGAGCGGCGGGCGTAGCCCATTGAACCCGGCCGACGGACTCGAGCGCAGCGCGCATTGGCAGGCTGGCGCCCGATGGCGGAGGAGAGGTCGAGATGTTCCGGGCCCGAACCGCCACCTACCGCATGGCGCTGATCACCGGCGCCAGCAGCGGCATCGGCAGGGCGTTCGCCGAGGCGCTGCCGGCGTCGACGGGTCTGCTGCTGGTGGCGCGCGACGCGGCGCGCCTCGACCAGGTGAGCGCCAGGCTGGCGAGCGCGGGTCGGACCATCGCCACGCTGCCGGCCGACCTGACCGCCGATCAGGGGCGCGAGGCGGTGATCGAGCGCGCCCGGCAGGTCGGCGTCGATCTCCTGATCAACAATGCCGGCCGCGGCAGGCTCGGCAGGCTGCTCGATCACGCGCCCGAGGAGGCACGCGCCACGGTCGAGCTCAACGTCGTGACGCCCCTGGTCCTGACCCGGGCGCTCCTGCCCGGGATGCTCGAGCAGGCGCGCACGGAAGGCCGGTGTGCCGGGCTGATCATCGTCTCGAGCAGCACCGCGTTCGCGCCCGTGCCCTACTTCGCCACCTACGCCGCGAGCAAGGCGTTCGACCTGGTGCTGGCCGAGAGCCTGGCCGAAGAGCTGCGCGGCGAGCCGATCGACGTGCTGGCGCTCTGCCCCGGCGCGACGCGCACCGAGTTTGGCAGGCGGGCAGGCTTCGCGCTCGAGAGCTTCCCCGGGGCCGCGGACCCCCGGGCGGTCGCCGAGGAGGCGCTGGCCGCGCTTGGGAGACGCACCGTGCTCGTCAGCGGCCGGCTGCGGCGCGCCGCCTACGCCCCCCTCACCCTGCCACGCGCGATCGCGGCCCGCGGGCTCGGCCTCGCGATCGGGCTGCTCGACCGCTTGCAGCCGACCGAAGACCGGCCCGGCGACGACGACGTCAGCCCAGCCGCCCGTAAGCGCGAAGCGTCGCGAGCGCGTGCACGGTCGCCCAGCCGCGCCACTCCAGGCCGGCGGCGGGCGTCCAGATCGTCCAGTTGACGGTCCAGCCGCCGTCCTCCTGCTGGCGGGCGGCGAGCGCGTCCAGATGGCTCGCGATGAGATCGTCCGCGAACAGCCGGCGCGCCATGACCTCGGGCACGGGGGCGAAGTCGAGCGGTCCGTGGACCTCGCCCGGCGCATGCGGGTCGAGTTCGACCAGCTTGCGCTCGAACATCTGCGGCCCGATGCGCTCGAAGCTCGCCTCCGCCCGGTCCCGATCGGGCACGTGGGCGAGGAAGATCAGCACGCCGCGCAGCTCGTAGAAATGCTGCGCCTCGAAGCCGGCGAGCCGGCGCCAGCAGAACTCGGTCGCGCGGTCGAGCCACGGATGGGCGACGCCGAGCTTGTGAAGAATTCCGGCGATCGCCGGCGTGGTCACGAGCGAGGCGGGCGGGTTCTCGGAGGTCTGCCACCAGGGCGCGCGCGGGAAGTCGCCGGCCGTGGGCAGCACGAACGGCACACCGCCGTCTTCGGTGGTGATGGTCAAGAGGTAGTCGCAGGCACGGCCGACCATCGGATCGGCGCCGGCGCCAGTCTCGTCCAGGACTTCCAACGCCGACGCGACCGGCGCCGGCTGGCTGACCGGGCCGCGCAGGTCGGGCTCGAGCGCGTGGCCGAAGCCACCGTCCGGGTTCTGGTAGGCGCAAAGCGCGTCGAGCACCGGACCCGCATCGCCGCCCTTGAACAGATGGAGATAACGCAGCCGGTCGATCAGCCGGGCGTTCAGCCACAAAGAGCGCTCGGCAGCATCGAGCGCGATCGTGTCGGACATGGCGTCGGCCTCCTTTTGCGAATGGAGCGGACCGAGCCTAGTGCGCCGCATGTGCTGCGGTATTGAACAGATCGGACAAGGCGAGTGCGCTTTGCGCCTGCGGCAGGAGCACCCCGGGGGGTGCGCCCGCGAGCTCGGCGAAGTCGCGGCTCATGTGGGCCTGGTCGGCGTAGCCCGCCTCGGCGGCGAGCCCGGCGAGACCCGACCGCCCGCCGCCTGCCCGATGGAGGGCGAGCGTCCTCTGCAGCCGAAGGATGCGCGCTAGCGTCTTCGGCCCGTAACCCACGGCCGCCTCGAAGCGCCGTCGCAGCTGTCGCTCGCTGATGCCGGCCGAAAGGCAGAGTTTGCTCACCCTGCCGGACGGGCTCGAGGCGAGCGTGGCGACGCCCGCCTCGACCAGCGGGTCGCAGGCTTTCGCGTCGGCGACGCGCTCGACCAGCGCCACCTCGAGGACCGCGAGCCTGGCCTCGGTGCCGGGCTGCTCGGCCAGCCGTTCGTTCAGATGGTCCGTCCGGCGCCAGATGAGGTCGAGCGGCACCTCCCGGTTCAGGGCCGCGCTGGCCGGCAGACGGAGCACGCCCGGCGCCATGCCCGGCCGCAGGCGCGCGCCGACCACCAGTGAGCCCGGCGCGAGGCGCGCGACGAACATCCGCGTCGCTGGGCCGACGATCACCGGCGCGCTCTCTCCGATCCACAGGATGTCGATGCAGCCGTCCGGCAGGACCCGCTGCGGATAGTCCGCGCTGCCGTGGCCGATTGCCTGTGACCAGATGCAGACGAAGTGCCGCCTGAGCCCCGCCGGCGGGCGCCGCTCGCGGTAGTCGGACGTCGGCAGCATGCTCACAGCCACCATCTCGTCGTCACCGCTCAGCTGGTACCAGAGCCACCAACCAGGCTGTTGTAGATCCAGGCGCCCAGGGCGAAGAAGACGAAGCCGACCACGAAGCCCCAGATGGCGCCGATCACCGCACCGGCGAAGCTCGGGCCGAACCCCACATAGAAGCCTCCGATCATCTCCGCCATGGCGACGCCCCATCCGAACAGGGCGCCCAGCATCCCCCAGAGAAAGAACATCACCGCGTAGACGATGCCGAACGCGATGCCGAACTTCGCGGCCTGGATCCTCATCTCGAACCTCGTTCTGGCGTGGTCCCCGTCGCTCTGCGAGCCGCTCGGCCGAGAGTGTAGCGCTTCTTGGTAACCGACCGAAGGGTCCGGGACGGACCGGGGCGATCCTTGCGCGGCCCGCCTCACTCCGCACCCGCGGGCGGCTCCAGGCCGAGGCGGGCGAAGGCCTCAGCGGGCGCGTCGGTCGCCGCCATCAGGCCGGCCATCAGCGCCGCGAGCCGCGCCTCGATCGCAGTGTCCCGGATCGGGGCGAGCTGGTCCGGGTCGCTCTCCAGGTCGAACAGCACGGTCTCGCGATCGAGCAGGGCCCCCGGCCCGTAATTGGCGTAGATCGGCGAGCGCTCGGTGACCGGCACCCGCAGCAGCGGCACGCCCTTGGTGAAAGGAAACGGCGGGGCAAGCGTCGCGGCGGCCAGCTCGTCGGCCGAGAACGGCTCGGCCATGTGGGTCGGCATCACGGTGTACTGGTAGACCTCCTGGGCGCCCAGATCGGCCGGGTAGCGAAAGTAAGTAAAACGACCGTCAGCGAGGTTGACCGCGCCGCCGAAATAGCCGAACAGCGCCGCCTCGCGCAGCTCCTGGTCCTGCGCCAGGACCGGCAGGAGCGACTTTCCCTGAACTTCGGACGGTGACTCGACGCCGAACATGTTCAGAAAAGTCGCCGTGAGGTCGATGTTCTGCGTCAGCGCGCTGCGCCGCTCGCCCGCATGTCCGGAAAAAACCGGGTGCCAGACGAACAGGGGGATGTGCGCGACCTCCTCGTACATGTTCATCCGGTTCTTCGCCCACCACTCGTGCTCGCCGAGCAGGAAGCCGTGGTCGGTGGTCACCACGAGCGCGGTGTCGCGCCAGAGGTCGTGGGCGTCGAAATGGTCGAGCAGACGGCCGAGCTGCGCATCGCACAGGGCCACCACGGCGCAGTAGTTGGCGCGCAGCTCGGCGCACTCGTCCGGCGCCTCCTCGACCCTGGCGTAGGGCGGCCAGTCGAGGATCGGCCCGCGGTAGTTCGTGGGGAAGGCCTCGCGAAAGCGCGCCGGCGCGAAGAACGGCTCGTGGGGATCGAAGGTCTCGATCTGCAAGAGCCAGTCGTCGGCGTCGCGATTGAGGTCGAGGAACTCCAGTGCCCGGGTGAAGCACTGGACGGACGTGAAATCCTTCTCGTCCTTGATGAACTCGCGATTGACCATGTGCTGGTAGAACTTGTTGCGGCGCCGCTCGCTGTACTGCTTAGCGTGGTACATCTCGCGCAGCCGGTCCCAGGGCGGCTGGACCATGGCCTTCCAGGGGTCGCGCTCCTGGCCGCGCACGAACTCGAACGTGTCGTAGCGGTTGTGGTAGGTGGCGCCGCCGTCCTCCCAGTAGTGATAGTGGTCCGATATCAGGTGCGTGTAGGTGCCGCTTCGGTGCAGCAGGTCCGGAAAAGCGTTGTCGAACGGCTCGATCGGCCCCCAGCTGCGGTGCAGGAAGCCGAGCCGGCCGGTCAGCAGGTCGCGCCGGGCCGGCATGCAGGGCATGCTGCCGACATAATGCCTATCGAAGGTGATCGCCCGCGCCGCGAGGCGCTCGAAGCTCGGTGTCGCGACGGTACGCCCCCCATAGGGCGAGAGCGCCCGGCGGTTCAGGGAATCGAACAGCGCGAAGGCCACCTTCATCTGTTTCCCCGTTGGAAGTCGGCTCCCGGCGTTCTCCCATGAGCGCGCCCGCGGACAGGCTCCGCGCGATCGGGAGCTCGTTTCAGGAGAAGATGAATACCTGGCTCGCGTTTGCCACCGAGCCCGCCCGAGCACCGGCAGCGCCCCGGGAATGCTGCCGTCCAGCCAGGTCGCAGCCGGTCGCGCTCACTCCGCTGCGATGGCGGACTCCATCCCGCCACGCTCGAAGTCGGTGATGTAGTCACGGGTCAGGGGCACCACGTCCTGCCGTCTCGCCAGCTGGATCTGGAACACCATGTGCCCCATGCGCCGGAACGCCAGCTCGGAGCCGATCAGGTAGAATTCCCACATGCGGCAGAAGCGCTCGTCGTACACCTGGGCCACCCGGTCCCGGTTGGCCAGGAAGCGCCCGCGCCAGGCACGCAGCGTCTTGGCATAGTGCAGCCGCAGGATCTCAATGTCGGTCACCCACAGGCCCAATCGCTCGATCGCCGGCAGGACCTCGGAGAGGGCCGGCGCGTAGCCGCCGGGAAAGACGTACTTGCGGATCCAGGCATTGGTCGAGCTCGGCCCGTGCATGCGCCCGATCGAATGCACCAGCGCCACGCCATCGTCGACCAGGAGCTCCCGGAGCTTCCGGAAGAACGCCGAATAGTGCTGGACGCCGACATGCTCGAACATGCCGACCGAGACGATGCGGTCGAAGCGGCCGGTCTGGTCGCGGTAGTCGCGCAGCTCGAAGCGGACCCGATCGGCCAGCCCGGCCCGCTCGGCGCGCGACCGGCTGACCCTCAGCTGCTCCTCGGCGAGGGTGATGCCGACCACCTGACCCGCGCCCGCCCCTGCCAGGTAGAGGCCCAGGCCGCCCCAGCCGGAGCCGATGTCCAGGACCCGATGGCCAGGCCTGAGCAGCAGCTTGGCGGCGATGTGGCGCTTCTTGTCGGCCTGGGCCTGCGCGAGGTCGTCGTGCGGGTGCGTGAAGTAGGCGCAGGAATACTGCCGGTCACTGTCGAGGAAGAGATCGTACAATGCGTCGGACAGGTCATAGTGATGCGCGGCGTTGGCCCTGGCCCGCGGCACCGGGTTGTGCTGATGCAGGTGACGCAGCAGCCGGTCGATCGCGCTGAGCCCGAAGCCCAGCGGGTTGTCGGTCGCATGCGGCGCATTGCTGGCGCAGATATCCAGGAAATCGTAGAGCGCGCCTTCCTCCACCGTCAGCGTGCCGTTCATGTAGGCTTCGCCGACGTGGAGATCGGGGTTCAGGGCGAGGCGGCGGTGCAGCGCCTTGTCGTGCAGGCGGATGGTGACTCTGGGGCCGTCTCCGGTGTCGACCTCGAACCGGCGCCCGTTGGCATCCACGACGGTGAGGCACCCCCACCTGATCACCTTCCGGAAGAAGCTCTCGAGCAACATCTCGACCTGTCCCTCCCGGCATCCCGGTCGACGGCTGGCATGCCTTAGCCTTTGAATTCACAGTTAAAGCAACTGCTTGCTCGAGGTCAAATTCCCTCGCCCCGGCAAAATCTTCGCTTCAGCTCGACGGCCGGGCACCCAGGCGCGACGCGCCGGCGCTCCACTCTTGCAGCAGGGTATAGCCGAGGGCGAGCAGGGTGGGGCCGAGGAACACCCCGAGAAAGCCGAACGCGAGCACGCCGCCGATCACGCCCAGGAACACCAGGATGAGCGGCATGTTGCTGCCACGACTGATCAGATAGGGCTTGAGCACGTTGTCGACGCCGCTGACGACGAAGAAGCCCCAGAGCGCCAGGAAGACGCCCCAGCCGAAGGCGCCGTTGTAGAACAGCCAGGCGGTCGCCGGCAGCCAGACCAGGCCCGGGCCCATCGGCACGAACGACAGGAAGAAGGTGAGAAAGCCGAGAAACAGGGCCGCGGGCACGCCGGCCAGCCAGAGGCCGATTGCCTGCAGGCTGCCCTGGGCGATCGCGGTGCCGATGATGCCATACACCACGCCCTTGATGGTGCCGCCGGCGACCTCGAGGAGCTTCTGCGCGCGCTCGCCGACCAGCCGCTCGAAGGCGTCGGACAGCCGCCTCGCGCCCTCGGCGCCGTCGCGGAAGAAGAAGAATGCCGCCAGCACGCTCAGCGCGAGCTGCAGCACCGCCTCGCCCAGGGTCACGCCGGTGCTGAGCAGCAGGTCGCGCGCGGTGTCCAGATAGGGCTGCAGCTCGCTGGTCCAACCGGTGCCGAGCTGCTCCAGCTCCCGCCAGTAGCCGTGCAGCGGCGGGCCGACCAGGGGAACCTCGAGGACCCAGGACGGCGGGCCCGGCGGCCCTTGCTCCAGGAGCGTGCGGAACATCCCGGCCACCTTGGCCACGCTGTCGGCGAGACTCGAGCCCACAGCGACCGGCGGCAGAATGAATACGGCGGCGACCAGGAGCGTCATCAGCCCGGCGGCGAGCGTCCGCCGTCCGCCCAGCGCCCGGACGAGCCAGGCGTAAAGCGGCCAGGTGGAGAAGCACAGGATCAGCGCCCAGAGCAGCGCCGAGATGAAGGGGCGCAGCACC
>Ga0299907_10001990_pt1 | contig 12254 bp, 13 predicted proteins | sample RVTome_16_FD_198680 | JGI IMG/M metagenome (GOLD analysis project Ga0299907, IMG submission 198680) | Soil microbial communities from uranium-contaminated site in the Upper Colorado River Basin, Wyoming, United States - RVT152D67 (version 2) ...
GAGACCGTGCGCGCGGCGACGCGCGAGACGTTCCTCGGCTACCTCGATCGCTGGTACCGCGGGCCTCGCATGGTGGCCGGCGTCGGCGGGGCGGTCGGCGCCGACGTCGTGGAGCGTTTGGAGGAGCTCCTCGGCGACGTGCCCAACGGCTCGACGGGCGCGCCCGAGTCGGTCGCGTGGGAGCAGGACGCGCCGCGCGTGAAGCTGCACACGAAGACGTCCGACCAGGCGCACATCCGGATCGGCGTCCACAGCTACCCGCTCGGGCATCCCGACCGCTACGCGCTGATGCTGCTCGCGACGGCGCTCGGGGGCGGCATGTCCTCGCGCCTCTTCACGGAGGTGCGCGAGCGGCGCGGCCTCGCGTACTACATCTACGGCTACAACCAGGGCTACACGGACGCGGGCACGCTCTTCGCCCAGGGCGGCGTCGACATCAACCGCATCGACGACGCCGTCGCGACGATCGTGGGCGAGTTCGGCCGCATCGCGGCCGCGCCGCTCGACCCGGACGAGCTCGACAAGGCGCGGAACTTCGCCAAGGGCCGCCTCGTGCTCTCGCTCGAGGACCCCAAGGGCATGATCTCGTTCGCGCTGCGCGACGAGGTGCTCGAGGGACGCCTGCGCGAGCCGGACGAGGTGACGGCCGCGCTCGACAAGGTGACGCTCGAGGACGTCCAGCGCGTGGCGCAGGACGTCATCCGCAACGAGCGGCTCAACCTCGCGCTCATCGGCCCGTTCGACGACGCCGAGCGCTTCGAGCGTCTGCTCTCGCTGGAGGTGGCGGCGTGACGCGCGAGCCGATGCGCTGCCGGAACGACGGCGCGGGGCTCGTCGAGCGGAGCTTCCTGGAAGACCTGCTCGACTGAGCGCCGCGCCCGTCCCGATCGGCCACAGCCGTTCGCGCCACGTCGGGGTCTGACCCCGGCGCGGCCGCTCTGGACGCCGCCCGCACGGCCACGTCGAAGTGCCTCGACGCGCGGACGCACCGCAACCACGCAGGTCCGCAGCGGCCACGTCGGCGCCTGACCCCGGCAAGGCCGGGAGGGACGAGCGTGGGCATGTCCACCGCGGCCGCGTCGGGGTCTGACCCCGGCATGGCCGGGACGGACCCCTACGGCGCCAGGGTGTACGGGTAGTCCGTGAGGAGCTCGCAGCCGTCGTCGGTGACGAGCACGAGATCCTCCAGGCGACAGCCGCCGAACCCCCGCCGATAGAGGCCCGGCTCGACGGCGAGGACGTCGCCGGCGACGATCTCCTCGCCGTTTCGGCCCAGGCCGGGAAGCTCGTGCACCTCGAGTCCGACGCCGTGCCCGAGGCTGTGGAAGAACCCGTCCTCGAGAACCTCGCCGGGCGTCTTCGTGAGCTGCGTGGGGAAGCCCTCCTCCTCGAAGACCCGGCAGACGGCCCGATGGGCCTCGGCGCCGGTCAGGCCGGGCCGGATCGTCGCGAAGGCGACATCGAGCGCCCGCCGAACGAGCGCGTGGTAGCGCACGAGCTCTTCCGGCGGCTCGCCGAGGCAGAACGTCCGGGTCATGTCGGCGTAGCAGCCCGAGGCGGGATCGCGGGGGAAGAGGTCGACCACGATGGGCTCCCCAGGGGCGATCGGACCGTGGCCGGGCTCGTGGCCGACCGTCGTCTGCGCTCCCGAGGAGACGAGCACGAGATCGGGCGCCGTGACGCTCTCGTCGCTGAAGACGCGGTTGGCGAGGGCCTGAAGCTCCTCGCTGGTCAGGTCGCCGCCGTCGCGGAGGCGGGCGCGGATCGCCTCCATCGCCTTCTCCGTCGCCCGCTGGGCGCGCCGGATGCCATGGAGCTCGGCCTCGGTCTTCACGCGGCGGCGGTCGTCGAAGAGCTCGCCCTTCGCCTCGACCTCGATCGCGTGGGCGCGCAGGTAGTCGGCCAGCTCGAGCGGGAAGTCGCGCGGCGTCACCGCAGACTCGACGGTTGCCTGCCGGCACGCGCGCAGGACGAGCTCCAGCGTCATCTCGTGCCACTTCAGGCCCTGCCCGACCAGCTCGTCGAAACCGAGCTCCTCGAGCGGAACCGTGCCGAGGCCCGCGACTCCTTCGAGCCGCGGGATCTCGAGCGAGCCGACGAACGCCGTCCGCGATCCGTTCCGCTCGACGTAGAGGAAGGGATCCGGGACGGACACGGGCACCTCGTGGCGCAGCTCGGGCGAGCGAACGGTGTCGCCGAAGATCAGGACGTCCGGCACGGCGCCTTAGCCTAGCTTCTGCCGGTAGATTCACCTGCGTGGAAGAGGTTCTCCAGCGGGCGCGCCGACTGGTCGAGACCTACGAGCGGGAGCTCTCCCAGCTCATTCCTTCAGGCACCGCGCTCTTCGATGCGCACGTCCACGTCGGCCGCGACATCGACGGCTTCGTCGCGCCCTTCGAGGAGCTGGTCTCGTTCCTCCGCGGCTCGGGTGCCGTCGGAGCGTTCGCGTTCTGCATGGACGAGCCGGACCGCGAGCCCGCCTTCCGCGCCCCGAACGACCGCACGCTCGAGGCCGCCGCCAGGTCGGAGGGCTTGCTCGTCCCGTTCGTCCGCCTCGACCTGGCCGAGGGACCGATCGACGAGGCTGTCCGCTGCCTCGACCGCGGAGCACGAGGCATCAAGCTCCATCCGCGCGCGCAGGGTTTTCTGCTGAACGACGAGCGCCTGGCGCCGATCTTCGCGCTGGCCGCGGAACGGCGCGTGCCGATCCTCATCCACGGCGGGCGCGGTCTGCCGCCGATCGCCGACCATCTGCGCCGGCTCCACGAGGCCTATCCGGAGGCGCAGCTCATCATCGCGCACGCCGGTATCGCCGACCTGGCGGCGCTCTCGGCGTGCTTCGGCGGGCGGGCGGGCGTCTACTTCGACACGTCCGTCTGGAGCGCGATCGACCTCCTCGACATGTTCTCGCGGGTCGCTCCCGAGCAGATGCTGTACGCGTCCGACTTCCCCTACGGCCAACAGCCGGGCTCGCTGCTGCTCGCGCTTCGCAGCGCGCGGCTCGCGGGCTTCTCCGACAACGAGGTGCGCAACATGCTCGGTGGGTCGGCGGCCGGGATCGCCGAGGGCCGCCCGCCGCTTCCCCTCTCCGAGCCGAAGCGGATCGAGCGCCTCGACCAGCCGCTCGCCTTCGCGCGGATCCACCAGTACCTGGCGATGGCGACGCCGCTCCTCTGGACACGGCAGGCCGACACGATCGGGGTGCTGGGGCTGGCCCTGAACGCGTGCGCCGAGCGCGACGGCCATGCGGCCGAGCGCGAGCGAATCGCCGACCTGCTCGGGACGGCACGCGACCTCTGGCGGACGTTCCCGGAGACGGAGGACGAGATCGAGCGCGTCCGGCTCAGCCGGGTGACGTTTCGCCTGATCCACGTCGCGGACATCCTCACCATCACGGTGAACGCACCCGATGCCTGAGCTCAACGTCAACGGCGCCCGCCACGAGTTCGACGGCCCCGTGCTGAAGTCGCTCGCCGAGACGCTCCGCGACGACCTCGGCCTGACCGGGACGAAGATCGCGTGCGGCGAGGGGCATTGCGGGGCGTGCACGGTGCTCCTCGACGGCCGGCCGGTCCTCTCCTGCACCACGCTCGTCCACGCCGTCGGCGCGCGCGAGGTGACGACGATCGAGGGCCTTCGCGACCATCCGCTCGTCGAGGCGTTCGTGCGGGCCGACGCTCTCCAGTGCGGCTTCTGCACGCCCGGCCAGATCGTCTCGGCCGCGGCGCTCGTCGCCGAGACGCCGGAGCCGGGCCGCGACGAGATCCGCCACGCCATGGCCGGGAACCTCTGCCGCTGCGGGACGTACCCGAAGATCGAGGAGGCCATCGCGTCGTGGCGCGGCTGATCCGCACGGAGAAGGAGGTCGAGGGCCGCTACACCGAGCAGTGGGTGGTCGTCGAGGAGGACCCGCTCGCGCGTTGGCCGGCAGGCCCGCGCGAGGTCGTCGGGCGCCCGGCGGCGCGCGTCGACGGCCCCCAGCGCGCGCGCGGCGAGGCACGCTACACCGCGGACGTCGTCCTGCCCGGGATGCTCCATACCGCTGTCCTGCGGAGCTCGCACGCCCATGCCCGCGTCCGGCGCCTGGATCTCGCTCCCGCGCTCGCGGCACCCGGCGTGCGGGCGGCGATCGGCCCCGGCGACTGCGACGTGCTCGACGAGGAGGCGGGCTATCAGGGCGCGCCCGTGGCGGCCTTCTCCGCCGACACCCAGGCGCAGGCCCAGGCCGCGCTCGCCCTCGCCGAGGTCGAGTGGGAGGTGCTGGAGCCGCTGCTCGATCCCGACGAGGCCGTCGCGCGCGGGCAGCTCATCGACGAGCCCGACCGGTACGAACGGGGCGACGTCGAGCGCGGGCTGGCCGAGGCGGACGTGGTCGTCGAGGCCGAGTACCGCACGGCCACGGTGCTGCACAACGCGCTCGAGACGCACCAGGCCGTATGCGCCTGGGAGGGAGACGAGCTCACCGTCTACATCTCGACCCAGTGGATCTGGGGCGTCCGCAAGGACATCGCCAAGCGCCTCGGCCTGCCGCCCGACAAGGTGCGGGTGGTCTGCGAGTACATGGGCGGCGGCTTCGGCGCGAAGGGCGACCCCGGCGACTACACGTACCTGGCGGCGGAGCTGGCCAGGCGCACCGGGCGCCCCGTGCGCTGCGCGCTCACGCGGCGGGAGGAGAACCTCGCGAGCGGGAACAGGAACGCGACGATCCAGCGGTTGCGCGCGGGGGCCCGCGCGGACGGGACGCTGACCGCGCTCGAGGGCGAGTTCGTCATGGCGGTGGGCTGGGACGGATTCGTCAGCTCGACGGCCGGCCCGCTGAAGATGCTCTACGCGTGCGAGAACGTCCGCACGGCCGAGCTCGGCGCGAAGCTCAACACGGGGCCCAACGACGCCTTCCGCGCGCCGGGCTTCGTCGAGGGGACGTTCGGCCTCGAGTGCCTGCTCGACGAGCTGGCCGCGAAGCTCGAGCTCGATCCGCTGGAGCTGCGAAGGCGGAACGGGGCGGACGCCGACCCCGTGGACGGGCGGCCGTTCTCGGCGAAGAACCTCGCCGAGTGCTACCGGCGCGCCGAGCCGCACTGGGCGCGCCGCGAGGAGGTCCGGGCGCGCTCGGACGGGCCGTGGCGCCGCGGAGTCGGCCTCGCGAGCCAGATCTGGTTCGGCGGCGGCGGGCCGCCCTCGTACGCGTGGGTGCGCGTCGGCTCCGACGGGAGCGCGACCGTCGTCACGGCGATGCAGGACATCGGCACGGGGACGCGCACCGCCATGGCGCAGATCGCCGCCGAGGAGCTCGGCCTCCCGCTGGAGCGCGTGACCGTGGCGCTCGGCGACTCCGCCCGCGGGCCCTACGCGGCCATCTCCGCGGGCTCGTCCACAACGCCGAGCATGGGGCCTGCCGTGCGCGCGGCCGCGGCCGACGCAGCCCGCCAGATCCTCGAGATCGCCGCACAGCGCTTCCAGCTCGAGGAGCGGGTGCTCTCGCTCCGCGACGGGCGGATCCTCTCGGAGAACGGCGGCTCCTGGGCGCTCGAGGAGGTCACGGGCCTCCTCGGCGACGGGCAGATCCTGGCGAAGGGCTCGCGCGGCCCGAACCCGGCCGGCATGCGGATCCTGACCTTCGGCGTCCAGGTCGCGGAGGTCGCTGTCGACGTCGAGACCGGAGAGATCCGCGTCGAGCGGATCGCGGCGATCCACGACGTGGGCCGGATCGTCAATCCGCTCGGCGCGTCGAGCCAGGTCGAGGGCGGGATCGTCCAGGGGATCGGGCACACCCTCTCCGAGCAGCGGCTTCTCGACCCGGAGAGCGGCGAAGCGCTGACGGTCACGCTCGACGCCTACAAGCTGCCGACGATCGCCGACGTCCCTGAGATCGTCGTCGACCTTCTCGACATCCCCGACGAGCACCTGACGAGTCTCGGCTCGAAAGGCCTCGGCGAGCCGCCGATCATCCCGACCGCGGCGGCGATCGCGAACGCGATCCGGGACGCGACGGGAGCGGACGTCCGCTCGCTTCCCATCACACGCGAGGAGATGCTCAGGGCGCTCAGGGAGGCGCGTGAGCGGGCCTACGCTCTCTAGGCCGTCGTCCCTCGAGAACGTGGAGGGTACCCCGCTCGCGGGGGGTACGGACCTCGTGCCGCTCCTGCGGGACGGGCTCGTGCAGACGGACGCGCTCGCCGACGTGCGCGCGCTTCTGCCTCGTGGAGTCGAGGGAGGCGGCGTGCGCGTCGGGGCGGGCACGACACTCGCCGAGCTCGAGCGCTCGGAGGAGATCCCGCAGACGCTCCGCGAGGCCTGCCGCCTGGCGGCCTCCCCCCAGCTCCGGCAGATGGGGACGATCGGCGGGAACCTCCTCCAGGCGACCCGCTGCTGGTACTGGCGGCTGGACTACCCGTGCTTCCTCCACGGCGGCGACCGCTGCCACGCGCGGGAGGGCGAGCACCGCGAGCACGCGATCTTCGCCGTGGAGCCCTGCGCTTCGGCGCACCCGTCCGACCCGGCCGCCGCGCTGCTCGCCCTCGGCGCGGTCGTGGAGACGACCGAGCGGCGGCTGCCGCTGGCGGAGCTCTATCGCCTGCCGACGGCGGACGACCGCCGGCTGACGACCCTCGCGACGGGCGAGCTCGTCCTGCAGCTCGAGCTCGAGCTGCCCGAGGCGAGCACCTACCTGAAGGCGATGGACCGGCAACGCTTCGGCTTCCCGCTGGTCGGCGTGGCCGCAGCCCGCTACGGCGGTGAGACGAGGCTCGCGCTGGCCGGCGTCGCACCCATCCCGTGGGCGCTCGCCGCGCCCGCCGATCTCGACGCCGCGACGCCCCTTCCCGGCACGGCCTACAAGGTCGAGATCGCGCGCGCCCTCGTCAGCCGCGCCCTCGTCGCCGTCGCCCGCTAGGGCCATGCCCGGTGCCAGGCACCCGACAGGCCCTCGCCGGCCGCGGCCTCCCGCCCGGACAGCCGAAGTGCAGCGCGAACCGGGACTGTCCACGGATGAAGCGGCCGTGTCCGGTGCCAGGCACCTGACATGGCCGTAGCTGCCATCGTGCTTGCGGCCGGGGCGGCGTCTCGCTTCGGGGCGCCGAAGCAGCGGCTGCTCCTGCCGGGCGTGCTCGCGCGGCTGGCGGAGGCTCCGGTGGAGGACGTGGTCGTCGTGGCCGGCGCCCACCCGCTCGGCGAAGCGGCCGGGGAGACCCGGGTCGTCATCTGCGCCGAGTGGGAGCACGGCCCCGGCGCCTCGCTCCGCTGCGGCCTCGCCGCGCTGCGCGCGAGCACGGACGCGGCCGTCGTCGTGCTCGCCGACGGCCCCGAGCTCAGCGCCGAGGCGATCGGCCGCGTCGTCGCCGCGTGGCGCGAGGGCGCCGGGCCCCTCGTCGCGGCGTCCTACGGTGGCGAGCGCGGCCACCCGCTCCTCGTCGCACGCGAGCTCTGGCACGCCGTGCCCGACGAGGGCTTTCGCAAGCGCGACCCCGCGCTCGTCGCCTGCGACGACCTGGGCGCGCCGGGCGACGTGGACACGAGCGCCGACCTCCCGTGAGACGCCGGCTCACCCGCCCCGCCGTGCTCATTCCGGCCTTCGTCCTGCTCGCGCTCGGGGCCGGCATCGCCTACGCGGCCTGGACGCAGCTCGACGCCGGGCGGATCGACGCGAACGAGGCGGTGCTCGCCTCGCTTCCGCGCTACCCGGGCTCGACCGAGGTCGACCGCCTCACCCAGACGGAGGCTGACGGCGCGCTGCCCGTTCCCGACGAGGTCGTGACGAGCGTCCTCTACGCGCCGCCCGCGGCAACGACCCAGGCCGAGATCGTCGAGTTCTACGTCTCCCGCCTCACACCGGAATGGGAGGCGCGGACGACGACCGTGACCGTCGAGGACGAGGAGCAGGCGGCCACCGGGGCCGCGGCGTTCCGCGTGGATTTCTCGCGTGGCGAGGATTGCGTTCAGCTCCTGACCTACGGCATGGCGCCGGGACACTTCGGCCGGCGAACGTTCGCGCTCTCGGCCGAGAGCGGCCAGGGTCCCTGCGAAGAGCTGTGACCGCCCTCAAGGGCGGCGTGGCCCTGCCGATGGAAGAGGCAGGGTGGCAGCGCCCCCCGCCGAACACTGATCCGCCGCATGGAGGCTCACGCACATTCCCCGCTCGTGGCCGCGCGCCTGCGGCGCCGCCTGTCCCTCGAGCAGGCGGCCGCCCGGGCGAGCCTCGACGTGGACGCGGTGAAGAACCTCGAGGAGTCGCGCACCTACGTGTTCCCGTCGACGGCCGACGCGATCGCCGCCGCCGTCGTGTACGCCTCTGCGCTCGGGATCACGGAGCGCGAGGCGCGCGAGCTTGCGGGGCTGCCGGTCGGATCGGTCGTCGAGCGCTGGTCGCTGCGGCGCTGGGCGATCGTGCTCGGCTTCGTCGCCGCGCTCGCAGCGCTCATGATCTTCGTCCTGCGGCCGCAGTTCATCCCGGCCGAGCCGCCCGCGCCTCCCGCTCCCGCCGCACAGGCGGCCGTCGCGCCGCTCCCGGAGCGGTGGGAGATCCAGGTGGACGTCTACAACGGCACCGCGCGCGGGAACGCGGCCGCGGGGATCGCCAACGACATCGCGGGCCTCGCCTACCGGATCGGCGAGGTCAGGAACGCGAAGCAGCGGGACTACGTCGACACGCGCGTCTACTACCCGCCGGGGGCCGAGGCGATCGCGGAGCGACTGGCCGGCGAGATCGGCGTCGGCACGACCGCCCTCCCGGGCGGCGACGACGAGAACCGCCTCGTCGTCATCGTGGGCCGGAACGGCTAGGAAAGCGGCGTGCGGAGCGAGGCGAGCTTCGCCTTCAGCTCCGGTGACATCTCCTCGGAGCAGGCGCTGCGGACGATTCGTCGCAGGCTCGTCTCGAAGTGATAGCGCCTCTGGCAGTAGCCGCAGCCCTCGAGGTGCGACTCCGCCTCGCGCCGCTCGGAGTCGTCCAGGTCCCGGTCGAGGTAGGGCTGGAGGAGCTCCTCGCACTTCTCGCAGATCGTGTCGAACCCCGTCACGACTCCTCCCCGACGGCCGTCTCGGCGAGCTCCCTCTTCAGAATCCTACGTCCTCGATGCAAACGTGACATGACGGTCCCGATCGGAATGTCGAGGATCTGCGCCGCGTCCTGATAGGAGAAGTCGCCGATGTCCACGAGGACGATCGCGTCGCGAAAGTCGTGCGGCACGTTCGAGAGCGCGTCGACGATCGAGTCCTGCGAGAGCCGCTCGGCGATGCGCTCCTCGTCGTTCGTCCCGCTCGTCTCCTCGAGCCGGTTGTAGAGGAAGTAGTCGCCTTCCTCCATAGGCCGGGTGTCGGGAGTCCGTTGCTCGCGCCGGCCGCGGTCGATGTTGAGGTTCGTCAGGATGCGCATGAGCCAGGCGCGCAGGTTGGTGCCCGGGGTATAGGAGCGCCAGCTTCGGAACGCGCGGGCGTAGGTCTCCTGCACGAGGTCCTCGGCCTCCTCCCGGGTCGGGACGAGGCGGCGCGCTACGCGATAGACCTGGTCGGACAGGTCCAGCACCTCCTCCTCAAAACGGACGCGGTCGCGCGCATCCGATGCCAGCCGGCGCGCTTCGGTCTCGGGCTCTGCCATGCGCCGGACACTAACAAGCAAACGCCCTGCTTCCGCCGGCTATTCCGGGAGGGCGGCGCGACTCAGACGCTTGTGACCGAGCGGAAGCCGGCGCGGTCGAGCGCGGCGACGATCTCGTCGCGCTCCAGGCGCTCGTCGTCCCAGGCGAGCGCGACCTGGCCCATGAGGTTCGCGTTCGCCGACTCGATGCCGTCGAGCTTCCCGAGCGCCCCGCCGAGCCGCAGCACGCACCGCTCGCAGCGGATTCCGGTCACCTGCATCGTCTCGGACACGACGGCCATGGCTACACGCCATCGTACGTCAGCTCGACCAGCCGTCCGCACAGGGAGGGGAGCCCCTCGCTCCGCCCGAGCGCGAGCTGGTCGCCCGCCTGGTCGAGGGCCTCCAGCGGACCGAGGAGCGTGCCGCTTCCGAGCCTGCGGGCCGTCGCCTCGACCCGCTCGAGCAGCTCGGCGAGGAGCCCGGCGGGCTCGGCGAGCCGCCCGCCGTCAGGGTGGACGAGTCCGGCGGTGGCGCCGAAGCGCGACGCCGCCCAGCGGTTCTGGAGGTAGAAGCCACGGTCGGCGTGCACGCGGGACGGCTCGACCGCGGCGACGAGGCCCTGGGCGAGCGCCGCGAGCGCCGCCGTGACCGCCAGCCGCGTCGGCTGGTCCGGCATCCGCACCTCGAGCGTGCCCAGGCGCGGGTGCGGCCTGACGTCCCACCAGAGCCGCATCAGGTCGTCGGCGAGCCCCAGCTCCACCAGCTCCTCCGCGAAGCGCGCCCACGCCTCGTAGTCCGCGAACGCCGGCGGGGCGCCGCTCCGCGGCAGGAGCGCGAGCAGCTCGGCGCGCACCGAGGCGAGCCCGGTCTCCATCCCCTCGAAGTACGGCGAGTTGGCCGAGACGGCGAGGACGAGCGGAAGCCACGGAAGCACGGCCTCCATTCGACCCATGCATTCCTCGGGGCTGCCGACGCCGACGTGGACGTGCAGGCCTGCGCAGAGCTGACGGCGGGCCGAGGGGCCGGCGTAGTCCGCGAAGCGCCGGAGCGGCTCCTTGGGCGCGACCAACTGCTCGGCCGCGATCCCCGTCGGCCAGGTCGCGGCAGCCGCGAGCTCGAGCCCTTGCCCGCGCAGTCGTCGCCGAGCCTCCAGCCGCAGCTCGGCGAGCTCGGCGACGGCCTCGCCGACGTCGTGGCAGACGCCGGTGTTCAGCTCGAGCATCGAGGTGAAGAGCTCCGCCTTGAAGCGCGCGCCGTCGAGCACGCCGGGCGGGGTCGGGGCCAACTCGAGCGTCCGGGCGTCGAGGACGAAGAGCTCCTCCTCGATCCCGACCGAGAAGGGCGGCGACTCACCGAAGCGATGCGGCACCACGGGCCGCTGAGTTTAGGTACGGACGCGAGAAGGATGGTCGGAGGCCCGGGCAGGCAGAGCGGGCCTCCGACCGGTCAGCCCCTGGGGGGAGGGGCCGCGGGCGCGCTAGCCGCTTGGACCAGCCGGCTGGCGCCCGAGCGTGACGTTCACTGTCCTCTCGGTATCTCCACGGTCGCCGCGGTGGACCTGGAGCGTCATGGTCTCGCCGGGCTCCCTCTCCATGATCAGCCGGCGCAGATCATCGGGATTGGCGACGGCCTGGCCGTCCGCCGCCGTCACGATGTCGCCGCCGAGCACGTAGCTCGTGCCTCCCACGATCACCTGCTGATCGCCGCCCTCGAGCCCGGCCTCGTCGGCCGGGCTTCCGTCGACGACGTCCACGATCAGGATGCCGGAGTCCACCGGCATCCGGAACGTTTCGGCCAGATTCTCGTCGATCTCCTGCATGCGGACTCCAAGATACGCGTGATCGACCCTACCGTTCTCGAGGATCTGGGACACGACCTCCTTGACCGTGTTGATCGGGACGGCGAAGCCGATGCCGACGTTTCCGCCCCCGCTCGAGCTCTCGATCTGCGAGTTGACGCCGATGACCTCGCCCTCAGCGCTCAGGAGCGGGCCGCCCGAGCTGCCGCGGTTGATGGGCGCGTCGGTCTGGATCACCTTGTCGATCGTGTAGCCGTTCGGCGCCGTGATCTCGCGCTGGAGCGCGCTCACGATCCCGGCGGTCACCGTTCGCTCGAGGCCGAACGGATTCCCGATAGCGACGACCGAGTCCCCAACGCGCACGGCGTCCGAGTTCCCTAGGGGGAGGGGAGTCAGGGCTCGTGCCTGCGCGTCGATCTCGAGGACGGCGAGGTCGGTGGAAGGATCGCTGCCCACCACCCTCGCCGGGACCCGGTCGTCGCCCGAGAAATTGACCTCGACCTGCTGCGCGTTCTCGATCACGTGGTAGTTCGTGACGATGCGGCCGGACTTGTCGATGACGAAGCCCGAGCCGAGCGACTCGCGCGGCTGGGGGCCGAAGAAGGGGTCGTTCCCGACGACGGACGTCGACGTCACCTGCACGACGCCCGGGCCGGATTGCGCGTAGATCTCCTGGACGGACTTGCCGGACTCGTCATCCGCCGCGAAGCGCGTGGACTGCGCCGTCGTCGCGGTGGAGAGCACCGTGGTGGTGCCGCCGTCGTCGGAGTCGACCGCGGCGCCGATCCCGACGGCCGCCCCGCCTCCCAGGAGTGCGGCGAGGACGAGGGCCGCGCCGAGAGTCCACGAGCGAGAGTCCATGGGCTCTCTTATAACCGCACA
>Ga0299907_10001991_pt1 | contig 12253 bp, 16 predicted proteins | sample RVTome_16_FD_198680 | JGI IMG/M metagenome (GOLD analysis project Ga0299907, IMG submission 198680) | Soil microbial communities from uranium-contaminated site in the Upper Colorado River Basin, Wyoming, United States - RVT152D67 (version 2) ...
AGACGTACCGGGTCCGGCCCGGCGATCTCGAGGCGATCTACAACAACATGCCGCTGTTCGGGCTCGCACGGGCAACTCGGAGCGTGGCGGCGACAGGCGGTCGCGACACCGCGGCCGGTCGATTGGCCGGACCCGACCAACGAGCCAAGGGAAGCGGCACGCCGTAGCCGGGAACGATCGGCGCCAGGTCCAATGCGGGGGCAGAGTGACCGCGCCGCCGTCGCTGACGCTCGTGAACGTGCCTGGATCGTCGACGTTGTTGACGTCGCCGGATGTCAGGATCCCGAATGTCGACCCGTTGGTCGGGAACTACGTAAGAGGCGTATCTTCCGACCCGTTACAACGAGCGAGTGCCGCGGCCATGGCCCGGATGCGCTCCTGTTATCAACGGGCAGCCGTTGGGGATGGCACACACCCGTTGGTCCGGACTGAGCCTCAGGTGTCGACCCGATTTCTCCAGGCGTACATGCGCGCGCCGAGGGCCACGGCCGCCGCTGCCGCCAGGCCGAAGATGGCCACCGGCGGCACCGCGAGCGTCCCCTCGACGGCCCACGCCGACAGCAGCATGCCGACGATGGCCGACGCCATGGCCACGAAGGTGACCGCGTATGCCGCGGCCAGGGCATAGCCCGCCGGGCTGCGCCGCCAGGCCAGGACGGCGATGAAGACCGATGTCGGTACGACCCATCCGAGATCCAGCGCCTGGACGGTCATCGTCGTCTCGCCCGTGAGCCCGCTGGCCACCAGGTCGCCGGCCAGGGCAGTCGCGATGCGCTGCAGCCAGAGCAGCGTCAGCAGCGACGCCATCACCACGTTGAGCACGGCCCGGCGCCGGCGCGGGAAGCGCTCGCTGAAGCGCCCGGCGGCGCTTTCGCGGGCGATGCCGATTGCCTTCCGCCACGACGCGCTGCGCGTTGTAGGCATACACGCCGTCGGTGACCATCTCGTACCCCACGCCCCGGGCGTTGATGACCGTCTCGACGTTGCCGTCGCCGCGGGCGAAGACCCCGAGCGCCGAGGCGATCCCGGCCAGGAGGGCGACGCCCGCGCACAGCGCGGCCATGCCGATTCTCGAAGTGCGATTCATTGAAGTATCTCCTCGTGGATGAGCAGCTCGCTCATGAGCCATCGTCGGGTGTTGGGAAGTGAGCTCACAGGGCCGTTGGTCCCGGCTGCGGGCCAGTCGGACCTTTGGCCGGCATGCGTCCCAGCTAGGCTGGGCTCATGCGAATCGTGAGCGCCGAGGAAGCCATCGCCTCGATCGGCGACGGACAGACCGTCTTCGTGCACGGCGGGGCGGCGACGCCATCGGCGCTGCTGGCCGCGCTGGCGGCTCAAGCGCCGCAGCTCACCGGTGTGACGACGGTGGGCCTGCACCTCGAAGGGCCGTGCCCGCACCTGGAGCCCGGCTTGGCCGAGCACGTCAGGCATCGGGCGTTGTTCATCGGTCCAAATGCTCGGGACGCCGTCAACGAGGGCCGGGCGGACTACGTCCCGATCTTCCTGTCCGACATCCCGCATCTGTTCAGCCGCGGGATCCTGCCGCTGGACGCCGCCTTCATCAACGTCAGCCCACCCGACGCCCATGGCTTCTGCTCGTTGGGCACTAGCGTCGTCGCCACGCTGGCCGCGGTGCAGTCCGCTCAGACGGTCATCGCCCAGCTCAATCCGTCCATGCCACGGACGCTGGGCGACAGCTTCGTGCACGTCGATGCCATCGACCTGGCGGTCGAGGTGGATCAGGCGCCGCACGAGCATCCGGTCGCGCCCATCGGCGAGGTGGAGCGCCAGATTGGCGCCCACGTCGCGGAGCTGGTGCCCGATGGCGCCACCCTGCAGCTCGGCATCGGCGCCATCCCCGCCGCGGTCGGGGACGCACTGCGCGACAAGCGCGACCTGGGCGTCCACACCGAGCTCTTCACCGACACCGTCGTCGATCTGGTCGAGTCCGGGGCCCTGACCGGCGCAGCCAAGGAGATTAACCGCGGCAAGATCGTGTCGGCCTTCGTGCTGGGGACGCAGCGCGTCTACCGCTTCATCGACGACAACCCGATGGTCGAGATGAGGCCGGTCGATTACACGAACGACACGGCGGTCATCCGCCGCTTCCGGCGCATGGTTGCGGTCAACTCGGCGATCGAGGTCGACCTGTCGGGCCAGGTGGTGGCCGACTCCATCGCCCGCCGGCTCTATTCGGGCGTGGGCGGCCAGATGGACTTCATCCGCGGTGCTGCCCTGGCGGAGGAGGGGCGCGCGATCATCGCCCTGCCATCGACCGCGGCGAGCGGTTCGGCGTCACGCATCGTGGCCAGCCTGCGCGAGGGCGCCGGGGTGGTGACCACCCGTGCCCACGTCCGCACCGTCGTGACCGAATGGGGCGTGGCCGAGCTGTTCGGCCGCTCGCTGGCCGAACGCGCCCGCGCGCTGATCGCGATCGCTCACCCCGACTTTCGCGACGACTTGGAGCTGGCCGCACGAGGATTGCACCTCGAGCAGTAATACCCCGGGGCGGTGGATCACCCGCCGCCCCGAAGGCCGGCCGGTCATTGGACGTCGCCGTACCGATGAGCCGGGATCCCTGCCGAATCACCCGCACGATTTGTGACCACCAGCACTGTGCTGCCAGCTTCGTCACGCGATGCTTTCCCTGTGAACGAAGTCGTATGGAGGACAGAGTTGTGTCCAAGCCAACAGTGACAATGGTCTTTCTGGGCAGCGTGGTTGCCGTCATCGCCGGCGCTCTCTTGGCGTTTGCGGCGGTGTGGATCGCGTATGCGAACGGCGCCTTCGTGATGAGCGGCCCGGATGTCATCGGCGTTACATCGACGCCGTACGCCTGGACGATGGTTGGGCTCGGAGTCGTGGCCGCGCTGGCCATGATCGCCGGCTTCATCGGCGGCCTGGTGTCGTGGATTGGCGCGCTGCTGAACACCGCGCAGCTCGAGGACAAGACGTGGTTCATCGTCCTTCTGGTGCTCGGACTGTTCAGCTTCGGCCTGATCGCGATGATCGCCTACGTCATCGCCGGGCCGGATGGCGAGAGGCAGAAGGCCGCAAACACGTTGCACGCGCCGGCCTGACCCAACGATCGATCAGTCGCCGGTCGATCCGCCCCCTCTCCGGAGGGGGCGGATCCAGTGTATGGCGAGTGAGCGACGGCATCGCTCGCGGCCGCACGCAACCGATCGAGCGATCGGTGGTGCCGGATGGCCTTTCGCAGTGGGCCGCTCGGCACTTCGGATCGTCGGCAGTGTCGAAGGACGATCAGCTCATGACTTACGACGAGATCCGCGTCCGCCGCGTCGCTCCTGGCGATGCGATTGAGCTCGAGCGGTTCTACGCCGGGCTCTCGGCTGACGCTCGCGCGCTCCGATTCCACGGCGCGTGCCTCGGGATCAGCCACGAGCGCGCCGCAGAATTCGCGGCGGCAGATCACCAGCGGCGGGATGGCTTCGTGGCCGTGGGCGATGGGCGCATCCTCGGCCACCTTGTGCTCGAGCCGCTCAGCTATGGCGTCGAGGAGGTGGCCGTTGCCGTTGACGACCGGTTCCAGCATCACGGCGTCGGGACCCTCCTCATGGCGGCCGCGGTGGCGTCGGCGCGCCTGCGCGGGGTCGCGCGCCTCGTTGCGTGGGTGAAGGCGGAGAACGGCCCGATGCGGCACCTGCTGGCGTCGAGCCGCCATGGCCTGCGCATCACCTGGGACGGGCTCACCGCGCGCTATGAGCTCACGGTGCCGCCCGCCGTGGCACGCCCGGCTGCGTAAACCGGCGGCGGCGCCTCCGCCCATTCCTACGCGACGAGCGAACCTAGGCCGGCGAGGATGAGCTCCGTCCCGTAGCCATCGTCGTGCCGTGCGACGATCCTGGCCTGGGCCCGGATCGGACGACCGCTGATCGTGCTGGCCCCGAGCCACATCGGATGTGGGCTGACGTCGTAGCGGGTCGGAATCGGCTCGCAGCCTAGGTAGACCCACCATGGGCTGTCGCGCGTTTCGGGCCGGTCGCCACCGCCGAAATGGAGCGTCGCCGATCGGCGCCGAACGGCGAAGCCGTCGAGCGAGATGCGATCGAGGTTCAGATCCCTCTCAGGCACGACGCTCACCACTCGGAATCCAGGACGCTCATTTGTGGGAACGGGTCACCCACCGAGCACATGCCCTCCGCCAGGCGATCGATCGGGGTGGCAATGAGATGACGGCAGTCGAGACAGCACTCGACATTCATCGTTCCGCGCCGAGCTGGCCGGCCCTGCGTGGGGCATTCGACCCGACCGTCAGACACCGCGCGCTCGAAGCCGAGGCACACGATCCAGTCGAGCGTGCTCATGGCTCTCCGGGGCGTATCGAGATCCACAGTGGTCACCTTCTGCATTGCGGCGCCCCGGGAGGTTCGGCAGTGACTTCCGATTGGCTAGCAACTGACGTGTGCTTGAAGAAGCCTGACCCACCTCCTGGGTCGCAGCGCCATGGTCTGCCCGTGGCGTCGTCCGGGCACAGGCCGAAGGGACCGAATCTGGGGGCTGCCCGGACCGTGCCTTCTGCCGCGCCGCGCCACGGGCTAGGCCGCCGGACTCCCCCCGAGGTGGGTCCGGTTGGCCGCCATCGCCGGTCCATTCGGCCCTACGCAAGGGACGGCAGGCCGGGTCTCGTGGGACGAACAGCCAATCCTGCCTCGGAGGGCCATACCGATGACCGCAACCATTTCACGCCAGGTGGTCGCCGACCTGATGACGATCGATCCGATCGTTGTCCCCGATGACGCACCGATCGAAGAGGCCGAACGCCTGATGCGCAGCTACCGGGTGAGCGGCCTGCCGGTCGTCGACGCCCATGGCAGCCTTGTCGGCGTCATCAGCCAGACCGACTTCATCCACCTCGACAGCCCGGACGTCCGGAGCCTGATTCGACATGCCACAAGCGGCGTCCGCGTCGGCGAGGTGATGAGCCGGCCACCGGTGAGCGTGCCGATGACCAGCGGGCTGACCGATGCGGCGCGCCTCATGGTCGCCGAGCAGATCCATCGGCTGGTCGTGGTCGACGAGCATCAGCGGCCATGCGGCGTCCTGGCCGCCATCGACTTCGTGTCGCTGGCCGCCGAGGGCTGAACGGGTCCTGTCGACGGTCACCACTGCGCCCGATGACACGCTAGCCTGTGGTCCGTGTCGAACCAGCCTGAGTCAGTAGCGGATAGCCCGGCCCTTCCGCCGGCGCTTCAGGCGCTCGATGCCGCGGTCCGCGGCATCAGCGGCGTGCTCGACGTCGAGCAGGTGCTCCAGCTCATCGTCGACCGCGTTCGCGAGCTGGTCGGCGCCCAGTACGCCGCCCTCGGCATCGTCGATGACCAGGGACTGATCACCGAGTTCATCACCAGCGGCATCACTTCCGACGAGCGGCGCGCCATCGGAGACCTGCCGCGTGGCCAGGGCCTCCTGGGCCTGATCATCCGCGAGAACCGCTCGTACCGGATCCCGGACATCGGCTCGCATCCGGAGAGCTATGGCTTCCCGCCCAACCACCCGCCGATGGACTCATTCCTCGGCGTGCCGATCACGGTCAAGGGCGAGGTCGTCGGACGCTTGTACCTGACCAACAAGCAGGACGCTCCGGAATTCAGCGCCGATGACCAGGCGCTGGTCGAGACGTTCGCGCTCCACGCCGGCATCGCCATCGAGAACGCGCGGCTGCACGAGCAGGTGCAGCGGCTGGCGGTCGTCGACGAGCAGGATCGCATCAGCCGTGACCTGCATGACAGCGTAATCCAGAGCATCTATGCCGTGACCCTGTCGTTGGACGACGTCCCGGAGCTGGTCGACGAGGCGCCCGCGGAGGCGCGCCTTCGCGTCGACGACGCCATCGATGCCCTGCACGGGGTAATCCGCGACATCCGCAACTTCATCTTCGGCCTGCGCCCGCTGCTGCTCGATTCGGGCAGTCTGCTCGACGGGCTGCGCGCCCTGGCCTACGAGCTGCAGCGCAACACGACCACCGAGATCGAGGTCACCGGCGACGAGCCGGACGGCGTTGTGGTGGAGGTGGTGGCCGAGCTGTTGGCCATCGCTCGCGAGGCGCTGGCCAACGTGGCGCGCCATTCGGGCGCCGCGCACGCTTCGTTGCGGCTCGCCACGCCAGGTGAGGATGTGAGGCTGGAGATCGCCGATGACGGCCGTGGCCTCGCCGCCGACGCCCAGGTCGCCCGCGGCCACCATGGTCTGCCCAACATGCGGGCGCGCGCGGAGGCATTGGGGGGCACCTTCAACATTCAGAGCGGCGAGGGCAGCGGCACCCGTATCATCGTGGTCATTCCGCGCAACGGAACGCGACGAGGATCTAGCCGATGACATCTGAACAACCCCAGCGCCCACTGCGTCTGCTGGTGGTCGACGACCACGAGGTCGTGCGCCAAGGGCTGGTGGCGCTGCTCGACCGCCGAACGGGGTTCGAGGTCGTGGCCCAGGCTGGATCGGTGGCCGAGTCGATCGCCCTCGCTGCGCGGCACGAGCCGGACCTGGTGATCATGGATGTGCGCCTGCCGGACGGCTCCGGCATCGAGGCCTGCCGCGAGATCCGCGCCGCCCGCCCCCAGACGCGGGTGGTGATGCTCACCAGCTACCCGGACGAGGAGGCAGTGCTGTCGGCCATCATCGCCGGTGCCAGTGGCTACCTGCTCAAGCAGATCCGCGGCCGCGACCTCGTGAGCGCGCTGGAGTCGGTGGGGCGCGGCGAGTCGCTGCTCGACCCGGCGGTCACCGAGAAGGTGCTCGAGCGGGTCAGGCGCGTGGCGAGCGGCTCCACCACCGACGAGCTCGCGGATTTGACCGCCCAGGAGCGCAAGATCCTGCTGCTGGTGGCGGAGGGCATGACCAACAAGGAGATCGCGGCCGACGTGTTCCTGTCCGACAAGACGGTCAAGAACTACGTCAGCAGCATCCTCTCCAAGCTGAACCTCCAGCGCCGGACTCAGGCTGCGGCCTTCGTGGCCAAGCGTCACCTGGGTCCGCCCGACGAAGCCTAGACACCGCCGGTCGCAGCAGCCTCGTCGATCGCGCCCAACAGCCAGCGCGCTGTGCCCTCCGCAGCGATGTGCAGCAGCGCGCGGTCGGCCATCCGACCCACGGCTCCGCCCGGCGGCGCGTACCGACCCGACAGCGTCAGCCCGCCGCCGCCTGCGACGATCGTCCCCGAAAAGACCGGGAAGAGCGGCGCGAGCGTCGACGCTCGCCAGCCCACCTCGACCGCCCAGCCGTCATCGAGCGGCTCAACCGGTCCGATATCGACGTACGCCGCCTTTCCGAAGGTCACGAGCGAGGGATGGTCGCTCACCCGCAGGCGCAGGTCGGCGTGATGCCGATGGAGCCCAGGCGGGGCCGGCTCGACTTCCGGGCCTAACCAGGCGCGCGCCGCGCGAATGGCCCATGCCAGCCGTGCTGGCTCGCTCAGCGCTCGGCGGCGCACCATGAGGCGGCTGAACGCGAGTATGCGAGGCATCGGTTCTCCGTGGCGGTGCATCTAGGTAGTCCCCGGAACAGTAGTTAGGGAGTGGAGGTTGGCCCTAGGGCCGGACGGCCCGGTCCTCGGGGGCCGCACGGCCGATATCCAAGGGGAACCCGCGACGACCAGCGAGCGGCTCCGAGCCCTCGTGGCTGGTCGGCGCGTTCTCCTGCTTGGCTGGCTGGTCATGTGACTTATGCACTGCCATGCGAGGGCCAGATGCCTGCCGAATGGGTCCATGTGTCACATGCGCACTGCCCGGTTGAGCGGCGAGGGTGTGGGTGGGAGCTGTCCCACAACATCACAGTCGTGAAAGGAAACTCCAATGATCAGTCGGTTGCGGGGTCTCGGCATCGTTCTCGGCCTCATCGGGTTCGCATTCGTTGCGGCCGGTGCCTTTGCCTTCATGAAGACCCAAGAGGGCTATACGTCACTCAACGCGTTCAGCGCGGCGCAGGGCGTCGAGCTGGCGTACAACGAAGAGGGTCAGATGGTCGACCGCGGCGAAACCGAGGGAGCGCAAGCCATCATGGCGCTGCTGACCGAGGACTGGGGGTACCCAGTCGTGACGGCGGAGCTCGACCCGGCCGACCCCACGGTCAATACCGCCAGCGAGTACATGTACCAGATGGCGACGATCGCGTATCACACCCTGCACGGCGTCCAGACTGTCGTCCTGACCGAGGACGTCGATTACAACGGCGAGGTCTTTCCTGCCGGTGAGTACGAGTTCGCGATCGACGGGCGCTACTTCAACGACTTCGATCGGGAGCATCCCATCGAGGGACCGGCCCGCGCGCAGGCGTGGAGCGGCACCGCGCATGGACTGATCGCCGAACTCGGGGTTGGCACCATCACCGCCTCGGCGCTGCAGCTCGGCCTTGGGTTGGCCGCCCTGTTCGCCGGCGTGGGTGCCTCGTTCCTGTTGGCGGGCGCTGGCTTGGTGTGGGCGACCCGCGCCGAGACCCAGCCGGTCCCGGTGCTGCGGCCGTCAACCGTGCCGGCCTGAGGGTCGCGCCACGGGCCGATCTTGAGGGCCCCGCAACCCTCGCGAGGAGCCTGGTCCGTCCGCCGAGTGATCGATCGCTCGCAGGCGGTCAGGCTCCGCGTGCTGTACGTGCCGGCCGGCGGATACGCCCCGGCCACACTCAGATCAAGGAGTTGGACCGATGACTGCCACCGCCGCAACCTTCACCCACGAACAGGTCGTTGCCCTGGCCGAGCGGCTGGGCGTCACCGGCGAGGTCGACCTGGAGCAGCTGCGCATCGGCCTGGAGGTCGAGCTCGAGCACGGCAGCCGCGATGCGCTGACCAACGTCACCGATGACGATCCGCTGCTGACGGCCAAGATCGCTCTCGCCCACCTGCGCGAGCTGCCCGACTACTACACCCGTCTGGCGTTCATGGAGGCCGCCGGCGAGGGCCGCCAGCTGCGGGTGCGTGACCTGATGAGCTTCGAACCGGTGACCGTCCGCGACAATGCTCCGCTCACCGTCGCGGATCGCCTCATGAGTAAGCACGGCGTGAGCGGGCTGCCAGTCGTCGACCGCGACGGCGTCCTGGTGGGCGTGCTCAGCCGCACCGACGTGATGGCGGCCGCCAGCGGTCCGCAGAGCGCCGCCTGGCAAGGCGTCTCCGTCGCGGCGACGATGACGGCACCGGGCCTCACGGTCGGGGCCGATGTGCGGTTGGCGGATGCCGCCGCCAAGATGGAGGAGCATCACGTCCACCGTCTTGTAGTCGTCGAGCCGGACGACGGCCTTCCGATCGGGATCCTGTCGACGACCGATCTGGTCCGGTCGATTGCCGCTCCACGGCAGCGCGCCTCATGACGTTCGGCCCGACCCAGAACGTGCCGACTGGCAGTTCAGGAAGCCGATCCAGATCCCTCAGGATCGAGCCATGGCCGGTCCGATCGGCGGCGGTTGTCACCTGCCCCAGGCCGGCGTTCTGAGAGGAGACATCACGATGGTAATTGCAGCACGCGACATCCATGGGCCGGCCCGTGAAGCTCCCACTATGCGCGCCGCGGTCTTCCACGGACCGGGCGACATCCGCGTCGAGGACGTCCCACGCCCACGACCCGGTCCGGGCGAGGCGCTGATCCGCGTCACGCTGACCACGATCTGCGGCACCGACGTCCACATCCTCAAGGGCGAGTATCCGGTCGAGCCGGGCCTGATCGTCGGCCACGAGCCGGTGGGGGTGATCGAGGAGCTCGGGCCCGGGGTCGTCGGCTACGAGGTCGGGGAGCGGGTCCTGGTCGGCGCCATTACGCCCTGCGGCCAGTGCCATGCCTGCCTCAGCGGCAAGCTCAGCCAGTGTGGCCATGGGTCCGGCTACGAGGCCATCGGCGGCTGGCGCTTCGGCAACACCCTCAACGGGGCGCAGGCAGAGTACCTGCTGGTGCCGTCTGCGCAGGCCAACCTGGCCAAGATCCCCGAGGCGCTGACCGATGAGCAGGTCGTGCTGCTGGCCGATATCGCCTCCACCGGCTTCTCGGGCGCCGAGTCCGGCAAGGTCCGCATCGGCGACTCGGTAGTCGTCTTCGCCCAGGGGCCGATCGGGCTGTGCGCGACCGCCGGAGCCAAGCTGCTGGGCGCGGCGACAGTCATGGGCGTCGAGCGTGATCCGAACCGTCAGGCGATGGCGCGCCAGATGGGTGCCGACATCGTGCTCGATCCGGCGAAGGACGACGTGGTGGCCGAGGTGAAGCGCATCACCAGCGGCGGCGCCGACGTGGCGATCGAGGCGCTCGGCCTGCAGGAGACGTTCGAGAGCGCATTACGCAGCATCCGCCCCGGCGGCACCCTGTCGAGCCTGGGGGTGTACTCGGGCAAGCTGCAGATGCCGTACGACGCCTTTGCCGCGGGGCTCGGCGATCACACGATCGTCACCACCCTCTGCCCGGGCGGCAAGGAGCGCATGGAGCGGCTGATGAAGATGGTGGCCGCGGGCCGCTTCGACCCGACGCCGCTCATCACCCATCGCTTCTCACTCGAGGAGATCGGCGAGGCCTATCGGGTCTTCAGCAATCGGCTGGATGGTGTGCTGAAGGTCGCCATTCGCCCGTAGGTTCGAAGTTACCGGTGTGAAAGGAGAGTCTGATGAAGGCTGTCGTTGTCTATGAATCCTTGTGGGGCAACACTGCGGCCATCGCCCGGGCCATCGCCGAGGGCATCGGCCCGGACGCCGTGGTGCTGACGACCGACGCGGCACGGGCCGAGACGATCGCGGATGCCGACCTCATCGTGGCCGGCGCGCCAGTGCTCGGCTTCAGCCTGGCCAGCGACGCGATGCGTGACAGCGTCGCCCGCAGCGAGGCCGGTGCGCCGGCCCCGCCCGACGTGTCCCATCCTTCGTTGCGTTCGTGGCTCGAGTCGCTGCCACGCGGGCGTGGGCGTGCCGCCGCGTTCGAGACTCGAATCTGGTGGTCACCGCGCGGCGCGACGGGCGACATCGAGCGCCGTCTAGAGCGTGCGGGTTACCAGCGCGCCGCCAAGGCACAGAAATTCGTCGTGGCGGACAAATACGGCCCACTGCGCGAGGGTGAACTCGACCGCGCCCGGCAGTGGGGCCAGGAGCTCGCGCGGGTGGCTGGATGATCGCAGCAACGGTGTTGCTGCTGCCACAGACCAGACCAGCAACTCCCACGGAAGGGATATCCAGATGAGATTGCGGCGGGCTACCTGCGCCCCGCCACGAGGAGCGTCTACCCCGCGGTCGGCGCAGGTGAACGGCCGGCAACGGGCCGTTCGGCACGGTCCGATGCGTCCATCCGGCGCTTTGAGCCGACCGTCGGCGTCCCCCAGGATGGCTGTGCGAAGGACGAAGTCGGAGGCGAATGAGATGACCGCTGCACAGCCCGATATGGGCAGGAGTCGACCGACGCGGTCGGGAAAGAGGAGTCGGATGGAACAGGGAATCGAGACGGTGGCGAGTGGCATGGGCAACACGGTGGCCTTCCTGGCCGAGACCGGCGTCCTGTTCGCCATCTTCGCCGTGGCCTGGGTCGCCTTCGGGGCGGCGCTGATCTGGAGCCAGGGCAGCCTCGACGCTGCCTGGCACTGGGTGCGCAGCCTGCCCTTCGTCGTGCAGGGCATCGTGTGGCTGCTGTTCCTGCCGGTGATGGCCGGTCTGTGGGTCTGGGAGACGACCTGGCCGCTGATCCTGCGCCTGGTGCTCATCGTCGGCGTGGCCGGATGGAACCTCATGGTGTTCCTGCCGCGCGCGCTGCAGGCGGTACGGCCGTAGGAACCGGCCTCGGCGTGGGCGGACGATTGACTTTCGGAGGCTGGGTCTGGTGCACAACATGTCTCGCCGGGCGCTGTGGAGTGGGGGATTGACTGCCCCTCTGGCGACCTTGATCCCGGTTCGCCGGCGATCGGCGGCGCTGAGCCTGGTCAAGGCGCTCCACACCATCATCTTCGCCTCGGTCGGCGGTGCCATCGGCCTGTTCGTGTGGGATGGCCTGCGACGGCGGCCCGGACGCCGGGCAGCAGTCGCGCTCGGGATCGTGCTCGCCGAGTCGGCGGTGTACGTCAGCAACAACCAGGTCTGCCCGCTGACGCCGCTGGCCGAGGAGCTCGGCGCCGAGCGCGGCTCGGTGGCCGATATTTTCCTGCCCGACTGGTTCAGCCGGCGCATTCCGCTATTCGGCGGGAGCGCGCTGGTGGTGGGTCTCGGCCTCAATCTCTGGGCATGGCTGGTTCATCGGCCCGTGCGTCGGCCTAGCGAGGTTCGTTGACCTTCGGACTGCTCCAC
>Ga0299907_10001993_pt1 | contig 12243 bp, 8 predicted proteins | sample RVTome_16_FD_198680 | JGI IMG/M metagenome (GOLD analysis project Ga0299907, IMG submission 198680) | Soil microbial communities from uranium-contaminated site in the Upper Colorado River Basin, Wyoming, United States - RVT152D67 (version 2) ...
TCTCCGCCCTGACCACTGCCGTCGATCTGTGGCACCGGGGCGCCCTCACCCTGATGGAGGCCCTGGCCCGGATTCCGCCCGTGGCCCTGATCCGGGTGGCCGAGGCCGGCCTGGTGACCGACGGCGCCGTCCGCCTCGGACGGGGCACGGGGGTCTCCCCCGGCGTGGCCGTGGGGCCGCTCGTTCTCTCCGGGGCGCGGGCCCGGCAACTGGCCGGGCCGGATGTCACCCCGGTCCTGGCGGCCGGCGACGACGCCAACCCTGAAGCGGTCCTCTCCGCCGGGGCCGTGGTGAGTCCCGGCGGCGGGCACGCCAGCCACCTGGCCGCCTTGACCCGGGACCTCGAGCATCCGGCCGTGTGCCGGGTCCCCAGGCTGGCGCTGGGCGCCCGGCAGGCCCGCTTCGGCTCGGTGATCGTGTCCGACGGCCAAGAGGTCTCCGTCGACGGCTCCACCGGCGACATCTTCCTCGGCGCCTGCCCACGCGCCGCCCGTCGCCCCGCCGACGAGGTCGTCGAGCTCCTGCTGGCCTGCGACGCCCAACGATGCCTTCCCTTGCTGGCCGAGGGGGAGCGGGCGCCCTGGGCCGACGGCGTGTTCGAGGCGGGAGCCGCGGTCGTCTGCCGGATTCCCGAGGAGGTCGACGCCGCCTTGACCGCCGACCAGCCGGTGGCGGTCAGTCCCGGCCCGGGGGCACCGCTGCGCCTGGTGGAGGTGGCCCGGGAGCTGGCCGGGTATGGCATCGACGTGATGCTGCGGATCGACCGTTCGTGGCCCCGCTCCCTGATCCGCCTTCCCGCCGCGCCGTTCTCGGCCTTGATCGCCACCCCCGAGGCGGCCGGGGCCGGACGGATGCTGGCGGCCCTGCTGGCGCCGGAGCCCGTGCCCGGCGTTGGCCACCCCTGAGCACGGACCCGACAAGGAGACGCCATGGGCTGGGACTTTTCCACCGAGCCGGAATTCGAGGAGAAGCTGGAGTGGATGCGGGGCTTCGTGCGCGAGGAGTTGTACCCCCTCGAGACCCTCGACCTCACCTGGGAGCAGTTCCTCGGTGCGATCAAGCCCTTGCAGGACAAGGTGAAGGAGGCCGGGTTGTGGGCCGCTCACCTCACCCCCGAGCTCGGCGGCCAGGGTTTCGGCCAGGTGAAGCTGGGCCTGATGCACGAGATCCTCGGAGCCTGCGACTTCGGCCCTCACGTGTTCGGCAACCAGGCCCCGGACTCGGGGAACTCGGAGCTGATCGCCCTCGCCGGCACCGAGGAGCAGAAGGAGCGCTGGCTCTATCCCCTGCTGGAGGGGCGCATCTTCAGCGCCTTCTCCATGACCGAGCCCGGGACCGGCTCCGATCCCCGGCAGTTCACAGCCCGGGCCGTGCGGGACAGCGACGGCTGGGTGATCGACGGTCACAAGTGGTTCGTGAGCAACGCCTCCCGCAGCCATTTCCACGTCGTGGTGGCCGTGACCGATCCCGATGCCCACCCGTACGAGGGCATGTCGATGTTCGTCGTCCCCACCGACACGCCCGGCATCGAACTGCGGGAGCTGGGCACCCTGAATGATCCCGAGGGCACTTGGGCCGTGCACAACCAGGCGGAGGTGTTCTACCGGGGGGTCCGGGTGCCCGATGACAGCCTGCTGGGGCGGGAGGGAGAAGCATTCGTCTTGGCCCAGAAGCGGCTGGGCCCGGGCCGGATCCACCACGCCATGCGGTGGTTGGGGGTCTCCCGCCGGGCCTTCGACATGCTGTGCGAGCGGGCCGTGAGCGTCAGCCTCGACGGTGGACCGCTGGCCGGCAAGCAGACCATCCAGAACTGGGTGGCCGAGTCGGCGGCGGAGATGGAGGCGGCCCGGCTCATGACGCTGCAGGCGGCGTGGAAGATCGACCGGTTCGGCGCCCGGGAGGCGCGGGTCGACATCGCCATGATCAAGTACTTCGGAGCCCGGATCCTCCACGACATCATCGACCGGGCCATCCAGATCCACGGTTCGCTCGGGTTCTCCACCGACATGCCGCTCGAGCACATGTACCGGTGGGCCCGGGCGGCCCGCATCTACGACGGGCCCGACGAGGTCCACCGCATCTCGGTGGCCAAGGCCATCCTCAAGCGCTACAAGCCGGTGGCCATCCCCACCGAGCACATCCCCACCCGGCGGGAGGCGGCCCGGTGCCGCTTCGCCAGCTTGCTCGACGAGGCCACCGCCAACCTCTGACCCCCGCCGTTGCCGGCGGCCGAAAGGAGCACCATGGCCGACGCCGTGTACCGCAAGACCGAGATCGTCGGGAGCTCCAGCGACGGGCTCCAGCAGGCCATCGAGGCGGGCATCCTCCGGGCCCGCAAGACGCTGCGGCATCTTGACTGGTTCGAGGTGACGGAGATCCGCGGCTACCTGGGCGCCGAAGAGCGAGCCGACGGCTCGCCCGAATACTGGCAGGTGACGATGAAGGTCGGATTCCGGCTCGACGAGTGAGCGGGAGCGGCACCACCGAGCAGCTGGCCGCCGTCCCCGTCAGCGAGCTGCGGAACCTGGCCGACGTGCTCTCCGGGATGGACATCGACCTGGCCGACGACTACGTGGCCGGCCTGGCCAACCGGCTGCTGCGTGACCTGGCGCGGCGCTGGGCCGACACCGTCCGTGTCTGGGCCGTGGAGGCGGAGCTGTGGGGCGAAGGCCCCGACGAGTTCCTCCGCCAGGCGGTCACGCGGGTGGCGTCGACCACCGGACGGTCCCCGGACGAGGTCGTGGCCGAGCTGGTCGCCCACTTCGGTGCCCCTGACAACGATGAGAGGTGAGTCATGTCTGTGGAGAAACTGAGCTTCGTGCTGCCGGTCGACGACCTGGACGGCGCCGTGGCCTTCTGGAAGGACCTGTTGGGGGTGGAACCCACCTTCGTGGACGGCGACCGCTGGGCGCAGTTCGACCACGCCGGCAGTCGTTTGGCCCTGGCCGGCAAGGACCGAGCCTCGGATTCGCCAGGCGTCATGCTCAAGGTCTCCGGGTTGGAGGCCCTCTGCGATGCCCTGCGGGGCGGCGACAGTTCCGTCTCGGAGATCGTCACCGGCGCCCACGAGCGCCGCAGTGTCGTCACCGAGCCGGGCGGGTCGCCCGTCGTGCTCTACGAGCCGCTTCCCCGATAGCCCCGGGCGGGGCGCCGCGCCATGGCGTCGAGGGTGGCCGTCCCGACGCTCGGCCAGACACACAGTCATGAGTACGCCCCCAGGGACTCGAACCCTGAACCCGCGGATTAAAAGTCCGCTCCCGATCGTCCACCCCGTCGCTCCAGTGCCCTGACGAGCAGGTTCTCCTTCCGTCCAGAGCACCGAGAGCACCCAGAGCGCCCAGTACCCCAGCGGATAAGCGACATTTGGCGAGGGCGGCGGCCCCTTCGGCTGCGGCCCACTCTCGGAATCATCGAACCCCATTCGCGTGTCGCGCGCGTGTCACGGGCCTCCCACCGCCCAGCGAAGCCGCAGGTCAGGGCGCGTCTTCGTCGTCCTCGTCATGTTCCTGCAAAACCCTGTACAGCGGTTCAATTCCGCTCGCCGCCTCCAGCAAGGTGGACGCAGTTGACCCCCTGGCAGGGGGTCGATCGCAACCACCTGGACGACTCGACCTCTGGTGCAAGCGATGTGCCACGGGGACGGCTGATCCGAGCTCAGTCGCCCCAGGTCCACGGCGCCAGCCACAGGTACAAGAGGCCGCACAGCTGGAACATGAAGTAGGTGGCGACCACGGTGCAGAACACGTAGAAGAGCTTCATCTGCGTCAGGGTCTGGCCCGGCGCGCCCGGGACGTGCCGCTCAAGTGGCTTGATTCGCATGAGGCCAGTGTGCGCCGACCCGGCCGCAAGCGGTATCGGGGATCACCCTGGTCCGACCCTGACGCCGGACTGATCGGGGGTGCCCGATCAGCCCGAGTTCCTCGACCGTGCGTCGTCGCTGACCTACGCTCGTCGGGGGTGAGGGGGCACCTCGCTCGGGCAGGGAGAGCCCGAGCGGCGCCTCGTCGACCATGGGCGGGCGCGATGCGTTGTCTTCGGTGTCAGGCGCAGAACCTGGACGGACGGCGGTTCTGTGGCGAGTGCGGTGCGCCGCTGCGACCGGTGGAGGGCGAACGGCGGCAGGTCACCGTCCTCTTCGCCGACGTGGTCGGTTTCACGGCGCTCTCGGAGCGGTTCGACCCGGAGGTTGTCCACGAGCTGATGGACGGCTGCTGCGCCGTCCTCGGCCGGGAGGTGGGTCGCTACGGCGGGAGGGTCTCCGCCTTCACCGGCGACGGTGTCATGGCCGTGTTCGGCGCGCCCCGGGCCGAGGAGGATCACGCGGCGCGGGCGGTGCACGCCGCCCTGGCCATCCAGGAGGGCCTGGGGCTGTACGCCGAGGACGTGCACCGGCGCTTCGGGATCGAGTTCCGCATGCGGATCGGGGTCAACACCGGTCTGGTCCTGGCCGGCGGCCTGGATGACGGTGGAGCGGCCGCGTACACGGTCCTGGGCGACACGGTGAACCTGGCGTCCCGTCTGGAATCGGCTGCCTCTCCGGGCGGGGTGCTGGCCGGTGAATCGACTCGGCGGTCCGCGGGCGAGGCCTTCCGCTGGCAGCCCGTCGGTTCCCTGCAGCTGAAGGGAAAGGCGGAGCCGGTTGACGCCTGGGAGCCGGTGGCGGCCAGCGAGGGGAGCCGCTTCGAGCTGCTCGCCCAGCGGGGCTTGACCACCTTCGTGGGCCGCCAGGCCGAGCTGGACGCGCTGATGGCCGCCTGGGAACGGGCCGCGGCCGGCGCAGGCCAGATCGTCTCGGTGGTCGGCGAGGCCGGACTGGGCAAGAGCCGCCTGCTCCACGAGTTCAAGACGGAGATGGCGAAACGGGAGAGCCCCCTCTTCGAGGGCTCCTGCTTCACGTACGGGGATGCGATCTCCTACCTGCCGTTCCTGGACCTCGTGCGCGGGATCCTCGGAATCGACCCGACCACCCCGGCGGAGGAGATCGAAGCGATTCTGGAGACTCACCTCGCAGGCAGGGGGCTGGCGTCCGCCGCCCCCTACCTGCGCCACCTGCTGGGACTCGATCCCAGCGACGACGTCCTGGCCCACCAGTCACCGTCGACCGTCCGCCAGCACATGCTCGAAGCGCTGTCGGGGCTGATCCTGGGCGAGGCCGGCGGCGCCCCGACGGCCATCGTGGTGGAGGACGTCCACTGGATCGACACGGCCTCCGAAGAGGTCCTCTCCGCGGTGGTGGAGAGCATGGCGGCCCTGCCGCTGCTGGTGGTGCTCGTCTACCGCCCGGAGTACCTCCGCAGCTGGGGCGATGTCGCCTACCACGCCGAGCTGTCCCTCGACCGCCTGGGGGGCGCGAGCAGCGCCGCCATGGTGCAGGCCATTCTCAGCAAGTCCTACGCCACCAACGTCCCGCTCGAGGGCCTGTCGCCCGAGGACAGCCGGGCCATGGTCAGGTGGTTGCTGGGGACGACGGCCGTACCGGAGGAGCTGGAGCGGCTCATCGAGACCCACACGGACGGCAACCCGCTCTTCATCGAGGAGCTCACCCGCCACCTGATGGAGGCCGGCTACCTCGTTCCCGCCGACGACGGCTACGCGGTCACCTCTCCGCCCGAAGGCCAGGCTCTGCCCACCACCGTGCAAGGGGTGCTGCTCGCCCGGATCGACCGACTCAACCCCGAGCTGCGGGGCCTGCTCCAGGTCGCCTCCGTGCTGGGGCGGGTGTTCCCCCACCAGCTCGTCGGCGCGATGACCGAGCTGGACGGCGGCCTCAACCGTGCCCTCCTCCAGCTCGAGGACCTCGACTTCATCTACCTGAGCGCCCTCGCCCCCGAGCGGCAGTACTCGTTCAAACACGTCCTGACCCAGGAAGCCGTGTACCAGACGCTGGTCCGCTCCCGGCGTGAGGCCCACCACGAACGGGCGGGGCAGGTCATCGAAGCGCTCTACGGCGACCGGCTCGACGAATGGGTCGAGATCCTCGCCCACCACTACACCCGCAGCGGCAACAACGACAAGGCTCTCGACTATCTCGCCCTCGCCCACCGGAAGGCGTCCCGGACGTGCGCCGTCGTGGAGGCCGAGGGCTACTTCGACGAGTCGATGCGCATCCTCGACCGCGCCCCGGACACGCCCGCCAACGAGCATCGCCGGATCTCCATGGTGGCGAACCAGTTCCTGGTCGCCATGTGGCTCAACAAGCTGCCGGCGTACTTCGAGCTCGCCGACCGCTACCGGGACGTAGCCGGACGCCTCGAGGATCCGGTCGCCCGCCGGTGGTTCGACCTCCGAAGGGCTCAGGGTCTGTGGTGGAACGGGTTCCTCGACGACGCCATCCGAGAGCTCGGCAGGATCATCGAGAGCTGGGAAGCGGACGGCCACCTCGAGGGAGCGGCCAACACCTACTCGTGGCTCATGTGGACACACCTCACGGCGGCCAACTATGACGCCGTAGCGTCGTTGAAGGTGCGGGCCCTCGAAGTGTTCGAACAGCATTTCGATCCGTTGCACTACACGTGGACCCGCACTGCGGCCGCGTGGGTCCTGGTGCAACAGGGCGCCTGGGCGGAAGCCATCGAGGAAGCGGAAGCGGGCCTCCGGGTGGGGGAGGAGCACGGCAACGACAGTCTCATCAGCTTCTCGGCCTTCGTGCTCTGCATGGCCTACACCGAGAAGGGCCAGATGGACGAGGCGCTGCGGTATGGCGGATTCGGGCTGAGCAAGGCACCCACACCGGTTGAGCAGATCTGGACGTTGAGCGCCATCTCGCAGACGTGGAGCCGAACCGGCCAGGCGGAACAGACGGTGGAGGCGCTGGCGCCGGTCGCCCCCCTGTACGTGGAGGCGAACTTTCTTCTTGGCATCGTGTGGGGTGGAACCAACCTCGGGGAGGCCTACCTACGCGCCGGCCGGCTGGCGGAGGCGGCCGGCACGCTCGCCGCGGTGGTCGACGTCGCCGAGAGCAAGGGGGCGCGGTTCTACCTCGGTTCCGCCCTCCGCTTCCTCGGGGAGGTGACCCGCCAGGCCGATCCCAGCGCGCATGGACAGCAGGAAGCGGCGGCCCACTTCGAGCGCAGCATGGCCGTCCTCACCGAGATCGGTGCCCGGAACGAGCTCGCCCATGCCCATGCCGGCTGCGGCCGCCTCCACCGGGACCGAGGCGACGGCGACGAGGCCCGGCGGCACCTCACCCGGGCGCTGGAGATCTTCGGAGACCTCGGCACCCTCGGCGAACCGGACGCGATCCGTAAGGAGCTCGTCGAGCTCGGATAGCCGATCTGTCCCGACCGCGGTCCATGTGGCCGGACCGACAGAACATGGGTCACGGAGCCGACAGACAACCCGTGTCCCGGGGGCTTACCGTCGCCGGAATCGGCCCGCCACGGCCGCAGGCCGTCATGATGCAAGGGGAAGCACACGATGGGCACAGCGCGGAGATTGGTGGTCGTGACGGCGCTGGCGCTCCTCGGGTCAGGTGGTGTGCCGGCGCCGGCGACCGGAGGTGGAGGGGACGTACTGCACGTTCGCGTGGAACCTCGTCATCGACCCCGGCCTGTCGATGGAGCCCAGCACGGGGAAGCATTTCTCGGACGGGCTCGGGACACTCGACTGTCATGGTCCGGTCAACGGCTTCCAGCCGACCGGCATCGGCACGCTCGGCGAGGATGGCCTCTACGGGACAGTTGACCCCGACTCCTGCCTGACCGGGGGCGAGGCGACGGGAACCGACCGCCTCATCGTCCCGACGGCCGGTGGACCGCAGCAGATCGAGAGCGAGTTCTCGGGCACCTACGGGAAACTGTCCAACGAGGGGGTCTGTTCCACGGCGAGTTCACCGCCAGCCGGTTCAACGGCACGTTCGAGTTCAGCGCGCTCGAGGGGGACTGCGTCACGTCACGAAGGCGGCGGTCAGGGGCGAGGGCATCCTCCACGGCTGACGCGCTCCCTCAGCCGTTTCAAAGGGCTTCGGCTGACCGGCGGATGCCCTTCGCGTGCTTCGAGCGCAGAAACGTCTCCCGCATCCGCTCGTCCTTGAGGGACGCGGCGACGCCTTCCATGATCGCAAGTGCCTGGCCGTAGGCGCGGCGGGCATCCTCAGGTCTTTCCTGGATTCGTCGTAGCTCGCCGATGGCGGCGTGGGTCTTCCAGAGCTGCGGCGGGTTGCCCACCTCGATGGCGACCTCGAGGGCGGTGGACAGTTCCTGCTCCGCCTCGTCCAGGCGCCGGCGCCCCTCGGCCGTGAGGACCTGACCCCGCAGACGCCGGCCCTTGATGACGTTCTTGGCGCTGGAGTTGTGCTCTGCGACTTCCACACACTCGTTGGCGAAGGCCATCGCCCGTTCCAGGTCACCCCGCGCCAGCCACAGCTCGCCGTAGCTGTGGAAGAGGTGCTGCGAGTACCGCCACGCGAACCAGGCCTGGGCGGGCACAGGGCTGCGGGCCAGCGCCTCCGCCGCCCGGAACTGCTCCTCCGCCTCGTCCATCCGACCCAGGGCCATCAGGTTGTCGCCCATGTTGATGCGGGCGTTCGCCCCGCAGTCGGGGTCGCCGCCGGGCGCGCTGGCCAGCTCCAGGCTCGCTCGATTCCACTCAAGGGCACGCTGGTGGTCTTCCAGTTCGGCGTAGATCCAGCCCACGGTATTGACGGCGCGCGGCTGGAACAAGACACTGCCCACGCGGTCGCTGGTGTCGATGACCTCCCGTACCGCCGCCAGCCCGGCCTCGTACTGGCCCCTGGTGGCCAGCGCGAGGCCCTCGCACCACCGGCCGAACAGACGGTGGACCATCGGGGCGGCTTCCGGCATGTCAGCCAGGACATCAAGCGCCTGGTCGGAGTCGCCTCGTGAGTAGTGGACGTAGCCGAGCCACCAGTTCCAGAACCCGGCCAGGTGGGGATCGGGCAGCGCCGCCGCCTGTTCCCGGCTGATCAGGTAGGCCTCGGCCTCGGGAACACGGTTCAGCACCATCAGGAGGATGAACAGGCCGAGGTTGACGACGGGGCGGAGCTCCTCGTGGCCCTCGTCGGCGATGGCGCGGGCGGTGCCCAGGGTCGCCTCGGCCCGCTCCAACTCCTTGTTCCAGATCTCCATCAGCCCGCGGTATCCGAGCGCCGTCCCCTCCAGCGACCGGATTCCGAGGCGGCGGGCCGTCGCCACCATCCACCGGTCAAGGTCGGCGATCCCCCCGGGCATGTCACCGATGTTGAGGTGCACGAAGCTCCGCCGGGCAGCCAGGGAGATGGAAGTCGGAACGGCTTGCTCTCCCAGCGTCTCGCACACCTCCAGGGCCCGGCCGTAGAACCCGAGGGCGTCCTGGTTGGCGAAGGCGGCGGCCGTCTTGTCGCCGGCCTTCTCGAGGTACTGGAGGGCGTTCTCCCAGTCGTGACCCTCGTAGTAGTGGTGAGCCAGCACCTCGTAGTGCTCGGCCAGCCGGTCCCCGTAGAGCTCCTCGATGGCCGCCCCGACCAGACGGTGCAGAGTCCTGCGGCGCTCGGCCAGCAGCGTTGCGTAGGCCACGTCGTGAGTGAGGGCGTGCTTGAACATGTAGGCCCGTTCGGGGAAGAGAGCCTTCTCGTAGATGAACTCGAGGGCCTTGAGCTGGCCCAGCACCTCGGACAGCTTCGCTTCCAGATCGGAGATGCGCTGGAGCACCCGGGCGGTGAACTCCCGCCCGATGACGGAGGCGAGCTGGATGGCCTGCTTGGCTTCCCGCTCCAGGCGGTCGATACGGGAGAGGATGACCTCCTGGATGGTGCCGGGAACATGGATGTCCTCCACCGGGCGCTGGAGCTGGTAACCACCGTTGACCCGGGCCACGATGCCCGCTTCGATCAGGGCTTTCGACACCTCCTCGATGTGAAAGGGGTTCCCCTCCGCCTTGGCGGTGACAAGACGCTGGATCTCGAGCGGCAGCGCTTCGATTTCGAAGACGTGTTCGGTGAGGGCAACGCTCTCCTCTTCGCCCAGGCGCTCCAGTTCCACGACGGTGAAGTCGCCGGCCGGCCGGTCATAGCCGGGGCGGTGAGTCAGGATCAGAAGGACCGGTGCCGGCGCGACGGCTGGCAGCAGGCTGACCAGCGCTTCCTGAGACATCTGGTCGGCCCAGTGCAGATCCTCCACGACCATTACCAGCGGCCGGTCAATGCTCTCCTGCACCATGAGGGCCCCCAGCGCCTCGAATACCTCGATCCGCCGCTCCTGGGGGTCCATGGTGGCCACGGCCGTGTCGCCGGGGTCGACCGACAGCACACACTTGAGGTAGGGGACTCGTTTTCGGGCCCATTCCTCCCAGTCCGCCACCGTTTCGTCCACCCGGGTGATGACCTGGGTGTCGTCGTCGCCCTCTTCAATGCCGAAGGCGCGCTTCAACACATCGACGAAAGGCAGGTAGGGGCTGTTGCGGAGGTAGGAGGCACAGTGCCCCTCCAGCCATTGCACATCGGCCAGGCGGCGGCGCAGCTCGAGGATCAGCCGGGACTTGCCGATGCCGGCTTCGCCGGAGACGAAGACGACCTGGCCGGCTCCATGGCGGGCCAGGTCGACCTTGCTCTCCAACAAGGTGAGTTCCTGATCCCGGCCCACCAGTTGCGAGAGGCCCCGTTCGGCGGCCGCCTCGAAGCGGGTGCGCACCGGCTTCTCCCGCAGCACCCGGTAGGCCGGTACCCGACCCGCCTTGCCTTTCACGACGAGTTCGCCCACGGCGTCGCACTCGAAGAAGTCGGCGGCTACCCGGTGGGTGTCCTCCGAGATCAGCACGCTGCCCGGGTCGGCCATCTGCTCCATTCGGGCGGCGAGGTTGACCGTGTCGCCGATGGCGGTGAAATCCATACGGAGGTCATCGGTCACGGTGCCCACCACCACCGGGCCGGTGTTGAGACCCACGCGGAATCGGCACCCCATGCCGTAGCGCTGCTCCACTCCGTGGCCGTACTCGTCGAGGGACGACTGCATGCGCAGCGCGGCCGCGATCGCCCGCCGCGCCGAGTCCTCGTGGGCGATCGGGGCTCCGAACAGCGCCATCATGCCGTCGCCGGTGAAGGTGGCCACGTGGCCCTCGTAGGCGTGCACAGCGTCGCTCATGCGCGTCAGGGCTTCCCGCATGAACGAGTACATCTCCTCCTCGCCGAGCTTCTCGGCCAGTGGGGTGGAGCCCACAGCGTCCACGAAGAGGACGGTCACGGTGCGCCGCTCACCTTCGGACGGGCGCTGACGGCGCATCTTCTCGGCCAGGTCGGCGGGGGTGAACGAGCGCGGGTCGGGCTGGACCCAGGGGAGGGGCGCCGCGCATTCGTCGCAGTACTTGGCCTGCGCCCGGTTGTCATGCCCGCAAGCGGGACACTCCACGAGGGCAAGCTTCCGCCCATGCCCGTCGGTCGGTCAAGGATGGATCTGACCAGTTCCGCGGAGAGCCCCGAGGAGCCGATCTGGCGTGCCGCGGTCGCCTGGCTGAGCGCGGAGGCGGGCGGCCTCGACGAAGCGAGGACCACGTTCGACGCCATGGCCACCGCGGGCTTTGACCGGCTGGCCCGCAATGGGAACTGGATCACCACCGTTCAGTTCCTCGCCACGCACCTGCGGTCTGCTCGGGGACACGGGTCGAGCCGTCAGGCTCTACGACCTACTGCTCCCGTACGAAGACCGCGCCGCGATCACGGGCACGGGCGCCGCCCGGTTCTCCTCCAACGCCGGGCGCTCGGGGCGCTGGCGACCACCATGGGCCGTCTGGACGATGCCGCCCACCACTTCGAGGGGGCGCTGCGGCGCGACGCCGCCTCCCGCACCCGCTCCTGGATGGTGATGACCGCCCGGGACTATGCCCGGATGCTTGCCCGCCGTCGGGCGCCCGGCGACGTCGAACGAGCGCGCCAGGTCGTCGACGAGGCCCTCATCACCGCCCGGGCGGCTGGCATGACGAGACTGGCCGGCCAACTCGACGAGCAGCGCCCGTGACAATTCCGCTCGCGGAGGCTCACCGCAATCGGTTCCCGACGATGGTGATCAGGCGATAGCGTTCGGCGCATGGAAGACGACCTGCGACGACTTCTGAACGAGCTGTCTGCCGCCGTCCAGCGCACCCAGGAGAGCGACGAGGACCGGGCCGAGTTGGTGCGGCTCGTCGAAGCCGTCGAGCGCCGGCTCGAGGCTGACGTTCCCCCCGAGGACCATCCCCGTCTCGTCCACGCCCTCAAGTCGGCCGAGGTCCGCTTCGAGTCCGACCACCCGCAGCTCGGGGACGCGCTGCGGCAGG
>Ga0299907_10001994_pt1 | contig 12243 bp, 10 predicted proteins | sample RVTome_16_FD_198680 | JGI IMG/M metagenome (GOLD analysis project Ga0299907, IMG submission 198680) | Soil microbial communities from uranium-contaminated site in the Upper Colorado River Basin, Wyoming, United States - RVT152D67 (version 2) ...
CGCGCCACAGCCGGACATCGCGCCGCAGCCGGACATCGCGCCGGACGCGGACCCGGCGCCGGCGGCGGCCGGGCCGTCGCGGGCCGAGGTCCGCGCGATCCTCGAGCGCGTCCTGGACGACCTCGGCGCCGCGCACCACCGCCCGTTCTCGCGCGCCTGAGGCGCATGACCGCGCCCGCGGCCATCTAGACTCCCGCGCCCGCATGCGCGCGAAGTCGCCGGAGACCTACGAGGAGAAGCTCGCCCAGCTCCAGGAGCTGCGCGAGGCCGCCGCCCACTCGGCGCCCGAGGCCGAGGCCAAGCAGCACGATCGCGGCAAGTACACGGCCCGCGAGCGCGTCGAGAAGCTGCTCGACCCCGGCTCCTTCCAGGAGCTCGACACCTTCGTCCGCCACCGCACCTACGAGTTCGACATGCAGCGCAACCGGCCCTGGGGCGATGCCGTGGTCACCGGCCACGGGACGATCGACGGCCGCCGGGTGTGCGTGTTCTCGCAGGACTTCACCGTCTTCGGCGGCTCCCTCGGCGAGGTCATGGCCGAGAAGATGTGCAAGATCATGGACCTGGCCGCCAAGATCGGCTGCCCGGTCATCGGGATCAACGACTCCGGCGGCGCGCGCATCCAGGAGGGCGTGGTCTCGCTCGGCGCCTACGGCGACGTCTTCGTGCGCAACGTCCGCTGCTCGGGCGTGATCCCCCAGGTCAGCCTGATCATGGGCCCCTGCGCGGGCGGCGCCGTCTACTCCCCCGCGATCACCGACTTCATCTTCATGGTGAAGGAGACCTCGCACATGTTCATCACCGGCCCCGACGTCATCAGGACCGTCACCGGCGAGGAGGTCGACTTCGAGTCGCTGGGCGGCGCGATGACCCACAACACCAAGTCGGGCGTCGCGCACCTCGCCTCCCCCGACGAGGACTCCTGCCTGGAGGACACCCGCTACCTGATGTCCTTCCTGCCCTCCAACAACCTCGAGACCCCGCCGCGGGTCATGCCCACCGACGACCCGCTGCGCATGGACGAGGAGATGGACCACGTCGTGCCCGACGACCCCTCCAAGCCCTACGACATGCGCGACGTCATCCGCCTGGCCATGGACGACGGCGAGTTCTTCGAGATCCACGAGCACTACGCGCCCAACATCGTCTGCGGGTTCGCGCGCCTGGACGGCTTCGCGGTCGGCATCGTCGGCAACCAGCCCAAGCAGCTCGCGGGCGTGCTGGACATCGACGCCTCCGCCAAGGCGGCGCGGTTCGTGCGCACCTGCGACGCCTTCAACGTCCCGCTCGTGACCTTCACCGACGTCCCCGGCTTCCTCCCCGGCACCAGCCAGGAGTGGGGCGGCATCATCCGCCACGGCGCCAAGCTGCTGTACGCCTACACCGAGGCGACGGTCCCCAAGCTCACGGTCATCACCCGCAAGGCCTACGGCGGGGCCTACGACGTCATGGCCTCCAAGCACATGCTCGCCGACTTCAACTTCGCCTGGCCGACCGCCGAGGTCGCGGTTATGGGCCCCGAGGGCGCGGTCAACATCATCTACCGCCGCGACATCGCCAACAGCCCCACGCCCGACGAGCGCCGCGCCAAGCTCATGCAGGACTACAAGGCGCGCTTCGCCAACCCCTACAGCGCCGCCGAGCGCGGGTACATCGACGACGTGATCGTGCCCCACGAGACCCGTCCCAAGCTCATCGCCGCCCTGCACACGCTCCAGACCAAGCGCGAGCCGGGCCCCAAGCGCAAGCACGGGAACATCCCGCTGTAGGGGGGCGGCACGCCGGCCGCAGTACCGGCGAGGGGGCCTCATTCGACGTGTAACGTTCCGCGCCGGATGCTCCGCCGGCGCGAGTTCCTGCAAGCCAGCGTGGTCGGCGCCGGCGCCCTGGCGTTCGGCTCGGCGTTCTGGCGCGAGGCGCTGGCCGCGCCGGCGACGGCCGGCCCCGGCCCGTACGGCCCCCTCCAGCCCGCCGACGCCAACGGGATCATGCTGCCCGCGGGCTTCAGGTCGCGCGCGATCGCCCAGGGCGGCCAGATCGTGCCCGGGACGGGCTACGAGTGGCACGTCTTCAGCGACGGCCAGGCCACCTACCGGACCGACGACGGCGGCTTCATCCTCGTCTCCAACTCCGAGAACCCGCCGGACGTCGGGGTAACGACGCCGGGGGGCGGCGGCGCGTCGGCGATCCGCTTCCGCGCCGACGGCTCGATCGCCGACGCCTACCGGATCCTCGGCGGCACGAGCGTGAACTGCGCGGGCGGCGCCACGCCGTGGGGCACCTGGCTGTCCTGCGAGGAGCACGCCCGCGGCCAGGTGTGGGAGTGCGATCCGACCGGCCGGACGGCCGCGGTCGTGCGCCCGGCGATGGGGATCTTCGAGCACGAGGCCGTGGCCGTCGACCCGGACGGCCGCTGCGTCTACCTGTCCGAGGACAACGGGTCGAGCGGCTTCTACCGCTTCACGCCCGACAGCTATCCCAGCCTCGCCTCCGGCATGCTCGAGGTCGCGAAGGTCGGCCCGGGCGGGCTGGTGGAGTGGGCGCGCGTGCCGGACCCGTCCGCCGGCTCCACGCCCACGCGCAACCAGGTGTCGGGCATGACGCGCTTCAACCGCGGCGAGGGGATGTGGCTGGACTCGGGGATCGTCTACCTGTGCACGACCAACGACCACAAGATCCACACCTACGACACGCGCACGCGCCGCATGGACGTCCTCTACGACGCCGCGACCTTCGCCGACCCGCCGCTGACCAACGTGGACAACGTGACCGTCGCGCGCTCGGGCGACGTCTACGTGTGCGAGGACACCCACGACTCCGACGACCCCGGCCTCGACATCGGGCTGATCACGCCCGATCGCGAGGTCACGCGCTTCCTCAAGGTCACCGGTCCCGAGCACACGGGCGCCGGTGGCGACGTGCGCAGCGAGCTGTGCGGCGTGGTCTTCGACCCCTCCGGTGACCGGATGTACTTCGCCTCCCAGCGGGGCTTCGTCACCGGCGTCATCTACGAGGTCACCGGGCCGTTCCGGCCTGCCCGCGCCGCCCCGCGCCGCCCAGCTCCGCGCCGGGAGCCCGGCCTCCGCGTCTACGCCCCCCGGCGCATCACGACGCGGGCCCTCCTGCGCCGTGGGCTTCCCGTGACCATCCTCACCCGAGGCGCGATCGCCGTCTCGGCGAAGCTCACGGCCGACCTGCCGTCGGTGCGCGGGCGCGCCCGGTCGACGCTCGCGAGCGGGCGGCGCCAGATCGACCGGGCCGGGCGCTCCAGGCTGCGCCTGCGCCCCAAGGGGCCGAGCCGCTCGCGCGTGGCGCGCGAGCGCTCGTTCCGCGCGCGCCTGACCGTCGTGGCCACCGACGCCTCCGGCGCGCGCCGGGTCGTCAACCGCCCGGTGCGGGTGGCCCGCACGTTCCGCGCTCCGGCGCGCCGCCGGCGGCGCTAGCCGAGGCGGTCGTAGCCCGGGAGGGTCAGGAACTCGACGAGCTCGTCGCCGAGCGCGACCTCCTCGAACAGCTCGCGCGCGGGATCGGCCCCGTCGCCGAGCTCCGCCGCGACCTCGCCGGCGATCGCCCGGACCGCCTCGGCGGTGACCGGCTCGCCGCTCTCGACCGCCGCCCCGTGGCGCACCCACTGCCACACCTGCGAGCGGGCGATCTCCGCCGTGGCCGCGTCCTCCATCAGCCCGTCGATGGCGACGGCCCCCTGGCCCTCCAGCCACGCTGCGAGGTAGCGGATGCCCACGCCGACGTTCCCGCGCAGCCCGGCCTCGGTGACCTCTCCGGGCGTGTCCGGGATCGCCAGCAGCTCGGCCGCGCCCACCGCGACGTCGTCGCGGGTGCGCTCGAGCTGGTGGGGCCGCTCCCCGAGGACCTCGTCGAAGGCCTCGCGCGCGACTGCGACCGAGTCGGGATGGGCCACCCACGTGCCGTCGAACCCGTCGCCCGCCTCGCGCCGCTTGTCCTCGCGCACGGCGGCGTAGGCGCGGGCGTTGGCCGCCTCGTCGCGGCGCGACGGCACCACCGCGGCCATCCCGCCGATCGCGTGCGCGCCGCGCCGGTGGCAGGTGCGCACCAGCAGCTCGGTGTAGGCGCGCATGAAGGGGACGGTCATCGTCACCGCCGCGCGGTCGGGCAGGACGAAGTCCGGTCGCGCCCGGAAGCGCTTGATCGCCGAGAAGATGTAGTCCCAGCGGCCGGCGTTGAGCGCGGTGACGTGGTCGCGCAGCTCCCACAGGATCTCGTCCATCTCGAACGCCGCGGGGAGCGTCTCGATCAGGACGGTGGCGCGGATCGTCCCGGGCTCCAGCCCCAGCGCCTCCTGCGACGCCAGGAAGACGTCGTTCCACAGCCGCGCCTCGTGGCGCGACTCGAGCTTGGGGAGGTACAGGTAGGGCCCGGCGCCGCGGGCCAGCAGCTCGCGGGCGTTGTGGAACAGGAACAGCGCGAAGTCGAACAGCGACCCCGACACCGGCTCGCCGTCCACCAGCAGGTGGCGCTCGGGGAGGTGCCACCCGCGCGGGCGCACGTGCAGCACGGCGGGGTCCTCGCCGAGGCGGTAGCGCCGCCCGCCCGGCTCGTCGTGGGCGATCGTGCCCCGCACGGCGTCGAGGAGGTTGACCTGACCGCCGACCATGTTCTCCCAGGTGGGGGAGTTGGCGTCCTCGAAGTCGGCCATGAACCCGCGAGCGCCGGAGTTGAGCGCGTTGATGACCATCCTGCGGTCGGTGGGGCCGGTGATCTCCACACGCCGGTCGGCCAGCGCGCCGGGCGCCCGCGGGACGGTCCACTCGGACTCGCGGACCTCGCCGGCGTCCGCCGGGAAGTCCAGCGTCCCGCCGGCGTCGAGCTCGGCCTGACGGCGCCGGCGCGCGGCCAGCAGCTCGCGCCGGCCGTCCTCGAGCTCGTCGTGCAGGAGCGCCACCAGGTCCAGGGCCCCCGCGGTCAGCACCTCATCGAAGCGAGGGCCCAGCGGCCCGGCGATCTCGACGCGCATCGTGCGCGATGTTCCCAGGAAGACCGTCCCCGGGGCGACGGCTTGACATCGCCGCGGCGCGCATGGGACCGTCGCTGGCGCCATGGACCTGGCACGACCGCGCCGCGCCGGATGCGCCGCCCTCGCCGTACTGCCGCTCGCCCTCGCCGGAGCCGCGAGCGCGCACGCGGCGCCGGCGGGAGTCGTGACGGCCAACGGCTTCGGGACCAGCTACATCGGGTCCTACAAGGTGCTCGGCGGGACCCAGGCGCAGGCGATCCGCAGCTACGGTCGCCCGACCAGCCGGGTGCGCCGCCGGGACGTCTGCACGGCGCGCTGGACGCGCATCGGGCTGACGATCGTCTTCTACACGGTGAGCCGCGTCAGCCCGTGCCTGGTGACGAGGAACCTGAGGATCGCTCCGAGGGTCGCGGTGGCCACCGTGTCGGCGGCCCGGCCGTGGCGCACGATCCGCGGGCTGACCGTGGGGCAGCCCTTCTCCGAGCTCCAGCGCCGGTATCCGGAGTCGCGCCGCTGGTTCGGCACGCGATGGGGGCTGGTGCGGGCGACGCGCCGGCCGTTCTCCGGGCTCGGGGTCTGGTGGCTGAGCGCGCGCGTCCAGCGCGGGCGGGTCACCCAGCTCCAGGTCGACGGCGGGCGGATCTGAGCGCGCCTACAGCCTGACCGCCTGGGCGTCGACCTTCCCCTCCCGCCACGCCGCGTGGGCGGCGGCGGCGACGGCCAGGTCCTGGATCGCCAGCCCGGTGGAGTCGAACAGGGTGACCGCGTCGTCGCCGGGGCGGCCGGGGGCGTCGCCGGCCAGGACCGCGCCCAGCGGCGTCACCTGCTCGCGCCGGACCAGCCCGGCCGCGACGGCGCCGGTCAGCTCGCCGCCGTGGACGGCTTGCTCCCACTCGTCGCAGAACAGCGCGCATGAGGCCACCGCGCCCGGGGTGGCCTCGGCCTTGCCGGGCCCGTCGGCGCCGAGCATGTTCAGGTGCATCCCCGGGCGCAGGTCCCCGGCCTCGACCACCGCCTCGTGCCCGGGGGTGACGCAGGAGACGGTCTCGCAGCGCAGCGCGTCGGCGCGCGTGCCCGTCCTCCAGCCGAGCTCGCCGGCGAGGCGCCCGGCGGCCGCCGGGTCGGGGTCGTGGCAGACGCCGTCCTCGTAGCCGGCGGCGGCCAGGCAGCGGGCGGTCCAGGCGCCGTGCAGCCCGCAGCCCACGATGCCGGCCCGCCGCGCCCCGGGCACCGCCAGCGCGCCCGCGGCGACCGCGGCCACGGCGCCGGTCCGCAGGGCGGTGACCGAGCGCGCGTCGAGCAGCATCAGCGGCTCGCCGGACTGCGCGTCGGACAGGCACACGACGCCGGTGACCGTGGGCAGGCCGCGCGCCGGGTTGCCCGGGAACGAGGTCACCCACTTCAGCAGCGCGAGCCCCGACCCCCGGGCCGGCATGGCGCGGAAGTCGCCGAACGGGGCGCTGTCCAGGTAGACCTTGGCCGGCATCGTCCAGTCGCCGCGCCGATGCGCGAGGAACCCCTCGCGCACGGCGTCGATCGCCGCCCGCGGCGAGACCGCGGCGAGGACGGCGTCGTGGTCGAGGACCGCGACCTCCGTCATCGCGCCCGAACCCTCGTCGCGCCCTCGCAGGGACACCGGCGGCCGTTCGCGCTCATCGCGCCCCCGCGGGCAGGCTCGCCGGCTCGCGGCGGCGCAGGAGCAGGGCGCCGGCGAGGAAGCCGGCGACGTGGAGGACCGCGGCGGCGAGCAGGACGGGCTCGGCGCCGCCGGCGGCCAGCGCCGCGGCCAGCGCCGCGCCGACCGCGAACGACGCGACCTTGAGGCTGGCGGCGGTCATGAACACCTGCCCCTGCACTTCCCCGGGCGCGAGCTGCTGGCGGGCGCCGATCTGGCCGCTGAGCCCCGGCCCCAGCGCGAAGCCGGCCAGCGCCACGAGCGCCAGGGCGAGCGGGAGGGTCGTGGCCAGCGGCCAGGAGAGCATGATCGCGCCGCCCAGGCCCACCGCGCCCACCGCCACCAGCGCCGGCGGGCGGCGGTGCAGGACACGGGCCAGCCCCAGCGTGCCGGCGATCGAACCCGCCGCCAGCGCCGCCCACAGGAAGCCGGCGACGGCGCGGTCGAGGTCGAGCAGGTCGCCCGCGAACAGGGGGAAGCCGACCACGAGCGTCCCGCGCCCGGCCAGCGCGACCGACGAGCCGACGGTGACGGCCAGCAGCGCGGGGGCGTCTCGGATCGCGCGTAGGCCGGCGCGGATGCCGCCGGCCTCCACGCCCCGCGGCGCGCGGGCGGCCACCGGCACGGTCAGGATGAGGGCCAGCGCGACGAGCTTGAGCCCCACCTGGACCGCCACGGCGGCCAGCGGGTCGGCGCCGAGGGCCAGGACCGAGGCGAGCGCCGGGCCGACGACCAGCGCCGTGCCGTACGTCGAGGCCTCGACCGCGTTGGCGGCGGGCAGCAGCGACGGGCGCACCAGCGACGGCAGCAGCGTCGTGAACCCGGCGGTCGAGAGCGGGAAGGTGACGCCGGCGAGCAGCGCCGGCGCGAGGGCCGCCCACGGCGAGCCCGCCTCCACGAGCGCGATCAGCGCCACCAGCGCGACGGCCATGACCGCCTGGTCGGCGGCGAGCAGCCGCGCCGGGCGGCGCATCCGGTCCAGGGTGCGGCCCAGCAGCGGCCCCGAGACCAGGCTGGGGAAGGTGACCGCCGCGACGGTCAGCGCCCCCAGCGCGGTGTCGTGCGAGCGGTCGACGACGTAGAGCAGCACGGCGACCGCGAACATCTCGTTGCTCACGCGCGCGAGCAGGGCCGCGCCGAACAGCCGCGGCCATCCGCGCTCACGTCTCAGCCGCGAGAACGCACCACGCTCCACCGCGCGATCATCGCAAGCCGCCCCTCGTCTAGATTGCCGGGCGATGGTGAACCGCCGGCCCGAGCTGACCATCGTCGCCCCCACCGCCTCGCCCGAGGAGGCCGCCGCCGTGGTGGCCGCGCTGGAGCGGTTCATGCGCGACACCGCGCCCGCCCCGGCCCCCGCCGGCCCGGCTCGCAACCCGTGGGCGCGCGCCGCGAGGCTGGAGGCCACCGGCCGCGAGCCGGACGAGCCCGCGCCCTGGGGCGACCCCCACCCCTGGGGCTGATCCCGGCCCCTCGGGCCAAAATAGCCTAAAGGGGACAGGGTTTTGCTACATTCCGCCGTTCAGCGGCCAGCGGCGAGCCCGAAGGAGACCTCCACCCATGGAACCGACGTCCGCCCCCACCGAGCGCAAGGGGCGACCCGGATCGCTCGAGAACCCCGAGGTGCTCGAGGACGTCCCCGGGCACGTCATCCCCATCCTCGAGCGCGAGTTCGACGACTTCGACACCGAGGCGGGCAGGTTCCTCGAGGGCGGCACGCCCGAGGACCAGTTCATCGGCTTCCGCCTCAAGCAGGGCGTCTACGGCCAGCGCCAGGCCGACGTGCAGATGGTGCGGGTCAAGCTGCCGTTCGGCGGGATCACCCCGGAGCAGATGGAGACCTTCGCCGACGTGGTGGAGCGCTACGCCCCGCTGAACAAGGCGCACATCACCACGCGCCAGAACATCCAGATCCATCACATCCCGCTCAAGGAGATGACCGCGCTGATCCGCGAGATCTCCGACTCGGGCCTGTCGAGCCGCGAGGGCTGCGGGAACACCGTGCGCAACGTCACCGGCGACCCCTGGGCCGGCGTGTGCGAGGGCGAGCTGTTCGACCCCACCCCGTATGTGGGCGCGTACGTGCGCTACTTCGTCCGCCACCCCACGACGCAGCTGATGCCCCGCAAGGTCAAGACGGCGTTCACCGCCACCGACGAGGACCGCGCGATCACGGGGATCCACGACGTCGCCTACATCCCGCGCGTGCGCGACGGCGTCCGCGGCTTCGAGATGCGCGTGGGCGGCGGCACCTCGATCATGCCGCGCGTCGCCCCCACGCTGCACGAGTTCGTCACCGCCGACGACGGCGAGTACCTCAAGTACGCCGAGGCCGTGTTCCGCATCTTCGACCGCCAGGAGTGGCTGCGAAAGAACCGCGCCCGCGCGCGGATCAAGGTGTTCGTCGACAAGTTCGGCATCGAGGAGCTGCGCAAGCAGGTCGAGGAGGAGCTCAAGGGCGACTGGGTCGCCGAGCGCGACTTCGATCCCGGGCCGCTGCTGTTCGTGCACGACGAGGAGGCGGGCGCGCCGCCGGTCCCCGCGAGCCACGGCAGCCCCAACGGCGGGGTCCGCGAGTTCGAGCGCTGGGCGAAGTCCAACGTGCGCGCGCAGCGCCAGGACGGGTTCTCCACCGCCCAGGTCAAGGTCACCCGCGGCGATCTGACGCCCGAGCAGTTCCGGGGCCTGGCCGCCGTCATGCGCGACTTCTGCGGCGGCTACGCCCGCACGACGGTCGAGCAGAACCTCGTCCTGCGCTGGGTGCGCGACGAGTCGCTGTTCGACCTGTGGACGCGCCTGACCGAGCTGGGCCTGGGCGACGCCGGCGCCGACGAGATCACCGACGTCGTCAGCTGCCCGGGCACCGACTCCTGCAAGCTCGGCATCACCAGCTCCATGGGGCTCAACGCCGCCGTCCAGCAGCGCCTGGAGGAGATGGCGATCGACGACCCGCTGACCAGGCGGATCCACATCAAGATGAGCGGCTGCCCGAACGGGTGCAGCCAGCACCACATCGCCAACATCGGCTTCTACGGCGCCTCGATCAAGGTCGGCGACAAGACGGTGCCGGCCTACGTGGCGCACATCGGCGGGCGCTACGAGGGCGGCGAGGTCGTCTACGGCACCCGCCTGAAGGTCCGCCTGCCCGCCAAGCGCGTCCCCGACGCGCTGGAGCGGTGGATCCGCGGCTACGAGGACCAGCGCGAGGAGGGCGAGGAGTTCAACGCCTACGCCGAGCGTGTCGGCCAGACCCACTTAGAGGACATGGTCCGCGACCTCGCCCTCCCGCCCGAGTTCTCCCTCGAGACGATCCAGATGTTCGTCGACTGGAACCGCAGCGCGCCGTTCGAGGTGATCCGGGGCGAGGGCGAGTGCGCGATCTGACCGACGAGACCCTGCGCGACGCGGTCGAGCGCTTCGGCGACGGCCTGGCCGTCGCGTGCTCGTTCCAGAAGGAGGAGTCGGTCCTCCTCGACCTGCTGCTGCCGCTCGCGCCCGGCGCCCGCGTCTTCACCATCGACACCGGCGTCCTGTTCCCCGAGACGCTCGACACCTGGCGCGCGTTCGAGGAGCGCTGGGGCGTCCGCGTCGAGGTGTTCGACGCCAGGGCCGACCCGCCGTGGACCGGGAACGGCCACTGCTGCTCGGACGGCGCCAAGGCGGCGGCGCTCGACCGCGCGCTGGAGGGCGCGACGGCCTGGGTCACCGGGCTGCGGCGCGAGCAGGCGCCGACCCGCGAGGGCGTGGCGACGATGGAGCGCGACCGCCGCGGCCTGTGGAAGGTCAACCCGCTCGCCGACTGGACCGACCGCGACGTCTGGAGCCACATCGCCGCCCACGACCTCCCCTACAACCCGCTGCACGACCGCGGGTACGCGTCGATCGGGTGCATGCCGTGCACGCAGCCCGGGGAGGGCCGCGAGGGCCGCTGGGCCGGGCAGGACAGGACGGAGTGCGGTCTGCACGTCCCGGCGGAGAGCGCCTGACCCATGGACCCGCTGATCGTCGTCTTCGGGTTCGGCGTCGGCATCCTCGTGGGGATGACCGGCATCGGCGGCGGCTCGCTGATGACCCCGCTGCTGATCATCGTCGCCGGCATCAAGCCGGTGGTGGCGATCGGGACCGACCTGGCCTACGGCGCCGTCACCAAGACGGTGGGCGGCTGGCGCCACTGGCGCAAGGGGACCGTGGACTTCGGCGTCTCCTGGTGGCTGGCGGGCGGCAGCGTGCCCGGCTCGCTGGTCGGCGTGTGGCTGCTGGACCGCCTGCACCACCGCTACGGCGACGGCTTCGACGACACGCTGCTGCTGACCGTGGCCGCGGCGCTTCTAGTCGTGTCTTTAGCCATTCTTTCCCGAGCGCTGTTCATGCCGAGGCTGGTGGCCAAGGAGCGCCACGCCGTAGAGATGACCTCGCGCGTGAAGGCGACCGCGGTGGCCATCGGCCTGGTGCTGGGGCTGATCCTCGGCTTCACCTCGGTGGGCAGCGGCGCGCTGATCGGCCTGGCGCTGATCCTCGTCTTCCACCTCACGCCCCACCGCGTGGTGGGGACCGACGTGTTCCACGCCGCCGTGCTGCTGTGGGTGGCCGGCCTCGCCCACTTCGCCTCGGGCAACGTCGACCTGGTGCTGATGGGCAACATCCTGGCCGGGTCGATCCCCGGCGTGTGGATCGGGACCAACCTGATGACGCGCGTGCCGTCGAACGGGTTGCGTCCCGCACTGGGGTGCGTGCTGCTGGGCTCGGCGCTCGGCGTGGCCTCCAAGGCCGGGGTCGCGATCCCGGTCGCCGCCATCGTGGGCCTGCCGCTGGCCGCCGCGGTGTTCGCCTGGGTCACCATGCGCGTGCGCCCCGCGCCCGAGCGCAAGCCCGTCCCCGTCCCCGCCCCGGAGCGGGCATGAGCGCCGCCCACTACGAGCTCTCGCACCTGCGCGCGCTGGAGGCCGAGGCCGTCCACATCATGCGCGAGGTCGCGGCCGAGCTGGAGCGCCCGGTGCTGCTGTTCAGCGGCGGCAAGGACTCGATCGTGCTGCTGCGCCTGGCCGAGAGGGCGTTCCGGCCGGCGCGCTTCCCGTTCCCGGTCATGCACGTCGACACCGGCCACAACTTCCCCGAGGTGATCGAGTTCCGCGACCGCCGGATCGCCGAGCTGGGCGAGGAGCTGATCGTGGCCTCGGTGCAGGAGTCGATCGACAGCGGTCGCGCGGTCGAGGAGCTGGGCCCGCGCGCCTCGCGCAACCGCCTCCAGACGGTGACGCTGCTGGACGCCATCGAGGAGCACGGCTTCGACGCCGCCTTCGGCGGCGCGCGGCGCGACGAGGAGCGCGCGCGGGCCAAGGAGCGGGTGTTCAGCTTCCGCGACGACTTCGGCCAGTGGGACCCCAAGCGCCAGCGCCCCGAGCTGTGGAGCCTCTACAACGGGCGCATCCGCCGCGGCGAGCACGTGCGGGTGTTCCCGATCTCCAACTGGACCGAGCTGGACGTGTGGCGCTACATCGAGGAGGAGCGCCTCGAGGTCCCGCCGATCTACTTCGCGCACACGCGCGAGGTCTTCCGGCGCGACGGGATGCTCTAC
>Ga0299907_10001995_pt1 | contig 12239 bp, 11 predicted proteins | sample RVTome_16_FD_198680 | JGI IMG/M metagenome (GOLD analysis project Ga0299907, IMG submission 198680) | Soil microbial communities from uranium-contaminated site in the Upper Colorado River Basin, Wyoming, United States - RVT152D67 (version 2) ...
CCGTAGCTGCGGCGAGGACGAGGACGCAGCCAGCGGCGTTCGGGGGCCGTTGATTTCCGGCGCCGTGTTGCGAGCCGCCCACTAGCGCCTCGGGTGGCGGAGCACGACCTTGCCGAGCTGCGCGCCCTGTCGGAGCCGCTCGAGCGCGGCCGGGTAGTCCTCGAGGTCGAACGCCTCGTCGACGGTGACGGGGAGTCCCTGGGCGACGAGCCGGGTCACGTCGGTGAACTCCGGGTACGAACCCATGGTCGAGCCGATGATCTCGATCTGCTTGAAGAACAGGCGCGGCAGGCTCAGCTCCACCGTCTGTCCCGAGGTGCCTCCGCACACCACCAGGCGGCCGCCCGGGCGCAGCGCCTTCACCGAGCGGTCCCACGTGGCGGGGCCCACGCTCTCCACCACCACGTCGACCTGCACCGGCCAGTCTGCGTGGGAGGCGAACGCGTCGGCCGCGCCCAGCGCGATCGCCTGCTTGCGCTTGGCCTCGTCGCGGGACGTTGCGTACACGACCGCACCCAGGCGGCCGGCCAGCGCCAGGGCTGCCGTGCTCACCCCACCGCCGATGCCCACCACCAGCACCGACTCGCCGGCGGTCAGCGCCGCACGCCGAAGCATGCGCCACGCCGTGAGCGTGGCGAGCGGGTAGGCGGCGCACTCCTCCCAGGAGCGCTCGAGGGGCCGAGCCACGACGTTCCGCCCCGGGACCACGAGGAGCTCGCCGTGGCCGCCCCAGCGGTGCTCACCCACGATCTCGAAGCCGGTCCCGAGGGGCGAGTCGATGCCGTGCTCCACGACCGCCTCGAGCGGCGCGACCGCCGGGTTGACCACCACCTCGTCGCCCGGCGCCACGTGGCCGACGCCCTCCCCCACCGCGTCGACGATCCCGGCGACGTCACAGCCGGGCACGTGCGGCAGCGCGGGCCGCGGCATCCCCCGCGTCAGCCACAGGTCCATGTGGTTGAGCGCCGACGCCACGGGCCGGACCCGCACGTCCCCGGGACCGACACCGGGATCGTCGATGACGCCGAAGCGGTAGCCGCCGGGCGACTCGTCGAGGATCCAGGCCCGCACGGACGCCGAACCTAACAACCGGCGGCGGCCGGGCTCACACGACGCAGACCACCGCGTCGGGCTCGACGCGGACCGACAGGTTGGTGGCGGCGCCGATCCGTTCGCCGTCCAGCCACACCCCGGTGGGGCGGTCGAACTCGATCTGGAACGCGGGGCGACGGGACTGCTCGATGGCCGGGTGCGGGACATGGCCGCCCGTGGGCAGCCGCCGCCTCGCCTTGATGCGGTCGGTCAGCGTCATCCCGGCGGCCACGACCACCATGTCGAGGAGGCCGTCGTTGGGGTGCGCCCGCGGGGCCACGTCCCAGTCGCCCAGGAACTCGGCGTTCATGGCGGCCAGGAGCGGCCCGTGCCACCACGACCGCCGCGCCACCAGGTGGGCCACGAACCAGCGCAGCCGTCCGTCCACGAGGACCGCCCCGAGGTCGACCGGCAGCTGCGCCGCCTCGCCCGACCGCAGTCTGGCCACGTCGCCCCGGCCCCCGAGCGTGCGGCACAGGTCGCCGCCTGCCAGCCCCAGCGGTGGGGGTGGCTCCCCCGCCCGCCGTGCCCGCTCGACGACCCGGCGCGCGTCGGCGTCGCTGTGTACGACGATCCCGTCCTCGGCCAGCCGCCCCGGCTCCCCCCAGCCCTCACCCCTCCGGACGGTCAAGGGGCGTCCAGCGTGCGCGCGGCCGAGGCGCCCACCACCTCGTCGAGCGTCGACGAGATCGACACCACGCCCCGGTGCAGCGCCTCGGCCGCCTGGCGGGCGGCGCGGGCAGTGTCGGGATTGGGGGCGATCTCGCCGATCTGGCGCACGAGGTCGATGAGCGTCTTGATGTTGCGGACGAAGTCGCCGCCGGACACGTCCTCGTCGCCCAGCACCTCGCCCAGGGGCTCCCCCGCCGCCCAGGCGTGGGCCAGCGCCAGGAAGCCCGGGTCGGGCGGACGCGTGGCGGGAAGGCCGGCCGCCTCCTCGTCGGCGCGCAGCTCGTCCGCCAGCCGCTCGAGCTCGCCCCAGCGGCCGCGCACCAGGCGGGACGGGAACCACGGCGGCGGCGCCGGCCCAGGCCCCCGCTGCTCGTAGGTGAAGCACGACGCCAGGCCGGCCAGGGCGGCCGGGTCCAGGCCGTCGAGCAGCCCGCTGGCCATGGCCTCGGCCACCAGGAGGTCGCTCTCGTGATAGGTCCGAGCCAGTACCTCACCGCGCGGGGTGAGCGCCCAGCCGTCGAGGTAGCCCCAGGCCTCGAGCAGCCGGAGCACCCGGTCGAAGCGGCGGGCCAGCGACTCGGTGCGCGACCGGACCTCGCGGCGCATGTCCGACAGCTCGCGCCGGGCGCGGTCCAGCTGGCCCAGCGCCCGCAGGTGCCGGTCTCGATCCGGGCAGTCGTGCACGGGGTGGTCGGCCAGGCGCGCCGGCTCGGGCACACGCTCGGACGTGTCGGCCGGTGCCGCCGCGCGGGTGGGCTTCGGCGCCAGCCGGGCCCGCCGCACCTCGTCGGCCAGCTTGTGCTGGAAGGCCCTGTTGTTGGGGGCATAGGGGACGGGCATGTCCACCCGGCCGAGGCGCACGGGCGGCTCGGCCACGTCGTCGGCGCCGAGCGTCAGCCGATCACCGTCGGCGTCGATGCCGCGCACCTTCACCGCACCACCCTTGCGGTAGGCGACGGACAGCACGGCCAGCCGCCGGCCGGCCACCTCGACGACGTCGCCGGGCATGAGCCGCGACAGGGCGTACTCGACCGCGCCGGTCACGGGCGGCCGTGCCGCCGGGGCTTCGCCATGGGCCTGGCGAAGCTGGCGGTACTCCTCGACGTCGCCCCGGTCGCATCCGGCCTCGCGCTCGAGGCGGGCGATGCGCTCCTGCTGGCGCTCGATCCGGGTCTCGAAGCGCACGACGGCCCGGTCGGCCTGGAACTGGGCCAACGACAGGTTGAGCAGGTGGTGGGCGTCGGCGGGTTCGTAGCGCCGCACCAGGTTGGCGGCCATGTTGTACGTCGGCCGGAACGCGGAGCGCAGGCCATAGGTGCGGCTCGACGCCAGCGAGGCCACCTGGTCGAAGGGCACGAACGGCGACCACAGGACGATGGCGTAGCCGAGGTCGTCGATGCCCCGGCGCCCGGCCCGGCCGGTGAGTTGCGTGTACTCCCCGGGCGTGAGGAATGCCCGCGACTCGCCCGTGAACTTGGTCAGCCGCTCGATCACCACGGTGCGGGCCGGCATGTTGACCCCGAGGGCAAGCGTCTCGGTGGCGAACACGGCCTTGACCAATCCCTCCACGAAGCAGGCCTCGACCGCCTCCTTGAACGGCGGGACCATGCCGGCGTGGTGGGCCGCCAGGCCCATCTCGAGCGCAGCCTCCCAGCGGTCGTAGCCCAGGACGTCGAGGTCGTCGTCGGTGAGCGACGCCGTCCGTTCCTCGACGATCGCGCGGATGCGGGCCCGCTCGTCGGGCGTGGTCAGGCGCAGCCCGGCGTCGAGACAGGCGGTGACGGCCTCCTCGCACCCGATCCGGCTGAAGATGAAGTAGAGCGCGGGCAGCATTTCGCGCTCCGCGAGCATGTCGATGACCTCCGGGCGCCGCGGCGTGAAGAAGCGCCGGCGCGGGCGCCGCGCCGGTCCCCGGCGGGACCCGCGCCCGTGCAGGGTGTCGTTGTCCAGCCGCTCGGCCTCGGTGTTGGGCCGGCCGTCGATGAGCGTCGGCAGCAGGTGGGGCCGCTCGCTCTGGCGGTCACCGACCAGGTAGAGGTTGCGCAGCTCCACCGGCCGCTGCTCCTCGAGCACCAGCGTGGTGGGCCCCCGCACGGTCTCCAGCCACTCGGCCACCTCCTCGGCATTGGACACCGTGGCCGACAAGCACACCAGCCGTACGTCCGTCGGCAGGTGGATGATGACCTCCTCCCACACCGGGCCTCGGTAGGCGTCCTGGAGGTAGTGGACCTCGTCGAGCACCACGAACCGCAGCCCGTTCAGAGCCGGGGAGCCGGCATAGATCATGTTGCGCAGCACCTCGGTGGTCATCACCACCACCGGGGCGTCGCCGTTGATGCTGTTGTCCCCCGTGAGCAGGCCCACCCTGTCGGCGCCGTGCCGGCGGGCCAGGTCGGCGAACTTCTGGTTGGACAGCGCCTTGATGGGCGTGGTGTAGAAGGCCTTACGACCCTCGCTCAACGCCCGGGCCACGGCGTGCTCGGCGACGACGGTCTTGCCCGAGCCCGTGGGCGCGGCGACCAGCACCGACCGGCCCTCGTCGAGCGCGTCGATGGCCCGGAGTTGGAAGGGATCGAGCTGGAACGGGTACGTGACGCCGCCGGCGCCGTCCGCCCCGACGTTGGACGCGGGGGGCACGACCGTCACGCCGCTTCCCGGCGAGCCTGCCGCTTGCCGATGAAGCTGCCGATCAGGATGGCGAGCTCGTAGAAGAGGACCATCGGCACGGACAGCATGAGCATGCTGATGGGGTCGCCGGAGGGGGTGATCACCGCCACCAGGATGCAGATCCCCACGATCGCGAACCGGCGGGCCCGGCGCAGCGTGTCGGTCTCCACGATCCCGGCCATCTGGAAGAAGATGAGCACGATCGGGAACTCGAACCCGACACCGAAGGCAAGCATCATGTACGTGACCAGCTTGAAGTACTTGCCTGCGGTGTAGCCGGTGACGAAGCCCTCGCCACCGATGTCGATCAAGAAGTCGAAGGCGCGGGGCAGCGTCAAGTACGCGAGCGTGGCGCCAAGAACGAACAGCACGAGTGCGGACACGACGAACGGCACCGCATAGCGCTTCTCGTTGGCGTACAGGCCGGGGCCGACGAACCGCCAGATCTGCCACAGCAGCACCGGCATGGCGAACGCAATGCCCGCGTATAACGAGGTCCGCATGCGGATGCTGAAGCCCTCGAGGGGATCGGTCTGCAGCAGCCGGCCGTCACCGATCGTGGGGTGTTTATCGGCGATGTCCTTGTAGGGCTGGATCAGCACGTCGAAGATCTGCGGGTAGAGGATGAAGCCCGCGAGCACCCCGAGGGCCACCGCCACCACGCAGATGATGAGGCGGGTGCGCAGCTCCGTCAGGTGCTCGACGAGCGTCATGCCCGGCTCGGCCGGCGCCCTCTCGGCGGCGCTCATCGCGGATGGTTAGCCGGCACTACGTGCTCGCACACGACGGTCTCCTAGGAGGCGGCGCGCTCGTCACCGAGCTCCGGCCCTGATTCGGCGGCCGGTGCCCCATCGGATGCCGGCTGGTCGCCGGGGCCAACGATGGCGTCGAGGGCGTCGGCGATCACGGGCGCGACGCTGGTGTCGCGCCCGGCGCCGTCGTCGGGCTCAGGCTCGAATGCGTTGGGCGCGGGCGCAGCCTGCTCCTCGGCGTCGCCGACGTCATCGGTGTCCTCGTCGTCGATGTCGGGGTTGGCCTCGGCCACCGCCGCAGCCAGGGGCACCGCTTCCCGGCGGCGGGGGGCGCTGGCTTCATCGGCGATCTCGCTGTCCTCGAAGGCGTCGCGCAGCTCCTGCTGGAACCCCGACGAGATGCGGCGCACCTCCCCCACCACGCGCCCGAACGTGCGCATCGCGTCCGGTAGGCGTTGTGGCCCGAGCACGATCAACGCGATGAGCACGATGACCAGCAGCTCGCCGCCGCCGATGTTGAACATGGTGCGAGTGTATGGGGGTTGTTCCGGCCGGACACGGCGCCGCCATCTCCGCGACGGCCGGGGAGCCCACCGACGGGACCGACCCACCCGTCCGGCCCGCGATCAGCTGAGGTCGTCCTCGGGCGCCAAGGGGTGCCGCCGGCTCAGCTCAGCGGCCCGCTCACGGGTGTCCCGCAGTGCCGCACACACGCCCGCCAGTCGGGGCCCGAGCTCGCGCAACCGGCGGATCTCGATCGCCAGGTCCACGGTGGCGTCCTCCAACGCCCGGGCCCGCGCGGCCACCAACCCAGTGGCGAGAGCCGCCGCCAGCACGGGAACGGTCCAGAGCAAGCTCACCGGTCGCCACGCTAATGGAGGTCGTGGAGCACGAACGCCTCGACCGGTTGCTTCCGGCCCTTCACGGCGACGGCCCCCAGGGCGGTGATGGTGGCCGCCTCACCGATCTGGCTGCGGGTCAGCGCCCCGATCACGACCTGCCCGGGTTCCGCAAGGGTCTCGAGCCGGGCCGCGACGTTGGTGGTGTCGCCGATGGCCGTGAAGCTGCGCATCTCGGCGCTGCCGACGTTCCCGATGAGCGCGGGCCCGGTGTTGATCCCCACCCGGAACCGGGGCCATCCGGCACGTCCCGCGGCGACCTCGTCGATCGCGTGGTGGAGTCGTAGAGCGGCCGCGCCGGCCCGTCGTGCGTGGTCGGCCTGGCGGACGGGCGCGTTGAAGATCGCCATCACCGCATCGCCGACGAACTGCGTGACCGTGCCCCCGCGATCGAGGATGACGGGGACGACCGCGCCGTAGTAGGCGTTGAGCATCGCCACCACCTCGGCAGGTTGGACGCGTTCCGAGAACGGCGTGAAGCCGCGCAGGTCGGCCATGAGCACCGACACCTCGGCGATGGTCCCGCCCAGGCCGGCCTGGTCGGGATCCGCGATCAGCGCGGTGGCCACCGACGGCGACATGTACGACCGGAACAGCCCCTCCAGCTGGTGGTAGAGCCGGGCATTCTCGAGCGCGATCGAGAGCTGGCTGGCGAAGGACTGCAGCAGGGCCGTGTCGGCATCGCCGAACGGGACGTCGCGGCGGTTCCGCACCTCCAGAAATCCCGCCGCCCGGCCCTTCACCTGGAGCGGCAGGACCAGGACCCGGTCATCCCGCGACGCCACCGGTGCCAGCGACGCCATCGCCGCGTCCCACTGTCCCTCATCGGACACTGCCCCCTGCCCGTCGACCAGCGTCGGTGTCCCGCCTCGCAGGAGGCCGAGCGCCAGGTCCTGGCCCCGGAACGCGGCGCGGCCGACGGCGAGCGCCCGGGCCACGAGGGCACCCTCGGACTGGATGACGCTGGCCTCACGCCCGACGGCGACCAATCCACCGAGCCGGCGGGCCTGCTCCCGCTCGGCGCCGAGCGCCTCGGCGGCGCGCTCCAGCACGGCCACCTGCTGCTCGGTGAGGTCGAACCGATCGGCCAGCAGGGCGCCGGCGCGGCCCAGGTCGGCCGTCGTGCCCTCCGCTCGTTCCGCCTCCATGGCGGCGACCAGCTCCTCGAGCGCCGCACGGTGGTCCCGGCGGATGCTGTCCACCGTTTGCTCCAAGGTGATGCTGTCGAACAGGCCGCGTGCCGACCCCTCACGCTGGAACTGCACGTAGGCGCTGTAGGCCACGAAGCCGAAGGCGGCGCCCATCAGCAGGTGCCATTCCCACCACGATGCCTGCCAGTTCCGCCCGTACGCGATGGCGAACATGGCCAGTGCCAGCAGCGCGAACGCGGTCACCAGGCTCAGGAGGACGACGGCCGGGCGTCTGCGGTGCACCCCGAGATAGCGGTAGGCGGCCAGGCCGTAGAGCGCCGTTCCCCCGAAGGCCAACGCGATCAGGGGACCGCGCGCCTCCTCGGGCGGCAGCGGCTCGTCGAGCGGCGGCCAGCCGGCCAGGGAGACGACCGCCCACGCCGCCATCGCCGCCAGCAGCACGGCAGTGAGGACCCAGCGCAGCCGTACCAGGCGACCGGCCGCCGTCGGGGACCAGTCGACGCTCGATGCGAGCGCCAGCAGGCCGCCCACGCACAGGCCCACCGGCGTGGCCAGGACGAAGCCGGCGTTCGGCTGGTCGACGAGCACTTCGGGGGTCGCCAGGGCGTGCAGTCCCAGGAAACCGGCCGCGACAAGGAAGGCCCACGCCACCAGCAACAGCCGCGGGTCCGACCTCGAGCGTCCCGAGGCGCCCGCCATCAGCACACCGAGCACGACGTTCAGGAGCGCCGTGCCCAACACCAGCCCGAAGTGGGCGGCATGGTTCTCCCAGCGCAGGTCGAGCTGGGGCCGGGCGATCAGCAGCCACAGGAGCGCCGCCGGCAGCGCGATGTGGAAGATCCAGGCCGCCACCCGCGCCCACGCACCCGAGCCAGTCCGGCCACTCAGGCCCTGCAGCACACCCGACCTCCTTCCCGTGGGACCCGGCCAGGAGTATGGACTCCCGCGCCGCTCGGCGGCGGTGGAGTATTGCGGGCGCTAGAGCCTGCGGCGGTGGGCGGCCAGGAGCTCGTCGAACCAGCCCTTGGCCGCCAGCGTCTCGTGGAAGTCGATCAGGTCGTCATGGGTGAACGGCGCGCCGATCGGGCGGGGCTCGATGAGCTCCGACGGGATGGTCCACAGCTCGAGGCGCACGCCCGAGGAGATCAGCAGGTCGATCGTGGGCCGGTCCGCCGGGCGCACCACCGGGTGGAGGCAGTTGGGGCACCGGAACACGTACGTGCCGGCCTCGTTGGTCTCGCACAACCTGACCACGAGGTCGCGCGTGCCCAACTCGACGTCACCGCATTCGCTGCACGTGGCTCTGATCAAGGTCGCCATCTGTCCATGTCTCCCTGTTCGCTCCCCCCAAGGGAGGGGGCGAACCAGACATCATGACGCCGATCCGCCAACGTTGTCCGATCACCGCCGAGAGGATGCCTGTGCCCACCCGTATATCCGCCTTGAGGAAACCACCAATTGCGTTCGCACATCGCGGTGCGCGCGCTCAAGCGCGCGAAAACACACTGGAAGCGTTCACGCTCGCGCAGCAAATGGGCGCCACCGGCCTGGAGAGCGACGTGTGGCTGACCGCCGACGGGGAGGCGGTCCTCGACCACGACGGCCTGGTCGGTCGCCGGGTGCGCCGACGTCCGATCGCGTCGCTCACGCGAGCGCGGCTGCCCGATCACATCCCCACCCTCGCCGACCTGTACGCGACGTGTGGCACCGGGCTCCACGTGTCGCTGGATGTCAAGGACCCGGCCGCGTTCGAGCGGGTGGTGGCGGTGGCCCGCGCCGCCGGTGGAGATGCGCTCGCGCGCCTGTGGCTGTGCCATCCACGCTGGGAGCAGGTGGTGGAGTGGCGGGGCCGCTGCGACGAGGTGCGCCTCGTGGACTCCACCCGGCTCGACCGGATCAAGGAGGGCCCGGAACGCCGGGCGGCCAGCCTCGCCGCCAAGGGGATCGACGCCGTCAACCTCCACCACCTCGACTGGACCGGCGGCCTGACGACCCTGTTCCACCGCTTCGGCGTGCTCGCCTTCGGCTGGGACGCCCAGACGCCGCGGGTACTGGCCGAGTTGCTCGACGCCGGCATCGACGCCGTGTACAGCGATCACGTCGACCGCATGGTCCACGCGCTCAATGCCCTCTACTCGTAGCCATGTCCAGCCCACGTCTGCTCGTCCTCTGCCGCTGCGTCGCCGAGAGTAGGGACCCGCGCTGTTAGCCCAGTCATAGCCAACCGATGTTCGTGATGGGCAGGACGCGGATGAAGGCCCGGCCGACGATGGCGTCCTCGTCGATCGCGCCGAAGATCCGGCTGTCCTCGCTGTTGGTGCGGTTGTCCCCCATCACGAACACGCGACCGTCGGCGATCGTCGTGAGCGGCAGGTTGTCGGTCGGCGTACCGGGCTCGAGGTAGTCCTCGTCGATGCGCTCGCCGTTGACGTAGACGTCGCCTTCCTTGGCCTCGATGGTGTCACCTCCGACGGCGACCACCCGCTTGATGAGGTCCTTGATCTCGCCGTTCTCTCCGGTCGAGGCGCCGGGCGGGCGCTCGAACACCACCACGTCACCGCGGTTGACGTCGTGGAGCTTGTAGGACAGCTTGTTGACCAGCACGCGGTCGCCCACGTCGAGGGTGGGCTCCATCGAGGGCGACGGGATCCAGAACGCCTGGATGAGGAAGGCTTCGACCAGGAGTGCGATGGCGATGCCGCCACCGATGACGCCGAGCCATTCGAGGATGGTCCTGCGCCAGCGCCGCCGCGGTTTCGCATCGGCGTCCTCGGCATAGCCGTCGCGGTCGTCGACGTCGTCGTCGGGCTCCTCGCCCTGACCGTTGCTGCCGCGGCTGCCATTGGAGCGCATGTGGCGGGGCTGGTGCGACAGCTCCCGAGCTGCCGCTATCCGTCGCCGCCGACCCGCCGCGCCGGCGGCCCCGAAAGCATCACCCTGATCGGCGCCAGGGGGATCAGAGGGGGGAGACATGTCACGCACGGCACGCCGAGGCTAGCGCGCCCCTGTTATGCTGCCGCCGGCGGCCTGTTCGCGATAGCGACCGAGAATGCGTCGCGCCGCGTTCCGACCGGCGTCGGCCAGTCCCGGAACGTCGGCATCGACCACCCGCGCGTCGGGGCCCAGCCGCACCAGCAGGCGTTCGAGCCAGGGCGTGGCCGACACCCAGAGCCGCACGCGCAGCCAACCGCTGCGATCGCCGGGTGCCGGTCCGACCTCGTCGACCGGATAGGTCTCCACCACCCAGCGGGCCGCGGGCGCCAGGTCGAGCGTCACGCGCGGCGTGTCGGCACCCGGTTCGAACACGTCGCTGGTGTCGGGGTGGTCCGGGGGCGTGAACGTCTGGTCCAGCACCTCGACGCCGTAGATGCGATCGACCCGGAACAGGCGCTGGTCCTCTGCCTGGTGGCAGTAGGCCCGCACGTACCAGGCGCCATCGTGGGCGAACACCGCATGGGGATCGACGTCGCGCGTCGTGCGCTGGTCGCGGTTGTAGGCGTAGTAGTCGAGGCGCACCCGGCGCCCGGCCGCGGCGGCGCGGCGGAGCTCGTCGAGCACGCCGGGTCGGGTCTCGCCCAGCGCCACCGAGATCGCGTCGTCGGGGTCGACGCCGAGCACGGCCGCCACCTTGACGAGGGCGGTGGCCAGGGGCCCATCGGGGTCGGTGCCGGGAAGCGCCTGCGAGGCCCGTCCGGCGACGACCAGCGCCAGCCCCTGCTCGGGGGTGAGGTGCAACGGGCGGGCGAAGAACTCGGCGAACCGCAGCCACACCCGATCGCCCTCGATGGTCACCTCGATCAGCGTGTCCGGCGTGTAGGGCGGGACGCCGACGAGCGACAGCACCTCGAGGTCCTCGAGAAGCTTGCGGCGGCCGACCTGGAAGCGATCGCAGATCTCGTCGACCGTGGGACCGTCGTGCGACGCGATCCACGGCACCATCGCCAGCATCCGTGCCACCCGGTCGGACGCCTTGGTGCGGGCCGGCGCTCGTGGTGCACCCGTGCTCACGCGGCCAAAGCCTCCAGCCACTCGACGAGGTCGTCGCGCAGCTCGGGGGGCCCGATCACCTCGGCGTGATCGAGGAACGTGAGCACGAACGAGCGGAAGCTGTCGCGATTGGTGATCGTCATCGTGACCACCACCGACCCATCGGCGCGTTCCTCGGCCACCGAGCCCGGTCCGAGGTGCTGGACGATCCAGGGTGCCTGGGCGGCGTCGACCAGCACCTGGGCCTCGACGGCCTCCTCCTCCCCGATCTGCCAGGGCTCGAGCGCGCCCCCGGGCACGGCGGTGACCGGGCGCTCGAAGCGGGGCCGGCCGAGCCCGTCCACCCCGCTCTCGAACCGGTCGAGCCGGTACACCCGCTCGTCGTCACGCGTGTGGTCGTAGCCGCTGAGGTACCAGCGGCCCCGGAGGAAGTCGAGCCGGTAGGGGTCGACGGTGCGCTCCGTGCCCCGGTAGGTGAACCGCACCGGCGTCTGGGCGGCGATGGCGCCGAACAGCGGACCCACGTTGCCGGCGGGCAGCGCCGCCACCGCCAGACCCATGGCACCGTCGGACTCCCCCACCATGCCCCCGAGCTTGAGCAGGCCCTCGCGGGCCGACAGCCCGTCGATCTGCACCACCGACGCGGCCACGTGCAGTGCGGCGAGCTCGTCGGCGCTCAGGCCTGGATCGCGCAGGTAGTAGCGGTCCTTGGGGATGCGGTAGCCCTCGACCACCGGGAGGACACCGGGCACGTCCTGCAGCTCGAGCGGCACGCCCATGGCCCGCAGGTCGTCCTTGTCGCGCTCGAACGCGCGCCGGAAGGCGTCGGTCTCGTCGGCGTACACGCCCAGCCGATCCCGGATCTCGAGGGCTGACAGCGGGCGCGGCGTCTCGAGCAGCAATGCCGTGAGGTTGAGTAGCCGTTCGAGCTTGGCCGCCGACACGGCGTGAAGAGTACGTCGGCCGCAGGCCGACGCCGCCACGGGGTGGCGGGTGGGGGTCGGGCCGGAGAGTACGTC
>Ga0299907_10001996_pt1 | contig 12238 bp, 10 predicted proteins | sample RVTome_16_FD_198680 | JGI IMG/M metagenome (GOLD analysis project Ga0299907, IMG submission 198680) | Soil microbial communities from uranium-contaminated site in the Upper Colorado River Basin, Wyoming, United States - RVT152D67 (version 2) ...
GATGATGCCTTCGGGCGCGATGTCGGTGCGCGCCTCGCCCAGCTCGCCGATCATCCAGTCCCGCCCGATCGTCGGTGTGGAGAACCGGCTGCGGACCATCGTCGGCATGCCCACCACCATCGCCAGCGTCATGCCGACGAAGGCGACCAGCAGCGTGATCCAGCTCACCGACACGCCGTCGAACAGCGACAGCGACCCGAGCACGAAGCTGACCGTGGCGATGCCGGTCCACGCCCGGGGCACGCCCGTCTGCACGTCGACGCCGTAGCCGAACATGGCGAACAGCAGCAGCGCCACGCCGAGCGGGCGGGTCGGCAGCACGGCGAGGCCGTAGCACCCCAGCACCAGCGAGCCGGCGCCGACCATGCCGGCGATGCCGACCCCCGCAGTGAACAGCTCGAACAGCAGCAGCGCCAGGCCGATGGTGAACAGCAGGTACGCGACCGCGGGGCTGGCGACCGTGTGCATGAGCTGGCCGACGATGCTGAGCCCGCCGAAGGTGACGTCGGTGGCCGGCACCCTGTTGCCGTCGACCACGTCGGTCTCGAAGCCGTCGATCTGCACCACGAACTCGAGGATGGTGGGCGCGTCGTTGTCGACCAGGTCGAGATCGACGGCCCGCTGGGCCCCGATGCGGTCGCCCACGTCGACGTTGCCCAGGTCCGCGGGGTCGACACCGCGCGCCTCGAGCAGGGCGGGTGTGACCTCGATGCTCGAGCCCGGAGCGATGCCGGTGAGCCCGGCCGCGGCGACGATCCGCACGGCGTCGCCGGTGACGCGGCTGCCCGACGGGCCGATCCACACGGTGACCGGCACGGTCGCGCCCTCGACGGTGGCGAGCAGCCCGTCGAGCTCGTCGTCGTCGACGACCACGCCGCCGCTGTCGAGCTGCAGCACCAGCGCCAGCGCGCAGCCGTCCTCCGCCCGCGCCACCTGGTCGTCGATCAGGTCGACCAGCACGGGGTCGATCAGGCCGTCGACCTCGACGACGACCGCCGGGCCGTCGCCGGGGCTGGGGCACGCCGGCTGGCTGGAGGCGGCGTGCGCAGGCGGCGCCGCGCCCGCGGCGAACAGCGCCGCAGCCCCGGCGACGAGGGCGGCGCCCAGCCGCGCGACGCCGCGCCCGTGCCCCCGGCGGCCCTGCCGAGCGGGCGCCGCGGGGCGCCGCGGGGGGCGATCGGTCGGGTCGTGCGGCTTCGCTACAGTCCCGCGGGCCGCCCCGCGCGGGGTCGGCGACGTCGTGCGCTGTGGATCCTGAACAGTTCTTCGCTGCATCTCGGCTGGTCATCGTGGCCGGGAAGGGCGGGGTCGGCAAAACGACGGTCAGCGCGACGCTGGCCCGAGCGGCCGCCCTCGCCGGTTTGTCGACCCTCATCGTCGAGGTCGAGGGCAAGTCGGGGCTGGCGGCGATGTTCGGCCAGGGCGAGCTCGGCTACGACGAGGTGGTGCTGTCCCCGGGCGGCGGCCCCGACGGCGCGGGCGACGTGCGGGCCCGCACGCTCACCGCCGACACCGCTCTCCTCGAGTACCTGCGCGACCACGGCCTCTCGCGCATCTCCAAGCGGCTGGTGTCGACGGGTGCGCTCGACGTGGTCGCCACCGCGGCGCCCGGGATCAAGGACATCCTGCTGCTCGGCAAGGTCAAGCAGCTCGAGCGGTCGGGCACGGCCGACTTGATCGTGCTGGACGCCCCGGCCGCCGGCCACGCGATCACCTTCCTGCAGTCGGCCCGCAGCCTGATCGACACCGTGAACGTGGGGCCCATCAACGCCCAGGCCCGCGATGTGCTCGAGCTGCTCGAGGACCACGAGCGCTGCCAGGTGATGCTGGTGACCATCGCCGAGGAGACGCCAGTCAACGAGGCCGTCGAGACGGCGTTCTCGCTGGAGGACCGGGTCGGCATCGGCCTCGGGCCGGTGGTGGTGAACGGCGTGTACCCCCACATCGAAGGCCTGACCGCCGATCCCGCCGAGGTGACGGCCGCGGCCGAGCGGGTCGACGTGGCGCTGCGCGCGGGCGAGGCCGAGGTGCTGGCCGCGGCCGCCGGCTTCCGCCTCGACCGGACTGCGCTGCAGGCCGAGCAGGTGGGCCGCCTCGAAGCCCAGCTCCCCCTACCGCAGCTACGACTGCCGTACCTGTTCACCACCGACATCGGCCCGGTGGAGCTGGACGACCTGGCCCGGGCGCTGCTGGCCGAGATCGAGGCGCTGACGAGGCTGCCCGCGTGACCGCCACCGATCCGACCAGCCTGACCGACCTGGTGGACCAGCGCAGCATCATCGTCTGCTGCGGCTCCGGCGGCGTGGGCAAGACGACGGCCGCCGCCGTGGTGGCGCTCGAGGGAGCCCGCCGCGGCCGCCGGACCGTGGTCGTCACCATCGACCCGGCCAAGCGCCTGGCCGACGCGCTGGGGCTGGCCGGGCTGACCGACACGCCCAGTCGCATCGACGATGACTGGCCGGGCGAGCTGTGGGCCACCATGCTCGACACCAAGTCGACCTTCGACGCCCTCGTGCTCAAGCACGCCGCCACGCCCGAGCAGGGCGAGCGCATCCTGGCCAACCGCTTCTACCGCAACATCTCCGGGGCCCTGTCGGGCACCCAGGAGTACATGGCGATGGAGAAGCTCTACGAGCTGCACGACGAGAGCGACTTCGACCTGGTGGTGGTCGACACCCCACCCACCCGCCACGCGCTCGACTTCCTCGACGCGCCGCGGCGGTTGTCGCGCTTCCTCGAGCACCGGCTGTTCCGGCTGCTGGTGTCGCCGAGCCGGGGGCTGGTCAAGGCGGTCAACATGGCCGCCCAGACGTTCCTGCGCACGGTGTCGAAGGTGGTCGGTGGCGACGTGGTCGACGACGCCATCGCCTTCTTCCAGGCGTTCGAGGGCATGGAGGAGGGGTTCCGCGAGCGGGCCGAGCGGGTGAACGAGCTGCTGTCGGCACCGGGGACCGCCTTCGTGCTGGTGGCGTCGCCCCGGCGAGACACCGTCGGCGAGGCGCACTTCTTCGCCGAGCGCCTGCAGGAGGCGGGCATCGCCGTCGAGGGCCTGGTGGTCAACCGGGTGCATCCGACGTTCGGCCTCCCGTCCCCCGGCTCGGGCCGTGCGTCGTCCCGATCCCCCGGCAAGTCGGATTTGTCCGGTCCGGCGGGCTCGTCCGGGACGGCCGGCTCGTCCTCGTCCGGCCGGTCTGGTTCGGCGGGCTCGTCCGGGGCGTCCGGCAAGTCCGGCTCCGCGGGCTCGTCCGGGGCCTCCGGCAAGTCCGGCTCGGCGGGTTCATCGGGTGCGTCCGGCTCCGCGGGCTCGTCCGGGTCGGCGGGGGCGGCGGTCTCCGCGGCGGCGCACGTCACCGCGGCGGTCGCGGCCGGCACGGCCGAGCGGGCCGTCACCTTGGACGGCACCGAGATCGGCGGCCTCTACCGCAACCTGGCCGACTTCCAGGCGGTGGCCAGCCGCGAGCAGGCCCACCTTGCGGGCCTGGCCGAGGCGGTGGCACCTGCTCCGATCGTGTGGGTGCCGTTCCTGCGCAGCGACGTGCACGACCTCGCCGGCTTGGACGAGGTCGCGGCCTACGTCTTCCCCCACCCCTGACCCGCTCGGCGACCGGCGACCGCCGCGGGGCCCGGTGCCGCCTTGGTGTCCGGTGCCCCACGCCGAGGCAATGGGTTCCATTTGGCGCAGCCCGAGGCAATGGGTTCCATATGCGCGACCTATTGCCTCGCCCTCCCGAAAGCGGAACTTATTGCCTCGCCGACCCCGTGGTCCCCGCGGGAGCGGGAGGGCGGGCAGCCGGCTACTCGTCGAGCGTGGCGGCAGCCTCGTCGAGCGCGGCGACCGCCGACTCGACCGTCTCGGTCACCGGAACGATGCGGTCGAAGCCGGTGGTGTGCAGCAGGCGGGTGAGGGTGGGGCGGCTGCAGGCGACGGCCACGTCGCCCCCGGCCTCGCGAGCCCGGCGGATGCCACCGATGAGGGCGCCCAGGCCCGCAGAGTCCATGAACGGCACCGAGGACAGGTCGATGAGCAGGTAGCGCTTGTCGGCGAGCTCGCCGAGCGCGTCACGGAACTGCCCGACGGTGTAGGCGTCGAGCTCGCCGATCGGGCGGCACACCGTGTAGCTGTCTGCCTCGTCAACCTGGATGTCGAGCACTTCGTCTCCTCCCGGAACCGCGCCGGGCGATGGTAGCTGCGCGTAGAGGGTGGTTCGGTCGGCGACCGGCTGCGGTCGCGGCGATCCCAGGAGCGCAGCGGCATCCCGGCCGCTGGCACCTGACCGTTCCCGGCCCGTAGCCTGCCCAACCGTGTCAGACGTGCTGATCGCCACAGACGCCGACTGGATCTTCGAGGACGTCGATGCAGCTCTGTCCGACGAATCGACCAACGTCCTGCGTGTACGGCGGGGCCGTGACGTCAGCGCCGCGGTCCGCACGCTCATGCCTGACCTGATCGTGCTCGACATGCAGATCGGCAACATGGGCGGCATCGCGACCGCTCTCAACCTCGAGCAGGAGTTCGAGGACGCCTCCACGCCCGCCGCTCCCATCCTGCTGCTGCTCGACCGGCCCGCCGACGTTCCCCTGGCCCGGCGGTCCGCGGTCGACGGGTGGCTCATCAAGCCGCTCGACCAGTTCCGCCTGCGCCGCGCCGCCCGCGCCCTGCGGGCGGGCGAGAGGTACGAGGAGCCCTCGGGCCTGGCCAGCTGACCGGATCCCGGTCGTCCATCCCGGCGGCTGCCGCCGGGCCGTCACCGACCGCCACCGAAATGCCTGGGGCCGCGTGCGGCTGCACGTAGGACGATGGTGCATGACGACCCTGCAGGATCTGTGGCCCCCCGCTGCCATCGTCGTCCGCACGCCGCGGCTCGAGCTGCGCTGGCCGTCGCAGGACGACCTGGTGGCGCTGGCGACCCTGGCGCGAGAGGGGGTGCACGACGAGGCGGCCATGCCGTTCATGACCCCGTGGACCCGGGGCACGCCCGACGAGCGGTCCCGCAACGTGCTGCGGTGGAACTGGCGCACGGCGGGCGAGTGGGAGCCGGGCAAGTGGTCGATGTCGACGGTGGCGGTGGTCGACGGCACCATCGTCGGCACCCAGGGCATGCAGGCCACCGACTTCGGCGTGTGCCGGGTGGTGGAGACGGGCTCGTGGCTCGGGCTGGCGCACCAGGGTCGGGGCATCGGCAAGGAGATGCGGGCGGCGATCCTGCAGCTGATCTTCGCCGGGCTCGGCGCCGACCGGGCCGTGACCGGCGCCTTCGACGACAACCCGGCGAGCCTGGGCGTGACCCGCGCTCTCGGCTACCGCCCCAACGGCGAGCGGTGGATGGCGGTCGAGGGCCGGTCGCGGCGCGAGCTCCTGTTCGTCCTCGACCGGGACGGCTGGCAGGCGACGCGCCGCGACGACATCGAGTTGCACGGCGTCGAGCCGGCCCTGCCGCTGTTCGGCGCCGTGGGGCCCGCCGCCGCGGCCGAATCTGAAGTCGAAGGTCCGGCGGCGAACGGATAGAGTCTCGTCTCCGGATCACCGGGTGGTGGCTCAGCTTGGCAGAGCGCTGCGTTCGGGACGCAGAGGTCGGGAGTTCAAATCTCCCCCACCCGACCACAAAACCCCAGGTCACAGCGGTGTCCGTTGGCGAAACTGCTACCGGTTTGCCCACAGTTCTCCACGTTCTACGTGGGAAATTGTGAAGCGCTCGTGGTGAGGGTGGTCGAAGCACCACGAAACCACACCTCTCGTCCGATGCTCTTCGACGTTGGCTCCACATTCCCGCGTGCTGTGGGTGTTCGTCGGGGTCGGGCTGTGGATCGGGTGTGCGTCCGCCTCATCCGCCGACTGAGGCCCCGATCTGCCATGCGAAGTCCGCCTACGCACGGACATCTCGTCACCGAGCGTGCTGGCAGCCGCAGCGCCCTGGCCGTCATCTACCGCACATCGGGGTCGCGCCTCCGACAAGGTCGGGGGAGCGTTCTGGGACACCGTCACCGCTGGCGACGCGCACTCAGATCGATATGCGTTCGTTCCGCCTCCCCGTCGCACGACGCTGAGGCTTCTTTCCGTCGTGCGGTCGGAGACGTCGAGCCGACGTTCTGGCCGCACCTTCTGGGCGCCACCTGCCGGCACTTTGAGGGCGCTTCGGATTCAGCGGGGTGTGACCGTGGCGAGTAGGTCGCAGTTGGGGCGGCCGGCGTAGAGCAGGACCCGGACGCGGTAGTTCCGGAACCGGGTGAAGCCGAACGCGATCCGCTTGACGCGCTTGATGAGATTGTTAGCCGCCTCGGTTGGCGCGTTCGTGAACTTCGCCTGGTGCCACGCCGCGATCTGGTGGCGCCAGCGCAGGATCGTGCGGCCCAGCGACCGCACCTCGACGGGGCAGCTGTCGTCTTGGAGATCGGCGCCGAGCGGGGCCACGAACTCGGCGGCGACTTCCGCGTTGGGGATGTCGTAGATCGAGCGGAGCACCTCTTTGGCGTGCCAGGCCATGCGGACCTCGCCTCGAGGATCCCCCGGCGCCGAGCAGGCCGAGACGCTTCTCCTCGCCGCGGTCATCGAGACGTTCGTGCGCCTTGGTGAGCAGTCGCCGCGCCCGGTAGAGCGGATCGGCCTTGCGGCCCCGATGACCCATCGTCTCGTTCTGCGCCTGCGGAGGCACTCGTCCAGCTTCGAGTTGGCCAGCTTCACGAGATGGAACGGATCGGCGATCTGGTTGGCGTGTTACCCATCTACTGGAGCCACCCGTCACCCGTCATCCGGAGTCGGACAGCGTCGCCAGGGTCAACGGCCGTGGCCGGTCTATCCCAGGGCGCCGGGCCAGCGCGTGGCGCTACGGCAGGCGAAGGCGTTGGCGGCCTGGAAGGAGCCTTGTCGGGGTCGTCCGTCGAAGTTTCCCGAGCTGCTGGCTCGACGCCGTACGTGGCTCCTTCCGCCGGACACCTCAGGCGAACGGTAAGCCGCGCCGCACCACAATCAGTGACGTTGCTGGGCGTACATTCTCGACGCCCTGGCGGAAGGGGCTTCTGACCCTGGCCAAACCGGCGCGGACGCGCGCACGATGAAATCGCGACAGTCAATCGGGAGGCGCAAGGGTTGGCGACGATGAGAGCGCTGCCGTTTCGGCCGTACCGTGCGTTGTTCTGGAAGTGAGCCGTCATGACGTTGATGAGTCGAACTCTTTCTCCCGTTCCGGTGACGAGCTTGGAGCAGTACCTGCGAGATGGTGGTGGGCGAGGCCTCGCCGCGGCGCGAGAGGTCGAGCCCGAAGCGGTGATCGCTGAAGTCGAGGAATCGGGTCTACGGGCCCGGGGCGGTGCGGGGATTCCGTGTGGGCCCAAGTGGCGGACGGTGCGCGCCTACGGAGTCGGTGCGGCTGCGGCGCCGTCGGTGGTCGTCAATGCGGCGGAAGGCGAGCCTGGATCGTTCAAGGACCGTGCGATCCTGTTGCGGAACCCGTACCGGGTGCTTGAGGGTGCGCTCATCGCCGCTCGCGCAGTCGGGGCGAGCGACGTGATCATCGCTTTGAAACGCATGCATACCGAGGTTCAGCGCCGGACCGACGAGGCAATCGATGCGGCGCGCGCGGCGGGCTGGCTGGACGGTACCGACATCCAGGTGTTCGAGGGTCCGAACGAGTACCTGTATGGCGAGGAGACAGCGATGTTGGAGGCGATTGACGGCCGCCCTCCGTTCCCGCGGATCGCGCCGCCGTATCGGCGCGGTGTGCACGAGATCGTCGACCGTGCGGTCGACGTCGACTGGTCCAGCGCGTCGGCTGCGCTGGTGGAACTGGCCGGCCCCAGCCGCGACGCCGTCGGGTCGCCGGCGTTGGTGAACAACGTTGAGACGCTCGCCAACGTGCCCGCGATCATGGTCGAGGGGCCCGAATGGTTCCGTTCGGTCGGTACACGGGAGTCGCCGGGATCGTTGGTCTGCACGGTGACGGGCGCGACGCGGCGCCACGGAGTTGGCGAGGTTCCCATGGGAGCGCCGCTTCAAGAGGTGCTCCGTCTCATCGGGGGTGGACCCAATCCGGGACGTGTCATCAAGGCGGTCATGGGTGGTGCTGCGACCCCGTTGTTGACGGCGGACCTGCTCGATACTCCGGTGAGCATCGAAGGCATAGAGAGCGTCGGCGGCCGTTTGGGCTGTGGTGGGTTCATCGTGTTCGACGACCGGAGCGATATGGCTGCCGTCGCTGAAGGCGTGGCCAGATTCTTGTCGATCGAATCGTGCGGATTGTGCATTCCCTGCAAGGAAGACGGGATGGCGTTGGCCGATCTGTTCGGTCGTGTGCGGCGCTCGCAGGCCAATGACCGCGATCTTGTCGCGATCAAGGACCGCCTGCGGACTGTCGTCTACGGAGCGCGGTGCAACCTCGCAACGCAGTATCAACTGGTCTTGCAAAGCGTTCTCGACGACTTCGCCGACGAGATCGACGCCCACGTGCATGGCAGCGCGGCCGCTGCGGCCCCCGAGCTCATCGCCTCCGTCGTCGATATTGACGGGCCGGTCGCGGTTCTCGACGAGTCCCACCCTCGCAAGCAGCCGGACTGGACATTCGAGGATCATTGGTCTGGAAAGTTTCCGGCTGACCGACTCTCGACAACCGGGCGTACACACCCAGTCTGATCGGCCCCACGACCGGATCAGCCCAGAAAGGAGTCCCTGGGTCCGGCGCGAAGGTCCGGATGGAAGCAAGATGACGTGATGGTCGGTGTCGCTCAGGGCGTGTAAGCGTCGGCGTCGTTGACGCACATCCAGCGGGCCGGCAGCTTCCGCGCAAGGCAAGAGTCGACGACTAGACGGGCCCTCACATGAACGAACAGCAGCTCCAGAAGGTCACGTTCGAGAGCGGCTTCATCGCCGCCCTGGATCAGAGCGGTGGCAGCACGCCGCACGCCCTCGAGCTGTACGGCGTTCCGGAGGACGCCTACACGGGTGACGACGAGATGTTCGCCGTCATGCACGAGATGCGCTCCCGGATCATCACCAGCCCGAGCTTCAACGGCGACCGCATCCTCGGCGCCATCCTCTTCGAGAACACGATGGACCGCCAGATCGAGGGGCGCGACTCCGCCGAGTACCTCTGGACCGTGAAGCGGGTTGTCCCCTTCTTGAAGGTCGACAAGGGCCTGACCGGCGAGGTCGACGGCGTCCAGGTCATGAAGCCGATTCCCGACCTCGACGCGCTCCTCGCCCGGGCGACCGCCAAGGGTCTGTTCGGCACCAAGATGCGCTCGGTCATCAAGCTCGCCAACGACGCCGGCGTGAAGTCCGTGGTCGATCAACAGTTCGACATCGCCCGCCAGATCCTGGCGGCCGGCCTGGTGCCGATCATCGAACCTGAGATCGACATCCACAGCCCGCAGAAGGCCGAGGCGGAGGCGTTGCTCAAGGCCGCCATCCTCGAGCAGCTCGGTGAGCTCGGCTCCGACTACGACGTCATGCTCAAGCTGACGCTGCCCGAGCTCGACGACTTCTATACGGACCTTGTGACCCACCCCAACGTGGTGCGGGTGGTTGCCCTGTCCGGCGGCTACAGCCGGGGGGAGGCCAGCGCGCGTCTTGGTCACAACCACGGCGTGATCGCGAGCTTCTCCCGGGCCCTCACCGAGGGTCTCTCGGTCCAGCAGAGCGACGAGGACTTCGACGCCGCGCTGAACGACTCGATCGCCAGCATCTTCGAAGCATCGATCACCTGAACGCGCCGCGGCTGGCGGCGAGCGACCGAACCCGCTTGGACAGTGACACGTCGGTCTGCTGACGCCACCGGTCATCGGATCAGCGTCCGATGGCTGACGGGGCTGACTCAGCACCAGCTCGTTCACGTGCCACCGGTGAGGGCGTTCGTGACCGAGCGCCGGGCTTGGCTGCGGCTGGTGGCAAGCCGTGCGATCGTGGTGGCGAGCGCGGCGGTGTTCCGGGCGGTTCCCGGGGTGGCGCCGTCGAGCAGTTCGTTCCAGTACAGGGCCCATCCGCCGGCGATGGCGCGCCCGATGACGGGGGCGGTGAGGAGCCGGCCCGTCACGGCGACGACCCTCGCCCGCTGCACGAGCGCGGCCTGGATGGCCGCGTTCGAGGCGTGGAAGGAGGCGTAGCGCTGCGCCAGGAACGAGCGGTAGCGGGTGGCCGGCGCGGCCGGGCATGCGAGCACCGCGTCGGCCGCGGCCCGCCCGCTGGCCAACGCCTCGGAGATCCCCTCACCCTGGAGCGGGTTGACGAGCCCGGCAGCGTCGCCGGCGAGCAGCACGCGACCGCGCGCCGGGATCGTGCCCACCATCCCCATCTTGAGCCAGCCGCCGAGACGTTCGGCGGGTAGGCGCGCAGCATGATCGAGCAAGCCGAAGCGGTGGAGCACAGCGACGAAGGCGCCCAACGACCGGCCCGCGTGGCCGGCGGCAGCGCGGTCGCCGAGCACGCCGACCCCCACGCCGAGGTTGGCCCGGCCCCCGGGCCCGGGGAAGATCCAGCCGTAGCCGGGGAAGCCGCGCCAGCGAGCCTCGTCCCACAACACGATGGTGGGCAGGTCGACGGATGCGTCGAGGTAGGAGCGCAGGGCGAACCCCCACAGCACCCGGCCCGCGTCGACCAGGCCGGCCGCCGACGCCACTCGGCTCGTCGCCCCGTCGGCTCCGATCACGACATCGGCGCGCAATCTGGTGCCGTCCGACAGCTCGAAACCCGCCAACCGCCCATCGTCGCCGAGCGGCGCGCCGGCGCGGGCGGTGTGGCCGACGCAGCCGGCGTCGAGGGCGGCGTCGCGGAGCGTCTGGTCGAGCACGACACGGGGGAGCGCGACACCATGACCCGGATAGGTCCGGCCGGCTCGGCACGGCAGCCGCACGGATCTGCCGGTCGGGCCGACCACCCGCATGTCTCCCACCGGCTCCGTCCCGGCCAGGCGCACGCCCAGGTCGTCGAGCACCTGCACGCCCCGGGGACCGACGAGGTCGCCGCACGCCTTGTCCCGCGGAAACCTCGTCTTGTCGACGAGCGCCACCCGCGCACCGGCCCGGGCAAGGACCAGGGCAGCCGCGCTGCCGGCCGGACCGGCCCCGATCACCGCGACGTCAGCACGCTCCGCAGGCACCAGCCCACCTCCCCGTGGGTACAGTCGACAAACGGCCCGATGCGCGGAGGCGCCTATGTTGACCCGGTCGCGTCAGGATCCCACCAGGTTCGCGCAGCAGCTCTTCCAGGGCCTGCCGCGACGCTACGACCTGCTGGCCGAGGCGCTGTCGTTCGGCCAGAACCGACGGTGGCGGCGCACCATGGTCGACAGAGTCGTCGAGGGTGGACCGGCGATCGCGCTCGACGTGGCCACAGGCACCGCAGGCGTCGCCCTCCAGATCGCCCGCCGAACGGGCGCACACGTCACTGGGATCGACATCACCGAGGCGATGCTGCGCCGAGGCCAGACGGCAGTCCTGCACGAGGGGTCACAGGAACGGATCGCGCTGGTCAACGGGCAGGCCGAAATGCTCCCGTTCCCCGACGCCACGTTCGATGCGCTGACCTTCACCTACCTGTTGCGCTACGTCACCGACCCGGCCGCCACCATCGCCGAACTGGCCCGCGTGGTCCGCCCCGGCGGCACCGTCGCCAGCCTCGAGTTCCACGTCCCACCCCAGCCGCTGCTGCGCGGTGCCTGGTGGCTCTACACCCGTGTAGGCCTGCCCGTTCTGGGAGGGCTGGCGGGGCGGGAGTGGTACCGCGTCGGACGCTTCCTCGGCCCGAGCATCTCCACCCACTACGACCGCTATCCCCTCCAATGGACCGTCGATGCGTGGCAGCGGGCCGGGATCGCCGACGTCGGCGTCCGCATCATGAGCCTCGGAGGAGGGCTGGTGATGTGGGGGCGCCGCGTCGATGGCTGACCGACGACCCGCCTTCTACGCCGCGACGGGCCCGGCCGGCGACTGGTGGACGCTCCTGCACCCGCCGTACACCGCGTGGCACCTCTCGTACGTGGCCATCGGCGCCGCCCTGGCACCGCGGCTCGACGCCGAACGTCTCGTCGCCACCCTGCTCGCGTTCTTCCTCGCCGTAGGCATCGCCGCACACGCCCTCGACGAGCTGAACGGCCGGCCCCTGCGGACCTCGATCCCGTCGCCTGTGCTCGCCACCGCCGCCACGGCCGCGCTTGTCGGCGCCGTCGCCATCGGGGTCGCGGGCGTCACACGCACCGGCCTCGTGCTCGTCCCCTTCGTGGTCGTCGGCGCGTTCCTCGTCGCTGCCTACAAC
>Ga0299907_10001997_pt1 | contig 12237 bp, 11 predicted proteins | sample RVTome_16_FD_198680 | JGI IMG/M metagenome (GOLD analysis project Ga0299907, IMG submission 198680) | Soil microbial communities from uranium-contaminated site in the Upper Colorado River Basin, Wyoming, United States - RVT152D67 (version 2) ...
GCGGGACGCGCTGCGCGAGTGGTGGCGCGACGTCCCCGACAGCTCGCGCTCCAAGCTGCTGTATCGCCTCGACTACCGCCGTGCCGCGGCCCTCCTCGGCAAGTACCGCGGCCTGCGCAGCGCGCGCCGCGCGCGCTAGCGGAGACCCGTCACCCGGAGCGCGAGCCTGACGGCCAGCCGGCCGGCCGATGAGTGCGGGATCTCGACACGTCCGAGGAGGAGCCGGTCGGCTCCCGGCCGGATCAGCGTCGGCATGGTCGTGTAGCCGGCCCGGAAGCCGGCCGCCCGAGCGGCGTCCGCCTCGCGGGGCCCGCCGCCGCCGTGCGGGTACGCGATCGAAGTGGGGGCGGCTCCCGCCGCCTCCACCAGCTCGCCCAGCCCCTCCCTCATCGCGTCGGCGAGCTCCGCCTCGGACACCGTCGGCAGGTAGGGGTGGCGCCGGGTGTGGAACCCGATCTCGCATCCGCTCTGCGCAAGCTTGCGCACGTCCGCGGCCGGCAGGTGGAAGCCGTCGACCGGTTCGTCGAGGCGGTTCGTGAGGTCGCGCTCGACCTCCGCCTTCTGCGCGGGATCCATCAGCTGGATCGTGTGTGCGCGCTGGTGAAGTGCTCCGGGATCGAGGACGCCGCGGTCCGCCGCCGCCTGGAGCTTGTGCCACCAGTACGCGCGCGGCGCGTCGAGGCTCGCCCCGGTCAGGAAGAACGTCGCGGTCGTGCCGAGCTCCTCCAGGATCGGCGCCACCGTCTCGGCGTGGGACCGCAGGTCGTCATCGAACGTGATCGCGGCCGGGATGCGCTGCCAGCGGCGCCGGCTCTCGACGGCGGCGGGAAGCTCGGATGCCGTCACCAGCCGGTAGCAGGAGCGCAGATGGCGGACCTGGGAGCGAAAGACGCGCGTCGCGAGGGTCGGGACGAGCTCGCGGGCCGGGTCGCCTGCGGGGTCGCCGACGGCGTGGTAGACGACCGCGATCCCGATCCGGCGTCGGGTCAGGCGTAGCAGGTGCGCCGCGGCGAACCCGAGCGCGGGACCGAGGAGGCGGATCATCGCTCGGATCGCCGGCCGAAGGTCCAGCCCAGGAACCCGCGCATCTTCGCGAGGTCGGTCACGACTCGGATCACGGGTACCCAGAGCAGCGCGCTCAGGGGCCGGAGGGTGCGCGCCGCGGCGGCGACGAAGAGCCCCAGGTACGCGGCCGCGCCGGCCGCGAGCACAGCGGCTGCGGGCGGCTGCCCCGTGAGCGCGACGCCGGCGAGCACCGCGCCTGCCGAGTAGAGCGCAAGCGGCACGAGCTCGTTCTGGCGATCGATCTTCGCCATCGCGTCGGCGCGGCCGTAGTTCGCGTACTGGCGCCACAGCGCCGCCGGCGAGCCGCGCGGGCGCCAGCGGACCACTGCGCCGGGCGCGACCACCACGTTCATGCCCGCGCTCCGCAGCCGTTCGAGGAACACCTTGTCCTCCGCCCATCGCAGGTCGTCCGGGTATCCGCCGGCCGCCTCCCAAGCCTCCTTCGTGAAGCAGTACCCGTTCCGGCCCGCGGGCAGGAACTCCCTCCCGATCGGGCCGGGCCGGTCGGCGGGCTTGAACGCCCGGACGGTGAACCAGCCCGCAGCGCGTTCGAAGTTCGACCGCGGGTCGGGTTCCGACGTTCCGACGACGACCAGGGAGGCCGGCCGCTCGAGCAGTCGTGTCGTAAGGGCCGAGAGCCAACTCGGCCCGATCCTGCTACCGGCGTCGACCGTCGCGATCACCCCCGACGTCGATGCGCGGATGCCCGCGTTGCGGGCAGCGCCTGGCGGTGCCGCGGGCGCGGCGACCACGGTGAGCGCAGGCCATGACCGCGCCCGCTCCGCCGCCAGCTCGGACGTCCCGTCCGTGGAGCCGGCGTCCACGACGATCACCTCGCCCGGAGGCGGTTCCTGCCGCGCGCAGTCGTCGAGCAGCTGCCCGAGGTTGTCGGCCTCGTTGAGGACGGGGATGACGATCGCCGGCCCGCGATCAGCCATCGTCGAGTGCCTCCTGCAAGGCGCGCTCCATCTCGTCGATGCGCGCGTCCCACGTGTACCGCGCGGTCCGCGCCGACCGCGCGCGCCGTAACGCGCCCGAGTCACGTGCGGCTTCGTACTCGATGGCTTCGGCGAACTCCTGCGGGCCCGTTGCTGTGCCGACCACATCGCTCATCTCGCGTGCGATCCGAATCGGGGTCGAGACGACCGGTCGGCCGGCGGCGAGGTATTCGACGAGCTTGATCGGAAACAGCATGTCGGTGAACTCGCTCTCGCGGTAGGGCATCACGCACACGCTCGCGCGCGCCACCAACGCGGGAACCTCAGCGGGGTCGACCACACCCAGCAGCTCGACGTTTCGCACGGCGGCGAGCCGGCCTCGTGCCTCTCGGTCGAGCACCGGCCCGGCGATGAGGAACCGCCAGCCCGGGAGGCAGCGGGCGACGGCGGCCAGGAGATCGGCGTCGAAGCGGAAGTCGATCGCGCCGGTCCAGACCGCGACTTGCGGCTCGCCCGGCGCGGCGGCGATCGGCGTGAAGCGCTCGAGCTCCGTCGCCGGCCCGGCGAGCACGACGCGCGGGTGACTCGCGGCGAACCGCGCCCGCAGCGGCTCGGACCAGGTGAACACCAGGCCCGCCCTCGCCACGATCGCCTCCTCCGTCGCGCGCAGCAGGGGCTGCAGCCGCGGCGTGATCCCGGGCCCGCGCTCGTGGTGGTCGACGGCCTCGTACACGACGAGCCGAGGCCCGACCCTGTCGATGAGCGGCGGGAGCTCCGGCGAGGGATAACGCACCCAGAAGACCGCCTGCGAGGGGTCGGCGAGATGGGAGACGACCTGTCGTTCCAGGAGCCGGCGGTTCAGCGCGGGCACGAGCGGCGCGCGGCGCGGGAAGGCGACCTTTGGCGCGATGACCCGGAACGGTGCTCGCGCCGTGTCGCCTCCGCCGCGCCGCGTGAGGGCTCTGAGCATCCACGGGAGATGACGGAGGCGCGGGTTGCGGATCCCGAGCTTCTCGACGTAGTGGACGGTGTACCCGCGCGCCGCGAAGCGAGCCATCTTCTCCTCCGCCTCGCGGTTGTGGAAGCCGAGCGGGAAATCGGACCAGAAGACGATCTCTGGCAGGCTCCGGCCGCGCTGGTCAGTGGGCATGAAACGAGGCAACTAGGCTTGCTCACGGTACCCGCGAGGGCGGACTCCCATCATGGCTCGAAGCGCTGATTCGCAGCTGGCTGTCGACCTCCGCGAGGCATTCGAACGAGCGGCGGGACGTCACGCGCCTCCTCCGGCCAAGAGTTCCACGGTTGCGGTTTCGCTGGCCGAGCGTCCACGGCTGTCGGTTGCGCTCGCATCCCACAACCGGCGCGAGGCGTTGGGCGGGGCGCTCGAGGCGCTCGCGGCGCAGACCTATCCACCCGATCGCTTCGAGGTCGTCATCGTGCTCGACGGCAGCACCGACGGGAGCGGCGAGCTCGTGCGCTCGCTCGCGATGCCCTACCACCTGGAGCTCGTCGAGCAACCGAACGCCGGGCTCGCGTCGACTCGGAATCGTGGGGCGGACCGAGCCACGAACGACGTGCTCGTCTTCGTCGACGACGACATCACGCTCGAGCCGAACTGCCTGGAGAAATATGCCACGGCGCATCAGGCGGCCGGCCGCGACAGCCTGGTCCTGGGCGCGGCGGTGCCGGTGGTCGCGGGCGCGGACGCCTGGTCGCGCTGGATCGCAGATTGGTGGCAACAGCACTACCGGCGCAAGGCCGAACCCGGCCATCGCTGGACGTTCGTTGACGTGGCCGACGGCATGGCGTCCCTGCCGCGGCGGCTGTTCCTCGACAGCGGGGGGTTCGACGAGTCGTTCCGAGAACGCCGCCAGGACTGGGAATGGGGCGTACGCCTGCTCGAGGCCGGCGTCCCGATGAGCCAATCGCTGGAAGCACGGGGTCGTCACGAGGTCGATACCACCATCGCGGCCGCGATCCGGTACGCGCGCCAGGAGGGCAGGAGCGACGTGCAACTGGCTACGAAGCACCCGCAGGTACGCGGCAGGCTTCCGCTGGCACGCTTCGCCGCTCGCCGGGAACAGGCAGCAGGGTTCGTGGCGCGGCACGCAGGCGCCACCGCCGCGGGAGCTCGGGCATTCCAGTGGGTCGCGGTGCCGCTGGCGCGCGCGAGCCGGAGCCAGGCGGCCCTGCATCGGGTCGTCGGATTGCTTCGGTCGAACAGCTACGTGCTGGGCCTGCGCGACGCGCTCGGGTCGGCCGAGAGGCTCCAGGAGTTCATCGAGCCGGTGGCGCGGGGCGCGGATGCGGAGACGATCTCGGTGGACCTCGAGCAACCGCGCCCCCTCGAGGTGCCCCCCGTCGGCGGAGAGCTGCGCCTATCCGTCACCGCGAACGGGGACGAGATGGTTCGAGTACCGGCGATCGAGCCGGGCGAGCAGTGGGACTGGGACGCGCTCACCGATCGCGTCGTGGCCGCGCTGCTCGAACGAGGCGTCGAGCCCGGTCGGGTCAGTCCGCTGGCCGGCGCGCGCTGACCATCACGTTCATCGGGAGTGTGTGCACCGGCTGGTAGCGGCGGTCGGCGGCCTCGAACCCGGCGGCGATGCCGTTGACGGCCAGATACAGCGCTGCGAAGAGCGGCCGCGCGAGCACACCGGCGCGCTGCTCGAGGACGTGCAGCAGGCGTCCCGTGAGCGTCGCCCAGGCCACGGCGCGGCCTCCGTTCTCGCGCACGCGCACGGCGTCCCAACCTTCGAAGAAGGACGCCAGCTCGGGGCCCGTGTACCGATGCTCGAGGATCGTCGGGTCGTACTCCCAGACGAGCGGACACGTGATGATCACCGCGCCCCCGGGGCGCAGCACCCGACGGATCTCGGCCGCGCCGTGGACAGGGTCGGGGACGTAGTAGAAGGCCTCGGTGCAGAGCACCAGGTCGAAGGACGCGTCGTCGAAGGGCAGGAACTCGTCGGTCACGATGTCCGCGACGCCGTACGGATTCGTGACGTCGAGCCCAGTCCAGCGGACGGAGGAGGGGAGGAGGTCCTCGTAGGGGCGGGAGCCGCACCAGAGGTCGAGCGCGTCCCGGGGCGCGGGCTCCAGCGAGCCCATCTCGTCCTCCAGCCCCTCGAGTAGTCGCTTCAGATGCAGGTAGTCGAACTGAGTGGATCTCGGCCTGCGGCGGCGATGCCGCAGGCGCTCGACTTCCGCTGCGCTCACTCGGCCATCATTACATCGCGGTGAGGACGCGAAGCCCGCTGGTCACGCTCGTCATGCCCGCGTGGAACCCCCGCCCGGCTTGGCTGGCGGAAGCGGTAACGAGCGCGCTCGGCCAGGAGGGCTGCGACCTTGAGCTGGTGGTCGTGGATGACGGCAGCGCTCAGCCGGTGGCCGACCTCCTTCAGGACGTGGACGACGACCGGCTCCGCATCGTGCGGGTGGCGCACGGCGGCGTGTCGGCGGCGCGCAACGCGGGCCTTGAGGTGGCGCGCGGTTCGCATGTCCGGTTCATCGATGCGGACGATGTCCTGCCCCGCGAGAGCACCGCGCGCCTCCTTCAGCTGGCGGCAGATGGCGAGCGCCTGTTGGCCTATGGGGCCACGGTCTTCTGCGACGAGCAGCTCTCGCCGCGCTGGAAGGTCGCTTCGCGCCGTCGTGGCGACGTGGCCGAGGCGTGCCTGCTCGACCGCTTTCCCGTCACGCTTCCGGCGATCCTCTTCCCGCGCGAGGTGATCGACCAGGTCGGCGAATGGGACCCGGCTTTCCAGGTCTGCGAGGACTGGGACTACGTGCTACGCGCAGCCGAGCAGGCGCCGGCGGCGGGAACGCCTGACGTGGCCCTGCTCTACCGGCGCCACGATTCGTCGGCGAGCCACGGCGACGAAGCGGCATGGGACGGAACTCTGCGCGTCGTCGAGCGCTACTTCGAGCGACATCCCGACAAGCGCGGGACCGGGGTCGAGCGGCAGGTGCGCGCGATGCTGAGCTTCATGCGCGCGACGCACCGCCCGCGCCGGCAGATATGGCGCAGCCGCCATCTCTGGCGGGCGGCGCTGCTCGACCCGCGCGCGGTGCTGCACGGCGGAGCCGCGCTGTTGCGAACCAGCCGGCTCGGGCGTCGTTTCACCCGCTCAAGCCGCGGGCGCGCATGAACGCGCTCAGCCGCTCGGCGACGACTTCGAACGCACAATAGTTCTCGACCCGACGGCGCGCCCGAGCGCCGAGCTCGCGCGCCTGCTCCGGGTCGTCGATCAGGCGCCCGAGCTCTCTGGCGAGCGCGTCCACGTCGTCAATCGGCACGACGAGGCCGCCGTCCTCCGAGTCCCGCTCGAAGAGATCCGGCACCCCCGATGCGGCGGTCGCCACGACGGGCAGGCCGCAGGCCATCGCCTCGGTGGGGGCGACGGGGAACCCCTCGTAGCGGCCGGCGAAGACGAAGACGTCGGCGGCGGAGAGATGCGTCCGTAGAACGTCGTGATCGATGACGAAGTCACGCAGCTCGGCGCCTCGGTGACGTTGCTCGGCCAGCACGGCGCGCAGACGGTCCGAGTCTCCGCCCGACCCGACCAGCACGAGGCGAAGATCCGCGTCGGGCCGCTCCGCTGCCACCCGCCGCCACGCCTCGAGCATGACGTCCAGGCCCTTGTCGTCTATGTCGATGCGGCCGTGGCTGATCGCCACGCGCGCGTCGGGCGGGATTCCGAGCTCGGTACGCGCGCGCGCACGGTCCGCCGGACGCCACTCGCCGGTATCGAGCGGGTTCGGGATCTTCGCCAGCTTTTCGTCCGGAAGCCCGTACGTCTGCTGGAGCCGGTCGATCTCCGTCTGCGCCGCTACGACCAGGCCGGCCGCGGCGCGCAGCGTCAGGGGCGTGATGTAGCGCCCGAAATAGCTCGCGTGGCCGGGCCCGCCCTGAAACGTGGCGAACGCGGGTATGCGGAGCAGCCGCGCGATGGCGACGCATGCATCGAAGCGTGAGTCCTCATAGTCCTGGCTGACGACAGCGGCGCTCTTCTCCTGGCGGAGCGCGCGCAGCAGGGCACGTGGCGGAGTCACGCTGAACGTCGCGAGGTTCCTCCAGACGGCACGCGCGACGCTCGTCGGATCCCGCTTGCCTCCGGGGGGCGGGTCGCGCTGAAGCGCGCGCAACTCGTCGAGCCGGCCCCCGGGGGGGAGCCCCCAGACCGTCGCGCCTGTCGGGCGGTGGACGAATCGCTCCGGTGCGCGCACGTGCTCGGTGTGGCACACGACGACGGGGCGCAGGCCGGCCAGTTGAAGCGCCTCGACGTAGTTGAACATCCACCCGCCGTGCACGTCGGAGAGGAACTCGTCGAAGGAGATGCCCAGCGGCTCGAGGGAGTCCTCGAGCACGTTTCCGGCCGCAACGATGGCGACGGTCGGACCTTCCCCCGAGCTCGCAGGCACCGGCGCACGATAGCCGCGGGTTCAGAGGCACAGGCGGCCTCTGAATACGCTTGATCGATGCGCGTCCTCCCGCAGCGCTTCAACAAGCCCGAACTGGTGCTGCGGCCGCGTGCGGGCGCGCGGCGCGTCGCTCACCACCTCTTCTCCGGCCGCTCCGAGGGCGGCGAGCGGGACGTCCGGCTGCGCTGGGACATGACGCTGACGGTCCGGCCGGAGGACGTGATCGGCCGCAGCATCGCCTCATACGGCGTGTTCGACCTGATCCTCTCGGAGACCGTGTTCCGCCTTTTGGATCCCGGCGACCACGCCGCGGACGTCGGCGCGAACATCGGCTACGTCACCGGCCTGATGGCCCGTCGCGCGGGTCCCGACGGGCGCGTTACGGCGTTCGAGCCGCATCCCGCCGTGCGCCGCCTGCTCGAGGCGAACGTCGCCAGGTGGGCGAGCGATTCGTCCGTCGCTGCCGTCGACGTCCGGCCCGTCGCGGTCTCGAACACGGGAGGCAGCGGGACACTTGTCGTGAGCGACGCGTTCGCGACGAACATGGGCGTGGCGAGGCTCGATGCGCGTGAAGGCGGAGACGTCCAGCTGACAACTCTGGATGAGGCTTTCGGGGGCGACGAGCTCGGGCTCCTGAAGATCGACGTGGAGGGCCACGAGCTCGCCGTCCTCGAGGGCGGCGCGGCGCTGTTCGAGGCAGGCCGAGTACGTGATGTCATCTTCGAGGACTTCGGCATCTACCCGACGCCTCTGACCGAGTTCCTCGAGGCGCGCGGTTACACGGTCCTCAGCCTGGACAACACGCTCTCGCGTCCGCTGGCCAGGCCGGCGGCGGATCATCCGCCGCGGCGGGGCTGGGAGGGGCCGAGCTATCTGGCCACACTGGAGCCCGCGCGTGTAACGGACCGGTTGAGGCTTCGCGGCTGGGCGGTGCTCGGGGTGGGGCGAGTCGAGAAGAGCCTCGCGCGCGCCTAGTCGCGTCCGAAGAGCCGCCAACCCTCCACGAGCCCGGGCAGCAATCCGCGCACGACTCCGCGCCGGCGATCCGACCAGCGCGGCCGCCGGTGGCGGACCCCCTCCCAGAACGCGCGCGCCCCGTCCGCCAGGTCCTGAGCGATCAGGCGCAGGAAGCTCCGTTCGCCGCGCCGCAGGTGCTTCGCATAGAACTTCCCGTGTCCGCGCCAGTACGCGACGTACAGCCGCGCCAGCTCCTCGTGGTTTCGCCAGTCGTGGTGCCAGACGACGAGCTCGGGCTCGTAGCGAAGGCGATTCCCCGCGTCGAGCCACCGGAACGCGAAGTCGAGGTCCTCGGCCGGCTCGCAGCGCACGTCGAAGCCGTCGAACGCGAGGAACGCCGACCTGCCGAGCACCATGTCGTTCGGCCAGAGCGAGCCCGGGTCGCGCGTGCCCGAGGAGTCGTGTGGCTTCGGGTCGTCGCGCGTCGACGGGACCGTCGCCGGATCGCCGACAGGCAACACCCGCCCGGTGAGTATCTGGTCGAGGTCACCGTCCATCAGCCGCCATGCGGTCTCCGGCCACTTCGGGTCGACCGTGCAGTCGTCGTGTGTGACGAGCACGATCTCGTGCGATGCCTCGCTGATGCCGAGGTTCGTGCCCGGGCTCACCCCTCGTTCCTCGCAGGGCACCCTCCGCGCGCCGATGTCGGCGAAGCCGCTCACGATGTCGGCAATCTCCTGCCCTCTGCTCTGGTCGACGATCACGATCTCGGAGGCGTGGGGATCGCATTTCGCGAGGGACTCGAGGCACTGGCGCACGAGCTCGGCCCGGCCGGCGGTGGGCACGACGACCGACACGGGGAGCGTCGCGCTCACGGCCCGCTTGCGGCGGCGGGCTCGTCGAGCCGCTCGACCTGCCAGCTCACGGGCGGTATCACGGCTCTGTTGCGGTCGGTCGCCTCCTGGCGATCGCCGGGCAGCGGTCTCACTTCGAAGCTCAGCGATTCCTCGTACACGGCGGTGCTGGTCGTCGAGCCGAGCCAGAAGCCCACGACGTACGTCCCGGCCGGCAGTATCGGCGGCACGGAGAGCGTGGCCTCATAGGTGCCCGCCTGGTCGAGCCCACCCGACTGCTCGCGGTCCGTCAGACGCTCGGAGAGGACGCGGACGCCCTGGGAGGTAGTGAGCCACATGGACACGTCCAGGTCCGGGTAGCGCTCGCGATTCGTGAACTGCGCGCGCAGCGCGAACGGCTCGTCACGACGCGGAGCGACCTCGGCCGCGTGCTCGTCGTTCGACGTGACGGCCAGCGTGAGCAGCTGCACCGGCTTGGACGGGTCCGGCTCGAACTCGACGCTCGTGGCCCGGGCGACGGTGGACTCGAAGTACGCGTCGAGCACGGTATGGGTCGGCCCGTCGGCGCGAACACGCCCGGCATCCAGCCACACCGTCCGTGGACAGAGCTGGCCGATCGCTCCGAGATCGTGCGTCACGAACAGGACCGTCCGCCCCTCGTCGCGCAAGTCGGACATCTTGCCGAGGCACTTCCGTTGGAACTCGAGGTCGCCCACCGCCAGCACCTCGTCGACGACGATGATCTCGGGCTCGAGGTGCGCGGCGACCGCGAACGCCAGCCGGAGGTACATGCCCGAGGAGTAGCGCTTGAGCGGTGTCTCGAGGAACCGCTCCACTCCCGAGAACTCGACGATCTCGTCGTAGCGCCTGGTGATGTCTCGCCGCGACATCCCCAGCACGGCGCCGTTCAGGAAGATGTTCTCCCGCCCGGTGAGCTCCGGATGGAACCCCGTGCCGACCTCGAGCAGTGCCCCCACCCGACCGCGCATCCGGGCCACACCGCCGGTGGGCTCCGTGATGCGGGCGATGATCTTCAGGAGCGTGCTCTTGCCCGCTCCGTTACGGCCCACGAGGCCCACCACGTCGCCGTGGGCGATCTCGAGGTCGACGTCGCGCAGCGCCCACACCTCGCGCCGCCGCTCGTGCTTCTGCGCGCCTCGGCGCAATGCCCTGACCAAGGAGTCGCGGATCGTCAGGTAAGGATCGGTTCGCTCACCCAACATGAAGCGCTTGCTGACGCTCTGGACCTCGACCGCGTGCAGCATCAGATCTGGTCGGCGAAGTGCTTCTGGACTCGCTGGAAGTACAGGACGCCGGTCACCAGGAGGACGAGCGTGACGGCGGCGCAGACCAGATCGGCGGTAGGCGGCGCCGGCGCGCCGAGCAACGACCATCGAAAGCCGTCGATCACACCGACCACCGGGTTGAGGGAGTACAGCCACCGGTCAAGGCCGTCGAAGAGCGAGCTCGGGAAGACGACCGGGCTGGCGTACAGCCACACCTGGATCATGAACGGCAACGCGTAGCGGACGTCTCTGTAGAGCACGTTGAGCGCCGACAGCCAGAGACTCGTGGCCAGTGCGACGACGACGCCGGCGACGATCCACGCGGGGAGCAGGACGATCTCGACAGGCGGCGCGACCTCGTATGCCGCAAGCATCACGCCGGCGATCACCAGCACGACGCTCAGGTCGAGCAGCGCCGGGAGAGTGGCTGCGACCGGGGCAAGGATGCGCGGGAAGTACGTCTTCGTCACGAGGTCGCGGTCGACCACGAGGCATTCCGCGCCCTCGCGCACGGCCGACGCGAAGTAGAGCCAGAAGGCCAGGCCCGCCATCGCGAACACCGGATACGGAAGGCCCTCGCTCGGCAGGTCGGCCAGCTTGCCGAAGATGACGCTGAAGATGGCGATCGCAATCAGCGGCTGCAGCACGACCCATCCGATCCCGATCGCGGTCTGCTTGTAACGGAGCTTCAACGTCCGCCCGGCGAGGATGGCCGCGAGGTCGCGGTAGCTCCAGAGCTCGCGGAAGTCCAGACGCGGCCGCCATCCCGACGTCGGCCGGTTCTCCGTGAGCGGCAGCTCGGCGAGGGCCGGGCGGGTGCTGGTTTCGAGCGTGCTCAACGGTGCGCGTGGAGCCTAGTTGACCGCAAAAACCCAACATCCGTCCACCCCGGTCCAGCTGAACAGATGCCCCCGCCCAGAGAACCCGACGTACAGCAGAGCCCCCGTGCGCCCCAACCACGACGGGTGGCGAAACCATGCGAAACAGCTACGCCAACACCCTCCAGGTCGGCGCCCGTCAGCGGCGCCCCCTGGCGATCGCCGCTCTCACGGTGGTCCTCGGTGCGGCGCTGGCACTTCCGAGCGCAGCGGGCGCGGCGACAAAGGCCCTGAACACCGATCTGACCTGGGGCATCAGCTCCAGCGACCAGGACCGCACGATCGCGGCGACGACCGACCTCGGCGCCGGATGGCTGCGGCTGAACATGACCTGGTCCGAGGTCGAGACGAAGAACGGCTCGTACAGCAACAAGCTGAACATGTACGACCAGGCGATCAACAAGGCACATGCCTCGGGAGCCAATGTCCTGGTCACCGTCTACCAGAGCCCGAGCTGGGCGTCCGGTAGCAGCAACCCGGAAACGCCGCCCACGAACCCGGCGGACTACGCCGACTTCCTCGCGTTCGTCGCGAACCGCTACCAGGGCAAGGTCCAGGCCTGGCAGGTCTGGAACGAGCAGAACTACTCGCGCTTCTGGTCGACCGGGCCGGACGCCGGCCGGTACGCGCAGCTCCTGAAGGCAGCTCACGGCGCGATCAAGGGCGTCGACCCGAACCTGACCGTGGTGTTCGGCGGGCTCTCCCTCAACGACTACCCCTTCGTCGAGGCCGCCTACGCCGCGATGCCCGACCTGGGCAGCTACTACGACGTCATGGCCAGCCATCCGTACACGTTCCCCGTAGCCTCCCCCGAGACCGTCACGTTCGACGGGAA
>Ga0299907_10001998_pt1 | contig 12236 bp, 10 predicted proteins | sample RVTome_16_FD_198680 | JGI IMG/M metagenome (GOLD analysis project Ga0299907, IMG submission 198680) | Soil microbial communities from uranium-contaminated site in the Upper Colorado River Basin, Wyoming, United States - RVT152D67 (version 2) ...
GCTCGGGCCTGTCCTACGGAGTCCATAGCCTGAGGGGTGCGTGGAACCCCTTCGCCTGCTCCATTTCGCCGATCTGCACCTGGGAGTCGAGACCGGGGGCCGGACGAACCCGTCCACCGGACTGAACCAGCGAATCCACGACGTCTGCGACCGGCTGGGCGAGGTGTGCGAAACGGTGGCTCGGGAGCGGGTTCACGCGGTCCTGTTCGCCGGCGACGCCTTCATGAACCCGAGGCCGTCGCCGACGCTGCAGACGTTGTTTGCGCAAGGGTTGCGCGAGCTCACCCGCGCCGGCGCGGCCGTCTTCCTGCTCGTCGGCAACCACGACCTGCCGAAGATGGCCGGGATCGCGCACCCCCACGCGATCTACCGCGCCTTGGAGGTGGACGGCGTCGTCATCGGGGACCGGGCTCAGGTGTACGAGCTGGCGCTCGCCGGCGATGCCCCCGTACCGGCACTCCACGTCGCGGCTCTGCCGCACTTCTCCAGGGCCGAGGTGACGGCGCAACTGCCCGAGGGTGAGGATCCTACGAAGTTCATCGAGGATCGGGTCGCCGAGCGCGTTCGGGCGCTCGGCACGAGCATCGACACGGGCGCACCGGCCGTCTTCGTGGGTCACTGTCACGTGAATCAAGCCGAGATCGGCAGCGCCCAGACGCTGTTCGGTGTTTCGGACGTCGAGGTGTCGTTGTCGACGCTCACCTCGGGTCAGCCTTTCCCGTACTACGCGCTCGGCCACGTGCATGGACGTCAGGTACTGCGGGACGACCCCTTCGTCGCGTACAGCGGCTCCCTCGAGCGCGTCGACTTCGGCGAAGGCGAACGCGTCGACGTGCCTCGCGAAGCGGGGGTGTCGAAGCGCGACGCCGACGCGAAGGGATTCTTCCGCTTCGACCTGATCGAGAGGAACGGTTCGTGGCAGCTGGCCGAGACGCCGGAGTTCCGGCCCGTCTGCGCGCGTCGCTTCGTGAGCGTGCGTGTGGGGGAGCTCGAGGTCACCGATCCCGGAGCCGATCTCGCGCATCGCATCACGAAGGCACGCGCCGAAGGGATCGAGTTCGACGACGCCTTCGTGCGCGTGCTCGGCAGTGTCGGTGTTGCCGATCGCGGCCGCGTGACCTCGGCGACTCTTCGTTCGCTCGTGTCCGAGGCCTACGACGTCCGGCTCGCACTCGAGACGCACGAAGCGTCCTTCGTTCGTGACCCGCGGTTCGCGCAACGCATGACCGAGCTCGAAGCGCTCGAGCAGTACGTCGACTCACGCGAGGACTGGGCGAGCGATCGGGACGAGCTCCTCCGGCTCGGACGCGAGCTGGCGGCCGAGGTGCTGGGGTAGCGCGATGATCCCCGTACGATTGACAGTTCGCGACTTCCTCTCCTACGCCGATCCCGAACCGATCGACTTCACCGGCTTCGACGTCGCGTGCCTGTCGGGCGACAACGGGGCCGGGAAATCGGCCCTGCTCGACGCCCTCACGTGGGCACTCTTCGGCGCGGCGCGCGGATGCGAAGGCGGACAGAACCAGGACCGGCTCATCCGGGACGGGGCCGACGAGGCACTGGTTGATCTCGAGTTCCTCCTCAATGATTGCCGGTACCGCGTCGTTCGCCGCCGTGGCCGTACGGGGAAAGGCGAGGTGCGGTTCCTGGTCTCCGACGGTGACGACTGGAGGAACATCGCCGGGGAGACCCTGCGCGAGACCGAGACGCGGATCGCGTCGACGTTGCGTATGGACTACCGAACCTTCACCGCTTCGGCCTTCTTCGTGCAGAACCGGGCCGAGGACTTCCTGGCCCGCATGCGAGCGGAGGAACGCAAGGAGGTCTTCGCGCGACTCCTCGACCTCGGCGCGTACGAGCGACTCGAGGAGGCGGCGCGCTCGAGAGCGCGAGATGCCGACGTGCGCCGGGCCGAGCACGCCCGTCGCGTGACCGAGCTCGCCGCGGCCACCGAGGGGGCCGGGATCGTCCAGGAGCAGCTGACCGCGGCGGAAGTGCGCGCGCACGAGGCGTCCACGTCATACGAGAGCGCCGCGAAGGACCTCGATGCCAAGCGTGCCGTTGTCGGCGAGCTCGAGAAAGGGGAGGCCCGACTGGAGGCCGAGCGCGCGTCGCTCGCCGAGCTCGAGGCTTCGACGGAGCAGATCAGGCGCGCGGCCGAGGAGCGACGGACGGAGATGCACGACCTCGACGCGCTTCTCGCTCGGGCCGACGAGGTCCGCGCCGCCCAAGCCGAGGGCGAGCGTCTCGCGGCCGAGGAGCACGATGCGCGCCAACGTCAAGCGCGGGCATCGGAGCTGCAGACGCAGCGCGCCGCTCTGGTGGAGCGGATCGACGGCGAGCGGAAGGTGATCGAGTCGCGGCTGGGCGAGCGGCGGAAGCAGCTCGAGGTTGGCATGCAGAAGATGACCGAGCTGGAGCGCCGGGAGAAGGACCTCAACCGCGTCGAGAAGGCTCTCGCGGGGAGCGAGGATCCTCGTCCGGCGATCGCGCAGACGCGCAGCGCCGCGGACGAGCAGCGCGTGATCGCGGCGCGCCTGGGCGAAGAACTCAGAACGCTGGAGGCGATGCTCGCCGACATCAAGGAGCGCTCGGCCCTTCTCCGACGGGGGGAAGGGGAGTGCCCCATCTGCGGAAGCGCCCTCGATGCGGAGCACAGGCGACAGGTCGAAGCCACATTGCGCGCTCAGACGTCGGAGCTCAACGGACGCAAGCAAGCCGCGCGGGCCGGCCTGGCGACGGCTCGCAAAGAGGCGGCCCGCTGCGGCGAGGAGCTGCGCCGCCTCGAAGGTGGACTCGCCGAGCGAGAGAAGCTGCTGGCCGATCGTGAAGCGATGCGCGCCCGCGTCGAACCGGCATCCGGTCTCCGCGACGAGGTCGCCTCCCTCGAGACCTCCGCCGCCGCCGATGCCCAGCTCCTGAAGAACGACGCGTTCGCCGCCGACCTTCGTGAGCGTGCGGAGAGCTTGGGCATCCAGATCGAGAGCGTCTACGACCCGGCGGCACACGAAGCCCTGCGGGCCCGGATGGCCGGGCTCACGGAGGAGTTCGGAGCCCTGGGCGGGCGCCTCGAGGAGGCGTCGGCGCGCCGATCGACGGTCCAGCGAGAGCTCGAGGAGCTCACCGAGCGCGTGATCGCGTCCGAGAAGGCTTTCGGGCAGCGGAGCCGCGCTCTGGGCGAGCTCGCCGGGGGGCTGGCCGTTCTGCCCGCCGCCCGGGAAGAGCTGCTCGACGCCCAGCGTGTCCTCGACGACCGGCGACATGTCGCCTCGTCGGTGGGGGCCGAAGTCGCTCGACTGACCGAACGGCTCGAAGCCGCGCGGCGGGCGGCAGCCGAGCGTGACCTGGCGCAGCAGAGCGAGCGCGAAGCCGCCACGGAGCACCGGCGGTACAGCCGGCTGGTCCAGGCCTTCGGACGGGGCGGCATCCCGGATCTGATCATCGACAACGCCCGTCCGGACCTCGAGGCAGACGCCAACACCATCCTCGGCCGCCTGACGGACTACGAGATGAGCGTCCACTTCGCTATGCAGCGCGGGACCAAGTCCGGCAAGGCCAAAGAAACCTTTGACGTGCTCGTTCACCACGACGGCGGCTTACGGGATTTCGCGATGTTCTCGGGAGGGGAGGCCTTCCGGATCGCTTTCGCCGTTCGCTTGGCTCTCTCGAAGCTGCTCGTTCGGCGGGCCGGCGCCCGTCTGGAGACGCTGGTCATCGACGAGGGTTTCGGCACCCAAGACCCGGAGGGCCGCGAGCGGCTGATCGAGGCCATCAACGTGGCGCGTGAGGAGTTCGCCAAGGTGCTGGTGATCACCCACCTCGACGACCTCAAGGAGGCCTTCGGAGCCCAGATCCAGGTCTCCAAGGACCCCGGGCGGGGCTCGGTCGTCGGGGTCATCCCCGCGTGAAGGCGGGAATAACTCGTTAACTTCCGGGTTTGGCTTGACACCTTGTGGTACCGTTTCGCCGCTCTGGGGTGGCGCTCTAGCGTCACCGCCAGTCGGGGGTGAGGGCAATGGCTGCTGAAGAAGAAGCACAAAACAACTCCGGCTCCGAGGACGGCGCGGTGGAGACCAGCGTCGGCGACCTCGAGGAGTTCCTCCAGCGCAAGGAGCGGCGAACGGCCGCCCGCGGCGAGGAGGTCGACGACGAGGAAGCCCTGCTCGAGGCCATGGAAGAGCGCGAGGGCCGGGGGACCGAGTCCCTCACGGTCAAGGTCGTCCCCGAGCAGCCCGACGAGTTCACCTGCCGGCGCTGCTTCCTTGTGAAACACCGCTCTCAGCTGCGCGATCGCAAGCGTCAGCTCTGCGCCGACTGCGCATAGCTTCTGTTTTTTGGCTTCTCTCAACCGGCTCCTGCGCGCTCTCGCGCGCTCCCAGTTAGCGCCTCCGCGCTTCGCGCTCCGGCGTGGCCGAACCCCCCGTGGAAAGCACTGACCGAGCCGGAGGGGAAGGGGGGCCCGGCTCGGTCAGCGAGCAAATCTCACCGCTGTAACTACATGGGTAGCTTACACGGATTCGGCGACAGGGCAACCCCCTGGATTTAGACTCCCGCCGTGGGATTCGACCCCTATAAGCAGATCCGGCGGGCCCGCCAGACCAGGCGGGGCGACTTGCTCTTCCTAGGCAGCTTCCTGGTGATGATCCTGGCCCTGATCGTCTGGGCCCTGTGGTGAGCTAGTTGCAGTTGTAGCGCACGCTGCCGCAGACGCTCCAGCCGTTCCCCGAGCGGTGCTGTTCGGAAGCTGCCGGGGTGGGGGAGGGCTCGGGGTATCCGTGGTTCGGATCCTCGGCTTCGTAGGTTCGATACTCGAAGGCTTCCCAGCCGGACCGCTCTTCCGAGTCGGAGGGTTGCTCCCAGCGATCGGTGCGGATCGGCTCTACGGGTCCGAGAACAAGGTCACCGGGGTAGCCATCGTTTATGGACGGCAGATACTCCGGATGTTGTCGGGCCAGCTCCCGGTGCGCGAAGTCGAAGGCCGTCTCGACGGAGAAGGGCGCGCGACCCTCGACCATGGCTCGGCGAACCATGTGGATGAAGAGGAACGAACCTGCGTCGCCGGCTTGATACGACTCGCGGTCGGCCGATGACGCGAACGTTGCGACCCGGTTGAACCCCACGATGCCGGGCAGCGCATAGCCTGCGGCGTAACACGTCGGCAGCGCGATCCAGGCAGGCGCTCGCACGTTGCGGAGGCGGGAGGCGAGCTCACCGGCAGAGATGCGTGCGCCTTCAGCGGTTGCGAGAGAGTTCGTCCCACCGGAGCGCCGCGTGTGGGTGGCGATGGCGAATACGGCCACACCGTTGGCCGGCGTTCGCGCCGCGAGAGCGTCGAGAGCGGAGAGGATCGCCGGTCTCGTGGCACTACCCTCGAGCAACAGCGTGATGTTCTCCTCGCGGAACCCGTAGCCGATCAACGCATCGTGAAGGTTCGTCGCGTCGCGGATGGATCCGGGCAGCGGTGACGTGCCCGCAGCGTTGTTGATCCCCACGATGAGTGCTGTGCGCTTCGCAGGTGCGACGTATCCGTGGCTCGTCCGACGCACGTACGAAGTCAACGAGCGCTGAGGAACGACCGGGGTTGGTTCGGTACGGATCTGCGCATCTGGAAGCGCTGCGAAGGCGCGTCCCTCAGCGAGGAATTGGTTGCCGATAGCCGGAGCCTCGAGGAATGCCCGTGCAGGGTAAAGCAGCACGATGGCGATAACGCTCAGTACAACCTGCCCCGCCCGTCCCCACATGCTCGTGCGTTTGATATCGGAAAGCCGGGCCGGAGCGCAAGGAGGCCGAAAAAGGAGAAGGGGCCCCGGAGGGCCCCTTTCTCGCTACAGCTGCTAACGAACCCGCTTACGGGCGGCGGCGGCGACGCAGGATGCCGGCCAGAGCCAGCGCTCCCGCGGACAACGCCGCGCCCGCTGCGGCCGTCGGGAACCCGGCAGCGCCGGTGACGGCCAGCGGTATCGCGATATCGACCGGGTTCGAGAAGCCGCTCAGGTTTAGGCCGGCGATCGCGAGACCCGCCACGTCCGAACCGGTGCAATTCGCCAGCCTGCCGGTGGCTTCGGCGATGTCCCTGATGATCCCGCCCTTCGTGGCGGACTGGAGCGTCATGGTGACACTCTTTTCCTCACCCTTGGCTATGTCACCTAACTGCCAGACGACGTCGGCCGTCGAGAGATTGCCCGTCGGGAGACTCGGACTCTCCGGCGTCGGTGACGCTTCGGTGATCTTGAAGTCCGGGTCGCCCTCGAGCTGCCGGATGCGGTCGGTGAGGACCACGCCCGTGAGATCACAGTCGAAGTCGTTGTGCACGGTGATCGTGATCTCCGACTCGTTGCCCTCCGTACCGAGGTTGATCGAACGCGGGTCGGCCGTCTTCGTCACGGGGATCGGGCAGTTGACACCGCCCGCCGGCACCTGAGCGCTCGCCTCCATGTGGCCGAGGCGGAACTCTGCGAGCACGGTGGTTTCATCGATGCCGAGGACCCGGACGCGAACGATGTCGGTCGCGCCTACGGCGAGCGTGCCGTCCGCCGACTCCGTGGGCTGAGACTCAGGATCGGGGAACGCGCCGGGGTCCACCAACGCACGCGCGTGTTCGGCGATCGAGACGTTGATGAGCGGATCCCCCGGGATAACCACGCCCTCCTCGCCGAGCAACTGCTCGAGGTTGAGCCCGCCCTCACCGAGCAGGGGTTCCCCGGCGCCGTCGTACAACTGGAGGACCTGTGTGATGTCCTCGATGAGCCCGCCCGTCTGCACGTCACCCGTGCCGAATCCGACCGACGCGCCGCCGGGCTGCCCGGTGGCGACCGCACGGAGGATCCACTCGCCGAGGACCTCGACACGCAGGAGCGGCTCCTCGCCGGCAAGAAGGGTGACGGGTGCGAAGATCTGACGCGATTCCGTCATGAGGCCGAAGTTGCTCGGCTGGCCGGTGGGAATCAGACGCGTTCGCGAACGTGTCTGGGTTACGGCCTTGTCTTCTGGCTCGGCGATCTGGAGCCTCAAGAGCTCTTCGCTCTCGCCGAGGTCCAGTACTCGGAGGTCCTCGACGAACCCGAGCCCTCGGGACAGGTCGTCGCCGAGGACGCACACCTCCGGGATCAGTCCGTTGTCCTGCGCGCGTGCGAGTGCCTCTCCCCGCGCCGTCGACGAGGAGGCGAGGGGTGCCGCGTCGATCGCGAGTTCCTCGATGACCGGGGCGTCGTTGTCCGGGGGAGCGTCCTGTTCGGCTTTCCCGAAGAGCTGGATTTGCCCCTCGTCGGCGGCGGCTTGTGCGAGGCCGACCTCGGCCCCGATGCCGCGGCCGTAGGAGAACTTGTTCTCCAAGGCCGGCTGGAGGAGCCGGCTCATCTCGTTCAGCTTCTGACCGTTGACCCCATCGCCATCGGCATCTACGACGGCGCCGCCGAATGCGACGTCGACGTCGGCAAGCTCGATCTCGCCGAGCTGCCCAACGCCCGTGTGGACTGCGGTGCCGGTAGCGAACCCTCGCAGATCGATCGGCTCGCCTACACCGAAGTCCTGGGCCCCCGCATTTGGCACCCAGCTGACAAGCAGTACTGCCACGAGGAGCCCGGCCCCCAACGGCCCGGCGCCCCGTGTACGACTTGGGATACGCATCGACATACCTCCTGTTGGCCTCACCTGAACCACAGTCCGCGAGGAAGCAGGCTACACGAGGTTCTGCCTGCACTTCCTATGCGGTGGGACGTCTCGGACCTCCGGTCTAGGAGGCGCACCCGCGCCCTGCAAAAACCTACCGTGCGTCCTGCGTAGATACAAGCCATCACGGCGTCGCTTACCTCCTGAGAGGACCTACTTAGGGGAACGACTGGCGGCGGGCCCGAGATACGCTCCGACCTGCACGGATACACGTTTCCCCGGCTCGGGAGAGTCCAAACCGGAGCCCCGTGAGAGGCTGACCCCCCACCGCCCATAATCCTCGTTCTGTTAACCGGGCATGCGGCACAGGGACAGGCGGACTTACAGGTGCACTCCCCCTGCGGTTGGGGTGTTCGCGGGACTGGTCGGGGGCGAGTCGTCTACAGGTTGCCGGCCTGCGCGACCGTGGACGCCGGCTCCGGCGCGGCCTGCAAGCGCCTGACGGCTCCCTCGAGCTCCTCGTAGACGCGCCCGAGGGCGATCCCGAAGACTCCCTGTCCCTTCTGGAGCAGGTCGACGATCTCGCTGCCGGAGGTGGCGGCGTAGATCGAGCTCCCGTCAGACAGCAACGTCACATGCTCGAGGGAGGTCTTGAGCTCGTCGGCGATGTAGCGGATGGCCTTGCGGATCTTCGGAAGGCTGACGCCGGCATCGAGCAGGTTGCGGATCACGCGGAGATGCACGAGGTCCCGGAAGGAATACAGCCGCTGGGTACCCGAACCCCTGGCCTCCCGTTGGCTCGGAACCACCAGTCCGGTGCGCGCCCAGTAGTCGAGCTGGCGGTACGTGATCCCTACGATCGAGCAGGCCTGCGGCCCGCGAAAGCCCTGGTCCGTCACTATCGCTCCCCCTCTTGCGAACTACATCGGGAGGATTCCCGGACCTATGAGTTTGCCTCGTGTTGGCCCCGGAGTCAACGCACCTCACCCCCTGGGGGCATCGGGTAGGACCGAGCTCGTGGGGGGTACCCCACCGTGCTCGACCTACCCCCTAGGGGTATGAGGAAGATCTAAGGGGGTAAGGCGAGGGACGCTTCGAACGGCAGGAACGGCAGGAACGGCAGGAACGATATACGGCGAGGAACTACTTGAAGTCTTCGGGCGTGACCTGCTCGAGGAACTCGCGGAACCGCTCCACTTCCTTCTCCGGGTCCTCTTCCTGATCGTCCTTGACGGCGATCGAGGCCTCCTCGAGGACGTCCTCGTTCGCGAAGATCGTCAGGTCCATGCGGACGGCGAGGGCCAGCGCGTCGGAAGGGCGGCTCGATACCGCTACGGTCGTCCCGTTCTGCGACATCTGGATCTCCGCGTAGAACGTTCCCTCGCGAAGCTCCGTGATGACGATCCGGTCGACGCTGATCCCGAGGCCCTGCAGAAGATCGCGCATGAGATCGTGCGTCATCGGTCGCAGCGTCTCGATCCCCTGCATCCCGAGGGCGATGGCTGTGGCTTCGACGGGACCGATCCAGATGGGGAGATAACGCTCCCCTTCTCGCTCCTTGAGGAGCACGATGGGTTGGTTCGTTGGCAGCTCGACGCGGACGCCGACCAATTGCAGCTCGATCACGCCCTCACCACCTAAGGTCGGGCAGTTCTGACGTGATTACCCTACCCCGCAACCCCGACGAACGCCGTGCAGGTTCTCGCCGGTTACGTGAGCGGCTCAACGGCGTCCCGCAGCAAAGCCCGAACGAGCTTGCCGCCGACGCGAAGTAGTTCTCGAACCTTCTCCTGCGCAGCCTTCCGAGCTTCGGGATTGCGTTGGCGGACGAGCGGGATGGCCATCTGTTCGGCGAGATCGGCCTGACGATCAGCCGCGACCCTGAACACACGCAGATGTCGTGGCTCCAGCCCGAGGTCCAGGAGCGCCCGGCACAGCTTGGCCGCCTCCAGGTCGTGCTCGTCGAACCGGGGAATTGCGACGCCCGGCTCCTGTCCTTCCTTCTCTTCACGAAGCTGGGTGGGATCGAGTAAGCGGTACGAGGTCAACTCGTCGATCTGCTCGGTGCTCAGACCGCTGGCGCCGGCGAGCTCGGTGATCGACAGCGACGCGCCTGTGCCGGCCGCAGTCATCGCGCTCGCGCCGTCCGACGCCGGCTCGACCTCCTCTTCGAACAGCAGCCTCGACTGTCCTTCGCTGTCCGGCGCACGGTCGACCTCGTCGAGTCGCTCGCGGATCACCTTCAGCGGCAGGAAGTGGTCACGCTGCAGACGTAAGATGAAACGCAGGCGATCGATGTCGGCCTCGGTGAATTTCCTGTAGCCCGACGACGTACGTTCGGGGTCGATGAGTCCTTCACTTTCCAGGAACCGGATCTTAGAGACGGTGACGTCGGGAAAGGTGTCTTTGAGGACATTGAGCACCTCGCCGATCGAGAAGTACGGTCGTCCGGTATCCAGCGCCACCACTACTCCTTGGCCAGGAACAACAGCCTGAACTTGCCGATCTGCAGCTCGTCACCGGACGTCAACGGGCTCGAGTCCACACGCGAACGGTTGACGTACGTTCCGTTCAGGGAGCCGAGGTCCGAGACGGCATAGCGCGTCCCATCGCGCCGGAGTTCGGCGTGCCGGCGCGAGACCGTGATGTCGTTGAGGAAGATGTCCGACTCGCGGTGGCGCCCCACCGTCACGAGATCCTGGTCGAGCGTGAAGATCGTGCCGGCCGCCGGGCCCCGGCGGACGATCAGGCAGGCCTGGCCGGGTTCGAGCTCACGAAGATGAGCCTCCTCTTCGGCCTCTACCTCGATGGGCGCCAGCGTGGACGTAGCCTCGGCTTCGACCGAGCCCATGGGTGAGCCGCACCGCGAACAGAAGTTCGCGTGTGCTTCGTTCAGGTGGTCGCAGTTCGGACAGCGCATGGAGGGAACCTTTTTCGTCGGACTCTCAATCTAGGGAACAGGTTTACCCGGGTCAACGCAGGCCACAGGCCGGCTCAAGCCCCGCTTGAGGGTCCCTCCAGGTGTCGGCTCAGGCTTCCTCAGCCAGGCTCCGGACGAGTTCCTCGTAGGCCGCGGGGTCGAGCAGCTCGTCGAGCTCCGCTGCGTCGTCCGGGCGGATCACGACCAGCCAGCCTTCCCCGTACGGATCCTCGTTCACGAGCTCGGGGGCCGCGATGACCTCCTCGTTGCGCTCGATGATCTCACCCGTCACCGGGGCAAAGAGGTCAGACACAGCTTTCGGCGACTGGATCTCTCCGAACGGCGCTTCCTGGGTGACCCGAGTGCCGGCGTCGGGCAACTCGACGTACACGACGTCGCCCAGCGCATCTTGCGCGTAGTGGGTTATCCCCACGCGCACGTTCGAACCCTCGAGACGAGCCCACTCGTGCTCGGCCGTGTAGTGGAGGTCTGCTGGATACGCGTCGGTCATTTCATCGGGGCGCTGCGCCCCTCGAACCTCCCGAAACCCCCCGCGCTCCGCCCGCGCTCGTTCACGCGACGAGACTACGGATGAGTCGGAGCTGGGTGCCAGCCAGTGCGCGGGCTTTGGCGTCCGCATCGGACTCGGCCCACACGTGGACGACCGGCTGCTCGGGGTCCGGAAGCACCAGGACCCAGTCCGACCCATGATGGATCTTCACGCCGTCGATGAGCTCCAGACGGTCACCGGACGCCCGTTCGACGACCTCGCGCATCACGCCGCCCTTCTGGTCCCACGGACACGGCACCTGCTCGTGGACCACGTATACCGACGGCAGCGGAGCGAGCAGCGCCGACAGCGGCTGGTCGGAATGCGCCCGATACTCCAGGATCTTGGCGAGCGTCGCCATACCGTCGGGAGCCGGTAGGAACTCGGGGAAGATGAGGGCTCCGTCCGGACTCCCGGCGAGACGGACGTCACCGAGCGCCGCCGCTTCCATGAGCGCGGCCGGCGCGGCTTTCGTCCAGCGGACGCGGTGCCCGCCCGCCTCCGCGATACGTGCGACTTCGCGTGAGGCGGTCACCGGCAGAGCGATGCCGCCGTCTCCCTTGAGCATGGAGACGGCGAGGAGCAGCAAGGCCACGCCGTCGAGCATCGTTCCGTTGTCGTCCACGAGGAAGATCCGCTCCCCCACCGGATCGAACAGTGCGCCGAGATCGGAACCGGAGACCGTGACGAGATCGGACAGGCGAGCCTGGTGCTCGGCCACTTGCTCGTCGGTGAGTACGGCCTTCGTCTCGTCCACGACCGAGTTCACCGCGAGGACCTCGCAGTCCAGACGGCCGAAGAAGCCGGGGAGGACGATGCCGGTCGAGCCGAACCCGTAGTCGACGACGAGCTTGAGGTGGGCCGCACGGATGGCGTCGACGTCGACGGCCGCGAGGAGGCCTTCGGTGTAATAGTCGACCTCACGCGGCGGGTAGTGCAGCTCACCGATCTCGCCCGGGTAGGCGCGCCTGACCTCTTCGCGGTAGAAGGTCCGCTCGACCTTGCGCAGACGTCCCGGGTCCAGGTCGGTACCCTCGTCGTCGATGAAGGTGATGGTGATCGACTGCGGGTCCTGGGGTGCCGTCCGCAGCGCGATCCCGCCCTGCCCGTGACGTGTGCGCACGTAGTAGCGGGCGACCGGGAGCGGAGCCAGCTCGA
>Ga0299907_10001999_pt1 | contig 12233 bp, 8 predicted proteins | sample RVTome_16_FD_198680 | JGI IMG/M metagenome (GOLD analysis project Ga0299907, IMG submission 198680) | Soil microbial communities from uranium-contaminated site in the Upper Colorado River Basin, Wyoming, United States - RVT152D67 (version 2) ...
TCAGGGCCTGCTCCTGGGCCTCGGTGGCCATGTCGTCCATCAGCATCAGCACCCGTGCCCGTCCGGGACCGGGGCTGCCCTCCAGCCGACCGATGACCCCGATGTTGAGGCTGGAGACGTCGACGTCGTCGATGGTCCCCTGGTCGAAGTGGAACACCCAGTTGAAGTCGCACGCGCCACCGTCAGGCTCGAGCCCCGCCGAGCAGGGGCAGTACGTCTTGCACGAGCAGATCTCGGCCATCCGGCCTTCGATGTCGTATCCCACGGTTGCTCCCCTCTCGGTCCCGCTCTCGACGCCGGCTGGCGTCAAGAGGACGGTACGACGACCCCGGGGTGGCGCGCATGACGAAATCGCGCTGTTTTTCCCTCAGGCGAAACGAGGGGAGAACGGCGCGTGTGCGTCATGTGGCCGCCCTGCGACCGGCGGTTACCATCGGTGCTCCATCTCCTGGCTGAGGGAGGGGTGGCATGCGGACAGATAGCGCCGGCTCGACCGCCCCTGACATCGTCACCCTCCTCTTCACCGACCTGGTCGGGTCCACCGAGCTGCTCCAGCGGCTGGGTGACGACGCCGCCGAGGAGTTCCGGAGGGTCCACTTCAAGTTGCTCCGGCAGGTGGTCGGTGCGCGGGGTGGCCACGAACTGAAGAACCTCGGCGACGGCCTCATGGTCGTGTTCGGTTCCGCCCTCGACGCCCTGGGTTCGGCGATCGAGATCCAGCGAGCGGTCCGGGCCCGCAACGAGCACCGAAGTGGGCCGTCCTTCCGGATCCGCGTCGGTCTGCATGCCGGAGAGCCGATCCGCACCGAAGACGACTACTTCGGCACGCCGGTGGTGTTGGCCAAGCGGCTTTGCGACGCCGCCGAGGGCGATCAGATTCTCGTCAGCGAAGTGCTCGTCGGGCTGGTCGGGTCCCGGGGTGGCTTCACCTTCCGCCCCGTGGGGCCCCTCGACCTGAAGGGGCTGGTGGACCCGGTGGCGGCGATGTCCGTCGACTGGGAGGAATCCCCCTCCGAACCCCCTGAGTCGCTCGATGACGTCGAGGTACCGCTGCCTATGGCCCTGCGCTGCCCAGAGGCCTTCCCGTTCGTGGACCGGCCCGAGCCGTGGGCGGTGTTCGACCGAGCGTGGGCCGAAGCGGCGGCCGGCGCACGGCAGATCGTCCTGGTTGCCGGCGAAGCGGGCGCGGGCAAGACCCGGCTGGTCAACGAGTTCGCCCGGCGCCGCCACGCCGAAGGGGCCGTCGTCCTCCACGGCGGCTGTTCGGATCCGCCCTCGCTTCCCTACCAGCCCTTCGCAGAGGCTGTCGACCAGCTGCTGGCCACGCTCGACACGCTCGGCCGGGCCGACCTCGTAGCCGGGGAGGCGGCTGAGCTGAGCCGGCTGGTTCCCCGGCTGGCTGGTGTCGCCGAGAGCCATGACTCGGCCCTCGGCGATCCCGATGCGCAGCGCTACCGCTTGTTCGCCGCCCTTTCCACCGCCTTCGGGACGATGGCCGCCCACCGGCCGCTGCTGCTCATCCTGGAAGACCTCCATTGGGCGGCCCGCCCGACGGTGCAGCTGCTCGAGCATCTCGCCCGGACGCCCGCCACCGCCGCGCCGTGCTTCCTGGTCACGTTCCGTTCGACGCCGGCTGACATCGGCGAAGCCTTCAAGGCCGCCCTGCCGTCACTCCGCCGAGCGCCCGGCGTCAGCCGGCTCAACCTGCCGGGCCTTGACCGGGACGGAATCCGTCGGTTCGTCGAGGCCGCCGCTGGCCATCCCGTTCACCTCGGACTCGAGCGAGTCGTCAACGTCCTGGCCGATCAGACAGAAGGAAACCCGTTCCTGCTCGGTGAGCTGTGGCAGCATCTGATCGAAGCCGGCGAGCTGGTCCGCCCCCACGGGCCCTGGCGCCTGTCCCGGCCCATCGCCGACGTGGCCAGCCCCGAGGCGGTCCGCGAAGTGGTCCAAGCCCGCCTCGCATACCTCCCGGCCGACACCCGTCACGTGCTGGCCACCGCCGCTGTGCTCGGGACAACGTTTGACCTCGCCGTGCTGGCCGCCGCCGCGGCCCGCGACAGCGAATGGCTCCTGGAGGACCTCGAGCCGGCCCTCGAGGCCGGACTGGTCGAGGAAGCGGGACCCGGCACGTGCCGGTTCCACCACGCCCTGGTGCGGCGTTCCGTCTATGACCACCTCGGGCTGGCCGAGCGCCGGGCCTGTCACCGCGACGCCGCCGGCGCCCTCCACGACGTGCTGGGCGACCGGGCCGTGGGTGAGATCGCGCACCACCTGGCGGCCGCCGTCCCCCTGGCCGAAGCTGGCGAGGCGGTGACCATGGCCCGGCGGGCGGCGGCAGCAGCCATGCGGGCGGTCGCCTACGACGACGCCGCCCGCCATCTCGACGCCGTCCTCTCGTTCGCGCCGACGGGCACCGGCCGGGCCGAGCTCCTGCTCGAGGCGGCCGACGCCCACATGCGGGCCGGCGATGTCGCCACCGCCCTGGCCTACTGCCAGGAGGCCGGCGAACTGGCTCGGCAGCTCGGTGAGCCGGCGCTGGTGGTGGCGGCCGCCCTGGCCTACGACGAGGCCAACTGGCGGGCGGCCGGCTACGGGTTGGCGGCCGAGCAGCTCCTTCGGGACGCCCTGCCCCTGGCCGCCGACGACGTCGAGCGGGTCCGCCTGCGGGCCGCCTACGCCCGGGCGCTGGCGTTCTCCGGTCGGGGTGACGCGGCCGCCGCCCTCGCCGAGGAGGTGCTGGCCGAGGCTCGCCGGCTCGGCGATCCGCAGACCCTGAGGATGGCCTTCACGGCGGTCGAGTTCGCCCCTTGGACACCGGCCACGCTGGCCCACCAGGTGGCGACCGCCCGGGAGTTCGCTGCCGCCAGCCGGGCCCAGGACGATCTGGAGTGGGAGGTGTGGGCCCTCGACAAGCTGCTCTACGGTCTCATCTACGCCGGGGAGATCGGCGAGGCGAGAGAGGTGGCGGCCCGTCACACCGACGGCGCCCGGCGGATCGGCCAACCCCTGTTCCGGGCGCTCGACCTCCAGGCCCGCGTCTTGCTGGCGGTGGGCGAGGGCCGCTTCGGCCTGGCCGAGGCGATGGCCGAGGAGGCCGACGAGCTGACCCGGTTCCTGTCCGGCACCGACATGTCCGGCGCCTACGGGGTGCAACTGTTCAGCATCCGGCGGCTCCAGGGCCGGCTGGAGGAAGCCCGTCCGGCGGTCGAGGTCGTGGCGCGGCTGGGGGAACAGGGCGCCACCTGGCGGCCGGCGCTGGCCGTCCTCCGAGCCGAGCTGGGAGAGCTCGACGCCGCCGCCGCCGATCTGCGCCACCTGGTGGCGCACGGATTGCGGGCGGTGCCCCGCGATTCGTTGTGGTGGGGCGCCCTCAGCTACCTGGCCGACGCCTGCGCCGCGGTCGGAGACCGGGAGTCGGCCGCCGCGGTGCACGCCGAGTTGCTGCCCTGCCGGGGGCTGGTCGTGCAGGTCGGGAGTTTCCTGGCCGCCTACGGCGCCGCCGACCGCTACCTCGGAATCCTGGCCGGCCTGATCGGGCGGTCCGACGAGGCGGAGGCCCACTTCCAGGCGGCGTTGGCGCTCGAGACGCGAGCGGAGATGCCGGTCTGGGTGGCCCAGACTCAGCTGGCCTACGGTCGGTTCCTCGCCGAGCGGGGCACTCCGGCCGACATTGCCCACGCCCGGGAGTTGCTGGCCGCCGCCCGAGATGAGGCGCAGCGGCTGGGGATGGTCACGGTCGCCCGTCAGGCGGAGGAAGCACTGGACGGTCTGGAGGCCGGGTCGGCACCGTTGGCTGCGCCGCTCGTCGCCGGTGGCGGAAAGGGCGAAACCCTCACCGCCCGGGAGGTGGCGGTCCTGCGCCTGATCGTCGACGGCCGCAGCAACCGCGAAATCGCCGAGCGCCTCCACATCAGCCACCACACCGCCGGCAACCACGTCCGGTCCATCCTGGTCAAGACCGGGTGTGCCAACCGGACGGAGGCGGCCGCCTGGGCCCTCCGCCACGGCCTCAGCGGTGATCGCTGAGCGCCGGGGCGCTAGTCGGCCGGCGGCTGCCCCGGGGGTTGGGCGGCCGCGGCCAGCGCTGCGCCGTAGACCTGATCGACCGGGATGATGGCGTCGGCCGGCGTGAGCCCGAACTTGATCGACCGGCGGATGGCCTCCTCGCTGGGGGCTTCGTAGAGGCAGTAGGTCTTGCGCTTGTCGGCGCTGAGGAACGACGCCACCCAGCGGGCGCCGGCCATGTCCCCGACCTCACGGATGTTGGCGAGGTCATCGTCGCTCAGCTCGAGCTCGTCGGCGTAGTTCCGTTCGACGAGGAACATCGGCATCAGCACCACCCCCTCCTCCGCCGGTCGGGGCCATGGTAGATGGCGTCCGCCGGGGTGCCCGACCGGATCCCGGCCCCGGTCGGGGAGGGCCCATAGTCCTGGCGCGCTACGACCCCACCGCTCGGGCGGCGACGCCGCGGTAGGCGCTCGGGTCGCTCGGGACCGTCATCTCCTGGCCGCCGTCCGGCACCTGCTGGCCGTCCCCGAGCAGTTTCTGATGGCCGCCAACAGCTGACTGAACCGCGCATGTCAGCCCCGGGTACGCGCCTTCCAGGATTCTGTGCTCCAGCACGACCGGTGGTGCGTAGGGGTCTATATGGCCCTTCAGCACGACAGGTCGTGCTGAAGGTGCAGCGAGCCCGCCCGGCGACGAGCTCGTATACAGCGTCCCCTGAGCGGAGGCGTGGCGTCGGGGTGGCATGATGCGCCGCGATGCGACGGCGGTATCTCAGAGCGGCGCTCCGCTCCGTCGGCCTCTATGCCCTGACCATGGTCGCGGTGGTGGTCGTCGTGTTCACGCTGCCCCGGGCCATGCCCGGCGACCCTCTCGCCGCCCTCGACGATCCTGACAACAGCGTCTACGTCACCGATCCGGTGGTGCGCGACAAGGTCCGGGCGTACTACGGGCTCGATAAGCCTCTTCCTGAACAGTTCCAGCACTATGTGGGGCGCCTGGCCCGGGGTGATCTCGGTTTTTCCATCGCCCGGAAGAGGCCGGTGGGCAGCCTCCTGCGCGCTCACCTGCCCTGGACGCTGCTCCTCATGGGAGTGTCGATCGTGTTGGCGTCGCTGGCGAGCTTCGTGGCCGGCGTGGCCGCAACGTGGCGGCGCGGGCGCATCTCCGACCGGTCGTTGATGACGGGCATGACCGTGGCTCAGGCCGTTCCCGAATACGCCCTGGCCGCCGTGCTTCTTATCGCATTCGCGGTGGTTCTCCCCATCTTTCCGTTGGCCGGCGCCCGCACGCCCTTCGCCGACCACGGAACCGTCGCCGGCGTGCTCGACGTCGCCTGGCATCTCGTGCTGCCGGCCGGCGCCCTCACCCTGTCGCTGCTCGGCACCAAGTTCCTGCTCGTGCGGAACACGATGATTTCCGCCCTGGGCGCCGATTACATGGTTCTGGCCCGGGCCAAAGGGCTGCCGGACCGGCTGCTCAAGTACCGCCACGCCGGGCGCAACGCGCTCCTGCCGTTCCTGACGGTGGTCGGGATCCAGGCGGGCTACGCCGTCGGCGGCGCGGTGTTCGTCGAGTCCGTCTTCGCCTACCCGGGTATGGGGTCGCTGATCTTGGGTGCGGTCGAGGCCCGGGACTACCCGGTGCTGGAGGCGACGTTCCTGGTGCTCGCCCTGGTGGTGCTGGCCGTCAACCTCGTGTTGGAGTTGGTCTACGCCCGGATCGACCCTCGGGTAGGCGCGGAGTGACCGCCGTGGCGCGCCCAGCCGGCCGGTTGCGCGAGCGTCGGCGCGGCCTGCAGTTTCCGGTGATCGGGTGGGTCGGGCTGGTGCTCGTGGCGGTGTTCGTCGGACTCGCCTTGGCTGCACCCTGGCTGTCCCACTACCGCACCACCGAGCTGGCCGGAAGTCCCCTCGAGCCGCCCAGCGCCGCCCACTGGCTCGGAACCAACGGCGTCGGCCAGGACCTCGCCAGCCAGATCCTGAACGGCGCCCGGGTCTCGCTCTTCGTCGCCGTGCTGGCCGGCGGCGGAACGCTGCTCATCGGGGCGCTCGTCGGCATGGTGGCCGGGTGGGCGGGAGGCGTCGTCGACGCCATCCTGATGCGCATCGTCGACCTGGTGCTGGTCGTGCCGAAGGTCCCCCTGCTCATCGTCATCGGGACCTACGCCGGACCCAGCCTGCCCGTGATCTCGCTGATCATCGCCCTGACCGGGTGGCCCCCGACGGCCCGCGTCGTGCGGTCCCAGGTCCTGTCGCTGCGCCGCCGGGCGCACATCAAGGCCGCAGTCGGCTTCGGCGCTTCGTCGCGCCAGATCCTCCGCCGTCACATCCTTCCCGAGGTCGCGTTGATCCTGTCCGCCGGGCTCGTCGGCGCGGCCGGCCGGGCCATCGCCTTCGAGGCCGGACTCGCCTTCTTAGGGCTGGGGGATCCGAGCCGGGCCAGTTGGGGTGCCATCCTGCGCGACGCCAACGCCTTCGGCGGGCTCTTCTTCACCGACGCCTGGAAGTGGTGGCTGGTCCCTCCCCTCGTCGCCGTCAGCCTGCTGCTGCTGGGCGTGACGTTCCTCGGCGTCGGCCTCGAGCAGCGGATCAACCCCCGCCTGACCCGCCACACGGGCCCATGAGCAGCGACCTGACAATCGCTCAGCTGCGGGTGACCTACCCGGGGCCGCCGCCCGTCCGGGCCGTCGACGATCTCTCCTTGTCGGTCGCCGCGGGCGAGTGCCTCGGCATCCTCGGTGAGTCGGGTTCGGGCAAGTCGACCCTCGGCCGGAGTGTGCTGGGTCTGGCCGGCGAGGCCACCGTCGAGGGCACCATCCGCCTCGGCGACCTCGATCTCACCGCCCTCGACGAGAACGGGTGGCGCCGGGTCCGGTGGCGGCGGATCTCCATGGCCATGCAGTCGGCCTCGTCGCTCAACCCCGTCCTGCGGGTGGGGCTGCAACTTGCCGAGCCCCAGCAGGTGCATCTCGACCGCACGCGGAGCGAGGCCGACGCCCGCAGCACGCAGGTCCTCGAAGACGTGGGCCTCGGCGAGTGGGCCCTGGAGCGCTACCCCCGTGAGCTGTCAGGAGGCCAGCGCCGCCTGGTGCTGCTCGCCCTCGCCCTGGTCTGCGACCCCGAGGTGCTCGTGCTCGACGAGCCCACGTCCGGCCTCGACCCCGCCACCCGTAACCGGGTGCTGGAGGTCCTCGGCCGCCTGCGGGGGCAGGGCGGTCGGGCGCTGGTCGTGATGAGCCACGACGCCGACGCCCTCGAGATGCTGGCCGACCGGGTGGCGATCCTCTACCGCGGCTGGCTGGCGGAGGTCGGCCCCGCGCAGCAGGTGCTTGACCGGCCCCGCAACCCCTACTCCTGGGCGCTGCTCAACGCCCGGCCCACCCTCGCCTCGGTGAAGGACCTGCGGGGTATCCGGGGCGACCCGCCCAACCCGACCGAGGTCGCGACGGGCTGCCCCTTCGCCGGGCGCTGCACCCAGGAGATTGAGATCTGCGGCCAGGGGCGGCCGCCGCTCCTCCCTCCCACCGCCGAGGACGGCGAACGGCTCGTGGCCTGTGTCCGCGGCGGGGTGGTGCCGGTGCTCGTCGGCCGCAACCTGTCGAAGTCGTATGCGGTCCGGAGTGGGTTCGGGCGCAAGGAACAGGTCACCGCCGTCGACGGCGTCAGCATCGAGGTCCTCGAGGGCGAGGTCGTGGGCCTCGTCGGCGCCAGCGGGGCGGGCAAGTCGACGCTGTCGTCGATGCTCGTGCGCCTCCTCGACCCCGACGAAGGCTCAGTCGAACTCGAAGGCCGCGACCTGCTGGCCGCCACCGGGCCGGAGCTGAAGGCCGCCCGGCGGCGGGTGCAACTGCTCTTCCAGGATCCGTTCGAGGCCCTCTCCGCCCGCCTCACGGTGGGCCAGGCGGTGCGGGAGCCACTCGAGCTGCAGGGCATCGGCGACGCCGAGGAGCAGGACCGCCTTGTCCGCACGACCCTGCGGGCCGCCCGCCTCCCCGCCGACGACGACTTCCTGGCCCGCTACACGCACGAGCTGTCGGGCGGCCAGCTGCAGCGGGTGTCCCTGGCCCGGGCGCTGGTCCTCGAGCCCAAGCTCCTGGTGGCCGACGAGCCCGTCTCGATGCTCGACCCCTCCGAGCAGGCCAAGGTGCTCCAGCTGCTCAAGCAGCTCCAGGTTGAGCGGGGGATGGCCATGGTGCTGGTCTCCCACGACCTGGCGTCGGTGCTGCGGGTCGCCGACCGGGTACTGGTGATGGACGGGGGACAGGTCGTGGAGGAGGGCACCGGGAGCGACCTGCTCATGAACCCCCGGCATCCCGCCACCCGGGCTCTACTGGCGGCTGCCGGGCGCGACCTGTTGTTCGAACTCGAGGAAACTGCGACAGGATGAAGCCATGAAAGCGCGAATCGGAGCCATCCTGGTCGCCTGCGTGGTGCTGGCCGCCGGCTGCGCCTCGGGCGGCGACGGCGACGAGGCCCAGCCCGGAAAGACGTCGCACCCGGCGAGCGTCGCCCGGCTGCGCCTGTCCGGCGGGGACTACGGCTACCCCTCGCCCTTCGCCTACATCCGCGGCGCGGGGCTGATCATGGCCAGCTACGTCTTCGACACGTTGCTCTGGGAGGACTCGACCGGCGATCCGATCCCCTGGCTCGCCAAAGAGTGGTCCCACTCCCCCGACGGTCTGGAGTGGCGCTTCACCCTGCGGGACAACGCGAAGTGGCAGGACGGGCAGCCCGTCACTGCCGAGGACGTGAAGTTCAGCGTCGACTACGTGACCACCGGCGCGGCGTCGACCGTGAGTCGGCTGGCGCCGAGTCTCGACCTCAAAGAGGTCGTCGTCGAGTCGCCCACCGTCGTCGTGATCCGCCTCAACAAGCCCACAGCCGTCTTCGAAGAGGACGTCGCCATGCGGCTCTTCATCATTCCCCGACACGTCTGGTCGACGGTGACGGATCCGGCCAAGTTCCGCGAGCCCGGCGCCGTCATGGGCTCGGGCCCCTACAAACTGGAGTCGGCCGACGAGGCCGCCGGCAGCTACCTGTTCACCGCCAACGAGTCGTTCTTCCTCGGGACTCCATACGTGAAGCGCCTCGAGCTCGTCCCCGCCCCCGACGAGCTGCTCGCCCTCCAGCGGGGCGACATCGACGCCGGCGAGTTGATGGAGGAGCCGGCCCCCGAGGAGCAGATCAAGGCTTTCGAGTCGAACCGCAGCTTCACCAAGCTCGACGGCCCGTTCGACTGGCTGCTGGCCCTGCACATCAACCTCTCCAAGGGCTTTCCCTACGCGCGCCGGGAGTTCCGCCAGGCCATCGCCTACGCCCTCGACCGCAAAGACATGGTGGCTCGCCTCCTTCAGGGCCGGGGCGCGCCGGGCACCGTCGGAGGGCTCAGCCCCGACCACCCGCTCCTGGCACCCGATCTGCCGACCTACGACCGGGACGTCCCCAAAGCGTTGAGCATGCTCGACGCGCTCGGGCTGAAGGACGCGAACGGCGACGGCCTGCGCGACCTTCCCAACGGTGCCCCCAACGTCGTGGAACTCCAGGCCAACAGCCGGTTCACCCCCAAGTCGGCCGAGCTGGTGAAGGAGTACCTGCGCGAGGTCGGGATCGACGTCCGCGTCCAGATCCTCGACAAGGCCGCGGCCGACGAGAGCGCCGGCAAGGGCAACTACACGATGGCCCTGATCGGCTACGGCGGCATGACCGGCGACCCCGACCAGAACCTGCGGTCGCGCTACGCCGCCTCCCCGAAGAGCACCTCGTTCACCCGGGCCATCGGCTACAGCAACCCCGCCGTCACCGAGCTGGCCAACCGCCAGCTCACGGCACTCGACCCCGCACAGCGCAAGCCCCTGGTCCAGGAGCTCCAGCGCCTGGTCGCCGAGGACGTTCCCATCATCCCGCTCTACTCCCCGCAGCGGATGACCTTCTCCAAGGCGGGGATCTTCGACAACTGGTACTACACGCCCGGCTGCACCCCATGCCGCGGCACCCGCAACAAGCACATGCTGGTAACCGGTAAGAAGGTGGGGTTCTGAGTGGGGTGGGACTTCGAAACGGATGCTCAGTACCAGGAGAAGCTGGACTGGGTCGACCAGTTCATGCGGGAGGACGTCGAACCGCTCGACTACGTCCTCGGCGACCCCTACGACAAGACCGATGAGCAGGCCCTGGCCGCCGTCCGGCCGCTGCAGGACCGGGTGCGGGCCCAGCGGCTGTGGGCCTGCCACCTGAAGCCCGAGCTCGGCGGCCAGGGCTACGGCCAGGTGCAGCTCGCACTGCTCAACGAGCTGCTGGGCCGGTCCCGTTGGGCACCGTCGGTCTTCGGCTGTCAGGCGCCCGACTCAGGCAACGCCGAAATCCTCGCCCACTTCGGCACGGCCGAGCAGAAGGCCAAGTATCTCCAGCCGCTCCTCGACGGGACCATCTCCTCGTGCTACTCGATGACCGAACCCCACGCCGGCGCCGATCCGACGTTGTTCACCACCCGGGCGGTGCGTGACGGTGACCAGTGGGTCATCAACGGGGAGAAGTGGTTTTCCAGCAACGCCCGCTACGCCAGCTTCCTGGTCCTCATGGCCGTCACCAATCCCGAGGTGAGTGCCTATGAGGGCATGTCGATGTTCATCGTCCCGGCCGACACGCCGGGTGTCACCATCGTGCGCAACGTCGGGGTGGGCGGCGAGCGGGCCGGCGAGGGCAGTCATGGCTACCTGCGCTACGAGGACGTACGCGTGCCGGCCGACCACCTCCTCGGTGGGGAGGGTCAAGCCTTCGCCATCGCCCAGACCCGCCTCGGTGGCGGGCGCATCCACCACGCCATGCGGACCATCGCCCAGGTGCGCATGGCGTTCGACATGATGTGCGAGCGGGCGCTGTCCCGCCAGGTCCGGAAGTCCGGGTCCCGGGGTGTGCCGGTGGAGACCGTTCCGCTGGCCAGCCTGCAGATGACCCAGGAGAAGATCGCCGACAGCTGGATCCAGATCGAGCAGTTCCGGCTGCTGGTGCTGCGGACCGCCTGGCTGATCGACAAGCACCAGGACTACCGCGCCGTCCGCAAGGACATCGCGGCGGTGAAGGCGGCGATGCCCACGGTCTTCTTCGACGTGGTTCAGCGGGCCATGCAGCTCCATGGTGCGCTCGGCATCTCCAATGAGCTGCCCTTCGCCAAGATGATGGTCTGGGCCCAGGTCATGGCCGTCGCCGACGGCCCCACGGAGGTGCACAAGGTCACCCTGGCCCGCCAGGTCCTCAAGCAGTACCAGCCCGTCGAAGGGCTCTGGCCGAGCGGTCACATCCCTGCCCGCATCGCCCGGGCCCGGGAGCGCTACGCCGAGCTCCTCGAGCACGAAGTCGGCAACGACCTCGGCGGCCCCCTCTAGGTCGGCTCGCCCTCCAGGTAGGCGGGGTTGGCCACTTCCAGCTTGGCCCGGACGGTGTCGCGCACCGCCGCCACCACCTCGGGCCGGCGGTCGTCGAGGCGGCCCGAGCGGATGGCCCGGGCCAGCTCCGCTTCGTCCTCCACATTCAGCTGGTCGAGGACCGCGGCGTGGGCCGAGGCCTGGGCGTCCCCCAGGGCCAGCTCCCGCTCGACCACGGCCAGGACGTTGGCCGCCACCCGCAGCTGGTAGCGGGCCCAGCCGTCGAGCGGAGAGCCGAACCCGCCCGCCAGGAAGGCGCGCACCGCCGCCACCAACTCGGCGGCAGACGGAGGGTCGTGAGGCGCCGGCATCAGCCGATCAGCTCCAGCAGATCCCACTCGGTCTCGCACACCCGCCGGCCGATGGCGGCCAGCTCCATCGAGGGGAGATCGCCCGACAGGTGGGTGTGGACCTGGGCGATGCAGACGACCCCCCACCGCAGGGTGGCCTGCACCTCCCACCACCGCAGTGCTTCCCGGTCGACGGGCGCGCCCCCCGCCTCCTGGTAGGCGGCCAGCAGGTCATCCTCGTCGCCGAACCCGCCCACCCGGGCTTTGGCCCCGTAGCGCCAAGCCTTGAGGCACAGCCAGGCCAGGTCGGACAAGGGGTCGCCGACATGGGCGAGCTCCCAGTCGAGGACCGCCCGCAGGCCGTCGGAGCCGACGATGAGGTTGCCGTTGCGGAAGTCGCCGTGGACCACGGCCCGCCCGGCGGGTGGTGGGCGGTGGTCCTCCAGCCACCGGAGGGCCAGCTCGAAAGCCGGGTGCGGATCTCCGAAGGCGTCCAGCTGGTCCCGCCAGAA
>Ga0299907_10002000_pt1 | contig 12232 bp, 8 predicted proteins | sample RVTome_16_FD_198680 | JGI IMG/M metagenome (GOLD analysis project Ga0299907, IMG submission 198680) | Soil microbial communities from uranium-contaminated site in the Upper Colorado River Basin, Wyoming, United States - RVT152D67 (version 2) ...
CGGTAATGCTCTCGACAAAGTCATAGACCGCATAGCCGCGAACGTCGTCGACGGGGTCCCGAGCAAGCCGTAACAGGGCCTCAACGACTCTGGGATCATCGGGCCCGCAGCCGGCGAGTCCGAAGGCAATAGTTTGCCGGATATCGTCATTGGGATGACTCGAGAACCTGACCAGGGTGTCGGGGGATTGCCCGTGTACCAAAGGCAGGACAGGACCCAATAGAGCACGTCGTCGTCCTCTTCGGTTTCGACCATCTCTTCCAGCAGGGGCCACGTCTCGTCAAAGACCGGCCTTTTGTCGGAGGGTCCCAGCTCTCGCAGAATCCTGAGGCCCAAGGTTCGCTCTTCGGGTCGGTCATCACGGCAGAGCACCTCAGCGGCTTCGAAGACTTCCCTGGATCCCCGCTCGTGTAATGCGACCAATAGTTCTGATCGCGAAACTTCGCCCCTGGCATGAGCCTCACTCACTGCCACATCCTCATCAACCTCGGGGCCGGGACGAGTTTGACGAAGCAGTTCGATGATGTGCTCGGTCGAGTTCCCGGCGAAATGAGCCGAGAGCTGGCCGTGTGTCGGCGGACGCCGGGGAATGGGAAGCGCCACCTTGACGATCAGATCTCGCTGAAGCCGCCCGCGTGGCGGTCCTGAAATTTCGCCCAGACCCGGTCGACCGCGGATTCCAGCTCGGCCAGGGTCCCGGTGTTCTCTATGACGTAGTCCGCCGCCGCCCGCCGGGCGGCCGAGTTGGTCTGCGCGCCGATGCGCGTTAGCGCTTCCCGCTCGTTCATGCCTCGCCCGGCGGCCAGCCTCGCGACCTGGAGGCTGACGGTGCTGTCGACCACTATCAGGGCATCCAGCTTCAGCTCGCCGGATTCCCACGGAGCCGACTCGACGAGGAGGGCTGCCTCGACGACCCGCACCTTCGATGAGTCGGTTTCCGACAGGCGCCTTCGGATCTCGGCAAAGATCCGGGGATGCAGCACGGCGTTCAGCTCCATGCGAGCCCGCGGATCGGAAAAAACCATCTCTCCGAGCTTCTCCCGGTCCAGAGTCCCATCGCCCCGAAGGATGCCGGGTCCGAAATGTTCCCGGATCTCCTCCAGAGCCGGCATCCCTGGCTCGACGAGCTCGCGGGCGATGGCGTCGGCATCGATTGCTATCGCGCCTTTGGCCGTGAGTAGTGCGGCAACCTCGGACTTGCCCGATGCGATCCCGCCGGTAAGTCCGATGACGGGCATCAGAGCCCCAAGTGCCCCTCTAAGCCCGGTCTCGCCTCATCGTTTCGAGGATGGATTCCAGGGACTCCTCCGAGTCCTCGACGCCCAGGTCCAGCATCTCCCCGGCCATCTCCTGCTCCTCGGGCCGGGCGGGGTCGCTCGCCGGGGCATCACGAGGCTCCGGCGCGGATGCCGCATCCGGAGCGGGTGCCGGCGCAGCTTCGGCGAGCGGTTCCGGCTCGGGCTCCAGCTCAAACTCGGGTTCGAGCTCCAGGTTGGGCTCCACCTCGAAATCGGGGCCCGTTGCAACCGGCTCTGGGGCTGCCGCTTCCGCGGGGGCAACCGGTGCAGGCTGGGCGAGCGCCTCGACCGGCGGCTCGGCGCCGGCTTCGTCGGCCGGAGCGGCCGGAGCCGAAGGAGTGACGGGAACGTTCCCTGCCTGCTTCAGCGATAGGCTGATGCGGCGCCTTTCGAGCTCCACGTCGATGACTCTGACCTGGACCTCCTGACCGAGCTGGACCACCTGCTCGGGCAGCTCGATGTGCGACTCGGACAGCTCCGAGATGTGTGCCAGGCCCTCGATGCCGTCGGCGACCTTGATGAATGCCCCAAAGGGCACGAGCTTGGTGATGACCCCGGTGACCGAATCTCCCGTCTTGTGAGCACGGGCGAACGCCTGCCACGGGTCCTCCTGGGTGTTCTTCAAGGAGAGCGAAACCCGGTCGCGCTCGGGCTCGACGCTCAGGACCTCGACCTCTATCTCCTGACCCACCTGGACCACCTCGCTGGGGTGATCGACATGCCTCCAGGACAGCTCGGATACGTGTACCAGGCCGTCCACCCCGCCGAGATCGACGAAAGCTCCGAAGTTGACCACGGAGGAGACGGTTCCGGTCCTCCGCTCGCCCACCGCCAGGTTGGCCAGGAAGTCCTTGCGCTGCTCGAAGTGGGCCTCCTCGAGGTAGGCCCGGCGTGAAAGCACCACGTTGTTGCGGTTCTTGTCGAGCTCGATGATCTTGCACTCCAGCTCTTTGCCCACGAACTGCTGCAGGTCCCGAACCCGGCGGAGCTCCACCAGCGATGCGGGAAGAAATCCCCTCAAACCCACATCTACGATGAGACCGCCCTTCACTACCTCGATGACGGTGCCCTTGACCACCTTGCCGGCCCGCTTGAACTCCTCGATACGGCCCCAGGCGCGCTCGTAGGAAGCCCGCTTCTTGGAGAGGATCAGACGCCCTTCCTTGTCCTCCTTCTGAAGGACCAGGGCCTCGATCTGCTCGCCGAGTGAGACGATCTCCGAGGGGTCGACGTCGTGGCGCAGCGAGAGCTCCCGCGCCGGGATCACTCCCTCCGACTTGTAGCCGATATCTACGAGGACTTCCTCTTTGTCGATCTTGACGATGGTCCCGCTTACCAGATCACCGTCGGAAAAAGGCTTGATGGTGGCGTCGATTGCGGCAATGAGGTCCTCGATGTCGGAGCCGACATCATTGGTGGTGATGTCGTTGCTGAGGGGCATCTCGCGGCTCGATGAGCCAATGCCAGAAACTATTGACATTCCGTTAACAACTCCTTGTTGCCCGGTCTCGGGCGGGGATTCGCCTCGTCTGAACAAGCCCGAAGGCAAAGAAGAGTCTAGCACTCACTGTGTCGGGAGCGACTTGGACGAGGATTGTATATACGAAGATGTTACCTTCGGCGGGAGTAACATCGATCGAGCACCTAACCCGGGTTGGAGGTCAGTTGTCCGCACAGGAATTCGAGCAGGACGAAGGGCAGATCAACGAGCCGGAAGGTTCAGCCGACGAGGATCCCCAGCCCGAGACCTCCGTGGAGATCTCGGACATGGAGGCAAAGGTTGCGAATCTCTCGAAGAAGCTCAAGGCGCTCGAAGCAAAGGTCTGGGATTCGAGCCAGGCCAACGAACGAATCCAGGAACGGTTCATTCAAACCCTCGAGGTCCTGGACTCCAGGATCGCCTCCGGCCGGCAGGCAACCGCAGCCAAGCTGGAATCTCTGATCAACTCTCTGGGGGCGAACATCAATGAGGTCAAAGGGGTCATCCGGACCGAGGCAAAAAACACCGAGGAGACGGTGTGGCGAGGCCTCGGCCAGCTGGAGGCCAAGGTCTCACAAAGCGGGGCCGAGGCGCAGCATCGCCTGGCGCGAGCCGTAGCCACCCTCTCGATCGCGGCCGAGGAGTGGAGGGCGGCAGCACCCGCCATGGCCGGCAAAGCGGAAGAAAACGTGGTCGAAAGCCTCCTTGCCCTGGACGCGGCGGTGGCGCGGGGTCAGCAGAGCATCAGCCAGCACCTGGAGCGGTCGATAGTTCAGCTCGCCGAGTCGATCCAGGCCTGGAAGGCCGAGCTCGAAACCTCTACCAAGCGAACTCAGGATCGGGTCTGGAGCGGGCTCAACAGCCTCGAAAAGCGGATCCACGACCAGATGAAGGACCTGGAGGCCCGAATCCAGGAGCGGCAGATGGCAATCGTCACTCTCATCATCGGCGGAGGGGGCACCGGCGGCCAGGAGCTTCTCCCCGACGCAGCACCCGTGGATGAAAGCCCTCCGCCCGCCCGCTGACCGCTGCCGGCCCGGAGCCCTTGACTTAAAGCCCACTTAAACTCGTAAGCTTTCTTGGGGCTTTCGTCGATTACTTTCGTTTTCGATTGGCGATTCGATCAATAGAAAAGCTTCAGCCCGATTCTGCGCGAATAAGAAGGAGCGTCGATGGACGTCAACATGAGCGGGTGGATGGCGCTGGACAGCGCCATGAAGGGCAAGCGGAAACAATCGGTGGGCCGGGCCACCTTCAAACGGGTGGCAAGGTTTGCCCGCCCCCACCGCAAGGCCCTGATCATCTTTGTGATCCTCAGCACCATCGGGGCGGCCCTGACGGTGGCCACTCCCTACCTCGCCGGCAAGGTGGTCGACGAGATCGTGGACGGGGGCCGGACGGCTACCGTCATAGGCCTTGCGGTGATCATTGCCCTGCTGGCGGTGATGGACGCCGGCATCGGGATCGCCGAGCGCAGGCAGTCGGCCCGCATCGGCGAGGGGATAATCCTGGACCTGCGCCGGGCGGTCTTCAACCATGTTCAGCAGATGCCTCTGGCCTTCTTCACGCGTACGCGCACCGGCGCGCTGGTGAGCAGGCTGAACAACGACGTCATCGGCGCCCAGCAGGCCTTCACCTGGACCCTGTCGGCGGTGGTCAGCAATGCGATCTCCCTGATCCTGACTCTTGGGCTCATGCTGAGCCTCTCGTGGACGATCACCGCCCTGGCGCTGGTGCTGCTTCCCGTGTTCGTCATACCGGCCCGCCGGATGGGCAAGAAGCTGGCCGGCCTCTCCCGCGAGGCTGCCGACCACAACTCGGCCATGACGGTTCAGATGACCGAACGTTTCTCCGCTCCGGGTGCCACTCTGGTAAAGCTCTTCGGACGGCCGGAGGCTGAGTCCGCCGAGTTCGCACGCAGAGCCGAGCGGGTCAAGGACATCGGAGTGCGCGAGGCGATGACCCAGTGGATCTTTCTTACCGCCCTCTCGCTGGTTTCCGCCCTCGCCCTGGCCTTGGTCTACGGAATGGGAGGCTTCCTGGCACTGACGGGGAGCCTGAAGGCGGGCACGGTGGTGACCCTGGCTCTGCTGCTGACCCGGCTCTACGGACCGCTTACCGGGCTGGCCACCGCCCGAGCCGACGTGATGTCGGCGATGGTCAGCTTCGAGCGGGTCTTTGAGGTGCTCGACCTGAAGCCCCTGATCACCGAGAAGCCCGATGCGACCACGGTGCCCGAAGGGCCGGTCGCGCTGGAGTTCGACGACGTCCGCTTCAGCTACCCGTCGGCGGACAAGGTCTCGCTGGCGTCTCTGGAAGAGGTGGCCGTGCTGGACAGGAGAGGCGGCGAGGAGGTGCTGGGGGGCGTCTCGTTCCGGGTCGACCCGGGCCAGGTGGTGGCGATCGTGGGCTCGTCGGGAGCGGGAAAATCGACCATCGCTTCGCTCGCACCCAGGCTGTACGACGTCGATTCGGGGGTCGTGAGGCTCTCCGGCATCGACGTGCGGGACCTGACCTTCCAATCGATCCGCGCAACGGTGGGAGTAGTGACCCAGGACGGACACCTGTTCCACGAATCGATCCGGGACAACCTGCTGTTCGCCCGCCCGGGGGCGAGTGACGACGAGCTGTGGGACTCGCTGCGAAAGGCCCGGCTCGGCGACCTGATCGAGTCGCTGTCGGACGGCCTGGACACGGTCGTTGGCGAGCGCGGCTACCGGCTCTCCGGCGGAGAGCGGCAGAGACTGACCATCGCACGGCTGCTGCTCGCGCGGCCCCGCGTGGTGGTTCTGGACGAGGCCACCGCCCACCTCGACTCCACCTCGGAGGCGGCGGTCCAGGAGGCGCTGGCGGTGGCGCTGGCGGGGCGCACCGCGTTGATCATCGCCCACCGGCTGTCGACCATCCGAAGCGCCGATGTGATCCTGGTGCTCGAGGGTGGCAAGATCGTCGAGCGGGGCTCTCACGAGAAGCTGCTGGCCGCGCGCGGGCGCTATTTCGAGCTGTACGAGACCCAGTTCGCTACGGCCAACGGCTCACCCAGCGACCCCTCTCCCGGAGACGCCGCTGAAATGGCGGCGGCTCAACCCACGACTGTCGCGGCTGAAGCGGAGGTCGCCTGAAAAGCGAGCAGATGGCTCATGAGTTCCATATGAGCGATGCCGGGTTTCCGATCAGCAGTCGGCGACAGCCCTGTACGCGCGGCAAAAAAACTGCGTCTTCGTCGGGCTGAGGCGACCCACCCGCTCAGTGAGAGCCCAGCGCGGCACAAGCCTCAGATTGTCGAATGAAGCTGCACAGTCCACATTCAGACCCTCCTCGTGCCCAAGCGCCACCTCTGTGGGTATGTTCCGGATCGTTCGAGTAACCGGTGCGACCAGCAATGCGCCGAGCACCGGGATACCGGCGTCGCGTGTGACCACCAGGGCTGGGCGACGGCCTGCATCCGGAATCTCGGCCCACCAGATCTCGCCCTGGAGCGGAAGGCTCACCAAGGCTCCTCGACGATCATCGCCCGCGCGGATTGCTCCGCTCCCTCGATCTCCTCATCACTTTGGGGAATCAGGCGGTAACCCTCTGCAATCGCATCCCCAACCTGACGTCTCCGTTCGTTCTCCAGATATGAGGACATTGCCGCCCGAAGCGCGTCTGTCCGGGAACCAAAGCGTCCCTTCTTAACTAGCTCATCAATCTGTGCGAGCGTGTCGTCATCCAGGCGCACAGCAAGTTGGGTACCCATTGGCATATTAAAATGGTACCATCTTTGGGAGGTACAGAAGGAACCCACTGCAATGCTTTCCGGTTAGGCCTTAGCGTCGGCCCAGTTGGCGCCCCAGGCGAGGTCGACCGTGAGCGGCACCCGGAGCTCGATCGCCGACTCCATCGCCTCGCGGATCACTTGGGACAGCGGTTCCACCTCGCCCTCGGGGACCTCGAAGACCAGCTCGTCGTGGACCGTCATAACCATTCGGGCTCTGGTGCCTTCCAGGGCTCGGTCGACCTTGACCATCGCCAGCTTGATGATGTCCGCGGCGGAACCCTGGAGCGGAGCGTTCAACGCCTGGCGCTCCCCCAGGCCGCGCACTCTGGGGTTGCGGGATTTGAGCTCGGGCAGGTAGCGCCGGCGCCCCAGCATCGTGGTGGTGAACCCGTCGTTCGTGGCCTGTGCGACCACCGCGTCCAGGTAGGTTCTCACCATCGGGTACGACGCAAAAAATCCCTCGATGTAGGTGCGAGCCTGGTCGACCGGGATCCGCAGCCTCTGGGAGAGCCCGAACGGGCCCATTCCGTAGGTGACCCCGTAGGAGACCATCTTGCCTATGCTCCGCTGGGCGAGGGTAACCTGGGAGTAGTCGATGCCCAGCGCCTTGCCGATCGACAGACGATGGATGTCGTCTCCCCGCTCGAAGGCTCCCACCAGCTCGGGGTCTTCGGACAGGTGCGCCAGTAGGCGGAGCTCGATCTGCGAGTAGTCCGCCACCACCAGCAGGTGGCCGTCCTCGGGGATGAACGCCCGCCGGATCGCTTTCCCCTCCTCGGTCCGGATGGGGATGTTCTGCAGGTTGGGCCGGTCCGAGCTCAGCCGTCCGGTGGTCGCTACGGTTTGGTTGAACCGGGTGTGGAGCCGGCCGGTCGTGGGGTCGACCAGACGGGGCAGGGAGTCGATGTAGGTGGACTTGAGCTTGGAGATCTCCCGGTGCCTAAGGATGCTCTCGATGATGGGGTGCTCGTCGGCCAGGGATTCGAGGACTGCCGCATCGGTCGAGTACCCGGTCTTGGTCTTCTTGGAGGGCTTGAGCCCCAGCCGGTCGTAGAGGACCGCCCGGAGCTGGGGCGGTGAGGCGATGTTGAACGGGCCGCCCGCCAGGTCGAAGATCCTGTCCTGGGCGGCGTCGAGCTGCTTGGACAGGGTGATCGACATGTCGTCCAGGTATGCGGAGTCAAGCCTGATGCCGGTGGTCTCGATCTTGGCCAGCACGCCGGCCAGCGGGATCTCGAGGTCGAAGAACAGATTCCAGGCTCCCCTGTTCCGGAGCTCCGTGCTCAATTTTTCCGCAAGCTCCGCGGTGGCTATCGCCTCCAGCCCCGGCCCGGTGACCTGATCCTCCTCCTCGGGCTCGAGCAGGGTCAGCTGCTGCCCGGCCTCCTCCGCACCCGGAGCCGCCTCGAGCTTGAGCTCACGGTCGAGGTAGTGACGAGCGAGCTCGTTGAGCTTGTAGGTGCCCCGCGCCGGATCGATGAGGTAGGCGGCAATCTCGGTGTCCATGGCGATCGAGGCCGGCACAACTCCCACCGCCGCCAGCCGCTGGAGGGCCTCTTTGCTGCCGTGGGTGGTGATGGCTGCCCCTTCGATGATTGGTCCCAGGGTGTCCCAGACCGCTCTTGACGGCAGTCCCTTCTCTCCGATCTTCACCACTCGGGCTCCGTCGGCGAGGGCTATCGAGAGGATGTGAGGAGGGTTGCGGGGGTTCGTCTCGTCGCCGATGACGCGTACGGTAAGTGCTTCAACGCCCCGAAGCTCTCCCGCCAGAGCCCCGAGGTCCTCGAGCGTCGAGATCTCATCGGTCGATCCCTCGAAGCCGGCTGCTGCGGCGGCCGCTTCGGGGGCATCCGCCGCCAGGCGCTCGTAGAGGACCCGGAACTCGAGGGAGTCGAACAGCTGCCTTATGCGGTTGAAGTCCCACTGCCCCATCTCCAGGGCGGCCGGGTCGGTGTCGAGCCCCTCGATGTCCGCCCCCTCCGCCTCCAGCTCCCCTGCCGAGCGGAAACGAAAAAACTCCTTGTTGACCAGCAGGCGGGGGCCCGCCTCCGCCAGATTCGTGCGGATCCTGGGCGTGAGCTCGTCCAGGTGGGCGAGCACCTCCTCCAGGGTCCCGTAGGTCTGGATCAGCTTTGCCGCGGTTTTTTCGCCGATCCCGGCAACCCCCTCGATATTGTCGGAGGGATCGCCCCTCAGGGCGGCGTAGTCCAGGTACCTCTCGGGCCCGAAGCCGTAGCGCTCCCGCACGGCCGCCTCGTCGTAGACCACTGTTTCCGAGATTCCTCGCTTGTTCATCATCAGGGTGATGTTGGGCCCGACGATCTGGAAGAAATCCCGGTCTGCCGTGAGGATCACCACATCGGCGCCCTGCCGGGCGAGGTTCTGGGCAAGGATCGCGATGAGGTCGTCGGCCTCGACTCCGGGCTGCTCGAAGATCTTGACGTTCAACGTGCTCAGAACCTCGTGGATGAGCCCCACCTGCTGGCGGAACTCGTCGGGGGCCGAGGTCCTCTGGGCCTTGTACTCCGGACGTATCTCGAGCCTGCTGGCAGGCACGCCCTTGTCGAACGCGGCGACGAGGTGCCGGGTCTTGTAGGTCTGGATCGCCTTGATCAACATGCCGGTGAACCCATACACCGCGTTGGTCGGCGTTCCGCTGGTGGTACGCAGCTCCGGGGGAAGAGCGTAGAAGGCGCGATAGGCTAGGGAATGCCCGTCTAGGAGGAGCACCTTTGTCCTTTTTGCGGCCGGGGTCACGACCCAGCGACTATAGTACGGGGGACGGATGACAGCACAGGTACCGCAGGGCGCGCAGGAATATCTCGAGTGCATCTTCGAGATGGAGGAAGAGGGCGCCGATATCTTGCAGGCCCGTCTCTCCGAACGACTCGGCGTGACCCCCGCAACCGTTTCCCAGGCCGTCCGCCGCCTCATGACCGAGGGGCTCATCGAGATGGACGGCCGGAAGATCCATCTCTCGGCGACAGGCTTGGAGGTCGCCACCCCTTTGGTGCGCCGGCATCGTCTGGCCGAGCGGCTGCTCACCGACATGCTGGGGATCCCCTGGTACCGGGCCCATGCGGAAGCCCACGACTGGGAGCACGTCATATCGCCCGAGGTGGAGCAGAAGATCCTCGACAAGACCGGGGCCACCACCTGCCCTCACGGCAACCCCATCCCGGGGATGACTCCCCCCTACGTCCGGGCGGACCTGGTGCCCCTGACCGATCTTGCCGAGGGTGAAGAAGGGGTGCTCAGCCTTCTGACCGAGGACGTCGAGCTCGTCACCGACATCCTCAAGTACTTTCAGGACACCGGGTTGATGCCCGGGGCGACGGTGAAGGTGACGCGAGTGGGGCCGGACGGAACCAGGATGCTGTCCGTGGATGGTAAGACCTCTTCGCTCGGGGCGAACCTGGCGGACAACCTGTGGATGACGCCGGTCTCTAACTAAAGCCGCCGTCGCTGACTAGCTGACTAAAGGATGCGGCTCAACGCCGAATCTTAGTTAACTTTTTCCAGCTTCGCGCCGATAGACAGGAGACACTTCTATCGGCGGGGACCTCGATGATCCGGGCACGCGTTGTTACGGCTCTAATGGCAAGCCTGCTTATGGTCTGCCTTCTGCAAACCGTCGCCATGGCCAACGGCACGGCCACTGCGCTCGGCGACTGGAACTTCAAGGCGACCGGTATCCCGGCCAACGATGCCGCCTACGATGCCGGCCGGGACGTCTTCATGGTCTCGGTCACCTCCAGGCACCCCTCGCTCGGCAACATGCTGATCGAGATGAACCCCCGCACCGGAGCGGTGGGCCGGAAGCTCTCCGTCGGCAGCGACCCGGAAGCCATCGCCTTGACCGATGACGGCACCACGGCCTACATCGCCATGGGCGGAAGCAACCGCATCGTGCGCGTCAACCTCGCAACCTTCACGATTGCCGGGTCCTTCTCCACCGGCTCGACACCCTTCTACGGCCCCATGTTTCCCGAGGACATCGAAGCGATGCCCGGGCGAAACGACGTCGTCGCGGTCTCACTCCAGCATCCCGGCTTCCAGCCACGTCACGCCGGGGTCTGGATCTTCGAGGACGGCGTCGCCCGCTCGAACCACACCGGCCAGGACGACGGCACCTCGAGGATCGAGTTCATCGGAGCCGAGTCGATCATCGCCTACAACGACGCGAGCACCGACTTCGCGATCCGCAGGCTCGCAGTCGACGACTCGGGGGTCGCGATCGTTTCCGAGGACCAAACTGCGATCAAGGGCTTCTACCGGGACATCGAGTACGCCGCCGGGAGGATCTACCACGCCGGGGGGACAGTGATCGACGCCTCGACACTCAACGCCGTCCACTCGTTCAACCTCGACTTCAGCGGCAACAGAGTCGTCGAACCCAACCCGGAGATCGACCGGATTGCCTACATGGGCACGGACCAGACGGTGCGAGTCTTCGAGGCCGAGTCGGGCGACCCGGTTGGGGAGCGGACTTTCGCCGCTCTGCCCGACTACCTGGAGGACCTGGTCGCATCACGCGATGGTTACGTGGTCGTCTCGCACGACGGAAACTTCCTCATGGGGCCTGCGGTAAGCGGCGGAGCGGTGTCCGTTCCTGCCGCGGCATCCAGCAAGCTAGCCGGGTTAGAGAGGAAGAAGCTCCCGTACGGAGCCACCGACATCCTTTTCGATTCGACCCGCAACCGGCTTTACGTCACTGTGCCTGCTGACTCCGCGGACTACCCGAACCACCTGCTCGCCGTCCATCCGGAGACCGGCGAGATCCTGGACAGCATCGGCATCGGAACCTATCCCGAGTGGCTGGCGATGACGGATGACGGCTCCCGCCTCTTCGTCTCAATATTCTCTAACGGCTCGATCAAGTCGGTCGACCTCGATACTTTTGAGGTCACGGCCAGCTTTCCGCTCAACCTCTCGCCCATCCTGGAGGCCGAGGACCTCGAGGTAGTGCCGGGCACGACCGATACCCTGGCGGTAACGCTTAACGATCCGCGCTCCTCCGCCGGCCATCAAGGCGTGGCGATCTACAAAGCCGGCGTACGTCTACCCCACGTGACGCACCATGAGCTCGACCATGGGCCCAGCCAGATCGAGTTCCTCAACGCGACGACCCTCTACGGGACCAACACCCAGATCTCAAGCCACGAGTTCTACGAGATGAAGGTAGACGCTCTCGGCGTAACGACAACCAAAGAGACCGACTACCTCATCCCCTCCCATTGGGGCAAGATGGACCTGGTTGCCGGAAAGGTCTACTCCGCTCGGGGTCTGGTGATCGACCCGGGAATGCTGGAGCAGGTAGGCCACCTCGATGCCTATGACCGTCCCCGGCTGATGGAGGGCTACCAAAACGCCTCGGAAGCGGTCCCCGCCTGGGGGAGAGTGTTCGTGTCGGGCGGCACCGGCATAGTCGAGGAGTACGACTTGGCCCAGCTCAGGCTGCTGGGCAGGATTGAGCTGCCCGAGTGGACGTACGCATCGCCCCTGGTCTGGACCGGCACCGGTCTGGCAATGGGCGGAGAAAAAGTCGAGCTTTTGGCGCCGAAGGAAACTGCGCCACCGCCACCTCCACCTCCGCCACCTCCTCCACCTCCCCCACCTCCGCCTCCGCCGCCGCCGCCTCCTCCGCCGGCGACGGCCGCGACGGCCGGCTTGGCTTGGGGTTGGAATGGGCTG
>Ga0299907_10002001_pt1 | contig 12229 bp, 8 predicted proteins | sample RVTome_16_FD_198680 | JGI IMG/M metagenome (GOLD analysis project Ga0299907, IMG submission 198680) | Soil microbial communities from uranium-contaminated site in the Upper Colorado River Basin, Wyoming, United States - RVT152D67 (version 2) ...
TCCGTTTCAAGGGTGTGCTCGTTCCCCAGTCGGACGGAGGCCGGCCGGCGGCAGCGGTATCCGGTTCCTCGCGTGGCCCGTCGATTGGATGTTCCCCGCTGGTCAGCAGTAGTTGCCGCCTGATGGCGAAGTCACCGCGAGCCGTGGAGAAGCAGCGACAAACAGGTACGTTCATGCCGCTGGCGCGAACGCACCGATGATCGCGGCTGGCGATTGTATTGGTCGGCGACGCCGACAACGCGGCGCAGGTCGACGACGACGCCTCGATCACGGTGCAGGCCTGTGGCACGGCCTCGCTGGAGCCTACGGAACCGACTGCGATCCGTCCACCAGCGGCAACGCCGAAGGCCTGGACGAGCTTCAGGCCAAGCGCAAGAGGAACCCGGCGATCATCAACACCGTCACCCCGGGCGTGTTCTTCCTTGGGGCCCGCCGCCGTCAGTTCTTCTTCCCGTGACCCTTGCCGGCTCCTCCATTGCCCTTGCCCGTCGTGCCGCTCTGGTCGCCGTCCGTCGAGGCGCAGCGCTCACGCCCGTCCTTCGCGGCACAAGTCGTGGCGGCCACAGTCTCGGACATCTCCGAATACATGCCGTGCCTGGTCACGATGCGAATCGCGAACTCGTACGTTGTGGACGGATCCAGGTACATGGGTCCGAGCGACAGCAGTTGGGTGCTGGCCGGCCCGGTGACCATCTGCGACGGGCTGAACTGTTCGTTCGCGGCACGGAAGTAGAATTCGTAGCTCAGCGCGTCCGGGTCGAGCACGTCCCAGCTCACCGTGATACGCACCTCCGAGCTGTCGGCCGTGGCCACGACCGAAGTGGGCGGCAACGGCGGCTCCGAGGCCGGCGGATCGCCCGCGTCCTCCTGGACCTCGCGTAACGTGCTCAGCACGTGCGCGTTCTCGGAGAACGCGTTGGTCACGACGTTCTTGGTCGCGTACGCCCAGAGCTCGTTTGCGATCTCGCCGGCCGACGTTCCCGGAGTCACCTCCATGAGCAGCGCGGCCGCGCCCGCGGCGTGCGGCGAGGCCATCGACGTCCCGTTGAACGTCGCCGTAGCACCGTCGGAGGCGTGGTGCGCGGACAGCACGTTCACGCCGGGCGCGAACAGGTCCACGCAGGCCCCGTAGTTGGAGAAGGAGGCGCGGTCGTCGGCGCCGTCGGATGCGCCCACGGTGACCGCGGAGGGCGCGCGCGCCGGCGACACGCCGCACGCGTCCGCTCCGCTGTTGCCGGCCGCGACGACCACCGGGAAGCCGGCTGACGTGAGGCTCGCCACCGCGTCGTCGAACGCCTGGGAGGCGCCCCCGCCGAGCGACATGTTGACGACCCCGGCCGCTCCCCCGGCCAGGATCCAGTCCAGCCCGGCGATGACCCCGCTCACGGTTCCGGCGCCGTTGCAGTCCAGCACGCGCACGGCGACCAGCTCGACGTCCTTCGCGACGCCGTAGGTCGCGCCGCCGATCGTGCCCGCCACGTGCGTGCCGTGGCCGTGGCAGTCCGACGCATCCCCGCCGAACGCGTCGAAGCCGGCGCGCGCGCGCCCTCCGAACTCGGCGTGGGTCGTGCGGATGCCGGTGTCCACGACGTAGGCGGTCACGCCGGCTCCGGAGGCGTCGTAGGAGAACAGCCCGTCGAGCGCGGCGCCGCGCTGGTCGATGCGGTCGAGCCCCCACGGTGGATCCGCCTGGTCGCCGGCGATCGTGACCTTCAGGTCGGAGACCACGCGGCGCACCCCGGGGGCACGCTCGAGCCCCGGCCTCGCGGCTTCGGGTATCGACGCCGCGAATCCGTTGACGGCGTAGGTGTAGACGAATGCCGGCTCGAGGTCGTGACGCGCCGCGAAACCGCGCGGAGCCACGCCGTCATCGAGCAGGACGATCACGCGCTCGACGCCGCCCGTGACGGCCGATTCGCTGGGCCCCGCGAGGGGATCGGTCGCTTCCCGCGGACCGAAGAATCCTTCTCCGCAGCCAGCGAAGCCGAGGACGGCGAACAGCCAGACCGCACGCTTCATGGGGGCCTCTCCCCCGAGCAGCCACGATCCAGCGGAGCGGGAGTGCGCTAGCGGTGCCGGCGCCGGGGAGAGCCGGTGGCGGTTGGTTTGCCCGGTTCTAGGGGTTCCGGCGGCGGTGTCCCTACCGCCGCGGGCGCGCGCAGACACGTGCAAGAAGTCTGCTCGCCCGAGGAACAGATGACCAGTCGGGCGGCGGGACCTTCCGCAAGCGCCCGGGTTCCAGCGACTTAGGGGCCTCGCGGGCGGCAAGCGTTCGGCCCGGTCCCCGCGCAGGGGGGACCGGGCCGATGCGCACTTCTTTGCCGCTCGGGTTGCTACGTTTTCTCGACCGGCGTCCGCGTCGCCACGCGGGCCTTGACGTTCGCCTGACGCCTACGCGACGAAGCGCCGGGCCAGGCTCTCGCTGCGCCCTTCGGCACCCGGCTGCCGTTCACACCGCCGCGGCCTCCCCGGCACCGGCCTGCCGCTCAAACCGCCGCGGCCCCCTCGGGCTCTTGCGCCTTCATCATGCCGAACGCGGTGCTCACCGCGAGGAAGAACCACAGCAGATCCCAGCCGCTCATCTGGTTCATGATGCGGTCCGAGAGTCCCATCGACCCGATCGCGGACTCGGCGAAGCCGCTGGCCACCGTGGCGCGCTCTTCGTCGGTCATGGTCGCCACGCGGGTCCTGGCCTGCGCGACCATCTGATCCCAGAGCGCGTCCGACAGCGTGTCGCCTTCCTGCACGGCGTCGTAGTCCGCGAGGGTGCCCTCGTTGAACGAGCGCTCCTCGATCATGTGGTAGATCGTGACCTGGGTGAGGTACTCCTCGTCCTCCAGCACCGCGTCGGTGACGGCGCCGACGCTGAAGGTGGAGATCAGCAGCTTGCCGACGAGGAGGCCCACGGTCGCGATGCCGGCCGCGGCCGCGGCGAGCCCGGTCGACCTGGCCGCCGTGAGCCGGCCCATCACGAGGCCCACCACGAGGCCCACGCCCCAGGCGACCCAGCCGATCTCGTAGCCGGTCGTCAGGACGATCAGCGCCCAGGCGCCTCCGGCCGCCAGCGCGGCGACCAGTCCGATGGCGAGGGCGAGCGACGTGTTGCCGTCGTCCAGCGACCGCTCGTCGTGCGCGTCGCGTGCGGACCGGTACATGTCGGACACGAGCGGCCGTTCGGCGGAATCGTGCCCGCCCTGAAGGTCGTCCTGCATCGGATTTTCTCCGGCTGTGGCCAGGAGGAGAGAGGTTGGGTGCCCCAAGCTAGCGACGCGCGTCGCGAGGGCTCAAGGGTTTTCCCCGCGTGTCCGGCGGCCTGCTAGCGATCGTCCCCCTCGCCGCCCGTCGTGCGGCGGCGATCCGCTTCCAGTTTCCGGGAGACCTCCACCGGATAGTCGCTGCGCTCGGCGGAGGGACTGCGAACCCTCTCCGGGAGCGCGGCGATCGCGGCGTGCGCGCCCGCGCGGACGGCGGCCAGGTCGCGGCGGGCGCTTTCCAGCACCCGGCCCTTCCTCATGAGCGGCACCAGGAGCGGGCGACCCGGCAGCTCCTCGTCGGCGCGCGCGATCACGTCGCGCATGGCCACGCCATCGACTTCGACCCGGAACACCTGCTTGCGGCCGGGCAGGATGTTGTCCGCGTCCACCTCGAACGGGCCGGGTCCGCAGTACGCGGACAACGCGTAGGCGAAATCGAGAAAGGGAGCGTCGCTCGGCACGGCCATCTCGGTTCCGACGCCGAACCCCCAGATCGGCGCCCCGGCGGCCATCAGGCGGTCGATGGCGTGCTCGTCCAGCCCGCCGCTCGCGAAGATGTCCACGTGCGCCAACCCGGCGCGGTCCAGGAGGGAGCGTGCTTCCTTGGCGAGCCCGCCGTCACGGCCCGGGTCGAGGCGGATCGCGCGCACGTCGAACGCGTCCCCGAGCTCCGCGGCGAGGGCGATCACGTTGCGCACGCCTTCCAGCGTGTCGTGGGTGTCGACCAGCAGCGTGGCGTCGCCGAAGCGCGCCGCGAACGCCCGGAAGGCCTCCAGCTCGTCCGCGTGGGCGTCCACGTAGTCGTGGGTCATGCTGCCGCTCACCGGTATGCCCCATACCTTGCCTGCCAGCACGTTGCTGGTCGCGGTGACGCCCGCGATGTAGGAGGCGCGGGCGGACTTCAGGCCGGCGTCGACTCCGTGCGAGCGGCGCAGCCCGAAGTCCAGCACCGGCTGACCGCGGGCGGCGGCGACCACGCGCGCCGCCTTGGACGCTACCAGCGTCTGCAGGTGGATCTGGTTGACCAGCAGCGTCTCCACGAGCTGGGCTTCCGGCAGCGGCGCGACCACCTCGATGATCGGTTCCCGGGCGAACACGGGGGTCCCCTCGGCCACGCCGAACACGTCCCCGCTGAAGCGGAACCCGGCCAGCCAGTCCAGGAATTCGGCCGAGAACAGCTCGAAATCGGCGAGGTGCCGCAGGGCCTCTGCGTCGAAGCGCAGCGCGGCGATCGACTCCAGCACCGCTACCTGCCCGCAGGCCAGGAGATAGCTCCGCCGCGCGGGAAGCCGCCGGGCGAAGAGGCTGAACACGGCCTCGCCGTTCATGTCCTCCTCCCAGTACGCGCGCACCATGGCGAGCTGGTAGAGGTCGGTCAGAAGGCACAGGTCCTCTGGCCCGACCCAGGCCGAGGAAGGGTCGAACGGGAGTCGGAGCGTGACGTCGGCGCTGGCGGTCATGGGACTCGAATCTGGTGTACCGGGATCTCGCATGGCGCGCGCACGCGGCCAGCCGCCCGGGGGGCACGAAAACCGGGCCCGATGCGTTATCCTAACATGGGTCCGGGTGCGCACCCGGTTGCAATGTAGCGTGGACACCGATGGTCAGACGGGCAACACTAGCCTCATTGATCTGGCTCGCCGTTCTGGTCGCGGCGGACGAGCGCGGCCTGCTCGCGCAGACCCGTTCCAGCTCTCCGACGGACCTTCGAGCCCTGCGCGATTCGCTCGCCGGCATGACCGACGCGGACGTCCTGCTGGGGATGGAGCGGGAGCGCCGGGAGGCCGCCGGCGCCGGCGCCGGAGGGCACGCCGCGGCCGGCTTCGTCGCGCTCCGCGCCTTCGAGCTCACCGGCGATCAACGCCTGCGCGAGCGCGCCGAGGCGTCCTTCGAGCGGGCGCGAGAGCTGGACGGTCGGGATCCCTGGCCGCTCTTCGGATACGCGCTGTCGATGATCGAGGCCGCCCCGGCGAGGATTCCATCGCCGGGCGGGATCCTGGACGGGCTCGTCGTGGGCGAGGTGTTCGCCGAGGCGTTCGGGCAGGACGGCGTTTCCAAGGCCAAGCGCGCCCTCCGCGAAGCGCTGCGGCGGCCTCCGCGGCTGGCCGAGGCGGCGGCGCTGCTGGTCGACCTCTCCCTCGCCACGAACGACCGCGACGGACTGCTCGCCGCGACCAGCGCTCTGCACGGGTTCGCCAACGCCGGCGAGCTCGACGCGGACGCGGCCCTGGCGCTTGCGCGGGCGTCCACCGCGCTCGGGTACGACGACGTGGCGCTGGAGACCGCTCGCCGCGCGATCGCCCGGGACGGAGCGACCTCCGAGAGCCGGCTGGCCGAGGCGCGCGCGCTGTTCGGGCTCGGCCGCGACGAGGAGGGCCTGGGCTCCTGGCTCCGGGGGCTGGACGGGCTCGATGCGGTGGGAGCGGCGCGTTACTTCGCGGACGTCGCGCCGCTCCTGGGCGACGAGGAACGCGCGGCGCGCGCGCAGGCGCCGCCGGACGTGATGGCCGACTGGCTGCGCGGCTTCTGGCCGCCGCGCGCGGCGCTGGCCGGGGTGGATGAGCCCGAGCGCGCCGGGGAGCACTACCGCCGCCTCCGGATCGCCCTCGAGGCCTACCGGCGTCGGGCGAAGCGGGGGTCTCCGCCGCCGAACGCGCTCTTCCTGCGGCGCGTCGGCGACGCGCGCCTGGACGAGCGAGGGCAGATCTACGTCCGGCACGGGGAGCCCCTGGAGATCATCAGCACGCCCTTCACCACGCAGAACGAGAGCTGGGTCTATCCGGACGGTGAGGGCGGCCACCGCCTGTTCCACTTCATCCGCTACAACAGCCCCTTCGAGGGCGGAGGCGGCAACTACGCCGACTACGTCCTCATCCACACGCTGCCCTGCAGCGGCCGGTACCTGGACGACCGCGGCGCCTACGATCCGGGCCTCAGGGCCCTCGCCCACCGCTGCACCAGGACGCGCACCGCGGAGGTGAGCCTGCCCATGCGCCGCGCCGCGCGCGAGGGTCTCGCCACCGACACCCATCGGCCGGAGTTCGGGACCGAGCTGCCGTTTCTCCACGACGTGCACACCTTCCGGGGGCCCGACGGCCGCACCGAGATCGTCACGGCGGTCGCGGTGCCGGTCCGCAGCCTGGCCGCGGATCCCGCGCCCGAGGCGCTCCGCCTGCGCGTGGCCGTCGTGGACACGACCCTCTGGTGGGCCGAGCGGCGGGACGCGCTGCTCGCCGTGCCCGCGCCGCTCCCTGATTCCCCCGGCGCCTGGGTGCGCGGCCACCTGGCGCTCGTCTCGACGCCGGGGGCCGAGCTGCTCCACCGGGTCATGGTCGGCACGGCCGACGACCGCCTCGGCCGGATAATCGGCGAGGACCTGCGCGTGCCCTGGTACGGGCCAGAGGGGCTGCTCATCAGCGACATCGTCATGGCCGAGCCAGACCGCGACGGGAGCTATCTCCGGGGCGAACACGCGCTCGCGCTGGTCCCGACCCGCAGCTACCGCGGGGGCGCGTTCCGACTGTTCTACGAGGTTTACAACCTGCCCCCCGACGTCCCTTACGACACCGAGATCGTCGTCGAGCGCGCCGGAGGTGGCGGCGTCTGGGGCGCGCTCAAGGGGCTGTTCGGGGGCGACGGGCCGGACCCCGTGCGCGTCGCCTTTCAGGACATCGCCAGGCCCGACGCCGACGGAGCGGTGCGCGAGGACCGGCGCGTCGAAGCCTCGGTCGGATCGGGCCACGAGTATCGCATTCGCGTGAGGGTCAGCCGGCGGGACACCGGCGAGGCGGCGGAGGCCGAGCGCCGGTTCTTAGTTCCGGAGGCCGACGACGACTAGGGGGATCGCTAGTCTCACAGGCTCTTCAACTCCTGCACGAGCTCGGTGATGCTGTCCTTGGCGTCGCCGAACATCATCCGGTTGGATTCCGCGTAGAACAGCGGGTTGTCGATGCCCGCGAAGCCGGGGCTGAGGCTGCGCTTGAGGACGATGGTGTTCGTGGCGCGCGACACCTCGATGATGGGCATGCCGTAGATGGGGCTCCCGGGATCGTCGTTCGCGGACGGGTTCACGACGTCGTTCGCGCCGACGATGAGCACCACGTCCGTGCGCTCCATCTCCGGGTTGATGCGCTCCATCTCCCAGAGCTGCGGGTAGGGCACGTTCGCCTCCGCGAGCAGGACGTTCATGTGTCCGGGCATGCGCCCCGCGACGGGGTGGATCGCGTAGCGGACATCGACCCCCTTCGCCTCCAGCAGCTCGCCCATCTCGCGCACCTGGTGCTGCGCCTGCGCCACCGCGAGACCGTAGCCCGGCACCACGACCACGGACTTCGAGTAGGCCATGAGGACCGCGGCATCGCCGGGCGTGATCTCGCGCACGGTCCTGTCCCCGTCGGCGCCGGGCCCGATCGCGGCGGCGCTCCCGCCCACGCCGAACGCGCCGAACAGGACGTTCGCGAGCGACCGGTTCATCGCCCTGCACATGATCGACGTGAGGATCAGTCCCGACGCGCCCACCAGCGCGCCGCTGATGATCAGGATGTCGTTGGCGAGGACGAACCCGGCCGCCGACGCGGCCAGGCCGGAGTACGAATTCAGCAGCGCGATGACCACCGGCATGTCGGCGCCGCCGATCGGGATCACGAGCAGGATCCCGAACGCGAACGCGGCGCCCACGAGGATGAGCAACGCCCGCGGGTCGTAGGCCGCGATCAGCCAGCCGGACACCGCCAGTATGCCGAGCGCGATCAGCGCGTTCGAGGCGTTCTGCAACGGGTATTTGACCGCGTTTCCCGACACCACGCCCTGCAGCTTTCCGAAGGCGACCATGCTGCCGGAGAAGGTCACCGTCCCGATCAGGATGCTCAGCGCGATCGTGACCGCGACATCCGGCGTCGCCGACGCGCCCGCTTCCCCCAGCCGGATGTACTCGTCCACCGCCACGAGCGCCGACGCGCCGCCGCCGAACCCGTTGAACACCGCCACGAGCTGCGGCATGGCGGTCATCTGCACCGTGCGCGCGAGCACCAGGCCGATCAGGCCGCCGATCGCCAGACCGGCGAGGATCGCCCCGAAACCCAGGATCTCCTGGCTGAAGAGCGTCGCCGCGATCGCGATGAGCATGCCCAGCGCGCCGAGCATGTTGCCGGACCGGGCGGTGTCGGGGGACCCCAGCCGCTTCAGCCCGACGATGAACAGCACCGCAGCGATCAGGTACGCGCCGTCGATCAGGACGGCCGCGCTCATCCGTCCTCCTTGCGCTTGAACATCTGGAGCATGCGGTCGGTCACGAGGAACCCGCCGACCACGTTGATCGCGGCCATCGCGACCGCGATCACGCCGAGCACCACGCTCAGGGTCCCGGACAGGCGCCCGGCGACCAGCAGGGCGCCGATGATCGCGATTCCGGAGATCGCGTTGGACCCCGACATCAGCGGGGTGTGCAGAATGGTGGGTACCTTGGTGATGACCTCGAAGCCGACGAACATCGCCAGCACGAAGATCGTCACCGATACGAGCAGGGCTTCGATCATGCCGCCTCCGTTGGCGTCGCGGTTCGTCGCGGGCTCAGCACCCGCGCGTGTGCCACCAGATCCAGGGGCCCTTCTCCTCGTCCCGCCACTTGATCCAGCCCTCGTCCGCGCTCACGTCCACGTCGTCCTCCGCCGAGCACCGGGTGGCGGGCCGCTCCACCCGGACGCGCATCCAGTCCGCGGCGATCTCCAGGATGTAGATCTCGCTGTCACCCGGGTCGGCGGGAATCCAGGCGACGCGCAGGCTGTCGGCCGACGGGGCCGCGCGCAGCGAGTGCCGGACCTCCGAGCGGAAGAAGACCGGCACGTCCCCGAGGCCGGCGAAGACGTCCTGCCAGGACTGGAATGTGAGGGCTATGGGCGTCCCCCTCAGGTGGCAGGCGTGCACCCACGCGGTGCCGGCCTCGTCGGGGCGCGGCTCGGTGTGGCGGATGCGATACCAGCCGTCGGGCGTCGCCTCCAGCGCGATCAGCGACTGCTGCTCGTAGTCGGTCTCCACCTGCCCCGCCCCGGACCCCTGGCGGTGGAGCGCGTCCTCGCCGAATCCGAGCACGACCCAGCCGCGGTCGAACCAGCCGAGGTGCTCCCCGTCCGGAGCATCGAACAGCGGAAATACGATGTGCTGCGGCCAGTCGGTGTAGAGTTCGCCCGCCGGTTCCGCGCCGTCGGTCGCGTCCACCCGGAAGCGTCCGATTGCGAGATCGGCGTCCGCGTACCCGGCCCAGTCGTAGGCGTTGCGCGGGTTCGCGAGGCGCGCGGCGTCCTCGATCATCTCCGAGCGAGTCGTCAGCGCGGGAAGGGGAGGCCCATCGCAGCGCGCGCTCGGCGGCGCGGGCTCCAGTACCGGCCTCGGCCCTCCAGCGTCCGCGCCGGGCCCCGGGCCGGATCCCGCCGTCCCGGTGCACGCCGACATCGCCACCGCCGCCCCCAACCCCCACCAGCGCCTCGCCCGCGTCATGCTCCCGCCGCCTCCCTCACCCGCTGGTTCACGATTTCCCCGCCGTGCGTCACGCAGCACGCCGCGGCGATCTCGTCGTCCGGGTCGTAGCCGATCCCGTCCTCTCCCTGCAGGTGCTTGATGAGGGTGAGCAGGTTGCGCCCGTAGCCGCGGCTCGCGTCCACCGCCACTCCGCTCGCGCCGTCGTCGAGCCCGACGATCGTCACGCCCCCGTGGTCCACGCGCTCGCCCGCGCGCGTGAGCTCGCAGTTGCCTCCCGTCTCGGCCGCGACGTCCACGATCACCGACCCCGGATGCATCCGCTCCACCATGCCGCGGTCGATCAGCACCGGCGCGCGCCGGCCCGGTACCGCGGCCGTCGTGATGACGACCTCCGCGCTCGCCACGAGCTGCGCGAGGTGCTCCTTGGCGCGCACCTTCTGCTCCTCGGTCTGCTCCTTCGCGTAGCCGCCCTCGGTCTCCGCGTCCTCGTCCTGGACGCCGACGTAGGTGGCCCCCAGACTCTCGACCTGCTCCTTCACCGCGGAACGGATGTCGTAGCCCTGCACCACGGCGCCGAGGCGGCGCGCGGTGGCGATCGCCTGCAGCCCCGCGACGCCCGCGCCCAGCACCAGCACCCTGGCGGGCGGAACGGTGCCGGCGGCGGTCATGAGCATCGGGAAGAAGCGCGGCAGCAGCTCGGCGGCGACGAGTACCGCCTGGTAGCCCGCGGCGTTGGCTTGCGAGGAGAGCGCGTCCATCGACTGGGCGCGGGTGATGCGGGGGATCAGCTCCATCGCGTACGCGGTGATCCCCCTGGCGGCGAGCCGCGTGGCCACGTCGGGGGAGCCGAGCGGATCGAGGAAGCCGATCAGCACCGCGCCGTCGGGCAGGTCGTCCAGCTCGTCCCTGCCGTCCACGATGCGCGGCGGCCGCACTCGCAGCACGACGTCGCCCGACGCCACGCCCGCCAGACCATCGACCACCTGCGCGCCCGCCTCCGCGTACTCGTCGTCGCGCAGGCCCGCCGCCCTTCCCGCGCCGCTCGCGACGCGCACCTCGGCGCCGGTCTGCGCGAGCTTGCCCGCGCCTTCCGGAGTCAGCGCGACGCGCCGCTCGCGCGGCGACGATTCCGCCGCCACCCATGCTCTCATGCACGCCCCAGGAGTCGGGAGTGTCAGCCGCCGTCGGCGAGGAACACCGGATCGCCGAACCCGAGCGAACGCAGGGGCGCGTCGAAGGCGGTCGTATCACCGATGATCAGCAGGGTCATGCGGGAGGGATGTATACGCGCCCGGGCGACCCTCTGCACGTCCGCCGCCTCCACCCGCTGGATCCCTTCGACGTATCGCTCCAGCCAGTCGGCCCCCAGGCCCTCCGCCTCGTAGAGCATCTGGCGCGACACGACGCGCGCCGGCGACCCGAAGTTGAAGACGAAGCCGTTGACCATCTCCGCGACCGCGCGTTCGAGCTCGGCGCGTTCAGGCGGCTCCTCCCGCAGGCCCTCGAGCACCCCCAGCACGGCGCGCACCGCCTCGGCGGCGGCGTCCGAACGGGTCTGCGTGAACGCCGCGAACACGCCTTCGTGCCGCCGTGGCGCCGTCCAGACGGTGCCCGCTCCGTAAGCCAGGCCCAGCTCGGTGCGGACCGTGCGCACGACCCGGCTGGACAGCCCGCTGCCGCCGAGGATGGCGTTGGCGATGCCGGACGCGAAGTAGTCCTCGCCGTCGCGGCTGGTGACCCCGCCGGCGTGCCCCATGTAGATGGTCGCCTGCGCCAGCGGCCGGTGGACCACGAACAGGCCCGCCTCGGAGCGAATGGACGGAGACGGGGGCTCCGCCAGCTCGCCCGCGCACGGCGGCCAGTCCGCGAAGGCGCGGTCCAGGAGCGCGGCCGCGCTGTCCGCGCCGATGTCTCCCGCCACGCCGAAGGTCGCGTTCCCGGGGCAGTAGATCGCGGCGTGGACGGCGGCGAGGCGGTCGCGCTCCAGGTCTTCGGGCTCCAGGTCGGCGCGCTCCAGGACCCAGCCCACGGGGTGGTCCCCGTAGAGCAGGTGGTTGAACAGCGTCACGGCGTCGAAGTTCGGGTCGTCGCGCCGGCGCCGAACGGCCTCCACCTCGCGGCCCCGCCAGACCTCCACGCGGTCCAGGTCGAAACCGGGCTCGCGCAGCATCTCCGACCACAGGTCCACCGCCGCGGCGACGTCCCGCGTCAGCGCTCCGACCCTCGCGAACGAGCTCGTTCCGCCGGCCCCGAAGCCGACCCGCCACGCGTGGTATTCGATGAGCGCGTCCACCGAATCGGGCGGCAGCTCGCGGGTGCCGCCGCCGCGAAGGAGCGCCGACACGGCGGACGCCGCGCCCAGCCGCTCGCGCGGAAAATGGGACGCGCCGCCGCGAAAGCGCACCATCACCTCGACGAGGGGCAGCGTTCGATCCTCGACCACGAGCAGCGAGGCCCCGCTCGCGAGCGTGCGGCGCTCCGCCGGCGGGGGGTCGAAGCGC
>Ga0299907_10002002_pt1 | contig 12227 bp, 10 predicted proteins | sample RVTome_16_FD_198680 | JGI IMG/M metagenome (GOLD analysis project Ga0299907, IMG submission 198680) | Soil microbial communities from uranium-contaminated site in the Upper Colorado River Basin, Wyoming, United States - RVT152D67 (version 2) ...
GCGTACCGCCCGGCAGCCGCGCGGGCCACCGCGTCCAGGCGCGCAGCCAGCGCGTCGCACCGCGCACGGATGTCGGGACGGATGGCCAGCCGCTCGTCCCGTCCGATCGACCGTCCGTCGATACCCGCGGCCATGGCCGGGTCCCCTCCCGCCTCGAGGAACGCGCTCACGACCTGCATGGTCGACTCGGGCGACCGAACGAGCGCGTCGTAGGAGAGCGGGAGCACGTCTGCCCTGGCGTCAAGCCCGAGCTCGAAGAACCGCGCGTTGCGGACGAACCACAGCAGCATCGCGCCATCCGCAGGCGACGCGCGATCCCATTCCACCTGCCGGATCAGGTCAAGGCTCTTCCCGGACAACCCTGCGATCTCCCATCGATGCCGTCCGCGGCCCTCGGCGATCGCCCTGAGCGCGTCGCGGGCGGCGGCGTCGAACGTCCGGAGCGCCGAGCGTGCGCGACCGTCGGGATCGCGATAGAGCCAGAGCGCTTTCGGGGCGACCGGTGTCCCCAGCTCCAAGAGCTCATGCACCCGCCCGTCGTCCAGCAGTGGTTTGAACGCGACGAAGCGCTGGCGACTCCGGAGCACGATCGCGCGGATCACGTCATTGGAGCGCAGCCTATGACGATGGAATGCCTCGCGGTCCCCATCGTTGTGGACCTCGAACTCCGGCGAGGCGGCTAGGGCGCGGGCCAACATGTTCGTTCCCGACCGGGGGATGCCGAACAGGAAAACGGGTCGCGCCTCGCCGGCCGCAACGGGATGATCGTCTCGCCACCGGGCGCGCCCGATCCGGGCCGCGGTCCGACGAACGGGGTGCAGCTCGTGTCCCTCCACGAACCGCCCGATCCCCTCGGTCCGGATCCAGTGGACGTTGCGCCGCACCACCCATGCGGCCCACCGAGGTCCGCCGAACGACGCTGGATCCCGGCTGGAGCGACCATCCCGCGATCCACTCACGGGATGTACGCTGCCACGAGGTCGGGTGGACCCGCAAGGCGGCTGCGCCCGCTCCTCGTGCATGGTCCGGACGAGACCGTGAGGCCGTGAAGAAGGGACGTAGTGATGGCCGCTCGCACGCAAGTGACGTGGGATTACGTCATCGTCGGCGGTGGTTCCGCGGGCTGCGTCCTTGCGGGGCGACTGTCGGAGGACCCAGGCACGAGCGTGCTCCTGGTGGAGGCGGGCGGCAAGGCATCAGGCCTAGCGATCCGCGTGCCCGCGCTCATCCAGCGGATGCCGAGCGAATTCGACTGGCTCTACTCGATCGAACCGGACGCGTCGCGCGGCGGCGTGGTCGACACGTACAGCGCGGGCCGCGTGCTCGGCGGCAGCAGCTCGACGAACCACATGCTCTGGGCTCGGGGGAACCTGGCGGACTACGACGGGTGGGCGGCGGCCGGCTGCTTCGGCTGGGACCGAGATGGTGTGCTTCGCGCATTCCGCCAGGCAGAACGGTTCGAGGCCGGTCCCAACCGATACCGGGGAGGAGAGGGTCCTCAACGCGTGGCGCGGGGCCGCGTCGCTCATCCCCTCACCGACGCGTTCATCAGCGCAGCGGTCCACGCGGGCTATCCGTGGCTTGCCGACTACAACGCGGCCGCGCAGCTGGGCGTCTCGACCGTGCAGGTGACGCAGCGGCGAGGACTCCGGCATAGCGCTGCGGACGCGTATCTCGCTCCCGCGCGCACGAGGCAGAACCTCCGTGTCCTCACGGACGCCCTGGCGGTCAGAGTGATGCTCGAAAGGGGTCGAGCGACCGGCGTGGAGCTCCGTCGCGGCAGTCGATCGGCGACCGTTCGGGCACGGCGCGAGGTCATCCTTAGCGCCGGAGCCCTGGCCTCGCCGGCGGTCCTCATGCGCTCTGGCATCGGACCCATGACGACGCTCGAGCGCCTTGACATCCCGGTGGTCGCTGACCTGCCGGGCGTCGGCCGGAACCTCCAGGAGCATCCGGCGGCCGCCCTCACGTTCGAGGTGCGGGAGCGAACCCTCAACCAGGACCTCTCGCCGTTTCGCCTCGCCCGACATGCGCTGAACTTCGCGGTTCGGGGCCGGGGGGCCATCACGTCCACGGCGAGTCACGCGGTGGCGTTCGGGCCGCCGGACGTGGATCCGCCGATCCCGGACCACGAGCTCATCTTCGTGGCGTACGGCCTGAGCGATGTCTCTGCGTCGTCGGGAGGGGAACGCCGCGGCCCGCTCCGCCGCCTGATGACGCGCACCGGCGGCAGAGAGGCCGGCCGCCGCCAGGCGGCATCGGATCCACTGGTCACCGTAACGGCCGCGGCGCTCCACCCGCGTTCTCGAGGTGAGGTCTGCCTGCGCTCGGCGGATCCACTGGATCCGCCGTTCATCCGGCAAGAGCTGCTCGGGGACGCGCGGGACGTCGCGACGCTGACCGAGGCCTGCGAGCGCGTTCGCGCCATCGCGGCGACCCCACCACTCCGCGACGCCATCGTGGGCGAACGGACGCCGGGACCGGACGTCGCCGGCTCGGAGGGCTGGGCCCGGTACCTGCGCGATCACACATTCCGCCTGTATCACCAGGCCGGCACCTGCGCGATGGGCTCGGGTCCCGGCGCCGTGGTCGATCCCCGGCTTCGTGTCCGGGGCATCCAGGGGCTGCGCGTCGTCGACGCATCGATCATGCCAACGCTCCCCAGCGGGAACACGAACGCCCCTACGATCATGATCGCGGAGAAAGCGGCCGAGTTGATCCGAATGGATCGGGCCTAGCGCTGCGGCTCCTCGAGCGGCTCCAACAGCACTACCGGGATGTCGCGGGGGGTGGCGCGCTGCTGGTAGCGATCGTAGCTCGGTGCCCGCGCGGCGATCCGAGGCCACAACTGGGCCTTCTCGTCGCGGGTCGCCGTGCGCGCACGCATGCGGCGACGCGAGCCGTCGAGGACGACCTCGACCTCCGGATGGGCCTCGACGTTCAGGTACCAGCCCGGGTGGCGGGGCGCCCCGCCGTCGGACGCGACCACCACGAGCGTGTTACCGGCCGGGCCGAACCGTCCGACGATCACCGGGCGCGGTCGGCCACTGCGGCGACCTGTCGTGATCAAGAGCACGACCGGCAAGCGCGCCCAGCGCCGCATCACGCGGCCCTTCGTAGCCGAGAAGATCGCCCGATGGGCAGCTGAACGCGCTGCTAGGACCCGCCCCTTGAGGCCCGCCGACATCCACCGATCTTAGGTCGTTCGGTTCGCCGTGCCCGACAGTAGCATCCGCGGTGTGCGCTACGTCGAGATCGGGGGACGCCGAGTGTCGGTCATCGGACTCGGCTGCTGGCAGTTCGGGTCGCGCGAATGGAGCTACGGCGACGGATACGCACGTCGCGAATCGATCGCGATCGCAGGCCGAGCGCTTGATCTCGGCGTGAACCTCCTCGATACGGCCGAGATCTATGGATTCGGGCGGTCCGAGCGGATCGTGGGCACGGCGATCGCCGGCCGGACAGACGAGGTCTTCATCGCCACGAAGCTCTACCCCGCGTTCCCGATAGCGCCCGTCGTTGTGCGTCGCGGGATCGGGAGCGCACGGCGACTCGGCGTTCCGCGACTGGATCTGTACCAGGTGCACGCGCCCAACCCCTTCGTACCAGTCTCCACCACGATGCGCGGCATGGCCGAACTGCAGCGGCGCGGGATCGTGCTCCACGCCGGCGTCAGCAACTTTTCCCTCGCGCAGTGGCGCGAGGCAGAGGATCATCTCGACGGTCCGGTGCTGTCCAACCAGGTGCGCTACAGCCTCGCGGTCCGAGCCGTCGAGCGCGAGGTGCTGCCGTGGGCGCAGGCGAACGGCCGACTCGTGATCGCGTACAGCCCGCTCGCGCAGGGTCTTCTGTCCGCCCGATACGACAACTCGAATGTGCCCTCAGACGTGCGTTCACGCAATCCGCTGTTCCTGCCAGGATCGATGTTGCAGGCCCGGGAGCTCCTCCACGCGCTGCGCGAGGTCGCCGCCGCTCACGACGCCAGCCCAGCTCAGGTGGCGCTGGCCTGGCTCGTGCGCCGGCCAAACGTCGTTGCGATCCCGGGCGCCCACTCCGTGCGCCAGCTCGAGGAGAACGTCGCCGCGGCGGATCTCGATCTGGGCGAGGCCGAGGATCGGCTGCTCACCGAGGTGAGCGGCCGCTTTCGCCCCCGGGCGGGCAAGGCGGACGTGTGGCGACATCGCCTGCGCAAGCAGCTGCATGCGCTGCGCCGCGAGGCCGCCGCGTAGTTATGGGCGACCGGCGGCTCCTCGTGACGGGCGGGTCGGGGTTCATCGGCACGAATCTGATCGAGCGCCACCGCACGGTCGACCCCACGCCTGTACTGAACCTCGACCACCGGGAGCCGCGGTGCCCGGCTCACCGCGACCTCTGGATGCAAGGAGACCTCCTGGCGACCCCCGACGTGGTGCTCGACGCCATGCGCGAGTTCCGGCCCACACACCTCGTGCACCTGGCTGCCCGGACGGACCTCGAGGGAAACTCGATGGACGATTACGTCGTGAACACGGACGGCGTTGAGATCGTTCTCGACCGTTCCTCCAGCTACGGGCGGCTGCAGCGGTCGGTGTTCGCCTCGAGCCGGCTGGTGTGCGAGCTGGGCGAGCTGCCGATCTCCGAGTTCGACTACTTCCCGCCGAACCACTACGGGCGGAGCAAGGTGATCGGCGAGCAGCTCGTTCGAGCCCACGACCACGCCGGCGAATGGGTGCTCGTTCGGCCGACCTCGATCTGGGGACCGTGGGGACAGGCGCCGTACCGCGACTTCTTCCTCTCCCTCGCCCGCGGCACCTACGTTCATCCCGGCCACGAGCCCGTCCACAAGCACTACGGCTACGTCGGCAACACCGCTTTCCAGATCGACCGGCTGCTCACCGCTCCATCGGCCAAGGTGCACGGCCGCACCTTCTACCTCGCCGATCCCTTCCCGATCGAGGTCGGAGCGTTCGCGGCGACGATCCGGCATACGCTCGGGTTCTCGCAGCCACGCTCCGTGCCCGTCGCGCTCATGCACGTCATCGCGCGATCCGGCGACGCGCTCAAGGCGATGCACGTCGCCCGGCCGCCCCTGACATCGCCGCGGCTCCGCCACCTACGGATGGACATGCTCTTCGACCTGACGGAGATCGATGCGATCGTCGGGGAGCTCCCGTACACCATGCAGGATGGCGTCGATCAGACGGTCGCCCATCTGTGGGACCAGGGAGACCTCCCGACGTCCGCGACCGGGGCGCGGACGGTGCACCGGCGACTGTATGGCGGGCCGCAGCCGCCGTTCGGATAGCCGATGGGCACGGTCGCGCTGGTGATGGCGGGTGGTCTCGGCGAGCGCATGCGTGCGTCCGGCCGTTCTACGCCGAAGCCGCTCGTGCGCGTGCGCGGTGTGCCGCTGCTCGAGCGGAACCTGTACGCGATCCTTCGGGCCGGTCTGGAGGAGATCGTCGTGTCGGTACCCGCGGACGTCCCGACGATCGGCGCCTTCATCGAGGATCGGGGCACCGCGCTGGCGACGGCCGCCGGGGCGCGGTTGGAGACGCTCGTCGAGGACCGACCTCTCGGCAACATCGGCTGTGCCGGCCTCCTTCGCGATCGAACCGACGAGGTCCTCGTCGTCTACGCCGACAACCTCACGACGCTCGAGCTCGGTGCCGTGCTCGACCATCATCGCGCAGCGGACGCCGCACTCACCCTCGCGACCCACGTGGAGACGTTCCGTTCCCCGTACGGCGAGCTCTCGGCGGAGGAAGGTTACGTTGTGGACTACCGCGAGAAGCCAGAGCACGAGGCGGTTGTGAGCAGCGCGATATCCGTGCTCGGACCGCCCGCGCTCGACGCGGCCGCCGAGCGTGCGCCGCTCGGGCTTTCCGACCTGTTCCACGCCCTGCGCCGACGTGGCCATCTCGTGGCCGATCTCCGCCACGACGCGGAGTGGGTGGACGTGAACGACGTCGAGGCGCTCAAGCGCGCCGAGTCGATGGTCGCCGCCGACCCGGGCGAGTTCGATCTGTGGCGCGAACCGCCGCCTCGCGAGGTCGATCTCGCGCTCGTCGTGGGGCGGGCCGGGGTGGTCGTGTCCACCGGCGCCGGCGGCCGGTGGACCCTTCCGGACGCCGAGAGCGTGGGCGGCGTGTCCGGTACCGAGGCACGAACGTTGGCCGAGTTCGACGACCTCGAGGGCGGCGAGATCACGCGCGTCCGCGTCGTCCGCATCGACGCGGACGTCGACGCGCCGGCCCTGGACGGCATGCGATGGTGTCCCCAAGACGAACTTCTCCGCGAGAGCGACGCCGCGGGGCTCGCCTCGCCGCTGATACGAGCCTTGGCCGCGGCAACTTCGTTCGGGTCTGGCGAGTTGGTCGAACGAGCCTAAGGAGGACCATATGACCGAAGCGCACCTGTCGTTCGAGTCCACCCGGTTCGTTTCCACCGTCGCCCACGACGGGCATGGCACCATCGAGGTCGCCCGGACCACGACGGCCGTGCCGGGCTCGCGCTGCAATTTCATCGACCTGGTGGTCGTTCCGGTCGGCGCGACCATCGGCGAGCACACCCACGGCGTGAACGACGAGGAGATCTACGTCGTCGTCGAGGGCCGCGGCCACATGACCGTTGACGGTGAAACGTTCGAGGTTCTTCCGGGGCACATCATCGTCAATCACCCTGGCAGCACCCACGGGCTGGCGAACGACGGGGACCGGCCGCTGCGCCTGGTCGTGGTCGACGTGGCGGCACCGCCGTGAGGCGGACTAGGGCCGATCGACTCCTGGGCTGACCACCAACCTCTCCGACCGCGCACGCAGTCGTTCGATCGACCGCTCCAGTAGCTCCGGCGTCACGTCGTCTCGGTCGACGACGAACGTCCCCTTGCCGAGGGCAGACGGCACCACCAGGTTCAGGTCGCCCCCTCGATGGGCGACCGTGACTTCGAGCCCTCGCTCGGCGGCGTCGATCGTCGTGAACGGCGACGAGACCGGCAGGCCGAAGAGTTCCAAGGTGTCGAGCACCGCTCCGCACGTCTCGGCGTCCAAGATGTTCAGCCCCACGGCGAGCTCGCAACTGAGCGCCATGTCGACGGCCACGGCCTCACCGTGGCGGAGCCGATAGGACGAGACTTCCTCAAGCGACGAGCTGAACGTGTGTCCGAAGTCGACGAGACGCTGAAGCGTTCGATCCTCGTAGGTGTTGGGGCCGAGCTCCTCGAGCATGAGCTCCGCTGCGCGCGCGATCACCCAGCGGGCCAGCTCGGGAGGCTCCTGGAACGACGACGTGATCAGGTTGGACCCTTCGTTGCGCAGGAGGTCAAAGAACGCGCGGTCGCGGACGAGCGCCATCTTCACGATCTCCGCCATCCCGCACCGCAGCTCACGCTCAGGCAGCGTGCGCAGGTACGCGGGGTCGATCAGTGCGATCTCCGGCGGCGAGAAGCACCCGAGGTAATTCTTCCTCCCGCCGAAGTTGACGCCTCCCTTGAGACCGATGCCGGCGTCGACCTGGCCCACGAGCGTTGTGGGAACCGTGATGTGCGCGATGCCGCGGCGCGTGAGGCTCGCCGCCACCGACACCACGTCCGAGCACACTCCTCCGCCGAAGGCGATCATCACGTCTCGCCGACCGAGCCCGTGTTCCTGGGCCACGGCGCTGATCGCGAGCGCCTCTTCCATCGTCTTCCTGTGCTCGGTGAGCGGACGCACGTCGACCACGGCGTCCATCCCGGTCGACGAGACCCACCTCCGAAAGCCGTCACCGTGCAAGCGATCGACCGTGGGCGTCGTCACCACGAGCGCTCGCCGATCGACGGGAGCACCTGGCGTGATCGCCTTCGGGTCCGGCAACCCGTTCGATATCACGACGGGATAGTCGCGGGTTTGCTCGCATCGCATCGGAAGGACGAGAGGATCGGGCTCCGGGCGGTCGAGAGGGTCGGGCCCGCCTACGTCGCTCACGCTCGGATCACCCCGTTGTCGCGCGGCCGGAGGCGCACGACCGTAACGTCGTGATATGACCTGGGCAACGATAGACGGAGAGCGCAACTCGTGCAAAGCGACACCACGCGGACGGTGCTCGTGATCGAGGTCGGCGGAACCAATCTCCGCGCCGCGCGCTTCGACCTCATGGATCACGCACTTTCCGACCGCGTGCACGCCGCGTCGCCGAACATCTTCGGCGACGGTGGCAGGAGGGATGCTCGCGTGACGTTGTTCCGCTCGTTGCGCGCGATCGGCGACGACGCGTTGCGGGGGGGTACGCCCGACGTCGTCGCGGTCGCGTTCCCCGGGCCGCTCGCTCCCGGCGGTGTCGCGCTCGCGGCGCCAACGGTGCTGGGTCGCGGGGTCGCGTTGCCGGTTCGCCGCGAGTGCGAGGCCCTCTGGCCGGATGCCAGCGTGTTCGTGCTGAACGACATGACCGCCGCGGGCTATCGCTACGCCCACCGCGGCCTTCGCGACTTCTGCATCGTGACGGTCGGCTCAGGCGTGGGCCACAAGGTGTTCGCTGACGGCGAGCCGCTCCTCGGTCGCGGTGGGCGAGGTGGGGAGATCGGGCACCTGCGCGTTGACTGGCACCCGGACGCGCCAGTCTGCGACTGTGGAGGGAGGGGGCACGTCGGGAGCATCGCATCGGGACGAGGGGTCGTGCGCGCCGCGCGGGTCGCGGCCGTGCACGATCCCGCCGGCTTCGGCGCATCTGCGCTCGCCGCGGCCTCGCCCGATCCATCGAGGATCGATAGTCGGGCTCTCGCCGAGGCGTTCGGCACGGACGACACCTGGACTCATGCGCTCGTGGCCTCCAGCGTCCGGCCACTCGGGCAGGCGCTGGCGGCGATCCACCTCGCGGTGGGCGTGGAGCGGTTCGTGCTAGTCGGGGGGTTCGCGTTCGCGCTGGGCGAGCCCTATCGCAGCATGCTGGCCGACGCGGCCGATGCGTCGTCGTGGGAGCTCGGCTTCGGCTGGGACGAGGCAGTTACGTTCGGTCTCCAGGACGACGACCAGGGCATGATCGGCGCCGGGCTCTTCGCCGCCCGTCAGCTGGGCGTCGCGGCCGCGAGGACGCTGGACAACGGGACGACGATCACGTGAGCGACGAGCGACGACTCGTCGTGCTGGGGGGTAGCACACCGTTCACCGTCGGTCTCGTCGACGCGCTGGCGGCGGAGGCGCCACGGCTGACACTCGGCGAGCTCGTGCTGTTCGGCCGCAACGCGGATGCGCTCGACCTGGTCTCCGCATACGCCCGCGCGACGCTCGGATCGGCCGGGTGGTGGATCCAGGGCGAGAACGACCTCCGATCGGCGCTCGAAGGCGCTCAGGTCGTGATCCATCAGATCCGCTCGGGCGGCCTCGAAGGCCGACGCAATGACGAGCGGATCGCCGCCGATCTTGGTCTGCCGGCCGACGAGACGCTCGGTCCGGCGGGCCTGGCGGCGGCCATCCGTATGGCGGCCGGTCACGCGACAGTCGCTCAGGCTCTTACGGATATCTGCCCAGATGCCCTGGTCCTGAACCTGACGAACCCCCTCGGCTGCTCGACCGAGCTCCTCCATCGAGGGGGCGTGCGACACGTCGCAGGCGTGTGCGAGGTGCCCCTCGCAACCGCGGAGGCGTCCTGCACGGTCATGGGGGTGCGCGTCGAGCTCGTGGACTGGACCTACGCGGGCCTCAACCACCGCGGATACGTGCATCGGTTGCGTCTCGGCGGCCGCGATCTGCTCGCCGAGCTGCCCGAGCACCTTGGGGATCGGACGATCGGAGGCATCACGGCGGACGAGATCGCGGGGACGAGGGCGATCCCCGTCAAGCAGCTCGGGCTCTTCCGTTCCCGCCCCCTTACCCAGCGCTCGCGCGCGCAGGAGCTGCTCGAGCTTCGCGGCCGGCTGCTCGACGAGCTCCGCGCCGACATCGGACGAAGACCAGTGTCCTTGGTCGAGCGTCCCCAGCCGTGGTACGCCGATGCAGTCGTCCCCGCGCTCGTCGCCACGGGATCCGAGAACGCGATACGCCACGTGCTGAACCTGCCGACGCCCGGCGGCATCGTGCGCGAGGTTCACGCGGACATCTCGGCGGCCGGAATCGTCGAGGTGGCGGTGCCCGAGCCACCCGCTCATATCGCCGAGAGGATCGAGAGGTTCGCGGCGCACGAGCGGTGCGTCGTCGCCGCCGCGCGCGAGCCGAGCCCCGCAACGATCCGGGCCGCGATCGAGGCCGATCCCCTGATCGAAGCCATCGCGCCAGACGCTGACGCGACCCTCATGGTCGAGCGCGTATGGGCGGACACCCTTGGTGCCGGGACGCCCCCCGGCCGTAAGCGAGGCTAGGCGGGACGCGTCGGCGCCCGCGGCTGGCGGTCACCCGCGGCCAGCCCTTTGGCGTAGGTGAGCATGTCGCGCAGACTTTCGACGAGGCTGACGGTCGGCTCGAACCCGGTCGCCCGGAGCCGATCCACGCACGCGACGCTTCGCGGGACGTCGACGGCCCGAGGATCGCCTTCCAACGTCACCGCCCGATCCTCGAGACTGCCGAGCCTCACGAGCTCGTCGTGGAGGGCGCGCACCGGCGTCTCGAGACCGGACGCCACGTTCACGACGGCTTCTGGGCCCGGCGCCGCAGCCTTCGCAAGGGTGAGCAGCGCGGCGCTCGCGTCGCGTACGTCGACGAAGTCCCGCGTTGTGTCCAGCCGGCCAGTCACCAACTGGACGACACCGGTCTTCTCACGCCCCGCGGCGATCTGGCCGGCGAGGGCGGCGGCCAAGTGTCGGTCCTGCAGGCCCGGGCCGAGCAGATTGAAGATGCGCGCACGCACGAGAGGGATCCCGTGGGCAACCGCCCCGACTCGCGCGAACGCTTCCCCCGCGAACTTGCTCGCTCCGTACGCATCGATCGGATCGCAGGGGTCGTCCTCGTCCAACGGCAGGCGCTCCGCCGCGCCGTAGACCGCTCCGCTCGAGACGAACACGATCCGCGGCATGGGCTCGACGCGCCGTACGGCCTCGACGACGCCAACAACGCCGAGGACGTTCGCCCTGACGAGGTCGTCCCAGGGATCGTCCCGGAGCGCCGAGGCGGCGTGCACGATCACCTCCGGCCGGTGCCGGCGGAGTAGGTCGCGAAGCCGCTCGGCGTCGCACACGTCGACACGCTCGTACGCGTACCGACGGTTGGTCGCCGCGGCGCGGATCGCCGGGGGAAGCGGGGCCGGGACCTGGCGCCCCGCCGACGCAAGGGAGTACGTGAAGACATCGTCCGTACGAGGGGAACGCCCGATACCCACCACCTCGGCGTCGGGGTGGCGTAAGGCCTCGGCCACGATATGACGGCCCAGGAATCCTTGGGCGCCCGTCACAAGGAAGCGCTCAGGCACGGCGAGCATCCACGCCGGACGGCGCCGCCACGGTGCGCGCCAGCCCCTCGGCCAAGGACGTGGTTGCCCACCAACCGAGCTCGCGCCGGATCCGGCCCGGGTCCGCGATGAGCGCCGACACATCGGTCCCGGCCGGACGATCCCGAGGGCCGCCTCGCACGGGCACGCGACGGCCGACGGCCTCCAGGGCTCGGTCCGCCAACTCGCCCACCGACGTCCCGGCCCCGCTCCCCACGTTGTAGGCCACGACGTCGGTGGTCGGATCGTGTCGGGCCGCGATCCCGATCGCGCCGGCGACGTCCTCTGCGAAGCAGTAGTCGCGAATGGGCCGAAGATCGCTGACCACGATTTCATCCGCAGTGAGCGCCTGCCGAACGATCGTGGCGACCACGGACTCCTCGCGCATACCCGGACCATAGACGGAGAACGGGCGCAGGACGGTCACGGGCAGACCGATCGCCGGTGCCAACGCGCGGGCCATCGCCTCGGCGCCGAGTTTGGCGGCGCCGTACGGCGATCGCGGACGCAGCGGCGCGTCCTCGAGCACGCGACCCGTACCCGGCGATCGAGTCCCGGCGACGCCCGCGGGCTTGTCCTCGCCGGGCTGCCCGTAGACCTCCGCAGACGAGACGAGAACGAGATGCTCCACCGACCTGTCGCGGCACGCCGCGAGCAGCGCCGTCGTTCCACCGACATGCACGTGTACGTACCTGGCCGGCTCCAGATGGGACTCGGCCACCGACGCCGGCCCCGCCAGATGGACGACAACGCGAACCCCGTCGAGCAGTCCGCGAAGGGCTGCGGTGTCATCGATCTCGGCGGTCGCATGCTCGACGCCTGGCGGGGGCGCCGTCACCGGGGCGCCCGGCGGTCCG
>Ga0299907_10002003_pt1 | contig 12218 bp, 8 predicted proteins | sample RVTome_16_FD_198680 | JGI IMG/M metagenome (GOLD analysis project Ga0299907, IMG submission 198680) | Soil microbial communities from uranium-contaminated site in the Upper Colorado River Basin, Wyoming, United States - RVT152D67 (version 2) ...
CGAGCGGTGGCCGTTGCGGAGGTCTATGGCGCGGCCGACGCCCTGTCCCTGCTCGACGACATGGATCTCGAGCGCTATCACCTCTTTCACGCCACTCGGGCGGAGCTACTCAGGCGACTCGGTGATGTCGGCGCTGCTGACGACGCCTACGGCGAGGCGCTTGCCCTCGTCTCCAACGACGTGGAACGACGATTTCTGGTGGAACGGCGCCGGATCAACTCGTCCCGATAGGCGCCGGCCCGGTCGAGCGTCGGGCCGCCAGCGTCGGGGTCAGCTTGATCGACACGGGCTCCGAATCATCGCCGTCGTCGAGGATCTCGAGCATGAGATCCGCCGCCCTTACCCCGATCTGATAGTGCGGGATCTGCACCGTGGTGAGGGGAGGCGAGAGTTTGTCGGCGAAAGGCATGTCGTTGTATCCGACGACCGATACGTCGCCGCCGATAGAGCGACCGGTGTCGCCGAGCACGTCGTAGCAGCCGATGGCGATCAGGTCGTTGGCCGCGATCACGGCGGTGAAGTCTGCACGGCGGTCGAGGATGGCCCAGAGAGCCTTGGCCCCGGGATCTTCGTGATACCAGTCGGCGAAGCTCACCAGATCAGGATCGACGTCGAGGCCCATGATCTTCATCCAGGCCACGAACCCCTGATAACGGTCGAGCCCGGTGGAGAGGTGCTGGGGCCCTCCCACGTGGGCGATCCGGCTGTGACCCAGTTCGACGAGATGCCGAACCGCCAGGCCGATGCCGGCATGATCGTCCGTCGTCACCGAGGGGACCTTCTGGTCGTCGACGGTGCGATTGACCAGCACGAGAGGCAGGCCGGATTCGACCAATTCGTCGATCGCCGGGGTGTTGCGATGGGCGGTGGCCAGGATCAAACCATCCACGCGGCGGTTCATCATCGACGCCAGCAGATGCGTCTCCCGCTCGGCGTCGTTGTCGGTGTTGCCCAGTATGAGTGTGTAATCGGCCGTCCCCAACACATCTTCCACTCCGCGGACGATGGGTGGGAAGAGAGGGTTGGTCAGATCGGGAAGGAGCATCCCGATAGAGAAAGTTTTGTTCGTTTTGAGCCCCCGAGCCAGGGAGTTGGGCCGGTAGCCGAGGTCGCGGGCGGCCAGCATGACACGTTCGGTGGTGCCTTCGTTGACAAGGTCGCGGGTGGCCGGGTTCAGGGCGCGCGAAGCCGTTGATGGATGGACGCCTGCCTTGTCGGCGACCTCGCGGAGCGTGACGGCCCTTTGCATCCCAGGAGTCTACAAAACGACTGCCCGCGATCAGGCGCCGAGGTCGACGAGCTCCCGGTCGAGCTCTTTGACTGTTCGGCACCCGAGGAGCGCCATGGTCCGCTTGATGTCGCCGGCGAAGAGGTCGAGCACGTGATCCACCCCGGCCTCTCCCGCGGCACCCAACCCGTACAGATAGGCCCGGCCCGCCATGCACGCGGTTGCCCCGAGCGCCAACGCCTTGACGATGTCGCTCCCGCGCCGGACCCCACCGTCGCAGATGATCTCGATTCGGTCCCCGACAGCGTCGACGACACTGGGGAGGACCTCGAGGGGGACCGGCGCCGAGTCGAGCTGGCGGCCACCGTGATTGGAGATGGCGATTGCGTCCAGGCCCTCGTCGGCGGCGATTCTGGCATCGTCGACCGTCTGGATCCCTTTGATGACTATGGGCCCGTTCCATCGTGCCCGCAGCCATTCGACGTCGCTCCAGGAAACACCCGGGTCGAACTCACTACTGACATACCGAGCTAGGGCCACGGTCTCCCCACCCTCGCCAACACTGCGCCCGGCGACGTTGGCGAACACGATTGGGTCGTTGGTGAGGAACTGCCAGGTCCACCCCGGATGGATGATGCCATCGAGAAGTGTGGACAGACCGAGCTTCGGGGGCAACGTGAAGCCACGCCTCACATCCCGCTCCCGCTTCCCGAAGACGGCGGTATCGACAGTGAGACACAATGCCTCATAGCCGGACTCCGCGGCCCGCCCGACCATGTCTGCCACCAGGCCGCGGTCCTTCCAGACGTACACCTGGAACCAGAGGCGTCCCGAGCTGACAGCGGCCACCTCCTCGATCGACCGCGTGCCCAGCGTTGACAGCGTGTAGGGAAGGCCTGCGCGCTGGGCCGCCCGCGCCACCGCCAGCTCACCGGCGGCGTCGGCGATGCGGGTGAAACCGGTCGGCGCCAGCACGAGGGGGTAAGCAAGCGGCTTGCCGAGGAGGGTGGAGGAGGTGTCGACCTCGGTCACATCCCGCAGGACTCGGGGACGAAAAGTCACTCGTCGGTAGGCATCAGAGTTCGACCTGAGAGCCAGCTCGTCCTCCGCCCCGCCGTCGATGTAGTCGAACACCCCCCGGGGAAGACGGCGCCTGGCGATGGCGCGGAGGTCGGCCACCGAGACCCCCTTCCGGAGTCGTCGCTTCGTCGGGCTCAGTTCGAAACTTCGAAACCGAAGCTGACGGAGAGCTCCGAACCAGGGTTTCCTCTGCCTCTGCGGCTGCATTCCAAGCACGGTAGTTGGGCCGACACCCCGTTATCTAGTGTGATATGTTACATAAGTGAACGTGATCGGCCTTGCCGATCGAGACGCTGCGGCTGAAGCCGATTCAGATTCGGCTACGGCCGTTGACTGAGGAGGAACCTGGTGTGAGTGATCCCGGGCCGGTCATCGAGATCGAGGGAGTCTCCAAGCGCTTCGATGCCACCCAGGCCCTGTCCGAGGTCTCGCTTTCGCTCCTCCCCGGTGAGATCCACTCCCTGGTCGGCGAGAACGGCGCCGGCAAGTCGACTCTCATCAAGATCATGACCGGTTTGTACCCCGCGGATTCCGGGGTGATGACCCTCGGGGGGGTGCCATTCGCCCCTCGCTCATCTGCTGATGCCCAGCGCCAGGGGATAGCGGCCATCTACCAGGAGCCATCGGTGTTCCCCGACCTCAGCGTGGCCGAGAACATCTTCATCGGCCATCAGGATCAGGGGATGGTGGTCGACTGGTCGACGATGTACCAGGAGGCCTCCCGGATCCTCGCCAAGCTCGACATCGAGATCGACCCCCGCCTCCCCGCCGCCGGCCTCACCGTGGCCGGCCAGCAAGCAGTCGAGATCGCCAAGGCCATCTCGCTCGACGTGCGGGTGCTGATCATGGACGAGCCGACGGCGGCTCTCTCCGCCCATGAGGTCGACCGCCTCTTCCGTCAGGTTCGCAGCCTGAAGGAGACGGGTGTGGCCGTTCTCTTCATCACGCATCGCCTCGAGGAGCTCTTCGCCATTTCAGATCGCATCTCGGTGTTCAGGGATGGGCGGCACATCTCTACGCGGCCGGCGTCAGAGGTGACCGAGGAATCCCTGGTGAGGGAGATGGTGGGGAGGGACCCGTCCGATTTCTTCGCCAGGGGCGAGCATCCCGAGGGGGAAGCGCTGTTGAAGGTCGATTCCCTGGGTGTCTCCGGCGTGTTCTCGGACGTCACTTTCGATCTGCGACGGGGTGAGGTGCTCGGGTTCGCCGGCCTGGTCGGGTCGGGACGCACCGACATCGCCCTTTCTCTCTTCGGCGTGCACCCGGCCGATTCCGGCACCATCGAACTGGAGGGCAAGACACTCGACATCAGGTCTCCTCAGGAGGCGCTGGCCAGCGGCATCGCATATCTCTCGGAGGACAGGCGCAGACTGGGTCTGTCGGTCGAGCAGTCGCTGGTCGCCAATGTGACCCTGGCGACGTTGGACCGCTACACGAACTCGTTCGGCATCATCGACCGCGACCAGGAGCGCGCCGACGCCGAGGTCTTGCGGAATCGGCTGGGAATCCGGGCGCCCAGTCTGTCGACGCCGGTCAGCCAGCTGTCCGGTGGGAACCAGCAGAAGACCATGCTCGCCAAGTGGCTGAACACCCACCCCAAGGTTCTGATCCTCGACGAGCCGACCCGGGGCATCGATGTGGGGGCCAAGGCCGATGTCCACAAATTCATCGATGAGCTCGCCACCTCGGGGATCGCAATCATGCTCATCTCATCCGATCTGCCCGAGGTCATCGCCATGAGCGATCGGGTCGCCGTCATGCGCGAGGGCAGTCTGATTGGCATCTACCCACGTCGGGAGGCCACTCAAGAGCGGATCATGGCCGCCGCCGTGGGTGCTCGATGACCGAGTCCGCCGCGGTGGCACCCACGCGGAACTCCAGGTTCCTCCGTCCGGAGCGGGTGAAAGAGGCGACTCTCCTCGGCATCATCGCGCTGTCGGTGGTGGTGTTCGCATTCCTCATCGAGGGCTATCTCAGCGGGCGCTTCTTCAATCGGGTCACCACGAGCGTGGTGGTCGTGACCCTTCTCGCCGCGGCCCAGGCACTCGTCATATTCAGCCGCAACATCGATCTGTCGGTCGGCTCGATGGTGGGTGTGGCAGCCTATCTCACCGGTGATTACCTTACGGCCACTGGTCAAGGGCCGATCTCAGCTCTGATCGTGGCCATCGTGGTGGGGGCGGTCCTGGGATCGGTCAACGGTCTCCTCGTTGCCTATGGCGGCGTTCCGGCGATCATCGTCACCCTGGGCACATTGGCCTTGTTCCGCACCCTGCTCAGCATCTACTCGGAGGGGGCCAACGTCCTTGCCGGCGATCTGCCTTCCTGGGTGCTCGAATTCAACAACGTCACCCTGTTCACGATCGCCGGATTCGAGGTGCGGCTGGTATTCGTGATAGCGGTGGTCGTGGTGGTGGGTCTGCAATTCGGCCTGGCCAGGTTGCGCTGGGGGCGACGGATCTACGCCATCGGATCCAACCCGTCGGCAGCGGCCCAAGCCGGGTTGCCGACGTCATCTCTCGTCTTTTGGTCGTTCGTTGGCTCCGGCGCCCTGGCCGGGCTCGCCGGGTTCATGTTCCTGGCACGGGCCGGCACGATCAGCGCCACCGCCGGTGCCGGGCTGGAGCTCGAGTCGGTCGCCGCGGCTGTGGTTGGCGGGGTGAGCATCCTCGGTGGATCCGGCACCATGGTGGGCGCCTTTCTCGGTGCCGTTTTCATCGACACCCTCAAACTCAGCTTGGTCCGGGTACCAGAGGTGAGTGAGTTCTGGCGTGATGCATTCCTCGGGATCCTGATCCTGGCTGCCGTGATCCTCGATGCCTTGCTTCGCAACCGCTTCAACCGTCGCTGGTCAGCCGAGGCGAGAAAGGCGATGGAGGCCACGGGCCCCACGGCAGCGGGGATGGCCCGCATGGCGGGAGGCGGGGGGACTGCCGATGCGTGACTGGGCGGCCAAGCATCGTTGGGAGTCGATCCTGATCGTCGTACTGGCGGCGACGATCGTCGTGAACGTCTCCCTATCCCCGTTCTATCTCGGCTTCGGGAACTTCGTGAATCTCTTCTGGCTGTCGATAGAGAAGATCATCGTCGTCGTCGTGATGACCTTTGTGATCATCAACGGCGAGATCGACCTCTCCGTGGCGTCGGTCATGGGCTTCTCGGCGGCGGTGATGGCAACCCTGTACGAGGGCGGAGAGATCCCGTTCGCTCTCGCCATCCTGATCGGGATCGCGGTCGGCGCGATCGCCGGCCTTCTGCAAGGTGTGGTCATCACCCGATTCGGGCTGCCCTCGCTGGTGGTGACTCTCGCCGGGCTGATCGGGTTCCGGGGGGCGGCACGTGTCCTTCTCGAAGACCGGTCGGTGGGGGACTTTCCGGAATGGTTCGAGAGGATCGGCCAGCAGACTCTCGTCGGGCCATTCCCGGTCGCCCTAGTCCTGTTCTTCGTCGGCCTTGCCCTGGCCTGGGTCATCCTCGAGCGCAGCGCGTTCGGGCGGAAGGTGTATGTGATCGGCAACAGCGCCGATGTCGCCCGGTTCTCGGGCATCGAAGTCGACTCGGTGAAGCTGCGGCTCTTCGTCGCGTCGGGCGCGGTGGCCGGGCTCGCCGGGATCCTTTTCGCGGCCCGGGTGGGCGCGGTCCAGGGGACCCTCGGCGAGACTTACGAGCTGGACATCATCACCATGGTCCTGCTCGGAGGGGTCAGCATCTTCGGTGGATCCGGTTCGATGCTCGGAGTGGTCCTCGCGCTATTCACCGTTCTCAACATTCGCAATGGCCTCGGGCTGGCAAACATCGATGGAATCACGCAAACCGGGGTCATCGGCCTCCTGCTGATCGGGTCGGTGCTGGTTCCCAATCTCGCCCAGAGGTATCGCCTCCGACGCCCCCGGGCCGAGGCGGTCGCAAATGGTCCCCCCTGACGAGTCATTGAACGGAGGTAGCAGCAGCCACCCATATCGATGAAAACCGAACACGACAAGAACGAGGAGGAAAGGGAAAGTGAAAGCAATCAAGCGACGCAGTGGGGCCTTCGTCCCGATGGTGGTCCTGGCGCTCGTGATCGCCGCCTGTGGCGGGGACACGGGTGACACCACGACTACCGCCGGTGAAGCCACCACCACAGCGGCCGAGGCCACGACCACGGTCGCGGCCGAGACGACCACGTCAGCCGGCGACACGACAACCTCGGCCGCCACGGCCGGGGAGGCGGTGGAGATCTCCGCAGCCGACTCGATCACGGCGACGTTCTTGCCCAAGTGCACCAACATCGCCGTGTTCCCGCAGGCCAACTCGGGGGCCGAGGAAGCGGCGGCGGAGCTCGGCTCCGATCCGGCGGAGTTCGTCGGTCCCGCCGACTGTGGCGACACCACCGGGCAGATCGAGTTCATGACCAACGCCGTCACCCAGGGTGTCGATGCGATCATGCTCTCGAACAACTCCGGCGATCAGCTGGATGCGCCTGCCCAGGCGGCGGCCGACGCCGGCATCCCTGTGGTGACTTGGGACTCGCCGATCCCTTCGGCCACGGGCGAGAGCGTCTTCGTGGCACAGGTCGACTTCGACGAGACCGGTCAGGTGATGGCCGACATGGCCCGCAACATCCTCGGGGATGATGGTGGGCAGTTCGCCATCCTCTCCGCCACGCCGGACGCGGCCAACCAGAACGCCTGGATCGCGGCCATGGAGGAAGTGATAGCGGGCCCGGATTACGCCAATCTCGAATTGGTCGAGACCGTATACGGCAACGATGTCGCCGAGGACTCGGTGACCGCTGCCCTGGGTCTCGTCGACTCGCATCCCGATCTCGAGCTCATCATGGCCCCGACCACAGTCGGGATCGTGGCCGCGGCGCAGGCGATGACTCAGGAAGGCTTGTGCGAGACGATCAAGGTCTCAGGTCTCGGCCTGCCCGAGGAGATGGCGCCTTATGTCGAGAGCGGATGTGCTCCGGAGTTCGCCCTTTGGAGCTTCGTCGACCTCGGGTACCTCGCCTATTACGTGGCATACGGGATCGCCACCGAGCAGATCGCTGCTGAGGAAGGCACCACCTTCGTCGCCGGTCGCATGGGTGAGTACGAGATCACGGCCGACCCGACCCGGGATGCCGGGCTGCGGGTGCTGATGGGCCCCTTCAGCGTGTACAACGCGGAGAACCCGGGCACCTGAGTCGCGGGCTCTGCCCGGGCCCCCATGGGGCCCGGGCAGGGCTCCGGGGTGGCCCAGCCGTGTAAGATTATGCGAGATCTAACGTCGTATCGCACAGAAGGTGCAGCCGCGAGATGAGGGGTCGATGAGCGCCAATGGACAACCGCCGATGGTCGACGAGCTGATCGCTCGTTCCAATCGACTCGGCTCCGATCGGCGCAACACCAATTACGGAGGTGGCAACACCTCGGCCAAGGGACGGGTGACCGACCCGGCGTCGGGTGCCGGGGTCGACGTGATGTGGGTCAAGGGCTCCGGCGGCGACCTGGGAACCCTGACTCCAGCCGGTCTCTCGGTGCTCGAGCTCGACGGAATACGTGGTCTCCGCGATGTGTACCGGGGCGAGGACCAAGAGGACCAGATGCACCAACTCCTCGACTACGCCATCTTCGGGCCCCCAGGGGCCGCCCCGAGCATCGACACGTCCATGCACGGCTTGCTCGAAGTGGACCACGTCGATCATCTGCATCCAGATTCGGTCATAGCCCTGGCCGCCTCGGCCGACGGTGAGGAGTTGACGAAGCGATGCTATGGGGACGAGGTGGCGTGGGTCCCGTGGAGACGGCCGGGCTTCGAGCTTGCCCTCGAAATCGAGGCGTTACGCAGCCAACGGCCAGGGCTGCGAGGTGTCGTGATGGGTGGGCACGGGCTCACTGCCTGGGGCGACAGCTCGGACTCGTGCGAGTCGACCTCTTTGGAGCTGATCGCCCGGGCGACCGAGTTCATCGAGCGCCACGGCCGACAGGAGCCCCTCGGACCGATGCGCCAGGGGTTCGAGGCGTTGGCGCCATCCGGCCGGAAGGCAGCGGCATCAGCATGGGCACCGGTGATCCGCGGGCTGGCCGGCACCGACGGCCCGGTTGTGGGCCGTTGGTTCGATGACGAGGTCGTTCTCGACCTCATCGGCCGAGAGGCAGCGCCTCGGGTCGTCCCGCTGGGCACATCCTGTCCCGATCATTTCATCCGCACCAAGGTGCGGCCCCTGCTCCTCGACCTGCCGCCGGCAGCTCCCCTCGACGAGCGGATAGACCGGCTCCGCCAATTGCATGCGGAGTACAGGGAGGAGTACCGGGCGTACTACGAGCGTCATGCCGGCCCGGAGACGCCGCCCATGCGAGGGGCGGACCCGGCCATCTTCCTCATTCCCGGCATCGGCATGTTCAGTTTCGGCGCCGACAGCCACACCGCACGGGTCGCAGGCGAGTTCTACATCAATGCGATCAACGTCATCAACGGCGCCGAGGCCGTCTCGAGCTATCAGCCGGTCCCCGAGGCGGAGAAGTTCCGGGTCGAGTATTGGATCCTGGAGGAGATGAAGCTCCGCCGCCGCCCGGCTCCGAAGCCACTCACCGGGAAAGTCGCGCTGGTCACCGGTGCCGGCTCTGGCATCGGGCGTGCCATTGCCGAAACGTTCGCCGACTCGGGCGCAGTGGTGGTGGTGGTCGACATCAACATCGACTCGGCACGTGAGACGTCCGAGCAAATCGGCTCGGCTGACTTCGTCCTGCCGGTCGAAGCGGATGTGACCGATGAGACGGCCGTTCGGGAGACGGTCGACGCCGCCGTGCGTGCCTTCGGTGGCATCGACATCGTCGTCAACAACGCCGGTCTCTCCCTGTCCAAAAGCTTGCTCGACACGACTGAGCATGATTGGGACCTGCAGCACGATGTGATGGCAAAGGGCTCGTTCCTCGTCTCCAAACACGCCGCCTCGGCGATGATCGACCAGGGTCGCGGCGGAGACATCGTCTATATCGTCAGCAAGAACGCGGTCGTGGCCGGGCCCAACAATCTCGCCTATGGATCGGCGAAAGCCAGTCAGGCCCATCAGGTGCGTCTATTGGCGGCGGAGTTGGGCCGGCACGGAATCAGGGTCAACGGGATCAACCCGGACGGTGTCGTGCAGGGCTCGGGTATCTTCGCCGGAGGCTGGGGGGCGGACCGAGCCAAGGTCTATGGAGTGCCGGAGGAGGAGCTGGGCAAGTTCTACGCCGACCGCACGCTGCTCAAGCAGGAAGTGCTGCCCGAGCACGTGGCGAAGGCTGCCCTGGCCCTGGTCGGCGGGGCGCTGAGCCAGACCACCGGGCTCATGATCCCGGTGGACAGCGGTGTCGCTTCGGCTTTCCTGAGGTGAGCCAAGGAGGAGAGAGATGATCGACCAGGACCGGATTGCCGGGCTGAACGAGGCGTGGGCGTCTTCCCTGCGAGCGGATCTGGATCATCTTGGCGCGCGGCTCGACCGACGCTCAGGGCCGAGCGCCTCCGATGTGGTGTCGGCGCTCGCCGCGTTCGACGTCGCCGCTCCTTCGTGGGCAGTTGGGACCGGTGGTACCAGGTTCGGCCGCTTCCCGATTGGTGGCGAGCCACGGAACACAGAGGAGAAGATCGACGATGTCGCCCTCCTCAACACACTGACCGCCAGCAGCGGGGCCATCTCTCTTCATGTCCCCTGGGATGATCCCGAGGATCCAGAAGGCCTGCGGCAATACGCTTCGGCCCGGGGCATCGCCTTCGATGCGATGAACTCGAACACCTTCCAGGACAACCCTTCGACGACCGACGACGGCAATCTCTCCTACAAGTTCGGGAGCCTGGCCAACGCCGACCCTGCCGTGAGGGAGGTCGCCGTCGAGCACAACAAACATGTGATCGATCTCGGTGTCAGGCTGGGTTCCACCGCGCTGACCGTCTGGCTCGCAGACGGGATCAACCACCCAGGCCAGGCCGACCACACCGCCCAATTCGAGCGAGTGGCAGAGGGCCTCGGTGCCATTCATGACCATCTCCCCGACGGCTGGCAGATGTACACCGAGCACAAGCCATACGAGCCGGCCTTCTATGCCACGGTCAACTTCGACTGGGGCTCGTCGCTCCTACTCGCCCAGGCGGCGGGACCGAAAGCGTCGTGCCTCGTGGATCTCGGCCACCATCTCCCCAACGCCAACATCGAGCAAATCGTGAGCCGGCTGGCCATGGCCGGGCGTCTCGGCGGGTTCCACTTCAACGATTCCAAGTACGGCGACGACGATCTCACCACCGGTTCGATCAGGCCGTTCCAGCTGTTCCTCATCTTCTGCGAGCTGATCAGGGCAGGCGAGGGTCGGCTCCCGGCGCTGGCCTACATGATCGACCAGAGCCACAACATCAAGGACCCGCTCGAGGACCTGATCCAGTCGACCGAAGCGGCGTCGATCGCCTACGCGCAAGCGCTCCTCGTGGAACGCGACGCGCTTCTCGAGGCGCAGGCTGCCAATGACGCCGCCCTGGCACAGCACCTGCTTCAGGATGCCTTCCGCATCGATGTTCGGCCGCTGGTGGCGGAGGCGCGTCGGGCCAAGGGCGCTGCAATCGAGCCGCTGGAGGCCTACCGATCGCTTGGATATCGTCGGGCGATGATCGAAGAGCGCGGTCTGGCCTCGGTCGCAACCGGGTTGTGAGCGACCCGCTCCGGGTCCTGGCGGTGGATCTCGGAGCTACCTCGGTTCGTGTTGCCGCCGTCGACCTGTCGATGGGGGAGCCGGCGGTTGAAGTGCTCCATCGGTGGGAGCATTCCCCGATCAGATTGGGCGATGGGTCGTTGCGCTGGGACTGGCCCCGAATCGTCTCGGAGGTGGAGACGGGACTGGAACGGGGCCTGGCCGCGGGGGGCGTTGCTTCGATCGGCGTCGACGGCTGGGGCGTCGACTATGGATTGATCGATCGGACCGGCCAACTGGTCGCCCTCCCGTTCTCGTACCGGGACTCGAGGACGGACGGGTGGCAGGAGACTGCCGACCGAATCGGGCTGGAATATCTATATGAGCGCACCGGTGTCCAGATCATGGGGATCAACACCATCTTCCAACTGGCGGCGCACGACTCCGTAGAGCTGAGCAATGCCTCCAGAATCCTCCTCCTGCCCGACCTCCTCGTCCACCATCTCACCGGGCTGGAGGCGGCGGAGCGGTCCAACGCCTCCACGACCGCGCTCATGGACATACGGACCGGCGAATGGGCCACCGACCTGCTCGACGACCTGTCGTTGGGTCAATCGCTGTTCCCTCCGCTGATCAGTGCCGGGATTGCGGCGGGCAAGTGGCGGGAGATCCCGGTGCATCTGGTCGGAAGCCACGACACCGCATCCGCCTTTCTCGGCATGCCGGGCGGCTCGAGCCCGGGAACCGTTTTCGTATCGGCCGGGACCTGGGTTCTGGTAGGAGTGGAGCGACCGGGCCCGGACACCTCTGCCCGCGCCCGCGCCGCCAACTTCTCCAACGAGGCGGGCGCTCTCGGCGGGATTCGATTTCTCAAGAATGTCGTCGGCCTCTGGATCCTCGAGCAGTGCCGCCAGGCCTGGGGCGGGCCGCCCATCGAGATGCTCCTGGAGGAGGCGGCGTCCATCGAAGCCGCGGTCCCGACCTTCGACGCCGCGGACCACCGATTCGTCAGCCCGGCCGACATGGTGCGAGAAGTCCAGGACGCCGCCGCCCTACCGCCAAGCACGCCCCGCAACGTGATCGCGAGGAGTGTGATCGAATCGATCGTCACCGGGATTGGCGACGTCGTCGAGGAGTTGGAGCAAATCACAGATGTGACGCTGGCCCGCATAGCAGTGGTCGGTGGCGGGGCGCGGGTGCCACTCCTCCACGAGCTGCTGAGCCGGCGAACCGGGCTGCAGGTCGTGAGGGGCTCGCAGGAGGCCACCGCCCTGGGCAATGCCATC
>Ga0299907_10002004_pt1 | contig 12214 bp, 13 predicted proteins | sample RVTome_16_FD_198680 | JGI IMG/M metagenome (GOLD analysis project Ga0299907, IMG submission 198680) | Soil microbial communities from uranium-contaminated site in the Upper Colorado River Basin, Wyoming, United States - RVT152D67 (version 2) ...
GCTCGATCGGGCCCCGCTGGGCCGCAACGAGGGTGCCGGCAACTGGTTCCGTCGCCACGACGAGTACGACCAGCCGTGAGCACGGTGACCGCCCACGTCGCCGGCGCCCCCGTCGAGGAGCTGCTGATTCCCTTCCTGGCCACCGGCGGAACGATGCTCCTCGTCGCCGCGAGAGCGGCGTTCTCGAGGACCATCAGGAAGGACACCACCAAGCGACCCTGAGCCGCCTAGACCCACCGTCCGACCACGGGCGGTGGTGGGGCCCGCCACGAGCGACCTGGGCCACGTGGCGGCGCAGAAGCGCGGCGACGCCGGCGTGCCGGGCGGCAGGATGGGCGCATGAGCGACCTTCCCGGCACGCCGTCGGCCGCGGCGCTGACCGACACCCGGTTGTCGTTGCAGCAGGTTGCGGTGCACGTCCTCGCCCGTCGCCGCCACGTCGTGACCGGCCGGTTCGGGCTGCGTCCGAGCCCGGGCGGCCTGGCGACGCCGGCGTTCGGCGACCAGGTCGAGGTCGTGAGGACCAGCGGCGCGGCGCTGGTGGTCGAGCGCGGCGGCGACACGCGGTGCGAGCCGTTCAGCACGCTGGGCCGGGCCGCGGACCTGGTCGGCGTCGACCTCGCGGCCCCGTTCTCGGTGGGGCACGAGACGCCGGGCCTGGCCGATCCCGACGCGCCCCTCGCCATCGACGCGACGGCCGCGCGATCGCTGGGCACCTGGTGGGCCTTCGGCGCCACGTTGATCGACGAGCTGGTGGCGACCGGCGGCGACGGCGGTGCCCACCGCGGCGACCGGCGGGCCCTGGTGTCCGCGAGCGTGGCGCAGCTGTGGCCCGAGCACTTCGACCACGCCACCACCGTCACGGTCGCGAGCGCCGCCGCCGGGGAGGGTGCCGGGCCGGTCGGGGTCTACGTGGGCGCCTCACCCGGCGACGGCTACGAGCCGCTGCCCTATCTCTATGTCGGGCCCCACGGTCCCGAGCGGCCGGGCGATCCGGGCTACTGGAACATGCCGTTCGGCGCGGTGCTGCGGCGATCCGAGCTCGTCGGTCTCTCGGGTGGCGAGGGCCGGGCCCGGGCGCTGGCCTTCCTGCGGCGGGGCATCGACCTGATCGCCGACGGCTGAGGGCCGGACGAGGGCGGCGACCGGAGGCAATGGCGGTCGGTTCGACCATCCGGAGGCGTTCACATGCGGCCCCCGGCGGTCATCGCCTCCGCAGATCCCGGACGGCTGCCATTGCCTCGGGTCGACACGCCCCAGCCGGGCCATCCTCGGCCCTGACCCGGCCCCGGCACCCGCCCGCGGTCAGCGGCGGAGGGCGGGGTGCTGGCGGGCCAGGAGGGGCAGCAGCAGCGAGCGGGGGGCGAAGCGCGCGCCCAGCGCGCCCAGGTGGTTGGCGACGCCGGGAACGACGACGGCCCGCCCCCGGTCGAGCCCGTCGAGCGCGGCGCGGGCCACGGCCTCGACGCCGACCCACATGAAGCGGGGCAGAGCGGAGTCGGACTCCGCGCTGTCGAACCCCGCCCGCTCGGCGAACTCGGTGTCGACCGGCCCGGGGCAGACCACGGTGACCGACACGCCGGTGCCCTCGAGCTCGGCCCGCACCGCCTGGCTGTAGGTGAGCACGAACGCCTTGGCCGCCGAGTACGCCGCCTGGCCCGGCAGCGGCTGGAAGGCGGCGGTCGAGGCCACGTTGAGCACCGCCCCGACGCCGCGCTCGACCATGCCCGGCAGGAACAGGGTGGTCAGGTGGGCCACGGCCTCGACGTCGGCGCGCAGCATGGCGATCTCGATGGCCGGGTCGCTGCGATGCACCGCGCCGCTGGTGCCGAGGCCGGCCGCGTTGACCAGCACGTGCACCACGAGGCCTCGCTCGTCGACGGCGGCGGCGACGGCGTCGCGGGCGGCGACCTCGGCCAGGTCGGCGGGCACGACCTCGACCCGCACGCCGTGCGCGCCTGTCAGCTCGTCGGCCAGGGCGCGCAGCCGTTCCTCCCGCCGGGCCACCAGCGTGAGCCCGTGACCCCGCCCGGCGAGCTGCCGGGCGATCTCGCGCCCGATGCCCGAGGACGCTCCCGTGACGAGGGCGGTGCGCTCTGGTGCTGGCGCGGGGATCGACATGGGGCCGCATCGTAGGCCCGCCCGGACGACCCTCAGGCGGCGATGAGCACGGCCGCGACCGCGGCGATGGCGAGGCCCACGCGCTGAGCCGGCGCCAGGTGCTCGCCCAGCAGATGGCGGGCCAGCAGCACCGTGCCCGCGGGGTAGAGCGCGGTGAGAACCGACACCACCGACAGCAGGCCGTGGTGCAGCGCCAGCACGTAGAAGACGTTGGCCCCCGCGTCGAGCACGCCGCACGCGACCGCCGGCCCCCCGACGCCCCGGGGCAGGCTGGCCGACGTGAGGCGGGCGGCGCCCAGGCCGGCGAACAGCGACACCGAGGCCGCCCGGGCACCCACCAGGGGCCAGATGCCGGCGTCGCCGCCCGCCTGGTCGATGGTGACGAAGAACAGGCCGAACGCCAGGCCTGCGGCCACGGCGAGCGCCGGGGCCTGCCAGCGCAGTGGTCCGGGGCGCACGCCCGGGGCCTCGCGCGACACCAGCACGACCGCGCCCAGCGCCAGGCCGATGCCCCCCAGCGCGGGCAGCGAGGGTCGCTCGCCCGTGGACAGCCCGGCGAGCACGGGCACGGCGGCCGACAGCAGGGCGGCGATCGGCGCGACCACGCTCATGGCGCCGACCGCCAGGCCCCGGTAGAAGAGCGCGACGCCGGTGCCGCCCAGCAGCCCGGCCCCGGCCCCGATGGCGAGGGCCCGCTCGGTCGGCTCGCCGCCGATCAGGGGCGCGAGCGACGCCAGCATCACCAGGCCGACGACGTGCGACCACAGCACGACGGCGGTCGGCGGCACGCGCCGGGCCGCGACGCCACCGAGGAAGTCGCCGACGCCGTAGGCGACGGCGGCGCTGAGGGCGAGGAGTGCGGCCATGGAGCTCCGGGGGACGACGGGCGGACGGGGCGCGCGACCGGACCGCCTGAGCGACCGGGTGGATCACTGTAGTGCACCGGTCAGTTTGTGCAACCAACCGGTCGCTACGCTGAACCGCATGCCGAGCCCCGACGCGGTGGCCGCCGCCGTCGCTCGCAACACCCGCCGGCTGCGCACGGCGCGGGGCTGGAGCCTCGACCAGCTGGCCACCCGCAGCGGCGTGAGCAAGGGCATGCTCGTCCACCTCGAGCAGGCCCGCACCAACCCCAGCCTGGGGACGCTGTGCAAGGTGGCCGAGACGCTGGGCGTGTCGCTCGCCGGCCTGGTCGAGCTGCACGAGGCGCCGGTGGTGCGGGTGGTGGGCCCCGCCGAGGTGGTGCGGCTGTGGCAGAGCGAGGCGGGCAGTGCCGGCGACCTCCTCGTCGGGTCGGACGAGCGTGACCACCTCGAGCTGTGGCACTGGACGCTGGCGCCGGGGGACCACCACGACTCCGACGCCCACGCCACGGGCACCCGCGAGATGGTGCACGTGGTGGCGGGCACGCTCACCCTCGACGTCGGCGACACCAGCCACACGGTGCCCGCGGGGGGCGCCGTGCTGTTCCACGCCGACCGCCACCACGTCTACCGCAACGCGGGTCGCAAGGAGGTCAGCCTGGTCATGGTGGTGCTCCAGCCCGACGCCGACCTCGACGAGTGGACAACGGCCGCCACCGCGGGGGGTGAGCGGCCACCCGGTTCGACCCCTTGACCGGCGAGTCAATACAGTCCGGGCATGGACCTCAACGGGATCTCAGCCATCGTCACCGGCGGTGCCTCCGGCCTGGGCGCGGCCACCGCCACCGCGCTCGCCGGCCGCGGCGCCAAGGTCGTCCTCGCCGACCTCGAGCGCCAGGCCGACAAGGGCGAGGCCCTGGCCAAGGAGCTCGGCGGCGTCTTCGCCCCCACCGACGTCACCGACACCGACCAGGTCGTCGCGGCGGTCGAGGCGGCCAAGGAGATGGGCCCGCCGCGGGCGCTGGTGACCGCGGCCGGGTTCGGCTGGGCCACCCGCACCATCGGCAAGGACGGGCAGTACGCCTCGGCCCACGACCTCGGCATGTTCCAGAAGGTCATCGAGGTCAACCTCGTCGGCACGTTCAACTGCATCCGCCTGGCGGCGACCGCCATGTCGCAGACCGAGCCCCTCGCCGACGGCGAGCGGGGCGCCATCGTGACCGTCGCATCGGTGGCGGCGTTCGACGGCCAGATCGGCCAGGCCAGCTACTCGGCCTCGAAGGGCGGCGTGGTCGGCATCACGCTGCCCGTGGCCCGCGACCTGTCGGCGGTGGGCGTGCGCGTCAACTGCATCGCCCCCGGCCTGATCGACACGCCGATCTACGGCACGGGCGAGGGCGCCGAGGCGTTCAAGGAGAAGCTCAAGCGTGACGTGCTGTTCCCCAAGCGCCTCGGCACCGCGGACGAGTTCGCCGGCATGGCCGTCGAGCTGCTCGCCAACAGCTACATGAACGCCGAGGTCATCAGGGTCGACGGCGGCGTGCGCATGCAGCCGAAGTGACCTGATCGCGCGACCCGGGGCCCGGGCTTGTGATCGAGGTCACGGTCTAAGCTGCCGGCCGAGTGACTGGGATGGGGGTAGCTGCGGCGCAGCCGGCGCCTGACGCGTCGGGCGCGGGCGACGCTGCGGTGGCGCGCCCCACCCGCGACTACGGCGAGGCCGGCGCCCTCCCGCCCACCATCGCCTACGTCCTGGCCGACGCCGCGGCCATCACGGTGTCCCTGGGCATCGCCCACCTGCTGCGCTTCGGCCTGTCCGCGGCGCTGCTGCCGGGCCCCAACGTGCCCTACGTCCTCGTGGCCATGCTGGCCGTCCCCGTGTGGTTGGGCGTGCTGACGCTGGCCGGCTGCTACGACCGCAACGTCCTCGGCGTCGGCTCCGACGAGTACCGGCGGGTTCTCAACGGCGGCGTGCACTTCCTGGCCGTGGTGGCGCTGGCGCACTTCGTCGGACGGCTCGTCATCGCGCGGGGCTATGTCGGCATGCTCATCCCGGTCGCTCTCGTGCTCACGCTGGTGGTGCGCGTCGCGCTGCGCGCCTGGCTGCGGCGGCAGCGGCGCCGCGGCCGTTATGTCCACCGGCTGCTGCTGGTGGGCACGCCGGAGGCCGTGGTCGAGGTGGGACGCCACCTGGTGCGGTCCGAGTGGTCGGGCTACCGGCTGGTCGGCGTCTGTGCGGAGGTCGAGGGCGGGGCGCTGGCGGTCGGCGGTCGGTCCGTCCCGGTGGTGGGCACCGTGCCCGAGGCGGCCGACGCCGCGGCCCGGTGCGGCGCCGACGCCGTGGCGGTGACCGTCGAGACCGCGCCGGGCGAGGTGGGCGCGCTGGCGGGCGCGGTGGCGGGGCGCGGCATCGACCTACTGGTCGCACCCGCGGTCGCCGAGGTGGCGGCCCCCCGCATGGTCGAGCGCGACACGGGGGGACTGGCGCTGCTGCACGTCGAGGAGCCCACCTTCACCGGCCCCCAGCGGCTGGCCAAGGAGGTGTTCGACCGGGTCGGCGCGGCGCTGGCGCTGGTGGTGCTGGCACCGGTGTTCGCCGCCGTGGCCCTGGCCGTGACGCTCGACAGCCGGGGGCCGGTCTTCTTCCGCCAGACCCGGGTCGGCCGGGAGGGCCGGCGGTTCTCGATGGTGAAGTTCCGCACGATGGTCATCGACGCCGAGCGGCTCCAGGCCGACCTCGAGCACCGCAACGAGGCCGACGGCCTGCTGTTCAAGCTGCGCACCGACCCGCGCGTCACCCGGGTGGGACGCTGGCTGCGCCGCTACTCCATCGACGAGCTGCCGCAGATCGTCAACGTGCTGCGGGGGCAGATGTCGATGGTGGGGCCGCGGCCGCCGCTGCCGGGCGAGGTCGAGATGTACGAGGGCCACGTGAGCCGCCGGCTGCTGGTGAAGCCGGGCATCACCGGGCTGTGGCAGGTGAGCGGCCGGTCCGACCTGCCCTGGAACGAGGCCGTCCGGCTCGACCTCTACTACGTCGACCACTGGTCGCCGACCATGGACCTGACGATCATGGCCAAGACCTTCTCGGCCGTGATCCGGGGCCACGGTGCCTACTGAGGACGGCGCGGGCGCGTGCGCTCGCCACGCCGGGGCCGCGGTCCCGCGATGGGCTCCGGATCAGCGGGGATCGCTAGATTGACCCCTTCCATGTCTGTCGCGCTGCGCCGCCCGACCTTCTTCGCCACCCACCGCTCGCGCACCATCGCGTTCGGCGCCGTCGTGGCCGGCGGCGCGGTCGCGGCCGCGCTGCTGAGCCGGGCGCAGCCGACCGGGCTGACGACCGCCGACGCCTTCTGGAGTGCGGCGCTGGTGGCGGTCATGGCCGTGTTCGGCGCCACGGCCCGCCGCTGGACCTGGTTCCTGCCCGCGGGGCTGGCGGCGCTCGTCGCCGGCGATTCGCTGGCGGTGGCGTGCGCCGCGGTGGCCATCGTGATCGCCTTCGTCTCGGTGCTGCGCGACACCCGCAGCCGGGCGCGCGGGGCGCTGGTGGCGGCGCTCGGCGGCGTCGCCCTCCTGCGGGCGGGCCCGGTCGGGTTCCACGGGCTGTCGGCCCTGCTCAGCGTGGGCGCGGTGGTGCCGGTCGTCGTGTCGGGCTACGCGCACGCGGGTCGCCGCGTCCAGGCCCGTACCCGCCGGGTGGCGCTCGTGGCCGGCGCCACGATCGGCCTGATGGTGGTGGGCGCACTGTTGGGGATCGTGTCGGTGCAGCGTGAGCTGGTCGACGGGATCCGGTCCGTCGACGCCGGCATGGCCGCGGCCCGCGACGCCGACGACGACGTCGCCGCCGAGCAACTCGCCGAGGCCGCCCGCTCGCTCGGCAACGCCGACGGCACGCTGTCGAGCTGGTTCGTCGCCCCGGCCAAGTCGCTGCCGGTGATCGGGCCCAACCTCGATGCCGTGGGCTCGCTCGCCGCCCAGGCCAGCGAGGTGGCCGAGGTGACGTCCATGGCCGCCGCCGACGCCGACGTGGACGCGCTCAAGTTCGTCGACGGCCGGCTCGATCCCCAGGCGGTGGCGGCCATGAAGGGGCCGCTCGAGCGGGTGCACAGCTCGCTCGAGCTGCTGAGCACCGAGGTCGACGACGCCCGCTCGCCCTGGCTGCTCACCCCGGTGGCCAGCCGCATCGACGACCTGGACGGGCGCATCGACGACGCGATCCCGGACGCCGAGACGGCCATCCAGGCCGTCAGCATCGCGCCCCGGCTGCTGGGCGCGGACGCCCCTCAGCGCTACCTGGTCCTGTTCACCACCCCGGTCGAGGCGCGCGGTCGCACGGGCTTCCCCGGCAACTACGCGGAGCTGGTGGTCGACGACGGCAAGCTGTCGATGCCGGTGTTCGGCCGGGTCGCCGAGCTCGAAGCTGCGGGTCAGGGCACGGGGCGCACCCTCACCCAGCCGCCCGATCTGGTGGCGCGCTACGGGCGGTTCGGCGTCTCCGACACCTGGCGCAACCTGACCATGACGCCCGACTTCCCGGCGCTTGCCGTCGCCGCGGCCGAGCTGTACCCCCAGTCGGGCGGCCAGCCGATCGACGGCGTGCTCAGCGTCGACCCGGCGGGCCTGGCCGCGATCATGCGCTACACGGGCCCGATCGAGGTCCCGGGCCGGGCGCCGCTGACGACCGAGAACACCGAGCGCTACCTGCTGTTCGACCAGTACGTCGAGTTCGAGACCGACAACGAGCAGCGCCTCGAGCTGCTCGACGACCTGGCCGAGATCACCTTCGACCGGCTGACGACCGCCGACCTGCCGGGCCCCCGTGCCCTCAGCGAGGGCCTCGATCCCATCGTCGACGGCGGCCACATCCAGTTCACGTCGCTGTCGCTCGACACGTTCACGGTGCTCCACGACGTCGGCGTCACCGGGGCGTTCCTGCCGCCGGTGGAGGGCGTCGACACCGTCACGGTCACGACGGCCAACGCCGGGGCCAGCAAGATCGACCTGTTCCTCGAGCGGCGAGAGCGCTACGACGTGCGCTGGGACCCGGCGACCGGCCAGGTGACGGGCACGCTGACGGTCAGCCTCGTGAACAATGCACCTGCCGAGGGCTGGCCCGACTACGTCGTCGGCAACGCCGTGGGCCTGCCCCGGGGGACCAACCGGTCGTTCGTGTCGATCTACAGCCCGTTCCAGCTCGAGGAGGCGCGCGTCGGCGGGGGTCCGGTGGCCCTGCAGGCCGAGATCGAGTCGGGCCGCAACGTCTACTCGACCTTCGTCGACATCCCGCCAGGGGGCACCGTCGAGATCGAGCTCGACCTCAGCGGCGCCGTCGAAGGCCGGCGCTACCAGCTCGAGGTGCCCGTCCAGCCGTTCGCCACGCCCGACACGATCGACGTCGCCGTCGAGGTCGTGGGCGCCGAGCCGGTGGTCACCGGCGAGGCCACGGTCGAGGGCAACGTGGTCGAGTGGTCGGCGACGCTCGACCGGGACCGCTCGCTCTCGGTGACGGCGCCACGAGGCTGACGTCCACAATTGACGCAGTGGCGGGCGGCTGGCGTCGTTGTTGACCCGTCGTCGCTCCTAGCGGATGTGATAGACCCCGGGGACGCGTGCCGCCACCGGGGGAAAGTGCCGGACGGGGGGCCGCGTCGCCGGGGAAAGCGGAGGGAGAGCATGGCCAAGCGTCTCGTCGCAGCCGTGGCGGTCATGGCGGGCGCCGCCGTCGCGCTGATGGGCGCCGCCGCGCCCCTGGCGGCCCAGACCTACCCACCTCCCCAGAACTCGATCACGGTCGACGACGCCACGCCCGCGCCGGGCCAGTCCATCACGGTGACGCTGCGCACGTGCCGGCCCCGCACCGTCGCCCTGCTGGGCATCGACCTGCTGCTCGTCGCCGCGCCCCGCGTCGGCTCGGACGGGGTGGCGCGGGCCACCGTCACCGTGCCCCGGCTGCTGCGTGCCGGCCGGCACACGGTGTCGGGCGTCTGCCTGACACCCGACGGCCGGCCCCTCTTCCTGCGCACCACGATCGTCGTGACACCGGCCTCCGGTGGAGGCGGTGGCGGTGGCGCTGGCGGCGGTGTCGGCACGGCGGGGGGCCCCGGAGGTGGCGGCACGGGCGGGCAGCCCGCGGCGGCGCCCGCCAGCTCGCCTGGCGCATCGAGCGCCGCTGCTCCGCTCGCGGCCGGCGCGACCGGCGGTGGCGACTCGGGCGGGTCGGGCGCCGACCTGTCGCTCACCGCCCTGGACGGGCCGCGGGTGCCGGACGACGCGCCCGCGCTGTTCGAGGAGGCAGCCGAGGCCAACGGCGTGACCGAGGACGGGGGCTCGCCCGGCTCGGCCGCCGCCCGGCCGTCGAACGACGGCGCGGCGAATGGAGGCAGCGAACCCGGCCCCCTCGCCACCGTGGCCCGCGTGGTGCTGGGCGCCGCGGCCCTCGGCGGGGTGCCGGTGGCCCTGGCCATCAGCCGCCGCCCGCCCCGGGTGGCCCGTGACGGGTTCCGGTGGCCACAGCCGAGCCGGACGGCGTAGCTCCGCCCGGGGTCAGCCCGCGGTCGCCGGTGGAGCCAGCGGCGGCGGGGGCGAGGCCTCGGCCCGGCGTCCGACCCAGGTGGGATGGTCGGCCGCAGCCAGCAGCTCGGCGTCGCCCGCCGAGTCACCGTAGGCCCACAGCTCGAACGCCGCGGCCGGGCCCAGACGCTGGTCGGACCAGGCGCGCAGCCGGGCGACCTTCTCGGGCCCCCGCGTGTTGAGGCCGCCGACCACCTCGCCCGTGAGCAGCCCGTCGGCTCCCGCCACCAGCTCGACGGCGAGGGCGGCGTCGAGCTCGAGGTGCTCGGCCAGCGGGCGCAGGTAGGCGCCGAGCGACGCCGACACGATGACCACGGCGTGGCCCTGGTCGCGGTGCCAGCGCACCCGCTCGACCATCTCGGGCCGCAGCAGCCCGACGAGCGTCGGCACGTAGCCGCGGCCCAGGGCGTCCAGGCGCCCGGCGGGCATGCCCCGGAACAGCCGGGCGAGCACGGCCACCTTCAGCAGGTCGCGCTCGCGCCGGGAGCGACCCAGCGCGGCGAGCCCGGCGGCGGCCGCCACCCGGTGGGTGCCGCACGCCCGGCGCAGGAAGGGCACCAGGGTGTCTCGCCGGGCGAGCGTGCCGTCGAAGTCGAAGGCCGCCACCCCGGGCCTGCTCATGGGGCGCTCCCCAGCGTGGCCTCGAGGGCGGTGGCGATGTCGGGGTGGGCGTACGCGAACCCCGCCTCGGTGAGGACGGCCGGGTGGGCCCGCTGGCTGGCGAAGAGCAGCGAGTCGGCCAGCTCGCGGCCGAGCACCAGCCGCAGGGCCGGCGCCGGCGCGGGCAGGGCGCTCGGGCGGTGCAGGGCGGCGCCGATGGCCCGGGCCATCTCGGCGTTGGTGACGGGCTGCGGCGAGGCCATGATGACCGGCCCCTCCACCCGGCCGTCGAGGATGAAGCGGATCGCCCCGACCATGTCGCCCAGGGTGATCCAGCTCTGCCACTGCCGGCCCGACCCGAGGCGGCCGCCGACGAAGAAGCGGAAGGGCTGGGCCATGCGGGGAAGCACGCCCCCGTCGCCCGCCAGCACGAGGCTCGTGCGCGGGTGGGCGGTGCGGATGCCCACCTCCCGGGCCGGCGCGGCGGCCGCCTCCCAGTCCTGCACGAGGTGGGCGAGGAAGTCGTCGCCCGGCGGGCTGTCCTCGGTCAGCACCTCGTCGCCGCGGTCGCCGTAGTAGCCGATGGCCGAGCCCGACACGAGGACCTCCGGCGGCCTGGCCAGGCCCGCGATCGTGCGGGCGATCAGGTCGGTGCCCCGGGTGCGGCTCTCGACGATCTCCCGCTTGCGGGCCGCCGTCCAGCGCTTGTCGCCGATGCCCGCGCCGGCCAGGTGCACGACCGCGTCGACGCCCTCGAGCCCGGCGACGTCGACGGTGCCGGCTGCGGGGTCCCAGCGCACCGCCCCGGGGTCGCCGGACGGCTCGCGGACCAGGGGGCGCACGGTGTGCCCGTCGCCGCGCAGCGACCGGGCGAGCGCGGTGCCGATCAGGCCGCTCGCGCCGGTGATGGCCACCGTGCGGTGTGCTGCCTGCATGCGAGGTCCCTTCGACGGGCGGATCGGGTTGGGTACGGTACGCCGCGGCTGGGAGTCACCGAGCAGATGCGGAGGACGGCGTCGTGTCGGACGTGTTCAAGGAGCTCAAGGATTTCATCTCCCGCGGCAACGTGGTCGACCTGGCGGTGGCGGTGATCATCGGCCTCGCGTTCACAGCCATCGTGACCGCCGTCGTGTCGGGGCTCATCACGCCGCTCATCGGCATGATCTTCAGCACCGACTTCACCGAGATGACCTTCGAGATCAACGACAGCACGTTCCGCTACGGCATCGTGATCGACGCGATCATCTACTTCCTGCTGGTGGCGGCGGTCGTGTTCTTCCTCGTGGTCAAGCCGCTGAACGTGCTGGCCGAGCGCCGGCGCCGGGGCGAGGAGCCCGTCGACGAGAGCGAGCTGTCCGACGAGGCCGTGCTGCTGGCCGAGATCCGGGACCTGCTCAGCGCCCAGGCCCGGCGGGGCGGTGCCGCCCAGCCGCCGACACTGTGACGCTCAGTCCTTCAGCTGCTCGCTGAGGTAGAGCTGCTCGCCCAGCTTGTCCACCAGGCCGAGCTGGGTTTCCAGCCAGTCGACGTGGTCCTCCTCGGAGGTCAGCATGTCCGCCAGCAGCTCGCGGGTGCCGTTGTCGCCCAGCTCGACGCAGCGGGCGATGCCCCGGTTGAAGCGCTCGACCGCCTCGCGCTCGACCTCGAGGTCGAGGCGCAGCTGCTCGATCGGGTCCTCGCCCAGCCGCACCGACCCGAGGCGCTGCAGGTTGGGCGAGCCCTCCAGGTAGAGGATGCGCTCGATCAGCTCGTCGGCGTGGCGCATCTCGTCCATCGACTCGTCGCGCGAGTGCTCGGCGAGGCGGTCGTAGCCCCAGTTCTTCTGCATCTTGCCGTGCCCGAAGTACTGGTTGACGGCCGTGAGCTCGGCGGTCAGCACCTCGTTGAGCAGCTCGATGATCTCTGGGTGCCCTTGCATGGCAATGACCTCCGGCGTGAGCGTGGCGCGTCCGGCCGGAGGCCGCGCCCCGGGGGAGCTCAGGCCGCCGGCTCTACCTGCTCCGCCGCCAGGAGCGCGGCCAGGAGCGCCCCGATGGTAGGCCGACACGACCCGCAGC
>Ga0299907_10002005_pt1 | contig 12213 bp, 11 predicted proteins | sample RVTome_16_FD_198680 | JGI IMG/M metagenome (GOLD analysis project Ga0299907, IMG submission 198680) | Soil microbial communities from uranium-contaminated site in the Upper Colorado River Basin, Wyoming, United States - RVT152D67 (version 2) ...
GCGGTCTGGGTGACGTGGAGCTCCTCGGCGGCGCGCGTGAAGCTGAGATGCCGGGCGGCGGCCTCGAACGACTTCAGACCGGTCAGGGGCGGCAGACGCCGGGCCACGCGCTCTCCCTCCACCCATGAGCCTCTCTCATCTATCCCATGAGAAAGCATCGTTGGTCAAATGCCCGCCCGCTGGCTAGATCAAGGATCGAGAGCGCGGCCATGGGATGAGGAGACCTCATATGTCCACCATGCACCTTCGATCATCGGCGGCGACCCTGGCAGGCGTCGGCGGCCGGGCTGACCACGCAGCGCGCGGGCGCGAGCTTATCCACAAGGGTGCCGAGACGCTGCTCATCTGGCTCGAGCGGGCGCACCAGCGGCGCCATCTGCGCACGCTCAGCGACCACATGCTGCGCGACATCGGCCTGTCCCGGGCCGACGTCGAGGGCGAGGCCGGCAAGCCGTTCTGGCAACCCTGACGCACCGACGCGACCCCGGCTGCCGGTTTGCGCCCCGGACAAGGCCGGCAGCCGAAGGTCACATGCGCCAGGACGAGGCTGGATGATCCCGCGATAGGCGTAAGCCAGTCCAGTCGTCTTTCCGGCGTCACCGAAGTTCCATGGCAGGCGATGCGATCGAGAAATTAAAGATAGCGTCAACCTCCGGGCAAGGTCTCGCAAAGCTACAATGGAAGAGGAGAATTGCCGGTAGCGGGACTGCAGCCATTTTTATTGCAAGGATCGCCCCAAACTCCCAGCAACCATTCTTGTCGGCACCAGATCGCGGCCGTCCGGATCTGACCTCTCCTCCTCGGGCTCGATGCGTCACGCAGATGCACCAAGCGGTTCAGTTCTGGCCGACCTGCGCGAGGCGCAAGGCGTAACGCGTGCGCGGCAGGCCGGTCTCGTGATCGCGTCCATCACAAAACCCTCAAAAACGTGCGGTAGCGAACGATCCGGCGGCTCGGGCGTTCCTGTCAGGCTGACGGGCCAGCCATCGACCTGCCCGACGAGGACGAGGCCGAAGCAGATCGTCATGGCAGCCCCGCCGATCGACCGACGCTCTCACGACCCGAAGCAGGTTCTGGCGCTGATCGAGGCCGAGATCCCGCGGCTGCGCCGGTACGCCCGCTACCTGACGCGGGATGTCGATCGGGCGGACGATCTGGTGCAGGAGGCGCTGACGCGGGCGGTCGCCAAAATGGACAGCTGGCAGCCCGGGACCAATCTGCGGGCCTGGCTGTTCGTGATCCTGCGCAACGTGTTCATCAGCGAGCTGCGCCACAGAGCCCGCGAGCCACGCTCGGACATGGTCGCCGACGACCACCCCTCGCTCGCCGTGAAGAGCACGCAGGACGAGAGGATGTCGCTGGTCGACCTGCAGCGGGCGTTCGATCAGCTGAGCGCCGAGCACCGCGAGATCCTGCTTCTGGTGGCGATCGAGGGCCTGCCCTACGAGGAAGCCGCCGCGATTCTGGGCGTCCCGGTCGGCACGGTCCGCTCGCGCCTCTCACGAGCGCGCATGGCCCTGCGCGTCGAGCTCGAAGGCGCTCCCGCGGACCCGGGCGGGGGCGCCCCCGCCCCCTGAGCGGCGATGCCCTCGAGGCGGCGCAGGCCGCGGCTTACGCCTCGATCCGGTAGATCCGCCGGGCGTTGTCGCAGAACAGCTTCCGCCGGTCGGCGCGATCGAGATCCCGGACGATCTCCTTGAAGCCCGAGAGGATGATGTCGAGCCCGGCGCACAGGCCGTCGACCGGGAAGTTGCTGGCGAACATGCAGCGATCGACCCCGAAGATCTCGATCGTCTCCCGCACGATCGGCCCGTTGCTCGCCACGGTCCATGGCCGCCCGGGCCGACCCAGGCCCGAGATCTTGACCGCGACGTTGGGCTCGCCCGCGAGGGTGCGCATCGCCTCGCGCCATCCGGCGATTCCTTCGGGGCTCCGATCGGCCGGCAGGCCGGCATGGTTCAGGACGATCTGCGTCCTCGGGAAATCGCGGGCGAGCGCCGCCGCCTCGCCGAGATGCCACCAGGGCGCCTGCAGGTCGAACGACAGCCTGTGGTCCTCAAGCCGGGCGTAGCCGCGCCGCCACCCCGGATCGCCCATCGAGCCCGGCACGCCCTCGAGAACCCCGGCGGGCGAGGCGGCCGCGGTCGGCTTATGCCGGATGCCGCGGACCCGCGGATACCGGCCGTGGGCCTCGAGCACCGCCTCGACGTCCGGCCGGTCGAGACGCGCCTGGGCCACGATGGCGCTCGGAAAGCCGCTCTCTGCGATGATCTCCTGGAGCCACCTGGTCTCGCCGACCGGGTCGTTCGGATCCCACTCGGCCTCGACGTGCACCGTCCCGACCACCTCGTGGCCCGCCGCATCGCGCAGGTAATCGGCCGGCAGGTAGCTTCTTCGGAGCGCGCGGTAGTCGCCGTAGCGGAACGGGATCGGCGGCTGGTCGCACAGCCAGGGCAGGTAGTTGCGCTCCAGATCCCAGAAGTGCTGATGCGCGTCGACGATCGGCAGGTCGGTCACGGCGAGTCCGTTCCGTGAAAGGCATCACAGGAACCGACGCGAGTTCCGGCATCACGCCGAAGGCGGCCAGAAATCACCGAGCACCTGGTCGAGGTCATAGGGGCAGGCTTCGGGGAGGCGAGCGGCGATCTCGTTTTCGCCATGCCGCTCGAGCTTTCTGTGCAGATTGCGGCGCGCCTCCTCGTAGAGCAACGGGAGGCGTCGCTTGAGATCGCGCTCCAGCGTACGGCTCAGGCGGCGCTCGACCTCGCTCCGGAAATTCACGATCTCGTCGATCCAGCCGCGTCGCGGATCCTGCGCAGGCGAATGCTCGAGCAGCAGCAGATGCTCGATGATGCGCGCCGCCCAGCTGCGCACCGAATCGCGCCGCTCCGTGCCCAAATCCGCAATCTCCTCGGCGATGTGCTCGACGTCGAGCGCGAGGTTGGGCCGAGTGCGCGCGAATCGACGCAGCTCCCGCGCCTGGGATCGGGTCCAGGCGAAGAAATCCTCCTCGTACAACTCGTCCACGCGCGCTCTCATGCTCGAAAGGCTAGCCGCGGCGATTGCAGGGCGCAATCCGGGTGTCACCGTCGGCGGACGCGCGATAGAGGCTGGCGGGCGTCAGCCGCGCGGGTGCGGCTTCGAATCCCGGAGAATCTCGGCCAGCGGGCCACTCGGCAGGGCCTGCCAGGCCTCGCCCATGGCGACGATGCAGCTCGTGCCGTTCACCGTGGTGCTCACCATGGTCCAGCTGCCGGTCGTCTCCGAGGCGAAGATCTGCATCATCCGGCCGTCGGCCTGCAGGCCGAGCGACACCGGAACCTCCTCGAACGTGTCGCGAAGGTAGCTGGCCACGTGCGCTTGCTCGCCGCAGGTCGAGACCGGCATGGCCGGATCCTGCGCCACGGCCGGCATGGCCATCGCTGCCAGGAGGGCCGACAGCGGGAGGAGCGCTGATCGACGCATGACGGATCTCCTTCCGAAGCGCGCCGGATGGTCCTCGGAGGGCACCACCCGCGCGCTGGTCCTGGCCCGAACGGCCGCCGACCGACGGAAGTTCCCATGGCCGAACCGGCGAGCTTCCGGCGTCAGCGGTGGCGGTGGCCGTGCCGGTAGTGCTCGGCCAGAAGGTCGCGCCCGAAATCGCGCTCGAGATCGTGCCAGACGGAGTGGATGTGGTTGGCGTTGTTCTGCGTGTTGTCGAACTCGATGAGCGTGATCGGCCCGTGCAGGCGGAAGTAGTGGGCGTGTCCGGATTCGAGGGGTCCGCCCCAGGCGAACCGGATCTTTTCCACGTCCGCCGCGCGCATCCGAGAAAGCTCGGCCTCGGCCAGCTCGGCGCGCAGGTTGCGCGCATAGGTCGCGATCAGCTCCAGCGCGAGGTTGCGCAGGCCGTCCGGCATGGCTGCCAGAAGCAGCCCCCGAGGCTCGAGGAGGAGGTCGGGCCGCTCGGGCCCAGTCACGATGTTGCCGAGCGAGCTTTGGGCGATGACCGCTTCCTCGCGCGCGGGCTCGTCGAGGCCGCGGATGAGCTCGTAGGCGAGATCGGTCTCGCGGCCGAGCACCCGGTGCCCGCCCATGGGGTATCCGTCGGGCACGCGCGCCGGATTGGAGCCCCAGAACGCGGGCACCACGGCGAGGGCGCCGTCGGCCGTGGCGGTCAGGTTGAGCGACAAATGATGGCCCTCGATCCGCCAGCCCCAGGGCCCGCGGCCGGGCTCGCCGAACAGGGTGACGCTGTAGTTCTCCGGGTCGCGGAACCCGGGCCGGTTCTCGATCGCGCCGAGCGCCTCCTCGAGGCGCATGATCCCGGTCGCCTTGTCGTAGCCGGCCTCGCTCAAGGCGTGGCGCAGCAGGCGGTCGAGCGCCGCCCGCGCGGCCGCGCCCATCGCCTTGACCGGCAGACCCTGGCGCGGCCGCGGCACGTAGTGCCAGTTGAAGCGCTCGGCGTGGTCGAAGGGCCAGCGCGCGGCTCGCCGCTTGTCCTCGGAGAGGCTGTCCAGCCATGCCCCGGCGAGCCTCGCCATCGCGGCCGAAGCCGGACGCGCGCCCGATGGCTCGGAAGCGGTAGGATGCTGATGAGCGGCGGTCATGGCTGTCTGCCCCAGACAATCGAAACAGACTTAATCCGGGGCGCCGGGGTCGAGTCAAGGCGCGGCGAGCCAGAACCAGCGCCTTCGGTGCCGCGTCCCGCGTCCGCGGCCTAGTTGGCGATCTCGAATTTCCGCCTTTGGGTATAGAGCAGGCGCACCAGCTCGTACTCGAACGGCGAGCCGGTCTGATAATAGCGAAACGGTATGTTGCGCCGACGGTCGATCGGGTAGAGCACGTACACCCCGGCCTTGTAGGCGAGCGTGTCCGTGACCTCGTTGGGGAAGATGAAGTAGTAGCTGGCGAGGTCGACCAGGATGCCGGTCCCGTCCCGGAGGTTCGACGGCCCGAGCACCGGGATCATCAAAAAGGGCCCGTTACCGACCCCCCAGTGGCCCAGCGTCTGGCCGAAGTCCTCGGGCATCGGCTCGATGCCCCTGGCGCCCGCGAGGTCGTAGAAGCCGAGCGTGAACATGGTGTTGACGACGAAGCGCGTGACGGCGCGCCCCGCCCGCTCGCCTTTCAGTTGCAGGAGCGAGTTGGCGAAGGTGGGGATCTCGAGCAGGTTCGAGAAGAAATCCGAGACGCGCTCTTCGACGAAGTCCGGCGTGACGAACTCGTAGGCGTCGACGACCGGCAAAAAGACGTAGTCGTCGAAGACGGCATTGAACTGGTAGATCGCGCGGTTCAGGGGCTCGATCGGGTCGTAGACGTTGATCGGCGAGGGCGTCGCCATCACCTCCGCTCCGCTCACCATGCCCTCGCCTGGAATCATTACCGGCGGCGGTGCGCTGGCGCAGCCGCACAGCAGGCCCACGAGGCCGGCGAGCAGCACGCCGGCCAGGCGTCTCCTCGTTTCGAGCATCGGCGAGCGCGCCCTCAACTCCCGAAGAACTCGATGATGTACGCAACATTGTCCCGATAGTCCAGATTGCCCACGTGGCCGCCCTTGGGATAGATGCGGGCTCGATCGCCGAACAGATACTCAAGATAATCGATCTCGCCTTCGGCCATCGTGATGTCGTCCTCATTGTGCATGAGGCCGATCTTTTGGCTGTTCGCCAGATAGTCTCCAATCGCCTGCAAGCTGCTCGCGCGTATCATGTCCTCGAAGCTGACGCCCGGATTTTGGGTCCGGTAGAAGGGGTACAGCACCCGCGTGGCGTAGTCTTCGAACCTGGTGCGCAGCCCGACCCGCAGATAGGGGGTCAGGGAATCGGTGATCGACAGGTTGACGCCCCTGGGCACGAGCAAGCCCGCATCGCTCATGACATCGGCGCTGAACGTCAGATTGGCCTCGACGAAGCGGAACGCGAGACCGATCAGCGCCTCGAGCGTGGCGTCGTCGGGCGGGTTGGTCCGGTAGACCTGGTAGAGAAGGTCCTCGTCGATCGTGGCGGCGTCGGTCTGCTGAAAGGCGCCGGCGAGCGCGGTCATCATGCTCTCGAAGAGCGCGTTGAAGTCCGCTTCCGATCTGATGTGGTTGTCGAACAGGTCGTCCAGGATGCGCGCCGAGTTGTAGAGATTGAAGGGAGGATTGATCAGCAGCACCTTGTCGAAGTCGAAGACGCCGCGCTCGTCGTCCATCTTGGCGACGAACGCGGCCTGCGTCGCCCCCAGGCTGTAGCCCGTGAGGTAGAAGCGCGAGACGTCGAGCCGGTCGCCGATCTGCCGGTAAGCCAGCTGCATCACCCGATAGAGGTCCTCGGCATCGACCTGGATCAGGCCCGGCACCGAAGTCGAGGACGCGCTGACGATGAAATTCGGGTGGATCGGCGAACTCAGCGACACGACGTGCAGGCCCGCCTTGTAGAGGATGCGCTGCATGATCAGCGTCTTGACGGCGTTGTAGTCGGCGCCGGTGCCGGGGATCACGAACACCAAAGGCGCCCGGCCGGGCTGGGCGGCCACCGAATACTCGAACCTCGAAGTGTACCAGAAGATCTCGGGGATCGGCCGGCGGGGGTGGATCAGCAGCTGGCGGACCCTGCTCGGCACCTCCTCCGGCAGCTCGGCCCTGTAAGGAGGCGGGGTACCGAGCACGGTGGCTTCCAGCGGATCGACGAACGGGTACCCGTAAGGATCGACCGCCTCGGCAAAGGCCGGCCGCAGCATGATCGCCGAGACCAGCAGCAGAAGCGAGGCTGTGGGTCTCATCACTCTCTCCGAGCCGTCCAAGCTTTCGAGCACAAGACGTGGGCAGCGACCAGCGGTGACGACCGCCGGTGTGCCGATCTCGCGCTGGCTCGCGCCTTCACCGGGCCAGAGGCGCGCCGGCTTCGAGCAGCGGCTCGGCGAGCAGGCCCTCGACGTCGAGGCGCCGGGTGAACATGGCCAGACGCCCGTCGGCGTCGCGCGGCCACGCCTCCTCCGGCCGATCCCAGTACAGCTCCACCCCGTTGTCGTCGGGGTCGCGCAGGTAGAGCGCCTCGCTCACGCCATGGTCGCTCGCGCCGTCCAGGGGAACGCCCGCGGCGATCAGGCGGCGCAGGGCATCCGCGAGCGCGGCGCGCGTCGGATACAGGATGGCGAGATGGAACAGCCCGGTCGTCCCGGGCGGCGGGGGCGCGCCGCCGCGGCTCTCCCAGGTGTTCAGCCCGATGTGGTGATGATAGCCGCCGGCCGAGACGAACGCCGCGTCCTTGCCGTAGCGCTGGGTCAGCTCGAAGCCGAGCACGCCGCAATAGAACGCCAGCGCGCGCTCGAGGTCGGAGACCTTGAGGTGCACATGGCCGATTCTAACGCCGGCATCGATCAAGCGCGACGGCCGGCCTACCTTTCCCGCCTCCTGCGAGGCTTCGCTCCGCTCGGACATGCTGCTTCCCCCCGCGGCTTCACGATCCGGACCTGGCGCCATCCGATCACCATAGATCGCGGCATGCGCCGCGACCAGCGAGAGCGACGCCCTGTCGCTTCGCCCGGGAGCCGCGGCCCGGAGGCTGCCATGCTTGGCGGCCCTCGCGATCTCGGCTAGAGAGAAGCCGAGGAAACCCTACGAACGGGCGCCCTCGATGCCGTCGCGCCTCATCCGTGTCCTGCTCTGCCTCGCTACGCTCGCGGCCCTCGGCGGTATCGCCGCCGGACCGATCCTGGCGCAAAGCGCCGAAGCACCACCAGCGGCGGAGGCCGAGGCGGCGCCGTTGCCCGAGCCTCTGACCCAAGAAGCCCTGCGCGATCTCGTCGCGCGCCTCTCCGACGCCGAGGCGCGGGAGCTGCTGCTGCGGGAGTTGGACCGGCAGATTGCCGTCGGGGGCGCGCCCGGACACGACATGATGATGTCCGAGGTCGACGAGGAGGCGGCGGCCCTGCGCGAGCGCTGGCGCCGGATGCTGGCGGCGGCCGATCAACTCCCAGGCGTGCCGGCGTTCTTCGCCGGGCGCCTGATCGGCGACCGGGACCCGAGCATCCTGCTCAAGATCCTCGTGTTCTTCGTCATGATTCTGGCCGGCGGCGCGATCGCGGAATGGCTGTTTCGCCGCGTGACCGGGGAGGTCTGCGAGCAGGTCACGGCGGCCCGGCCCGAAGCGGCCTCCGCGCGGCTCGGCTATCTGGCCCTCGACATCGTCCTGGATCTGCTCGCGATCCTGGTGTTCGTACTGGGCGCCGTCGGCACCTTCTTTATCTTCTATCAGGGCTTCGAGCCGACCCGCCTGACCATTCTCATCTGCCTCGCCGGGATCGTAGCCATCCGCCTCGCCTCGCTGGTATCGCGCGTCCTGTTCGCGCCGCACGCCCCCGGGCTCAGGCTGGTTCCAGTCGCCGACGATGCGGCCCGGCTGCTTCATCGGCGGGCGATCGGCGTGGCCGCCTTCCTGACCGTCGCCTACCTCTCGGTCGAGCTGCTGCGCGGGCTCGGGCTCGATCCCGATGTCGTCAATCTCGTGGGCGCGATCGCGGCCATTACCTTCATCCTCGTGCTGCTCTGGCTGATCTGGCGCAGCCGCGAGCCGGTGGCGCGCCTGATCAGGGGCGATCCCGAGCATGCGCCGGCCGCTGCAGGCCCGGGGCAGCGGCTTCGCCAGCTGCTCGCCAGCATCTGGCACGTCCTGGCAACGATCTACGTCTTGGCGATATTCGCACTCAGCGAGATCACCGCGGCGATCACCCGTCAGCCGGCGGGCGGGCGGGCCATCCTGAGCCTGCTCCTACCGATCGGCATCGTGCTGATCGACGTGGCCCTTTCCAGGGCGATCGAGGCGCGCCTTGCAGCCCGGCGCGAGCGCTGGGGCGAGCAAGCGGACGGCTTCGGCGCCGTCATGCGGCGGACCCTGCGCATCGTCCTGATCATCGTCGCTTTGCTGATCTTCGCGCGGCTCTGGGGGGCGAGCCTGTTCGACATGGCAGTGGAGGGCGTCGGCGAGCAGGCGCTCTCGATCCTGATCGACATCGGCCTGACCCTGCTGGTCGCCTATCTCGGCTGGGAGCTCATCAAGGTCGCGATCGATCGCCGTCTGGCGCGCGAAGCGCAGGCCGGCGCCCAGGCGACCGGCGAGGGCGAGGGCGGCGGCGCCGGCGCCTCGCGCCTGCGCACGCTCTTGCCGCTGCTGCGCTCCTTCCTGTTCATCACGCTCATCGTCATGGTCGTGATGATCGTCCTGTCCTCGCTCGGCGTGAACATCGGTCCGTTGCTCGCCGGCGCCGGGGTGGTCGGCCTGGCGATCGGCTTCGGCGCCCAGACGCTGGTCAAGGACATCGTCTCGGGCATGTTCTTCCTGGTCGACGACGCGTTCCGGCTCGGCGAGTACATCGACGTCGGCGCCGTCAAGGGCACGGTGGAAAAGATCTCGATCCGCTCGCTGCGCCTGCGGCACCATCGCGGCGCCCTGCACACCATCCCCTATGGCGAGATACAGCACCTCACTAACCACAGCCGCGACTGGGTGATCATGAAGCTCGAGTTCCAGGTCCCGGCCGATACCGATCTTTCGAAGGTCAAGAAGATCTTCAAGAGGATCGGCGCCGAGCTGAAGGCCGACCCGGCGATGGGGCCGAATCTGCTCGACCCGTTGAAGTCCCAGGGCGTGCTCAAGATCGAGGACTCGGTGATGGTGATCCGCGGCAAGTTCATGGCCAGGCCGGGCGAGCAGTTCGTCATCCGGCGCGAGATCTTCCAGCGCGTGCAAAAGGCGTTCGAGGAGAACGGCATCCAGTTCGCCAAGCGGCAGGTGGCGGTCTACGTGCCGCCCGGCCAGGGCGGCGAGGCGCCCAGCGAGCAAGCTATCTCGGGAGCGGCGGCGGCCGCCATCGCGGCCCAACAGAAGGGTCCGGCCGCGGCGGAGTGAGCGCGTCGCGCGACGCCGTCAGCTCTCACCGCGGAAGCGGGCCAGAAGCCGGCGCGCGGCGTGCGGCGGCAGAAGCTCACCCGACCCGACAGCACTTTGCAGCTCAGCGAGCAGCCCGGCGGTCGCTGGATCCCGGCGAAGGGCATCGAGGAGCAGTGCCTGGACCTCGGCGAGCAGCCAGCTGTCGGTCTGACGTGCTCGTCTCGCCGCGAGCTCGCCCTCGTCCTCGAGCGCCTGGCGGTGGCGCAGCACCGCGTCCCAGACCTCCTCGATGCCCTCGCCATGGAGCGCCGAGCAGGTCAGCACCTCCGGCGTCCAGGCGACGCTCGCGGGGCGCAGGAGATGCAGCGCCGCCTGGTAGTCCGCTTTGGCGCGCCTGGCCGCGGGCAGCAGGTCGCCGTCCGCCTTGTTGATCACCAGGAGATCGGCGAGCTCGACGATGCCGCGCTTGATGCCCTGGAGATCGTCGCCGCCGCCCGGGGCCAGCAGCAAAAGAAAGCCGTCGACCATGTCGGCGACCGCGGTCTCGCTCTGGCCGACGCCCACGGTCTCGATCACGATCAGATCGAAGCCGGCCGCCTCGCAGACCAGCGCCGCCTCGCGGGTGCGACGCGCGATGCCGCCCAGCGTGGTTCCGGCCGGCGACGGTCGGATGAAGGCGCCTTGCGCCTGGGCGAGGCGCTGCATGCGGGTCTTGTCGCCGAGGATCGCGCCGCCCGAGCGCCGGCTCGACGGGTCGACGGCTAGGACCGCGATCTTTTGGCCCTGCCCGATCACGTGCTGGCCGAGCGCCTCGATGAACGTCGACTTGCCGGCACCCGGCGCACCCGAGACGCCGAGCCGGATTGCCCCGCCGGTCGCCGGCAGCAGCCGCTCGAGCAGGGCTTCCGCCTGCTCCAGGTGATCGGGCCTTTGCGACTCGATCAGCGTAATGGCGCGCGCCAGCGCCCGCCGGTCGCCCGCCAGCACGCGCTGCGCCAGGGTCTCGAGGGCCGGGGTCATCGCAGGTCGAGCCGGGACGCTTTCTCTCAGTGCGCGGCGTCCCAGTTGGGGCCGTAGCCCACGTCGACCGTGAGCGGCACATCCAGATATGCCGCGTGCTCCATCACGTCCTTGATCAGCGCCGCCGCCTCGCCGACGGTCGCCTCGGGCACCTCGAACACCAGCTCGTCGTGCACCTGGAGCAGCATGCGCGCCCCGAGCTTCGGCGCAGCGGCGAGCGCCTTGTGCGCCCGGATCATCGCCCGCTTCATGATGTCGGCGGCCGAGCCCTGGATCGGCGCGTTGATCGCCGCCCGCTCGGCATAGCCGCGGCGCGAGGGATTGCCGCTTCGGATCTCGGGCGTCGCGCACATGCGCCCGAACAGGGTGGTCACGAAACCCTGCACCCGCGCCTCCTCCTTGGCCCGCTCCATGTAGTCGCGGATCCCGGGGTAGCGCTCGAAATAGGCCTCGATGTACCGCTTGGCGACCTCGAACTCGATGCCCAGGCGCTGGGCGAGGCCGAAGGCGCCGATGCCGTAGATGATGCCGTAATTGATCATCTTGGCGTTGCGGCGCAGGAGCGGATCCATGCCCTCGACCGGCACGTTGAACATCTGCGAGGCGGTCACCGCGTGCACGTCGATGCCCTTGGCGAAGCCGTCCTTGAGCGCTTCGATCCCGGCCATGTGGGCGAGCACGCGCAGCTCGATCTGCGAGTAGTCGGCCGAGAGCAGAAGAAAACCGTCCTCGGCGACGAAGGCGCGCCGGATCTTGCGGCCCTCCTCGGTCCGGATCGGGATGTTCTGGAGGTTCGGGTCGTTCGAGGACAGGCGGCCGGTGGAGGTCGCGGCCATGGCGTAGCGGGTGTGCACCCGGCCGTCGACCGGCGAGATCTCGGAGATCAGGGCGTCGGTGTAGGTGCCGGTCAGCTTCTGCAGCTGGCGCCAGTCGAGGATCGTCCGCGGCAGCGGATGCCCTTGTGCGGCCAGCGCCTCCAGCACCTGGGCGCCGGTCGCGTGCTCGCCGGTCCTGGTCTTGGCGAGCGCCGCGAGCCCCTGCTCCTTGAACAGCACCTCGCCGAGCTGCCTGGGCGAGCCGAGATTGAACTCGCGCCCGGCGAGCCGGTAGGCCTCGTCCTGCAGCTCGCCCATGCGCGCCGTGAACTCGGCCGACATCTGGCGCAGCATGCGCGGGTCGACCTTGATGCCGGCGAGCTCCATGCCGGCGAGGATCGCGACCAGCGGCCGCTCCAGCGTCTCGTAGACCCGGGTGCGGCGCTCCTGGGCGAGGCGCAGCTTGAGCGCGCCGTGCAGACGCAGCGCCGTGTCGATGCGCCCGGCGGCGTAGGCGCTCGCCC
>Ga0299907_10002006_pt1 | contig 12209 bp, 15 predicted proteins | sample RVTome_16_FD_198680 | JGI IMG/M metagenome (GOLD analysis project Ga0299907, IMG submission 198680) | Soil microbial communities from uranium-contaminated site in the Upper Colorado River Basin, Wyoming, United States - RVT152D67 (version 2) ...
GCGAGCCCGATCAAGCTCGCCCGCCGCTACCGCGAGCTCGCGGGCTTTGACACAACCGAGATCGACGAGATCGCGATGCTGTCGAAGGAAGCGCTCGAGGAGACCCGCGCGTCGTGGCGCGAGTAGAGGTCACGCCGGGCGAGCTCACCTTCGTCGCCTACGACGCCGCGCGCATCGCCGCCATCGCGGAGAAGGTCGCGGTCGACGTCGGCCTCGGTGACAGCGAGATCGTGGTCGAGGTGGACGACTCCACGCCGCTGGCCCGAACGCGCGTCGAGTCGATCGGCTCCGCCGGCTCGGGCGACGCACCAGACGCGCCGGACGAGCCCGTTCGCCTGCACGTCGAAGGCGGCGCCTTCGAGGACCCGGCCGAGCCGCGGCACCTGTCCGAACCGCGCACGGCGGACGTCGTGGGCCGGCTTTTGTGGCGCGTGGTCGATCGCCGCTCGGGCCGATTCGACGGCGCGCCGCCCGATGCCGAGCTCACGCTGAAGGAGCAGGTGGCGTGGGACACCTACGCCATGGGTCGCCTCGAGCGCCTCGGCTACGACGTGCAGGAGCCGCGCCGCCGCTACCACTTCCGTACGCGGCACGGGTTCACGGACGTGGCCGACCGCGTGTACGAGCGCCTCTGGTCGGCACCCGACGGCAGCCTGTCGTGGTCGGACGTCGCCGCGGCGTGTGCCGAGACGGCGGCCGTTCGCAGCGAGCCGCAGTCCCCCGACTGAACTAACGGAGGTCGTGCGCCGACAGCCCTTCGAGGAGGTCGATGTCGGCCGGCACCGCCAGCGCCCCCTCGCACGCCTTAGCCATCTCGACCATCTCGTCGGAGTCGAAGTGGGCCCGCTGCGCTTCGGGCGACTCCCACTTCTCCACGACCACGAATCGGTTGGGCTGGGTCAGCGACTGGCACAGGTCGATGTTCCGGCAGCCCGGCGCCATGCGGGACAGCACGACGTACTTCGAGAGGACACCAAGGAGCGTGCCGGGGTCGCTTGCCTCGAACCGCATCGTGACCAGTGTGATCTCCGGCTCATCGGCGGCCATACGGAACAACCTAGGCAGGAAAGGCCTGTTCCACCGTCGAATGTGGAACTTCGCGGCATCCAAGATGCAGCAAGTGGCTCAGGATCAGGGCGGAGGGGCCGATCGCGAGCTTTGTACATGGACCGGGCCGGGGGGCTTGACCTCCCGGGTATGGTCTATTGCAGGCGGTGTTCTAAAGCTAGGAAATGCAACGGAATGAATCTCAGCGCCTTGGCGTTGTGAGGAGTTCCCCCCGTCCACCCCGACGCCAGAAGGGTTCAAAGGTTGTGCCGAAGGAGCGAGTAGAGCGCGACGAGGAAGACCTCGTCCGGCTGTACCTCACGGATATCGGGCAGTACCCCCTGCTCACTAAGGACGACGAGGTCCGTCTTGCTCAGCAGATCGAGGCTGGCAAGGACGCGCGCACCGACCTCGACAAGGGCGGCAAGGAGCTCACGGCTGCCCGCAAGCGCGAGCTGCGCAAGCTGATCCAGCAGGGCGAGGACGCCGAACGCACCTTCGTCCAGTCGAACCTGCGGCTCGTCGTCTCGATCGCGAAGAAGTACCAGGCGTCCGGCCTGCCGCTGCTCGACCTCATCCAGGAGGGCAACCTCGGCCTGATGCACGCCGTCGAGAAGTTCGACTGGCGCAAGGGCTTCAAGTTCTCGACGTACGCCACGTGGTGGATCCGCCAGGCCATCACCCGCGGCATTGCCAACACCGGCCGCACCATCCGGCTGCCCGTCCACGCCGGCGACACGCTCGCCCGTGTGCAGAAGGCCCGCGCCCGTCTCGAGCTCAAGCTCGGGCGGCCGGCCACGCACGCGGAGCTGTCGGCCGAGCTGGAGATGCCGGAGGACAAGGTCACCGAGGCGTTGCGCTTCGCCGCCGAGCCGCTGTCGTTGTCCGAGCCGCTGCGCGAGGACGGCGATGCCGAGCTGGGCGACGTCGTCGAGGACCGCTCCGCCGAGTCCCCCTTCGAGGTCGCCGCCACCGCGCTGCTGCCCGACGAGATCTCCCGCCTGCTCGGCCCTCTGGACGAGCGGGAGCGCGAGATCCTGCGGTTGCGGTTCGGTCTCGACCGCGGCGAGCCGCGCACGCTCGAAGAGGTTGGCGAGCACTTCAACCTCACCCGTGAGCGCATCCGCCAGATCGAGGCGCGGGCGATGTCGAAGCTGCGTCACCCGTCGTCCGACACGGGCGCACGCGACCTGCTCACCGTCTGATCCGCAGGCGTTCCTGAACGGAGAGAGCCCGGCCTTTACGGCCGGGCTCTTTCGCGGAGGCGGACGGGAATCGAACCCGCCAGTAGGGGATCGCCCCACTCACCCGCTTTGAAGGCGGGGGCTGCCACCAGGTCAACGCACGCCTCCGTGGTTGACGGTAGCGGGCCGCGTTTAGGCTCGTGGCCGTGAAGAAGCTCCTCCTCCTCGCCATCCTGGTCGCGCTCGGGTTCGTCGCAGCCAAGAAGCTGCGGACCGAGTAGCGGCTGCTGCTGCTGCGGCGGCGGCTTCCGCCTCGCGCCGCGCCGCCTCCAACCGGCGAAGGCGCAGCCACACGAAGCCGCCAGCCAGCGCGCCCACCGTTGCGGCGCCGATAGCCGTGTGCTTGGCGGGCGGCACGGGCACGCGGTCGCGCAGCCGGACCGGATGTACGAACTGCCGCACCTCCCAGTCCCGCTCCTTCGCGACGCGCGCCAGCACGCGGTCGGGGTTGACGACAACGGGGTGGCCGACCACTTCCAGCATCGGCAGGTCGGTCGCGCTGTCGGAGTACGCGTACGACGCGTCGAGGTCGATGCCGAGTTCAGCCGCGAGCGCGCGCATCCCGTCCGCCTTGTACGGGCCGTAGGAGTAGAACGCCATCTCGCCCGTGTAGCGCCCGTCGCCGTCCACCTCGGCCCGGCTCGCGATCACACGGTCGACGCCGAGGTGGCGGCCGAGTGGCTCGACGATCTCCGCGGGCGACGCCGACACGATCACGACGAGCTGGTTGTTGGCGCGGTGGTGTTCGATGAGCTCGGCAGCCTCCGCGTAGATGATCGGCTCGACGACGTCGGCCAGCGTCTCTTCGACGACGCCGCGCATGCGCGCCTGCTCCCACCCCTTCGTGAGCGCGAGCACCGACTCGCGCATGCGGGCGAGCTTCTCCTCGCTCGCGCCGAGGTGCATGTAGACGAGCTGGCCCCACAGCGCGCGCACGAGCAAGCGACGTGAGATGAGGCCCTCGCGGTAGAACGGCCGGCCGAAGGCGACCATCGACGCCTTGGCGATCACCGTCTTGTCGAGATCGAAGAATGCGGCCTCCATCGGCCGCGGTTCTAGCTCTGCGCCCGGGCGGGGCGTGCAGCGGGCGCCGTGCGGGGTTCGCTGCTCAAGAGGCGCTCGATCTCACGGGCGACGAACTGCTCGGCGTAGTCGGGGTCGGACCGGGTCGAGCGCGCTGCGGTCAGGATCATCGACTGCGGCGAGAGGACCGAGCACTCGAGCACCCACGAGAGTGCGAGCAAGCCGCCGATGATGGCGAACGCCGCCGGCACCGCCATCAACAAGAGCAGCGTCCCCACCCGGGCCGGTGTACCCGCCCTTGTTCCTGTCACACCCGCGCGTTACGGTGCCAGCACCCTTCCCCCTTCGGTCGTTCGACCCGCTGCGGCTCCCGCCGCGCGGCGTGTGTTCGGGAGGGCGGAGTGCTCGTCGCCTGTTGGTCCGTCAAGGGCGGGTGCGGCACGTCGGTCGTCGCCGTCATGCTGGCGTTGGCGCTCGGTCGTTGGTCTGTCTCTCCGTTGCCGGGCGACGCGGTCGCGCCGTTGCTCGTCGACCTCACCGGCGACCTGCCCGCGGTGCTCGGCCTTCCACCGGCAGCGGCGCCCGGCGTGCACGAGTGGCTGCACGCGGCGGCGGGGGCGGGCAACGTCGGCACCGACGCGCTGGCCCGGCTCGTACAACCCGTCGACGGGCTGCGGCTCTTGCCGAGGGGTGAGCGCCGGCCGCCATCCGATGGCGGCGAGCGTTTGGTCGACGCAGTTCACGCCCTCGGCGGCGGCGATGTCGCAGTTGCCGACTGCGGGCGGGCCTCGTCCTCGTCACCGGCTGACGAGCTCGTCGACAGCGCTGCAGTGTCGTTGCTGGTGCTGCGGCCTTGCTACCTCGCGCTCGGTCGAGCGATCGACGCGGCAATGCGCGCGTCAGCGGTCGCGCTGATCGACGAACCGGGGCGCGCCCTCGGCCCCGCCGAGATCGAGGACGCGCTTGGCGTTCCCGTCGTCGTGTCGATCCGCGCCCGACCGTCAATCGCGCGCGCCGTCGACTCAGGGCTGTTGTCGTGGAAGCCGCCGCGCCGCCTCGTGCGCGCCCTCGCCGGAGTGGCAGAGGCGTGACCACGACGGGTTCCGCGCTGGTACGCGAGACCGCCGAGCGCGTGCGGGCCGATGCAGGCACGGACGTGCCGTCGCGCGATCACGTGGCCCGAGTGGTCGCCCAGTCGTGGCCGTTGCTCGACGACCACGCCTCCACGCGTCTCGTCGCCGACGTGCTCGCGGAGGTCACCGGGCTCGGTCCGATCGAGCCGTTGCTAGCCGACGACAGCGTCAGCGACATCCTCGTCAACGGTCCCGGCACGGTGTGGGTCGAACGCGATGGCGCGCTGCAACCAACCGATGTCGAGCTCAGGTCGGCCGACGCGATCGTGCGCCTGGTCGAGCGCGTGGTCGCGCCGCTCGGCCTGCGTCTCGACCGCAGCGCGCCGTACGTCGACGCGCGGCTGCCCGACGGCTCGCGGTTGCACGCGGTCGTCCCGCCGGTGGCGGTCGACGGGCCGTGCGTGGCCATCCGCCGCTTCCGTGCCCGCACGGTCGCGCTGGAGGAGATGGTCGCGTGCCCGGCGACGCGGCAGCGGCTCATACGTGCGGTCGAGCGGCGGCGCACGATCGTCGTCTCGGGCGGTACTGGCGCGGGCAAGACCACGCTGCTCAACGCGCTCGCGTCCTTCATCCCGCTGGGCGAGCGGCTGGTCACGATCGAGGACGCGGCCGAGCTGCGCCTTCCCGCCGACCGGCACGTGGTGCGACTCGAAGCCCGTCCCGGCAATGCCGACGGCGCGGGCGAGGTCACGGTGCGCCAGCTCGTGCGCAACGCGCTCCGGCTCCGCCCCGACCGCATCGTCGTCGGCGAGGTGAGGGGCGGTGAAGCGTTCGACATGCTGCAGGCGCTCAACACCGGCCACACCGGTTCGCTCACCACGTGCCATGCGAACAGTCCGGCCGACGCGTTGGCGCGCATCGAGACCATGGCGTTGCTCGCGGGCACGGGCGTGCCTCCCGATGCGATCCGGCGGCAGGTTCGTGCCGGCGTCGACCTCGTCGTGCAGATGGCGCGCACGCCCGGCGGCCGCCGCTCGGTCGTCGACCTGGCCGACGTCGAGGAGCTGGTGTCGCCGTGATCGGGCCGGTGGTCGTTGTGAGTGCCGGCGTGTTCGCCGGGGTCCTGCTGTCGTTCTTCGCGCTGGCGACCGTCGCCCACCGTTTCTACGTCGCTCGACACCGCTGCGGTCTTCCTTCGAGGAACGTGATGCTGGCCGCCATCGTTCTGGCGGCACTAACCGTGGCCGTCGCGCCCGCGTTGGTGCCGATCGCCGTGGTCGTCGCGTTCGTGGTCCCGCCGGCGCGCCGGCGATGGATCGACCATCGCGAGCAACGGGCGGGCGAGGCCGAGCTGCCTGACGTCCTCGAGTCGGTGGCGCGCGCCCTGCGCGCCGGAGCGTCACTCGGCCAGGCCGTGGCCGACGCTCCGGTGCCGCGCGCCACTTGCTTGCGCGACGAGTGGCTGCGCATGCGCGCCGCCGTGCCTGTGTCCGGCGTGGCCGCCGCCGTCGACGCGGTGTGGAGGCCGCTCCGCGATCGCCAGCTCGTTGCCGGGTCCCTGCGCCTCGCCGCGGACGTGGGTGGGCCGCAAGCGCGAGCGCTCGACCTCGCGGCCGCCACGCTGCGCCAGCGCCTCGCCTTCCAGGAGGAGGTCCGCGCCCAGTCCGCACAAGCCAGGGCGTCGGCCCTCGTGGTGGCGGGCGCGCCGGTCGCCTTCGCCTTCCTCGCCGCCGCCACGGACCCGCGGTACGTGCCGTTCCTCTTCCGCACCGTCCCTGGCGCGACGCTCCTCTACGCGGGGCTCGCACTCGATGCCCTCGGCCTTGCCTGGATGACCCGACTCGCCCGCGGTGCCACCGGGGGCACCGGAGGCCAGCCGTGACCGCCTCCGTGGCCGCCTCCGTGACCGCCGCCGTGCTTGCCCCGCTGCTCGGCTTGGCCGTGGCCGCCGCCGTGCTCGCCCTCCTCCTGTCCTTCTGCTGCGTGCCCCCGCGCCGGCGGCGATTGGCGGTGCCACTGCTGCTGCCGCCGCCGCTCCGCCACGCCGCGCACCTCGTCACGACCGCCCGCGCCGGCCGAGCCCGGCGGCGCCTCGACCGGGCGCTGGCCGACGACCTGCCCGAGACCGCGGAGCTGCTCGCGGTCGCCGCCACAGCCGGCTGCAACGTCCGGCTCGCGCTCGAGGCGGTGCGGCGGGCGCGAGACGGGCCTGCGGTCGACGTGATCCGGGCGGTGCTGGCCGACGTCGACGTCGGCGGCCGCCGGCTGGCCGATGCCCTCGACCGCGCGCCCACGACGCACGGCGAGGCCGTCCGCCCGCTGACGGCGCTGCTGGTGGACGCCGAGCGGTACGGCACGCCCCTGGGCCCGGCCCTCGAACGGCTCGGCGACGACCTCCGGCAACGGCGGCGCCGGCGGGCCGAAGAACGGGCGCGGCAGTTGCCGGTGAGGCTGCTGTTGCCGCTGGTCCTGTGCATCCTCCCCGCATTCGCGCTGCTCACGGTGGCGCCCCTCCTCGTCAGCGGCCTCCAGGCGCTGTCCGACCACCCACCCGATCAACCCGATCAACCCGATCACTGAGGAGCTCGCCCACCATGCACACGCGCATCACCTCGCTGGCGACGGCACTGCCCGTCGCCTTGTTCCTCGCGCTCCACCGCGCCCTCGATGCCGGCCGTGAAGACAAGGGCCTTGAAGACAACGACGGAGGCCAGAGCACGGCCGAGTACGCCCTGGTGCTGCTCGGGGTTGCCGCCATCGCCCTCGCCGTCGTGAGCTGGGCCAGCAAGACCAACCTCGTCAGCCGGCTGCTCGACGTGGTGTTCTCGGCCCTGTTCCGCAAGATCACGTGAGCCGGGGCCGACGACACGGTCGGCGCCGGGCAAGAGGGGAGGAGGGCCAGGCGACGGTCGAGCTGGCCCTCGCCCTGCCTGCCCTCCTCGCCCTCAGCCTGCTGGCGGTGCAGGTGGCGCTGATCGCGAGGGACCAGCTGCTCGTGGTCCATGCCGCCCGCGCTTCCGCAAGGGAGGCTGCGGTGAACCCGGCGGCGGAGGTGGGCGAAGGCGTGGCAAAGGCGGCGGCGGTCCGAAGTGCGCCTTCCCTAAAGCCGGACAGGGTGTCAACCGAGACTAGTCATGAAGGAGGGCGACCGACCATGGTCACGGTGAGCGTCACGTATCTGGCGCCCACGGAGGTGCCGATCGTTGGCCGGTTGCTCCCGGACGTCCGGCTCGTGGCAAAAGCCGCGATGCGGGACGAAACGGTACGGGTCCCGAGAAAGCTGCGTCACAAGCATGAAGAAGAGGCAGGAACCGCGTCATAGATCGTGGAATCCTGCGTCTTAGGTGACGGCAACGGGATGCCCCGTCCGGACTAGGTTGTATCGCCAGGCCCTCCGGTGGGCTCGACAGACGAGGAGCTTTGATGCGAACGATTCGACGGGTGGGAGGATGGGCCATTGCGGGTCTCGTCCTGACCGGCGTCGTGGGTGGGCCGGCCGCGTCGGCCGCCCAGACCCAGACCAAGTCTCCCGAGACCTTTGTGGGCAGCGCCGCAGGCAAGGCCCTGCACGTGAAGATCGGCACGCTCGTCGACGGCACCGCCGGTCTCGCGAGCGTCAACCTCGACTCGTCGCTCAAGGCGGTCTCGGACTCGGCGGGCTCGCTCGGCATTCCGGTCGTCGGTGGTGACAACACCACCAAGGCCCAGGTGAGCGGCGACGGTACGCGTGACCACAAGGCCGAGGCGTGCGCCACGCCGGCGTTCCCCGATCCCATCAACACGGTGATCGACCTCGGGGCTGCATGCTCGGCGTCGCTTGCCGAGGTGCAGGGCGGCCTGCCGCACGCGCTCGGCAACGCCAAGGTGTTCAAGCTCGACGTGTCGGCCAACACCATCCTCGACCAGCTGAGCGCACTGCCGATCAGCGAGATCGAGGGTGTCGTCAACCAGGTGTTCGGCGGCATCGACGCGGTCAACAACGCGCTCAACCAGGGCAGCGACGGCAACATCCCCGACCTCGCGCTCAACGACACGGTCGGCGACCTGCTGACGGCGCTGCAGACCACCAAGACCCTGTCGGCCGTCCTCGGCGACTCGAAGGCGGAGGTCACCACCGACGGCAGCAAGGTCATCTCGATGTCGACCGCCCGCGGCGGCGTCATCCAGCTGCTCCCCCTCGGCGCGAGCATCACGTTGCCCGACGGCACGGTGCAGCTGAAGCCGGTTGTCGAGATCGAGGTCGGCTCGTCGAAGGCGCAGGCCGTGTACGACCGGGCCACCGGCACGAGCACGCCGTCGTTCGACCCGGCGATCGTCACCATCCGCGTGAACACGCCGACGACCGACGTCATCTCGGGTGTCACGCAGGAGCTCGCCGGTATCACCCTGCAGGAGTTCAAGATCACGCCTGACGCCCCGGCCCCGCTGGTGCCGGGTGTCGTGGTGACGTGCGCCGACGCTGCCAACGAGTACTGCGTGCTCCCGGGCACCCCGCTCGAGACCCGCATCGCCATCGCCTCGGGCCGCACCGTCACCAACGCCGACGGCTCGGTCGGGGCCATCGCCGACGCGGTCAAGGTCCATGCTCTGCGCAACGTGTCGGGTGGCACGCCGATCGACGGTGGCATCCTGCTCGAGCTGGGCCACGCCGAGGCTGGCGTCGGCGGCAAGCCGGCGGAGCTGCTCACCATCCAGCCGCCGTCCGTGCCGGGTGAGCTGCCTCGCACCGGTGGCACCCCGTGGCTGTCGATCGCCGCGGTCGTGGCCGTCGCCCTCGCCATCGGCGGGCGCCGGGCCATCGCCAAGGTGATCGCCCGCTAGCACTCCATGGGGTGGCAACCGGATCGCCACCCGCCAGCAGTCTCACTGGGGACCCCGGGGTCAATGACCCCGGGGTCTTCGCTACCCTGACCCTGGTCCTCCATCTGCACCATCGAGGGAGTCACGTGGACCCAGTTCTCCGCTTCCTCCGTGCCAATCCTTGGTCTCGGCGAGCGCTCTCGATCGTCTCCGCCGTGCTCCTGACGGGCGCGGTGGCGATGCTCGCCTATCCGGCGGCGACGAACTTCATGTCGGACCGAACGCAAGGCCGCCTCGACCGTGAGATCGCGAGCCCGGAGATCAAGCAGGCGTACCAGGAGCGGCGCCTACAGGACGGTGACGCGCTCACGCGCATCAAGATCCCTTCGCTCGGCGTCGACACCGTAGTCGTGGAGGGCACGACCGCGAGCGCCCTGAAGGCGGGCGCGGGCCACTACCCGAACACGCCGCTGCCGTGCGAGGCCGGCAACGTCGCCATCGCCGGCCACCGCACCACCTACGGCCGCCCGTTCAGCCAACTCGACCGCTTGAACGCGGGCGACGTCGTCATCCTCACGACGCCGATCGGCAGCTGCACGTACGAGATCGTGAAGGAGCCGTTCGTGATCTCGCCACGTGACTTCTCGGTTGTGCAGAACGACCCGGCCAAGAAGATGCTCACGCTCACCACGTGCCACCCGAAGGGTTCGGCCCGCCAGCGCCTCGTCGTGCAGGCCAACCTCGTGAAGGGCGCGGGCGGGAGCGCGTGAAGCGCGCGGCAGCATCGCTGTTCGTCGTTGCGGCCATAGCGTGGTTCAGCGCGGGTGGGCACGCGGCGACCGCGCAGACGACGCCAGCGCAGACGCAAGCCGAGCTCTGCACGCCGGGAACGAACGGCACCGCGCCCGCGGGCGGCGTCAGCGCGCCGGCCGAAGGTGCTCGCTTTGCGACGCCGAAGGTCGACGTCAACGGCGAGTTCCACTACGAGCGCGACTTCCTCGGGCGCCCGAACGGCGACACCGTCATCAAGATCGTGCTGATCGCGTGCGGCAAGAACCAAGTGCTGCCCGAGGGCTCCGAGTGGACGAAGACCGACCCAGGTTCCAGCATCCCGTTCGGGTGGACGACGCCGGCGCTGCCGTGGAACGGCCCGTACGCGGCGCGCGTCGAAGTGCAGAGCCCGGCTGGCTCGAAGGTGGAGACGCGCACGTTCGCCATCGTCGTGCCGCCGATCGTCCCCACCGACGTGCGCGCCGCGCAGGCGTCCGACGGCATCAGCGTGAGCTGGGCCAGGAACCCCGAGCCCGACATCGTCGGGTACGTCATCCACCGCCTCACGCCGAGCGGCGCGACGGACGTGGAGTTCGGCGTGCAGGCCGTGCGCGGCGTCGCCCGCCCCTCGATCCTCGACCACCCGCCGGTCGGCGAATGGCACTACAACGTCGTCGCCGTGCGCCAGGGCGCGGAGGGCGGCCAGGGCCTCGCGTCCAACCCGTCGCCCACGGTCGGCGCTTCGTGGGCGCCGCCGCCGCCCACCACCACCGACGGCGGCGACGGTGGCGTCACCAGCGCGCCGCCGCCCACCGCGCAGGCGGACCCGGCGAACCCCGCGATCGCCAAGGCGGGCCAGGTCGACCTCTCGAACTTCTCGGCGCTGCTCGACCAGCGGGCCAAGGCCGTCGCCAGGGCGCAGGAGGAGGCGGCCGACACCGGCTTCCAGGACACGCTGCCGTTCCAGCCGGGCGACGAGCCGGCGTTGGCCGACGGCGATCAGGAGGCGGGCGCGGGCGTGACGCAGGGCGAGGGCCAGCGCATCGTGAGCGACGACAGCGACCGGCGCCGTGCCGTCGGCTCGCTTGCCGCCGCGCTGCTGCTGTTCGTGATGTTCCAGCAGGTGCGCTGGGTGCGCAACGAGCTGGACGAGGCCGACCTCGAGGCCACGACGCCCGGCGACGAGAGCGGCGCCCCGGAGAGCGAGCCGGAGCCGGTGGACGAGCCCAGGAGCGAGGGTGGTGCGGACGCCGCCGCCCCCGACGCCGATGACGCTCCCTCCGATGCGCCGCACCTCGACGTCCCCGACGCCGGCGCTCCCGTCCGCACACGGCGCCGCCGCGGTGAGCTAGGACAAGGGGCCCCCGAGACCGAGAGCGCGCCGAGGTCAGCCAATGCCGGAAGAGCTACGCGTCGCCTACCACCGCGACCTGCAGACGATCGAGGACAAGGCACTGCGCCTGTTCGCCCACGTAGCCGAAGGGCTGGCGGGCGCGACGGACGCGTTCCTGTCGGGTGACCGCGAGGCCGCCAAGGCCCTCGTCGCGCGCGATCAGCTCATCGACGAGCTCTACAAGGACGTGGAGACGTTGGTGCAGCACCAGTTCGCGTTGCAGTCGCCGATGGCGACGGACCTGCGCTTCCTCATCACGATCCTGCGCATCGTCCCCGAGCTCGAGCGCAGCCACGACCTCGCCGAGCACATCGCCGCCGCTGCGGCTCGCGGCCTCTCTGCCGAGCTGACGCCGCGCGTGCGCGGCCTCATCAGCGAGATGGGCCGCGTCGGCGTCGAGATGTGGCGCCGCTCCGCGATCGCGTTCCGCGATCGCGCTGAGGAGGCCGCCGACGAGCTGGTCGAGGTCGACGACGAGCTCGACGAGCTGCACGTGAGCCTCACCGCCGAGCTCGTGAGCGGAGCGCTCAGTGTCCCCGTCGCCATCGAGCTCACGCTCATCGCCCGCTACTACGAGCGGATCGGCGACCACGCGGTCAACATCGCCAAGCGCGTGCGCTTCCTCGCCAAGGGAGACCGTTAGGGGCATCGCGATCCTGTTCGGGTCGCGGGAACCGGTAGCGCCGCGGCAACGTCGAAGCGGCCATGAGGCAAAAGACCATGGCGACGATGGCGGCGCTGTTCCTCGTGGGGCTCCTGGCCGGGGCGTGCACGTCACGCGAGGACAAGACGAGTGCGTCGGTGCGTTCCGGTGACGAGGCCGGTGCCGGTGTGACGGCGGGCCCGACGGCAGCAGGC
>Ga0299907_10002007_pt1 | contig 12207 bp, 7 predicted proteins | sample RVTome_16_FD_198680 | JGI IMG/M metagenome (GOLD analysis project Ga0299907, IMG submission 198680) | Soil microbial communities from uranium-contaminated site in the Upper Colorado River Basin, Wyoming, United States - RVT152D67 (version 2) ...
GAGACGAAAGCTGCAACGTCGCAAGCCGCGGGTGCGGAGAACGCCCGGCGGCAGGGCGCGGTGATCGACACCCTGAAGAAGTTGGGAATTCCCGCTGAGCACATTCGCTCGGCGGATTACACCGTGTACCCGGAGCGGGTGTGGGACAATGATGGACGGCAGGCGCGCATAACGGGATACATCGCCCGCAACACGGTCGAGGTGCGGCTCGAGGATCTTGCCCGCGTGGGCCCGGCAATCGATGCGGCGCTCGCACGTGGCGCGAACACGATCAACTCGCTGCAGTTCGAATCGTCCAAGGCAGACTCGGCGCGTCGTGAGGCACTCGCGGTGGCCGTGAGACAGGCGCGAGCCGACGCGGATGCGATGGCCGTGGCCGCAGGGCGCTGCATCTTCGATGTGATCGAGTTGAGCACCAGCGAAATGGTGCGGCCCCTCATGCGACTGGAGATGGCGGCCGGCGGCCGAGCCCAGGATGCCGCGAACACACCGATCGAGCCGGGAGAGCAGACGATCACGGTCACGGTGCAGGGGAGGTGGCAGCTCCAATCGACGGGGCGAGTCTGTCCGCAGTAAAGGTTAGGCGAACGGGAAGCGATCTGAGCCCGCACACAAGGACTGTCGCGTTTGAAAGGCGACGACCCGCGCAAGACGTCAAAAGCGGTGACGCCGAACCAGCTGGCCCGGGTGGTAAAAGGAGAGAGGGCTGCGTGCGAGCGCAGGCTCTCTTTCTGTCATGGGCAAAGTCCAGGCGTACTATCGCGTCACTGACCTTATAGTGGCGCGTCATTGACCGCATCGCGGGCCGTCGTTGGCTGAGCCTTCGGCTGCTTCGGCGATACTCGCCTCCCTTAAGTCTTCTTTGCGCGCCGATCCCTCCGAGCGCGTTTAGTAGCAATTGGAGATTAGCTGATCTCTTGTACGCCGTATTACATTTGCGCTCGTGGGCCGGGTCATTGCCATTGCGAATCAGAAAGGCGGGGTTGGTAAGACGACCACTGCCGTGAACCTCGCCGCGAGCCTCGCGGTCGCGGAGCAGCGGACGTTGCTCATTGACGGAGATCCGCAGGGTAATGCGACAAGCGGGGTAGGCATCTCTCGCGAGCAGATTTCTCGATCGGTGTACGACGCAATCATCGGCGAGTGCACGCTGGCCGACACCATCCTGCGAGAGGTGCAGTTCCGACACCTGGACGTCTCACCGACGACCACCGACCTGGCGGGTGCGGAGATCGAGCTGGTCGAGAGGCCGCGTCGCGAGTTGGCGATGCGCGAGGCGATCGATCCGCTGCGGGACTTCTACGACTACATCCTGATCGATTGCCCTCCGTCTCTTGGCTTGATCACGGTCAACATGCTCGCGGCCGCCGACGCCGTGCTGATTCCGCTCCAGTGTGAGTACTACGCACTGGAGGGGCTCTCTCAGCTCCTGAGCACGATCCACCTCATTCAGCGCGGCGTGAATGGGAGTCTCGTCATCGATGGCGTTTTGCTGACGATGTACGATTCGCGATTGAATCTCTCTAGACAGGTGGCCGACGACGCGCGCGAGTATTTTGGCTCCAAGGTGTTCGACACACTGGTGCCGAGGAATGTGCGTTTGGCAGAATCGCCAAGTTTCGGGAAGCCGATCATTCTGTACGATGTGACTTCCGTCGGTGCCCAAGCCTACATGAGCGTTGCGCGGGAGCTTCTCGAGCGCCACGCACGCGAGAGGGATCAGCCGGCGCAGGTGGCCGTCAACGGCTGAAGTTCGATCGGGCGCGGCGAGCATCGATTTGTCACGGCTCCGGCCTTCCCCCACTCACACTAAACCCGGACGTCGTCATGGCCGCGGAGAAGCCCCGTCGATTGGGCCGTGGATTGGAGGCGCTGATTGCGCCGGTGCCAGAGGCGTCAGGACGAGACCGGGGCACGCTGCAGCCGATAGCGATCCGGGACATTCGGCCGAATCCTTATCAGCCTCGTCGTGAATTCAACGCCGAGGAGTTGGCGGAGCTGGAGTCGAGTCTTCGATCCTCGGGGTTGCTTCAGCCCATCACCGTGCGCCCCGGAGCGAACGGCCGAGGCTACGAACTGATTGCTGGCGAGCGCCGGCTTCGTGCCGCGATGAATCTAGGCTGGACCGACATTCCCGCGGCGATCAAGGAGGTCGATGATCGCACACTCCTCACTCTTGCGCTGGTCGAGAATCTCCAGCGTGCGGACCTCAACCCGATAGAAGAGGCCGAAGGCTATCGCCGGTTGATTGAGGAGTTCGAGCTCACGCAGCAGCAGGTTTCCGAGGCGGTGGGGAAGGATCGGACGACCATCAACAATCTTCTACGTCTCCTCACGCTGCCGCCGTCGGTGCGCCGCATGGTGGAGGAAGGCAAGCTCTCCTCGGGTCATGCGCGGGCGCTCCTTGCCCTGGGCGAAGAATTGAAGATGGCCGAGTTGGCGAGGGAGGCGGTGGACGAGGGCTTGAGTGTCCGGGAGGTCGAGCGCCGGGTGATGTCACAGGTTCCGGAGCGACGGCGTCCCCGCGCAAAGGATGCCGGGACTTCAGACGCTCGGCCGCAGACGAAAGCGGCCAAGCAGCTCGAGGATCAGCTACGGCGCTATCTACAGACCGATGTGAGAATCGCGCTCAGCGGACCGGAGAAGGGGACGATCACGATGTCCTTCTACTCGAGCGAGGACCTCGAGCGGATCCTCGACCTCGTGCTCGGCGCTCATCGAGAGGTTTAGCATCTCGCTGTTGATGTTTCACGTGAAACGGCCAGCACGAAGGAAGTGCATCGGCACGGTCTAAGACTGCTTGACCCTGCCGCCCAAGCCCAGCCCGTGTCGAAGCGCGGTGGCTAGCCGAACCCTTGGTCGGCATCCGTACACCCCGTACGCGACCCGTTGAGCTGGCCGGTTTGGTCCGGGAACGCGCCCCGGAAAGAGCTCACCCCGGAACGAGCCGGGACGGTTGTTCCGACCTGCGTGCTCAGCGTATTGTGTACGGTACGCTTGTCCAGGGCAGTGCCGTCAGTTTGAACACCCCGTTTGCATCCGAGGCGCCCGTGAAAGGCACGTTCGAGCGGATCTTCTCCACGCCCATCCACACATTCGTGTTGATTGCCGTAGCCGCCTGCTCCTCCGGGAACACCGCGCAATCGGGAACGGCCAGCTCCGCGGCCCAGTCCGACAGCGTGTTCAAGGTCGCGCTGCTCACCCCGGGACCGATCTCTGACCAGTCCTGGAACGCGGGCGCATACGCCGGATTACGTGCAATTGCCGACAGTTTTACGACAGTAACGAGCCACATTCAAACCAAAACTCCGGCCGACTTCGAAGAAAACTTCAGACACTATGGCTCCGAAGGCTTCGACCTCGTCTTCGGTCACGGCTTTGAATTCCAGGACGCCGCCGGACGCGTGGCTCCGGAATATCCCGGAACCGTGTATATCGTCACCTCCGGAGGCCGAGCACAGCCGCCCAACGTTGCCGGGGTCATCTTCGGATTCGACAATGCCAGCTACGTCGCCGGGGTGCTGGCCGGCTCAATTAGCCGCTCCGGTGTGATCGGGGTGATCGGCGGAGCGGCGCTCCCTCCCGTCGAGAACAGCTTTCGGGCGTTCGAGGCCGGCGCCCGCAGCGTGCGACCCGGCCTGCGTGTACTCACGAGCTATGTCGGCAATTGGGAAGATGCCAGCGTCGGGCGTGAACTCGCACTCGCCCAGATGCGACAGGGCGCTGACCTCATCTTTCAGAACGCCGATGCCGCCGGGCTCGGCATCTTCCAGGCTGCACGTCAGGCGAAGGACGTCTACGTCTTCGGTGCCAACATCGACCAGAACCCCGTGGCGCCTGACGTGATCATCGGCAGTGTCGTCATCGACCTCCCACGCGCATTCGTCACCATAGCACGCGAAGTGCACGACGGCACGTTCACCGCACGCACGATTCACCTGGGAGGATCGTCAGGCGTCGTCAGGTTCGTGCGAAATCCCGCGCTCGCCGATCGCGTGCCCGATGCCATTTGGGCTCGTGTCGACTCGGTGGAGCGGGAGTTGCGCGCTTCGGAGGCGGCCGGGTCGCACTCCACACCCACATCCACTGATACGACCGATGCCGTCGTTCGCTGAGATCGCCCGTTACTGCGACGACCTGCTTGGCATTCCCGGATTTCCTGACGATCCCCGGGCGCTGAATGGCATCCAGGTCGATACGACGGCGGAGATCACCAGAGTCGCCGCGGCCGTCGATGCGCGCGAGCGGACGATCGCGGCTGCCGCCGCGTGCGGAGCGCAGCTGCTCATCGTGCACCACGGGCTGTTCTGGACGGGGTTGCAGCCGCTTCGCGGAGCACAGCTGCGCCGCATCGACGCGGTGCTACGCGCGAACATGGGTGTGTACGGTGCCCACCTTCCACTCGATGCGCATCCGCAGATCGGCAACGGCGTGCTGTTGGCCGCCGAGCTGGGGCTGACTCCTACGGACGGATTCGGTCGCTTTCTCGGAGCCGAGGTCGGCGTGCAGGGCGAAGCGCCTATCGACACACGAGAGCTCGTAGAGCGCGCGAGCCGGTTCGCGGTGCGCTATGACGGGACCGTGCGCACCTCGCCGATCCCCCAGGGCCGCCGCACGACCCGCTGGGCGATCGTCACGGGGGCCGGCGCGGCCCCCGATACCATCGCTGAGGCGGCGGAACGCGGAGTGGACACGCTCATTGTCGGCGAGGGTCCGCACCACACGGCGATCAGTGCGGAGGAGTCCGGGTTGGTTCTCATCTATGCCGGTCACTATGCGACCGAGACCCTTGGCGTGCAGGCGCTCGCTCGACGGATATCCGAGACGCTCGGAACCTCCTGGGAGTTCATTCACGAGCCGACCGGCTTGTGACCGCGCCGTTGGCGCTTCACGGAATAGCCAAGCGGTTCGGCAGGATCGCGGCGCTGCATGACGCGTCGCTCGAGGTGCATTCGCGCTCGATCGTCGCCCTGCTCGGCGAGAACGGGGCCGGGAAGACGACGCTCGCGAGGGTAGCGTTTGGCCTGGTGCAGCCGGATGCCGGGCAGATGCTGATCGATGGGCGCGAGATTCGCCTGACGTCTCCCTCGCAGGCCATCGCACTGGGCATCGGGATGGTGCATCAGCATTTCGCGCTGGTACCCGCGCTGACGGCCGCGGAAAACATGTCGTTAGGGGACCGCGGCTGGTTCTCCGCCGAGCGTGCTCGCCTCCGGCTTCATCAGGTGGGCGGGGAAACGGGTCTGCCCGTAGACCCGGCCGCGCCGGTCGAGACGCTCCCCACCGGCGCGCAACAGCGACTCGAAATCGTCACGGCCTTGGCCAAGGGGGCACGATTGCTCGTTCTCGACGAGCCGACGGCCGTACTGACGCCGCAGGAGTCCGTGGAACTGCTGCGCTTTCTCCGGCGGTTCGCCGATGAGGGTGGCGCGGTGGTTCTCATCACGCACAAGCTTCGTGAGGCGTTAGGTGTTGCCGACGTGGTCACCGTTATGCGCCGGGGGCGCACTGTGCTCGACGTGCCGCGCGCCGCCGCGGACGAGGACTCGATCGCCCGCGCGATGCTCGGCGAATCGCGTGATCCGGACAAGCGACGCGAGCTGCTCGGGGCGCCCGTCCGTCACGTATCGCATCCGGACGCGGCACCGATCGTGACCGCGCGCGACGTCGTCATGGCCGGAGTACGAGGCACGCCTGTCGTCCGAGGTGCCACGCTGACGCTGCGTCCCGGGGAGATCGTCGGGCTCGCCGGCGTCGAAGGTTCAGGCGTGCACGAGCTAGTGCGCGCGCTCGCCGGCCGGCTGGCGCCCACGTCAGGGGTCCTGGAGCTGCCGCTCCATATTGGCTTCGTGCCCGAGGACCGGCTGCGCGACGCGCTCATTCCCGAGTGGACGATCACGGAGAACGTGGCGCTCCGTGAGTCCGGCGCCGCGCGCGGACGCATGCCTTGGAGCGTGCTGGAGCGATCCGCGGCGGAGCTTCTCGAGCAGTTCGACATTCGCGCCGCCAGCCCGCACGACGCCGTTGGGACGCTCTCCGGAGGGAACCAGCAGAGGCTCGTCCTGGCACGCGAGCTCGCGGGCAATCCGCCGCTGCTGGTAGTGGAACAGCCGACTCGCGGGCTCGACATTGCGGCATCGGCAGCGATTCACGAGCGCCTGATTGCCGCGCGAGACCGCGGCGCCGCCATCGTGTTGGCCTCAGCGGATCTGGACGAGCTGATCATGTTGGCCGACCGCTTGCTCGTCTTGTTCGAGGGCCGACCCAAAGAGGTCATGCCCGATCGCGAGGCGGTTGGCCGCGCGATGCTGGGCCTCGAGTGAGCTCTTACGATCGATCCACGAAATCCACCGGACAGTGAGGCGTCCGCACCGCATCGACGGTTATGCGCCGATCGCCGACTACGGCGTGATCGGCAATCTCTATACGGCGGCATTGATTGCGATCGACGGATCGATCGACTGGTGCTGCATGCCGCGCTTGGACGCTGCAAGCGTGTTCGGCGCCCTGCTCGATGCGGAGCGTGGCGGACGCTTCCGCATCAATCCAGTTGGCCCGTACGAGGTCGAGCAGGCCTATGTGAGCGACACGAACGTGCTCGAGACGCGGCTTCGCGCGGCGAGCGGGCAGGTGACGTTCACGGACTTCATGCCGCTCCGCGGATCGATCGTCGGGTGTGACGATCCCGATACGCGTCCCGAGATCCACCGGATCATCCACTGTGAGGCGGGTGAGGTGGAGCTCGAGATCGAGTGGTCGCCGCGGTTTGGGTACGCCGAGCACGAAACGCAAATTGAGCGGGGGAGTCATGGATTCATCGCGCGGCAGGGCGTCGAGCGCGCCGTGCTCGGCGGACTCGAGGCGGCGGCCACGGTCTCGACCGAGACGTTAGGATCCATCGTACGGGCGCGCGTTCATCTCGCCAGCGGTCACCGCCTGGCGCTCGTCATGCGCTACGATTCGGACGATGGACGCCACTCGATCGACGACGGGTGCCGGTCGCTCCGAGAGACGATCGCGACGTGGCGAGACTGGGTATCGGTCAAGCCGAGCGACCGGTGGTGGGCGGGCGCGTCGGAGCAGCAGGTGATTCGCTCCGAACTGGTGCTCAAGCTGCTCACGCACCCGGCTACGGGCGCGATCGCCGCTGCCGCGACCACGTCGTTGCCAGAGTCGATAGGCGGCACGCGGAACTGGGACTATCGATTCACCTGGATTCGGGATGCCGCGTTCACGGTGCAGGCCCTCATGGCGGTCGGTCACCGCGCCGAAGCGCTCGACTTCCTCGCGTTCGCCGAGCGGGCGGGCATGTCGCGCGACGATGCGTGGGGGCTCCAGATCATGTACGGGCTGCGTGGCGAGACGCAGGTCCCGGAGCGCGAGCTTCCGCACCTGAGCGGATACCGGAACTCGCGCCCAGTCCGGATCGGAAACGCAGCGGCCCTTCAGCGGCAGCACGACATCTACGGCGAGTTGATGGGATCGGCGTACCAGTTCATCGCGGCCGGCGGGATGCTCGAGCCCGACCTACTCTCCTTCCTGTCGCGGGTGGCGGATCAGGCTAGTGTAGCGTGGCACTCCCCGGACGAAGGCATCTGGGAGATCCGACGCGAGCCCCGACACTATGTCTACTCGAAGGTCATGGTCTGGGTCGCGCTCGACCGGGCGATCCGGATGGCCATGCGTTCGTCGCTGCGCGGCAACGTCGCGCGCTGGACGCGGGAGCGGGAGGCGGTCCACCGGAACGTGATCGAACACGGGTATGATCCGGGCTTGGGCGCGTTCGTTCAGGCGTACGGAACGCCGGCGCTCGATGCCGCCAACCTGCTGATTCCCGTTATGGAGTTTCTACCGGGGCACGATCCGCGTGTCGAGCGGACCATCGATTTGACGCTCGAGCGCCTCACGGATCGAGGCCTGGTCTATCGCTATTTGACCGACGATGGCCTACCGGGGAGCGAAGGGGCGTTCGGGCTGTGCACCTACTGGATGGTGGACGCGCTCGCACTTCGCGGCCGGCTGGATGAAGCGTGGGATCTGTTCGATGGCATGAAGGGGCGCGCGAACCACCTCGGCCTGTATGCGGAGGAGATCGACCCTCACTCTGGCGAGTTCCTCGGAAACTACCCGCAGGCGTTCACGCACATCGGGCTGATCAACAGCGTGCTCTATCTCGCGCGTGCCGAAGGGCGCCGGCCGCGCGCGGCATCGGAGCCGATCGGCTCGAGGACGGAGACGCCGGCCGCCGGCGTCCGCGCGACGTCCCGCTGAGAAGGACTCGGGCGGCCCCGCACGCCTGACGAGTGTGTGGGGTCTCGGGCGTCAATCGCCGGCGGTCGGCGACGGATGGCCCACGTGTTGCGCGCCCGTGTCGCGCTCGCCCACGAGCAACGATTGCAGGCGCGTGGCACCGGTATGCATCACGATATAGGCGCAGGGCACCACGAACAGCGTCAGCACCATGGAGATCATCATGCCGCTGACGACGGCGATGGCGAGCGGCCGCATCAACTCCGAGCCTTCACCCAACCCGAGGGCGAGGGGCAGCATGCCCAGCATCGTCGTGATCGTCGTCATGAGAATCGGCCGCAGTCGGACGGAACCGGCGAGTACTAGCGCGCGTTCCATCGGCTCGTTATGATTACGCCGGTACTGCTCCACGTACTCGACGAGCAGGATGGCGTTGTTCACGACGATCCCCGCCAGCAGGATCACGCCGAGCAGCACGGGAGCACTGAGCGGGGTGTTCGTCAGCCACAATCCAAAACCGACACCGATCAGGGAGAGCGGGATCGTCACGAGAATGACGAGCGGATTGACGAGGCTCTCGTACTGGAGCGCGAGCACGACGAAGACGAGAAAGACGGCCAACAGCACGACGATCGTGAGCTGCCGATTGTTCTCGCGAATGGCCTCCTCCTCCCCGCCGTAAATCAGACCGTAGCCTTCGGGCATCTCGAGTGCGGCGAGGCGCGCCCGGATCGAATCGTTGACGACGCCGACCGACGCCACCTCGGTGATGACGTCGCCGTTGAGCCGGAGCACGCGATTCTGGTTCTCACGCCGGATCTCGGTCGGGCCGAGGCTGGTCGCGACGTCGGCGACATCGCGCAAATAGATAGGCGCGCGTCCGACACCGCCCGGGAAGAGCGCGACGGCGCCGAGCTGTTCGGGGCTGGTGAATTTGTCCCGCGGCAACATCACGCGCACATCGTACTCGCGATTTCCTTCAGCGAATCGCGTGGCGATCGTCCCGTCGAGCGCCGTGCGGAGGGTCTGGCCGACCTGGGCGACATCGAGGCCAAGGTAGCCGGCCCGCTCGCGATCGAGGCGGACGGAGATCTGTGGGCTCGCCTCCTCGGCGCTCGCCTCCAGGTTCTCGAGCCCAGGAACGCCCTTCACCCGCTCCGTTATCTCGGCGGCGATACGCTGGAGCACGGGCAGTTCATCTCCCTGTACGCTGATCGACACGTCCGAGCCAGAGAACGACGTGCGCAAGCCGCGAATCCGCGGTGGCCGTACGAACACGCGCGCTCCCGGAAAGCCGCGCTCATCGACGGACGTCTGAAGGCTGCGCACCCAGGCGTCGGCCGTCATCTCGCGCTCGGAGAACGGCACGAGTCGGATGTCGAGCGATCCACGTCCGGAGCGATCCGCCGTCGAGCCGCCGAACAGGAAGCCGCCCGCAGTAGCGAACACACTCTGCACGTCAGGCATGCCGCGCACCATCCGCTCGATCTCGAGCGCGAGCGCGTTGGTCTGCTCCGGCGTGGACCCGGGGGGCAACCCCATCGAGACACCCACCCCGCCGTCATCGACCTGCGGAAGGAACTCGTTGCCGAGATCGCTCGTCAGGCGCGTCGCCAGGAAGAGCACCACCACCGACGTGCCCAGAACGGCCCACCGCCAGCGCAGCACCGTAGGCGTGCCGCGACGATAGGCGCGCCGAAGCCTGTCCATGCCGTGATCGAAGGCGTGCATGAACCGCGTCTCCGAGAGCCCGCTGCGGAACCCGACCTTGGCGAGCTGCGCCGACAGCATTGGCACCAGCGTGAGCGCCACCGTCAGTGAGGCGAGAATGGCGAACGAAATTGTGAGGATCAGCTCGCGGAAGATGAGTGCCGACAGCCCGGTGACCAGCAGAAAGGGCAAGACGGCCGCGAGATTGGTGGAGGTCGATGCCACGACCGCGTTACTCACCTCGCCCGCGCCGGCGTGCGCCGCCTCCACGGGATCGTCGATTCCCTCTTCGTCCCGTTTCCGGAAGATGTTCTCCAACATGACGATGGAGTTGTCCAGCAGCATCCCGACGCCTAACGCCAGGCCACCCAACGACATGATGTTCAGCGTTAGGTTCCCCAGACCCATCAAGACGAACGTGGAGAGGATCGCGAACGGAATCGCGAGACCGATGACGATGGTCTTGCGAAGTGACTGCAGGAACAGCAGCACCACTATCATCGCCAGGATCGCGCCCATCACGGCCGCGTTCCGCACCGAGTTCACGGAATTGCGGATGAACGCCGCCTGATTCTGGATGACGCGATACTGGACGTCGTTCGGCACGAATCCGCTCTCGCCCAGTGACGCCATCCGGGCGTCGACCTCGTCCGCGACCCGAACCGTGTTCGCGTCAGGCTGCTTGCGGATGGATACCTTTACCGCCGGGACGTCATCGAGCCGCGCCCAGAGTCGCTGCTCCTGGTGCGTGTCGGTGATCGTGGCCACCTCCGACAGCGCAACGCGCCGTCCGCCGCCCACATCCATCTGCACCATGCGGATGTCGTTGACGCTGCGGAACTTCCCCGCCGTCTTACCGATCAGCTCCCGGTCGCCCGATGCGATGCGCCCGGCCGCGATGTCCTGGTTCTGCGCGCGCAACGCGGCGATCACCTCGGACACGCTGATCCCGTACGACTGCAACCGCTCCTGATCGAGTACGATCTGGATTTCGCGAATCAATCCGCCTGACACATCGACGGAGGCGACCCCCTCGACCGTGAGCAGCTGTGGCCGCAGCCGGTCTTCGATCCACGACCGGAGCGCGATCAGATCGCGCGTCGGCGAGGAGAACCCGGCCTCATACACGGCGATCTGCGAGGGATCCGATTTCCAGATCGTCGGCGGGTCCGCCTCTTCTGGAAGGCGGCTGCGAGCTCGGTCGAGGTTGGTCGACGCTTCCTGGAGCGCGACATCGATGTCCGTTCCGTAGCGGAAGTGCAGGTTGAGACCTACGCGGCCCTCCTGCACCTCGGTCTCCAGCCTGACGAGATCTTCCGTCGTGCTCAGCGACGCCTCGAGTGGTTTGGCGATGGTTTCCTCCATCACCCCCGGCTCGACGCCCGGATTGTTCACCCCGACGCGGATCTGCGGATAGATGATGCGCGGCAGGAGATCGAGCGGCAGTCGCGACACGAACATGGCGCCGAGCACGAGCATCACGCTCGTCAGAGCAAGGGTACCGATCGGACGTCGAATCGCCCAGCTCGGCATCGCCGATCGGCGGGCGGGTGGGCGTGGCGTGCTCATTGGGTTACCTGCGGAGTACTCTGGGCGCTGATGTCAGGCTGCGCCACATCGCCGGATGGGGCGCGCACGACGCGCACTGTGGCCCCATCGCGCAACATGTTCTGGCCCGCGACGACGATCGAGTCCCCAACGGCGAGCCCGTTACGAATCTCGACACGTCCCTGATAGCTCTCGCCGCGCTCGACGGTTCGACGCGTAACGCTCGTGCCGCGCAGCAGGAACACGGCCGGCTGACCGACCGTCTCAATGAGGGCAGCCGCCGGAATCATCAGGATGTTTTCGCGCGGCGCGAGCTCAAAACGCACCCTGGCAAGAAATCCAATCGTTAGGTCGTTGGCGTCCGCCCCTGTGAACGCGACCTCGACAGGGACGAGCCGCGAAACAGTGTCCGCGGAGGGAAAGATCCTCCGGATCCGCCCGCTGAACGTGCGGTCCCGGTGCGCATCTACCTGCACTTCGACGCGATTGCCGGTCTCGAGCGACGGAACGTCGAGCTCCGACACGAGTACGTTCACGACCAGCGTCGAACGGTCGGCAATTGTGAACAGGCGCGTCTGCGGGCTGACGACGTCCCCCGCCTCGACCCGCTTCTGCGTCACGACACCGGAGATCGGCGCGCGGACAGTCGCATAGCTCAGTCGGGTGCGCAATTGGTCGCGCGTGGCCTGTGCCGCCGCA
>Ga0299907_10002008_pt1 | contig 12206 bp, 12 predicted proteins | sample RVTome_16_FD_198680 | JGI IMG/M metagenome (GOLD analysis project Ga0299907, IMG submission 198680) | Soil microbial communities from uranium-contaminated site in the Upper Colorado River Basin, Wyoming, United States - RVT152D67 (version 2) ...
ACGCCCAGATGCTCCGCGTCGACGAGGGGGTGCTGGTCGCGGGCACCGACCCCCGGGCGGACGGAGGGGCGAGAGCATCGTGAGGACTGTCCCGGCATCGGGCCATGGCCGTTCAGCCCATTGGCATCCGCCGGGGCATCTCTCAGACTGACCCCGATGGCGCCGCGAATGCTCCCCGCCGGAGGGCTCCGCCGTGTCCTCGACGTGCTCGGCGACGGCCATACCGTCGTCTGGGAGGCGGGGACGGAACCGGGGCACTTCACCTCCGTCTCGAACGCCGTCGGGGACCTGCTGGGCTACACGCCCCGCGAGTGGATCGAGGATCCGGGGTCGTGGCTCGCGCGGATCCATCCCGACGACCGGGACCGAGTCGTCGATGCCTGGAGGAAGGCCGCGGAGGGCGAGCGGCTCGACGTCGAATATCGCTTCGCGACGAAGGACGGCCGTGAATCGAGGCTCTGGCACGTCGGCGAACTCGCTCCCGCGACCGTCCGGCCGAAGACGAGGCTGCGGGGCCTGATCATCGACGTCACGGAGCGGCGCCGGGTAGAGCTCGAGCGGGTCGAGGCCATGCGCCACGCGAGCGAAGGACGGACACGCCACGCCGCGTCTCGGTGGGTGGAGGCGGAAGAACGGTTCCGCGCGCTCGAGGAGCAGGTGCCGGCGATCACCTACCTCGACGCGATCGACGGACCCCAGAAGACGCTCGCGATCAGCGAACAGACCACGACGATCCTCGGCTACGAGCCCGAGGACTGGTATGCCGACTCAGAACTCTGGAACAAGATCGTCCACCCCGACGACAAGGACCGCCTCGATGCGGCCGAGCGGTCGGGTGGATCGGCGGGCGGGATCGAATACCGCGCCATCACGAAGGACGGCCGAACCGTCTGGCTCCACGACCGCTCGCGGCTCATCACCGACGGCGAAGGGGTCCCCCGATACTGGCTCGGGGTGCTGGTGGACGTCACCGACCGTCGCCGCGTGCACGAGCTCCGGCACGAGCTCGCCAGCGAGCGAGCGCAGAACCTTCGCCTGTCCGCGACCGACGAAGCGAAGACGATCGCGATCCAGGCCGTCTCCCACGACATCCGGACACCCCTCGCCGCGATCTTGGGCCTCGCCGCGACGCTCGAGCACAAGGCCGAGGAGATGTCTCCCGAGGACGTTCGAGACCTCTCATCCCGCATCGTGCAGAACTCGCGACGCCTCGACCGAATCGTGACGGACCTGCTGGATCTCGACCGGCTCCAGCGGAAGGGGTTCGCGGCGCGCCTGCGGACCGTGGACCTGGGGACGCTCATCCGTCAGCTCGTGACGAGGACCGACGCCGTCACCGAACGGCGGCTCCAGCTCGACACCGGACCCGTGCACGTCGAGGCCGATCCGACGATGGTCGAGAGGATCGTCGAGAACCTCCTGGGCAACGCCGTCAAGCACACCCCCGGCGACTCTCGGATCTGGGTGCGGGTCGAGCGCACGGATGACGGCGCCCTCATCGCCGTCGAGGACGACGGTCCTGGGATCGCGCCTGGCGATCGTGAACGGATCTTCGAGCCGTTCGTGCAGGGCTCGAGCGCCGGGCCCGGCGGTGCGGGCGTGGGCCTCGCGCTCGTCGTCAAGTTCGCGGAGCTCCACGACGGGAGGGCGTGGGTCCAGGAACGGGCAGGCGGAGGCGCCTCCTTCCGTGTCCTCCTGGCCTTCGAGCCCGAAGACCACGTGCTCGTTCTTCCCGAGGACCCTCAGGAGACGGACACGGACTCCTCTCCCGAGGACAACCAGGCGTAGGCCTCCTCCTCCTGGGCGAAGTGCAGCCGGAGGATCGCGTGCAGCCCGTAGAGGACGCGGCGCAGATCCACGAGATCGTCCGGCGTGGGTCCTTCCTCGGGAAGGTCGTCGAGGAGCTGTCGGAACACCCGTGCGAGGTGGGAGATCTCGATGTGGGCCCTCGCCATCGAGCTCATCGGATCCTCACCGCCCATCAACCGAGCGACGACCGGGTAGACCGCGGCCTCCTCTTCTTCCTCGTGCTGCGGCAGACGCTCGACCACGAAGCGGCGGACCGCCTCCAGCTCCCGACGGACCTCGTCGGGCGGGAGCTGCCCGAGACGGTCGGCCACCGACCGCACCCTGATGAGCTCGGGAGCGAACTCGCGGTGCTCCTCGCGGAATCGCTCCGCCACGTCGGTGGGCTCGCGCCCCCCGGAAGGCCGGCTGCCGCCGCCGAGCGCCCGAAGGGCGTTGAGGATCGATGCCACGTCGATCAGCTCCTGGATCAGCGCCCCCACCACAGGGATGAACAGCCCGAAGGCGCCCCCGAACATGAACGCGAGGGCGAGCCCCATGCCGAGCAGCACCGACTGGGTGGCGATGGCTCGCGAACGACGCGCGATCGAGATCGCCTCCACGAGGCCGTCGAGCCGGTCGGCGACCAGGACGACGTCGGCCGCCTCCGAGGACGCGGTGGCGCCGCGAGCGCCCATCGCCACGCCGACGTCGGCGGCGGCGAGGGCGGGCGCGTCGTTCAGGCCGTCCCCCACCATCACGACCACACCGGCCTCACGCTCCGCCTCCAGTGCCTCGACCTTCTCGGCCGGATCGCGCTCGGACAAGATCCTGTCGACCCCGAGCGCGGCTCCGACCGACTCGGCTACGTCCGGGTGGTCGCCGGTCACCATGATCACGCGCTCGATCCCGGCTCGGCGGAGCGCCCGGATCACGCGTGGCGCGTCGGGACGGATCGGGTCGTCGACGATCAACGCGCCGGCCACCTGGCCGTCGATCGCGACGAAGATGCACGAGGACCCGTCGAGCATCGAGCGTCGGCGCACCTCGCGTGCGCGAGGGGGCATCGGCGAGCCCTCTGACACGTAGCTCGCCTTGCCGAGCGCCACCCGATGCCCGTCCACGGTCCCCTCGATGCCGGCGCCGTGACGCTCGTGGACCTCGGTGGGGAACACCAGCTCGAGCTCTCGCTCGCGAGCCGCCCGCACGAGGGCCGCCGCGAGCACATGCGGCGAGACCTGGTCGAGTGACGCAGCGGATCTGAGGAGCTCGTCGGGCCCGACACCGGAGAACGTCTCGATGTCGCTCAGCACGGGGACGCCCGACGTGAGCGTGCCCGTCTTGTCCAGCACCAGGACCTTCGCGCGGGCGAGTGTCTCCAAGGCGCCGCCGCCCTTGACGATGATCCCCCGGTGCGCGGCGCGCGAGATCCCCGACACGATCGCGATCGGCACCGCGAGCAGGAGCGGACACGGGGTGGCGACCACGAGGACGGAAAGGGCGCGGACCGGGTCCTGCGTCACCGCCCACGCGCCGCCCGCGATGACCAGGGTGACGGGCACGAAGATCGCTGCGTAGCGATCGGCGAGCCGAACGAACGGAGCTTTCTGCCGCTCCGCCTCCTCCACCAGCCGGACGATCCCCGCGTACGTGCTGTCCTCCGCCGTGGCCGTGGCGATCAGCTCGAACGCGCCGCCGGCGTTGACCGCGCCGGAGCGGATCGGGTCGCCGGCGGCGCGTTCGACCGGACGGGACTCGCCCGTGAGGGCAGACTCGTCCAGGACCGCGTGGGTCGATGCCACGCCGTCCACGGGGATCACCGCCCCTTGCTTCACCAGGAGGCGATCGCCTCGGCGCACCTCCTCGACCGGGCGCTCGACCAACACGCCGTCCTCGTAGCGGATCACCGTTCGCGGCGCGCGATCGAGGAGCGCCGAGAGCTCCCGGTGCGCTCGACGATCGGCGTAGGACTCCAGCGCTTCTCCCGTCGCGAGCATGAGCGCGATCACGGCGCCCGCGAGGTACTCCTCCAGTGCGAGCGAGCCCCCCATCGCGAGCAACGCGATGACGTCCACGCCGGCCTGGCGCCGCAGGATGCCCTCGATCACGTCGCGGAGGAGCGACGCGAGGGCCACGGCCGTCGTTGTCGCCCACGCGACGTTCGCTGCGTCGCGCAGATCGAGCAACCACAGGACGCCACCCGTGAGGATCCCGAGGATGGAGGTCGCGAGCCACACCCGGGACAGATCGCGAGGAGGAGCGGCCAACGTCACACCCTCGGGAGTGTCGCCCGGACGTGGAACGTCCGGCCGACGCCCTCCATGGCCATCTCCAGCTCGTAGGACAGGTCGTCGCCCTCCATGCGATAGCGCCGCCCGATCTCCGTCACGGGCGAGCCGGTGGCGGTCCGCACCACCGCGGTCGATCGGAGCATCACGGTCGTTCCCTCGACGGTTCCCTCCGCGACCTCGGCAACGCCGATCGGGTGCGCGAGCGCGAGATCGACCCGTCCGTTCCCCAGAGGACGGAGCGTCCCACGCTCGAAGTGCAGGGGCGCGCCGTCCGGCGTCCAGCTCGACTCGGTCACGAGGAGGAAGGGGTCGCCGACGTGCTCGAAGGTGAGCTCCTCCACGTACCGGAAGGGCTCCACGCCGGGGTACTCACCCTCGCCTTCGCCACGCCAGCTTCCGATCAAGAAGACGAGCGGCTCGAGCGCCGGCGGGAGGTCGGGCAACACGCGCGGACGCTACCACGGGGGTGTCGCCCGGCCGTCCCGGATCTCAGTGGGTGTCGAGCCGGTTCGCGACGATCTTCTGCAGGTCGAGGAAGGAGCGCCAACGCGCGTCGACATCGGGGTCCGTTCCCCCCGAGCTCTCTCCCTCGGCGTCGGGTTCGATGCGCTCGATCCGCTTGGTGACGCCCGCGAGGTCGTACTCGAGCTGCGCCAGGCGGTCGTTCAGCGCGGCGAGTCGCTCGTTCACGCCCATGCCGTTGGTGGAGGGGCGAGAGGGCACGGAGACGGTCAACCCCTTATGGGTGACCGCGACGGATGTCGGGTCCTTGACCGCATCTGCCGTCATGGACGGCGGAGAGGAAGCCTCCCCCGGCTGGTCGTCGTGAGGCTCGGGCTCGTCGCCGCGGAGCTCGGCCTGCAGATCGAGGATGTTGGTGAGGACTTCCTCTTGGTACTCGCTCATCCGCTCCGCCCTTCGGTCTCCCCCATAGATGTCCCCCATCCTCGAGCGGCCATGGTATTCCACCCTACGCCCGCCGCTCAACCCGACTTTCGGCTACGGTTTTCCGGCCGTGCGAACCCTCACCCGCCTGTCTGTGACTCCCGTGAAGGCCCTACGCCTTTCGCACCCCGAGGAGGCAGAGCTCAACTCGGGAGGGATCCCTGCCGACCGCCGCTTCTTCCTGATCGACGAGGTCGGGAGGCTCTTCGACGCCAGCGACCTCGGTGCCCTCATGCAGGTCGTCCCCGACTACGACCCCGGAACGGAGCGACTTCGGCTCTCCTTCCCCGATGGGTCGGTCGTGGAGGATGACGCCGATCGGCTGGCGGGGGCGGTCACGACCGATTTCTTCGGACGGCTGGTCCATGGGGATCTCCTCGAAGGCGGTTTCGGAGCGGCGCTGTCCGCCTTCGCCGGCCGGCCCGTTCGGCTCGCACGCGTGACCAGGGACGGAGACGGACAGGACGTCCATCCGCTCACGATCGTGTCGTCCGAGAGCATCCGTGACCTCGGCCTCCGCGGCGATCGATCGGACCTGGACGCCCGTCGCTTCCGGATCAACCTCGAGATCGAGGGCGGTGTGCCCTACGAGGAGGATTCGTGGGACGGCGGGCTCGTCCGCATCGGCGAAGCGACGATCCGGGTGCGCGGACAGATCCCCCGCTGTGTCGTGACGACGCTCGCCCCGGAGACCGGGGACAAAGACTTCGGGACGTTAACGCAGCTCGCGCGCTACCGGCCCCGGATCGGTGGCCGCGGCGGGCTTCCCTTCGGGATGTATGCCGAGGTCGTGCGGGCGGGACGGGTGCGGATCGGCGATCCGGTGGAACCGGTCAGCGCTCGTCCGGCCGAGACGACCGTCGCCGGTCCGTGACGAGCCACGAGACCGCCAGCCAGGTCACGATCGGCGCGGTCGCCAGGATGCCGAAGATGATCCCGAACTTGAGGAGGTCGATGATGATGTCCAAACCGCGTCCGTCCTCTGCTCGAAGTTCGGGAAAGCGTACACGAGCGTACGACCGGCTTGGCGTCGGGCCACGGTAGCCACGGAACACCGAGGGAGGAGGTCGAGGATCGCATGAGGTCGTCCGGCAGGTGGTTGCTGATCGTCGGATCGGTGATCGTCATCGGCGTCCTCTTCGCGCTCCTGCGGCCGGATGCCCCCGAGGATGGCGCGACTCCCACCCCTTCGACCCCTACCGAGAGCCCCTCGGCGTCCGACACCCCCTCCGCTTCCGACTCCCCTTCACCCACGCCGAGCCCGGAGCGGACCTTCATCGATGTGACCTTCCGAGGCGGTGCGGTACAGGGCCCGAGGCGATTCACGGTGACCCAGGGAGAGCGGGTGCGGATCCTGGTGCGGGCGGATGTCTCCGATCACGTCCACCTCCACGGCTACGACCTCATGGCCGACGTCGTCCCCGGTGAGCCCGCGAGGATCGACTTCGTCGCGAAGGCAGCCGGTGTCTACGAGGTCGAGCTCGAGGACGCCGGCACACTCCTGTTCCATCTGGAGATCGTCCCCTGACCCGCCGGGCGGTCGTCCTCGCCGGAGCCGTGGCGACCTGGCTCCTGGTCGCCGCCTCCCCGGCGCTCGCGCATGGGTTCAGCGGACGGACGGATCTGCCGGTTCCGCTCTGGCTCTTCGTCTTCGGTGCCGCGACCGCGTTGATCGTCTCGTTCGTCGCCCTCTCGGCGCTCTGGATGGAGCCTCGGTTCGAAGGGAGAGCCACCCCGTCCGCTCTCCCATCGTGGATCCAGTCGATCCTCACGAACCGTGGCCTGGAATGGACGATCCGGATCGTGATGCTCGTGTTCTTCGTGGTGGTGGCGATGGCCTCGGCCCGAAGGGTGAGCGACACCGAGACGATCGGGCCGGTCGTCGTCTACGCGTGGTTCTGGGTCGGCCTCGCGATCGCCCACGCCCTGTTCGGCAACCTCTGGGCCACCCTTTCGCCCTTCGACACCATCGGCCGTCTCGTCGGCCTCGACGAGGACGAGCGGGAGGCTCCTCCCCGGCCGTACCCGCCGGCTTGGGGGAAGTGGCCTTCCGCCGTCCTTCTCTTCGCGTTCGTCTGGGTCGAGCTGGTCCAGCCGTTCGGGTCTATCCCCGGCCACCTCGGGATCCTGATCGTCGCCTACACGCTGATCCAGATCGCCGGGATGCAGCTCTTCGGCCGCCGTGTCTGGATCGAGAACGGAGAAGCGTTCGGCGTCTACTTCGGGCTGATCTCGGGGATGGCACCGCTGACCCGCGACCCGAACGGTCGCGTCGTGCTTCGGCCGTTCCTCTCCGGTCTCGCGAAGATCGAGTCGCGGCCCGGCCTGCTCGCCGTGATCCTCGTCGCGCTCGGCTCGACGACGTTCGATGGCTTCTCGCGAACCGGCGCGTGGATCACGTGGACGGCGGGAGTCGGCGGGGTCGCGAGGACCGCGGTCGCGACGTCGGGCCTGGTCGTCGTGATCGGGGTCGTCGCGCTCGCGTACATGACCGCGATGCGCGCCGCGGCCGGCGTCGTCGGCGGCCATTGGCACCCGCTCGCGACGCGATTCGCACACTCGCTCGTCCCGATCGTGCTCGCCTACGTGGTCGCCCACTACTTCTCGTTCCTGGTGCTCGAGGGACAGCTGGGTCTGGTTCGCCTTTCCGACCCGTTCGGTGTGGGCTGGGACCTGTTCGGGACGGACGACTGGATCGTGAACCTCGCGCTCTTGTCCCCGACGACCATCTGGTACGTGCAGGTCGCGGCGATCGTGATCGGTCACGTGGGCGGTGTCGTGCTGGCGCACGACCGCGCGATCGCGATGTTCGATCGCGAGGCCGCCGTGCGGACACAGTACGCGCTGCTCGCCGTGATGATCCTCTTCACGGCGAGCGGCCTGTTGATCCTCTCCGGGTGAGAACGGTGCTCACGCGCCTGTTGGCTCACCAGGGAGGCTGGGACGAGATGCTGCTCGCCGCGGGCCTCGTGTTGGCGATGCTCGGGGTGTCGAGGTTCCGCCGGCGGTCGACTCGCACGCGTCGTCCGGCGCAGCCGGACGACGCGTGCGAGTACTGCGGGGCCGCCCTCGCACCGGGTGAGGACCGATGCCCGTCCTGCGGGTTCCGGAAGCCCGAGCCCGCCGGCTGAGACGCTCCCCGGATAGGCCTCAGGCGGCCGTCATCTGATCCTTCCGCGCCTCCATCCGCTCGCCCAATGCCTCGAGTTCGTCCTCCTCGAAGGCCTGGCGAGCCTGCTTGAACATCTCCTTCTCTTCTTCCTCGATGTGGTGCTCGATGTTCTCCTTCATGACCTTAAACTTGGCGCCCCACCGCTCGTCTTCGTAGGCCACTCCCTCGATCTCGGCCATGACCATGTCGACCACGTGGTGTTCCTCGTACGCCTCGAGGGTGATCTCCTTGGTCTTGGGGTGGTCCTTGAGTGCCGGGTAGAAGATCTCTTCCTCGATCGTCTCGTGAACCGTCAGTTCGTCCTTGACCGTCGCGAAGAGCTCTTCGCGCGTCTTCACGCCGCGTTCGGTCGTGGACTCCAGCTCCGAAAGGAGCTTCTTCATCTTCCGGTGGTCTTCCTCCAGCAGTGTGATCGCGTTCATCCTGGTCTCCTCCGTGGCCGCCAGCTCGGTGTAGCAGCATCATTCCCATGGACCTCTCGGGGAAACCTCACGGCGGGGAGAACTCGCTCGGGCCGAGCTAGCATCCGCCGATGGCTCCCTTCGGACTGACCGACGTCCACGTTCGTCGCTTCCGGTCGCTGAAGGACGCGAGCTTCCGTCCGGGCGCGATCTCGGCGATCGTGGGCGAGCCGAGCACCGGCAAGTCCAACCTGCTCACCGCGATCTGGGCGCTGCTGGACCCGGACGCCGCTCCGCTGTCGGCCGCCGACGTCGCCCACGACGAAGAGGGGCCGATCCAGATCGTCGGGGAACTCGCCGACGGCACGTCGATCTCGGTCGGCGGCGAACCGCCCGACGGATCGTCGGCCGAGGGGTCGACACGTCCTCCTGCGCTGTTCTGCCCGGCGGGGCTGCGAGGCGAAGCCCTGGTCGCCTCACCGGGTCTGCAGGCGCCGCTCCATCCGGCCGCGGAGATCATGCGCGACGCGGTCGCTCGGATCGAACGCGACCGGGACTCCGCAGGCGGGACGGTGGCCGCTCACGGCCTGGTGGCCGGGCTCGAATCGTGGCGGGAGGCCGGGATCACCGGCGTGGTCCTCTTGATGGAAGAGCCCGAGCTCTTCCTCCCGCCTCAGGCACAGCGCTACCTCTACCGCCTCCTCAGGCTGATCGCGTCCGACGGGAACCAGGTGCTCTACTCCACCCACTCACCGGCGTTCCTGAACGTCGTGCGTTTGGACGAGCTCGTGTTCACCGAGCGGCGGCCGGAGGTCGGGACCTTGCTGCTGCAGCCCGAACCCCTACCCGCGGACGAGGAGTTCCGCGCGTACTCGGAGTTCGATTCCTCGCGGAGCGAGCTCTTCCTCGCCCGAGCCGCCGTCCTCGTGGAGGGCCTCACCGAGAAGCTCGCGCTCCCGTTCGTCTTCGAAGCGCTCGGCCACGACCCGGACCGGGAACGGATCTCGATCGTCGAGTGCGGTGGGAAGGGGAACATCCCGCTGTTCGGCAGGATTAGCAAGGCCGTCGGGCTACCGTTCGTGGCGGTGCACGACCGCGACGCGCCGGCGGGCGCGGAACCGAGCGATGCCGAGCGGCAGCTCAACGCGCTGATCGCCGAGGTCGCCGGCGACGAGCGCGTTGAGCTGGCGCCCGATTTCGAGGGCGTCGCGGGCATCCACGGGGATCGGCGGAAGCCCGCCCGCGCCTGGCGCCGCTTCGCCGAGCTCGGCCCCGATTCCGTTCCGCAGCCACTCGCAGAGGTCGTGGAGCGAGCGGTCGCGCTCGCCAGTCGCGGGCCCGGATGACCCGCTCAGGCGCCGGTCTCGGCTGCCTTCGCCGACCGGTCGGCGCGCTTGCGCTCCGTCCTCGCCTCGTCGGCGAGCCGCTTCGCGTCGGCGTCGGCCTCTCTCGCGGCCGTCACCGCGGCGGCCGCTTTCTGCTTGAGGTTCTCGGCGAGATTGCGGGCCTTCTCCGCCGCCCGTTCAGCTGCGGCAGCGCGCTGCTCGGCCGCCCGGGCTTCGCGCGCCCGCTCCCGCCTCGCCTCGGCAGGATCCTCCTCGATCGCGTCGTCGTCGTCCCCTGACCCGCCGCCCTGCAACACCTCGAAACCCTCGATCGCCCCGAAGCCTGCCGTCGGCTTGGCGTCGCGTTCCAGCGTGCCGGCCTGGAGCCGCTCGCCGAGCTCGTCATCCACCGACGCCGCATCGAACGTCGCGGCGATCGCGTCGCGGTGCGCTCCGCCCCGCGCCCCGATCGCCGCCACACCCTCGTCCGCGAGCGACTGGATCAGGGCGCGGCGGTCGTCGGTCGCGCGACGGAGGTCCTCGCCGCCCCCGCCCGAGAGCGCCTTCCGCTGCGCTCGACGGAGGGCCTGACCGGCCTCGCGCAGCGCGGCAACCTCCTCGGGCCGGTTGCGGGAGGCCGCGTTCACCGCCCAGGCGACGATGCTCGGACGGCGGAGATCCTTGACCTCGGTCGCCTCGTCCGCCTTCCCGGCGTCCTTCAGCTCGGCGGCCAGGCGGTCGCGCGCCGCGACGAACTCCTCGAGTGGCAGCGCGAACAATCCTCGAGCCGCCTCCGACATCCCGCGCGCGCTCAGAAGCCCTCTCCGTATTCGTCATCGGTCACGGCGTCGCCCCAATCGGGCGAGCCGCCGCCGTTCACCGCGACGTGCACCACCGGCGTCTCGGGGGTCCCTCCGTGGAAGTGCCACTCGTCCGCCCCGACGTGGATCACGTCACCCGGCTCCAACACATGACCCGTGTCGCCTTCGGAGCGCACACGGCCCCGACCGCTCACCCCGAAGAGGAACTGCCCGCCCGGATGACGGTGCCAGTGTGTCCGGGCGTTCGGCGAGAAATGGACCACCCCGATGTTCGTGCCGTCTTCGACGGTGAGGGTCGAGCGGAGCCAGACCTCGCCGGTGAATCTGCCCTCGTCCCCTCGTTCGAACGATCCTTCGGATGCTCTCGAGATCTCCACGCCCGAAGCGTACGTCGTCCGAAGTCCTCCGGGGAGGTACGGTTGCGTCGTGGGAGTCGAGCGCCCCGTCCCGTCACGACCGGACGGGAGCGCGGTTCGGCTGCCGCGCTCCTCGTGGATCTCGCTGGTCATCGCGGTCGGTCTGGCGCTTGCGGCGATCGCGCTCTTCCCCAGGTCCGGAGGCGACGCGCCGCCGCTCGCATCGCTCGCGCTGATCGGAGCGGTGATCACGGGCGTCACGACGTTGGCCCTCTACGCGATCGTGCGCCGGGATCTCCGTGTGCCGGTGCGCTTCACCATCTCCCTGGCGGTCGCCTTCGCCTTGATCGCACTCGTGAAGTTCGTGATGGCGCCTTTCGGGCTCTACGAGGTGAACGCCAAGCGGGCGCTCACCGACCAGTTCGGCACCGTGGCCGACCCCACAGGTGCGGTCATCACGGCGGTCGCTGTATTCGGCCTCTACGCGCTGGGGTACGCGATCATCTATTGGCTCGGTGGCGACAACCCGCCTGTCCGACGGCCGAGCCACGAACGTGATCGTGCACCGGTCCGGGGTCGACGGATCCTGGTGGTGCTCCTCGTCGCGGGCCTGATCGTGGTCTCGGGTCTCTGGATCGTTGCGGTCATGGTGCTGACCGTGCCATGGCAGTACCTCGAATTCGTCTTCTCGTCGGGGGTGGGCGTGCTCGTCGCCGCCGCGCTCGCCGTCGCGGCGACGTTGGTCGGGTCCACGTTCCGAACCCTGGGAGATCTCCGGACTCCCGTCGAGTACGGCACGATCGTCACGCTGTTCTGGCTCGGCCTCGGGTTCCTCGCCCTGTTCCACGTGCTGTGGATCGTGTACGTCCTGGTGCTCGGCTCCATCTGGCCGCTGAAGACGGTGGTACCGAAGTGACCAGCGCGGCGCTGTTCGTTCGCATGGTGCGCTGGCGCGTGGCGGTGACGCTCTGGTCCTTCTTGTTGATCGGCGCCGCCGCGCAGGGCCCACTGCGGGTGAGCGTCGCGCTCCTGCTCGCCGCCGCGTCGCTCTCGGCGAGCTACGTCGTCGCAACCACGGTCAACGACATCGCCGACCGGGACGTGGATCGG
>Ga0299907_10002009_pt1 | contig 12205 bp, 11 predicted proteins | sample RVTome_16_FD_198680 | JGI IMG/M metagenome (GOLD analysis project Ga0299907, IMG submission 198680) | Soil microbial communities from uranium-contaminated site in the Upper Colorado River Basin, Wyoming, United States - RVT152D67 (version 2) ...
GGCATCTCGGTGGTGGGCCGCGACATCACCGAGCGTCGCCGCTCCGAGGCGGCCAAGGAGTTCCTGGTCGCCGCCAGCGCCGCCCTGGACGCCTCGCTGGACCCCGATCACACGCTGCGGACGATCGTCCGCACCGCCGTCCCCGAGCTCGCGGAGCTGTGCGTCATCGACCTGCTCGAGGACGACGGCTCCATCGATCGGTCGGTGGCCGCCGCCTCGGACCCCGCGCTGGCGCGCGAGCTGGAGGAGATCCGCGCGCAGGCCCCGCTGGACCCGGCCGGCGACCACCCCGTCGCCCAGGTCCTGCGCACCGGCGAGCCCATGGTGCTGCGCGACCTCTCCGACTCCGACGTGATGGCCCAGGTGGCCCAGAGCGACGCGCACCGCGACTTCATGCTCAAGGCGGGCTACCGCTCGGCGGCGGTGGTGGCGATGTGGGCGCGCGGCCGGACCCTCGGCGCCATCTCCTTCCTGCACGTGCGCAGCGATCGCCGCTACGACCCCGAGGACCTGGCCCTGCTCCAGGACGTGGGGACGCGCGCCGCGATGGCCCTGGACAACGCGCGGCTGTACGCGGAGCGCTCGCACGTGGCCGGCACGCTCCAGCGCGGGCTGCTGCCCACGGCGCTCCCCGAGCCGCCGGGCGTGGAGCTGGCGGCGGCCTACCGCCCCGCGCGCGAGGGGCTGGAGGTGGGTGGCGACTTCTACGACGCCTTCGAGGCGCGCGGCGAGTGGGTGTTCGCGGTCGGCGACGTGTGCGGGAAGGGCGCCGAGGCCGCGGCTCTCACCGCGCTGATGCGCTACAGCGTGCGCGCCTTCGCGCTCGAGCACTCGAGCCCGAGTCGCGTGCTGGAGCAGGTCAACGGGGCGATGCGCAAGGAGGACCTCGGCGACCGCTTCGCGACCGCGGCACTCGCGCGCTTCGACCCGTCGGCGCGGCCCGCGCCGGCCTGCGTGGCCGCGGCCGGACATCCCACGCCGCTGGTGCTGCGCGCCGCGGGGGACGCCGTGCTGGCGGGCGGGCGCGGGACGCTGCTGGGCGTCACCGAGGACATCACGATCCCCGACCAGCAGATCGAGCTGGACACCGGCGACTGCCTGGTGCTCTACACCGACGGGGTCCTGGACGCCGGCGCCCCGCGGCGGGTGCTGGCGCCGGAGGACCTCGCCGCCGAGCTGCGGGGCACGGCCGAGCTGGGCGCCGAGGAGGTCGTGCGCCGCGTGACCGAGGTGGCGGCCGGCCTCGCCGAGGGCGCGCTGCGCGACGACGTGGCGGTGCTGGCGATCCGCCTGACCTGAGTCCCGGACGCCGGGGCGAAGCCGCGCGTCCGGCGCCCTACCGGGGGCATGTCGACGCAGCCGGGGGGCGGGCGCTGGGAGCGCGGGGCGGCCACGGTGGAGTGGACCGGCCTCGTGCTGCTCGTCGCCGCGACCCTGGTCGCCGGCGCCACGGTCGCCCCGATCGAGGCGCCGGGGCTGGCGCGGGGGCTGCGGTGCGCGGTGCTGGCCGGCTGCGGCGGGGAGGACCGGGCGCTCGAGGCCGCCTACGGCGACGACGTCGCCGCCCACGTGCGGGCGTGGGCGCCGGGGATCGCCTACGAGCCGGGGACGCTCGCGCTGCCCGTCGACTTCCGCCGCTGCCGGGCGCACCGGTGCGCGGACGGGGAGGAGGGGCGCGGCAGGGACGTCTGGAGGTCGGCCACCGGCGAGGCGCGCGCCACCGTCTTCACCCACGCGGTCGACCGGCGCGCTCGCGGCGGGGCGCTCTACCTCCAGTTCTGGATGTACTACCCCGACTCGACCTACCTGGGCGCGGCCCGCGCGATCGGCCGGGCGCCGGTGGTCGCCGGGACGCCGGTGGGCCGGCTGGCGCGCCGCGCCTCCGGCCACCACGCCGACGACTGGGAGTCGCTCCAGCTGCGGATCGAGCGCGACGGGACGGCGATGGCCCGCGCCTCGGCGCACCACGGCTACGCCGGACGCCGGCGCTGGCCCAACCTCAACGAGCTGCCGGTGGCGCCGCGGCTCCCGCGCGCCGGCCGCGACGGGGTGCGCCTCGAGCGCCGCGCCCGGACCGGCGCCTGGACGCCGGGCACCGGCTGGACCCGCGTCTCGCGCGGCAGCCACGCCGGGCACATCCCCGACGGTCCCGCCGGCGACGAGCGGCGCACCGCCCCCGACGGGATCGCGCTCGTCCCCATCGAGTCCCTCTCCGCCGCCGATCGCGCCACGCCCTTCGCGGTCGTCCCGCCCTGGCGCAAGCCGGTCTACGCGGATCCCGAGGACACCGGGACGTGAGGACGGGGTAACCATGCGGGCATGACCGCACCCGCCGCCACCGCCCCCGCCGTGCGCCTCGGCGTCACCGCCGACGACGGCATCGCGCCGACCCTCTTCGCCCTGCTCGAGCGCGGGGTCGGGCGCCGGCCGCACGTCGCTCGCGACATGCGCGGCCGCGTGGAGCTGCGCTTCGACGAGGACATCGCGCCCGTGCGGATCGCCTTCGAGGGCGACGCCGTGGTGGTCGAGGACGGCGGCTGGGACGCCGCCGACCTCGTCGTCGCCGGCCGCCTCCCGCACGTCGTCCACCTCACGACCACGCCGATGCTGGCCGGGATCCCCAACCCCGCCACCCGCCACGGCCGCACCACGCTCGCCCGCCTGCGCCGCCGCCACGTGGTCGTCGAGGGCGACCGCGCCCTCGGCCGCAGCCTCCTGCGCCTGCTCGAGCTGTAGCGTCGCGCCGGTCAGGGACCGTTTACCATCGCGGCATCGTGATGCGGTGGGCGCTGCCCGGCTTCGCCTGCGCGGCCGCCGCCTGCGCCGCGGCTCCGGCGCACGCGGCGTTCCAGCGGCTCGGACCGGCGAGCGCCCCGGTCGTCACGGACGGCGCCCGCTACGCCGCCTGGGACGCCACCTTCGATTCGACGCGCGTCCTCGACACGCGCAGCGGCGCGCGCTTCCGGGTCCGCCGGCCGTCGATCGTCTGGGACGCGCCGGACGGGCGCCTCGACGTCGGCGCGGCGTGCCGGCTCGCGAGCGTGCACTCGGGCCTGCTGACCTGGAGCTGCGAGGTGGCCTTCGGCCCCGGGGACCGCGACCGCGTGTGGGACGTCCACGTCTACGACGTCGCGCGCCGGCGGTTCGTGCCCGTGCGCGGTCTGGACCGGGTGCGCCGCCGCTTCCCCGGCACGCAGAGGATCGCGTTCGGCGCCGCCGGGAGGCACTGGCTCGGCGGCTCGGCCCGGCCCGGCGGGGCGTTCTACGTCCACCGCGCCACCGGCCGCGTCGTCACCGGACGGCCGACGCGCGCCCGCGCGCGCGCCGGGTGGTACGCCGACGTCGACGCGCCGGGCCTGCAGCGCCGCACGTGCCAGGAGCTGCGGCCGCGCGGCGAGGGGTCCCTCCTGGCCCCGCCGCTTCAGCTGTCCTGGGCGCGGCACCGCCGGAACCCGCTCCTGTTCGACGTGCGGATCGACCGCTGCGGAGCCCGGCCCCGGCTCGTCCGGCGCTGCCGCTGCTTCAGCCTCGCCCTCGGGTCGGGCCGCGTCGGCTGGACCGACAACCGCCACGCGACCGTGTACCGCGCGGACACCGGTCGCCGGAGCACGCTGGCCGTCCCCGGCGCGGATCCCACGGGGTCACAGGGCGTCGCGGTGGCGCTGACGGCGCGTCACGTCTTCGCGTGGACCGGCCACCGGCGCGACGTCCACGTCGCCCGGGTCCCCTAGCTGCGCGACGCCAGCTCGACCAGCAGGCGCACGCCGTAGCCGCTTCCGCCCTTGCTCGCGTACGGGCGGCCCACGTCCCAGGCCGTGCCGGCGACGTCGACGTGGGCCCAGGGGACGTCGCCGGTGAAGCGGCGCAGGAACTCGGCGGCGGCGATCGACATCGCCTTGCGCGCCTCGGGCGCGTTGGAGATGTCGGCGTAGCGGCCCTCGATCAGCTTCGCGTACTCGGGGTGCAACGGCAGGCGCCAGACGAGCTCGCCGCTGGCGCGGCCCGCCGCCTCGACCTCGGCGGCCCATTCGTCGTCGGGGCTGAACAAGCCCGCGTGCGTGGAGCCCAGCGCGATCACGATCGCCCCGGTCAGCGTGGCCAGGTCGACCAGGCGCTCGGCGCCCTGCTCGACCGCCCAGGCCAGGCAGTCCGCGAGGACCAGGCGCCCCTCGGCGTCGGTGTTGTTGATCTCGATCGTCGTCCCGTTCATCGCCCGCACGACGTCCCCGGGCTTCATCGCGCGCCCCGACGGCATGTTCTCCGTGGCCCCGATCACGGCGACGACGCGGACGGGCAGCGATAGCCGGGCGATCGCGCCCACGGCCTCCAGCACCGCGGCCCCGCCCGACATGTCGAACTTCATCTCGTGCATCTTGGCCGCGGGCTTGATCGAGATCCCGCCGGTGTCGAACGTCACCGCCTTGCCGACCAGCCCCAGCACGGGACCCGACGCGGACGGGCCGTCGTAGCGCAGGGCGATCAGCGCCGGCTCCTCGTCCGAGCCGCGCGCCACCGCCGCGAACGCGCCCATGCCGCGCGACTCGATTCCCTCGCGTCCCTCGACCTCCACGGCCAGCCCGCCGACCGAAGACGCCAGCTCGCGCGCGCGGTCGGCCAGCCGCGACGGGGTCATGTCGTTGGAGGGCGTGTTCTGGAGGTCGCGCGCGGCGTTGACCGCCTCGGCGACGACGCGCGCGCGCTCCACCGCGTCCGCCGGCCCGTCCACGACCAGGCGCTCGACGTCGCGGCCGTCGTCCTCGTCGCCGCGCTTGTAGCGCCGGAACCGGTAGGCGCCGAGGATCGTCCCCTCGACCAGCCCGGCGATCTCCTCGGCGCCGGAGCCCTCGGGCGCCACCCACGCCAGCGAGCGCGCCCCCAGCTCGCGCGCCCGGGCGACCGCGACCGCCGCCGCGACGCGCGCCGCCTCGGCGTCCCAGCCCTCGCGCGGGCCGAGCCCGACCACGATCCAGCGCCTGCCGTCCGCGTGCGTGACCGCGGTGCGCCGCGCCTTCCCGCGCGCCTCGCCCGACTCCACCAGCGCCGCCCCGGGGCCCTCGACCGTCCCGCCCTCGAACAGCCCGACCGCGATCGCGTCGGCGTCGCGCTGCGCTGTGGCCAGGACCTCCATCGAGCCGGGGAAGATAGTCCGTCGCTAGGGTTCATCGCCCCCGGCTACGAACCTGGAGACCCGCACACGATGCCCAAGACCGTGATCCTGTCCTCCGCGCGCACGCCGATCGGCAAGCTCGGCGGCGGCCTGTCCTCGCTCCCGGCGACCGAGCTGGGCGGCAAGGCGATCTCCGCCGCGCTCGAGCGCGCCGACGTCGCGCCCGAGCAGGTCGAGCACGTGGTGATGGGGCAGGTCCTCCAGGCCGGGCAGGGCCAGATCCCCTCGCGCCAGGCCCAGATCGAGGCCGGCATCCCCAAGCACGTCTCCAGCGAGACCATCAACAAGGTCTGCGCCTCCGGCGTGCGCGGCGTGGCGATCCTCGACACCCAGATCCGCGCGGGCGACGTCGAGGTCGGCGTCGGCGGGGGGATGGAGTCGATGTCCAACGCGCCCTACCTGCTCCCCGGGGCGCGCTTCGGCTGGAAGATGAACCACGTCAGCGCGATGGACTCGATGGTGCACGACGGCCTGACCAACCCCTTCAGCGGCCGCCAGATGTTCGACGAGGCCACCGAGGTGGGCGACGAGCTGGAGATGACGCGCCCCGACCTCGACCGCTGGGCGCTGCGCTCGCACGAGCGCGCCCTGGCGGCGACCGACGAGGGTCGCATGGCCGACGAGATCGTCTCCGTCACCATCAGCTCGCGCAAGGGCGACACCACCGTCGAGGTCGACGAGGGCCCGCGCCGCGACACCTCGCTGGAGAAGCTGGCCGCCCTGCCCGGTCTGACCCACAAGGAGGGCTCGCACACCGCCGGCAACTCCCCGGGGGTCAACGACGGCGGCGGCGCGCTGGTCGTCACCTCCGACGAGTGGGCGTCGAAGAACGGCAAGGAGGTCCTGGCCACGATCGTGTCGCAGGCCCAGGTCGCCGACGACTTCCCCTACCTGGCCCGCACGCCGGCCCTGGCCGCACGCGCCGCGCTGGAGAAGGCCGGCCTGCAGGCCTCGGACATCGACCTGTGGGAGATCAACGAGGCCTTCGCCTCGGTGACGCTCAACACGATCCGGATGCTCGACCTCGACGAGGAGAAGGTCAACGTCAACGGCGGCGCCGTCGCCCTGGGGCATCCGATCGGGGCGTCCGGCGCGCGGATCCTCGGCGCCCTCGTCCACGAGCTGCGCCGCCGCGGCGGCGGCAGGGGCGTGGCGGCGATCTGCTCGGGCGGCGGGCAGGGCGACGCCGTCATCCTCGAGGTGTGACGGCCGCGGGGGCCGCGTTCTTCGACCTCGACCGGACCCTGATCGCGGGGTCCTCGGCGTTCGAGTTCGCGCGCGCCTCCTACAAGGCGGGGCTGACCACCCGGCGCCGGCTCGCGGCCGACGGCCTGGCCAACCTGCGCTTCCGGCTGCGCGGGTCGACCGACGAGGGGACCGAGCTGCTCAAGGAGCGGGTGATGGCGGCGCTCCAGGACGTGCGGGTGCGCGACATCGAGCGCCTGGGCGCCGACGTGCTGGCCGGCCTGCTGCCGCGCGTGTACCCGCAGATGCTCGAGATCGCCTACGCCCACCAGGACGCCGGCCGCCCGATCTTCATCTGCACCGCCGCCTCGCAGGAGGTCGCCGACCTCCTCGGGCACGTCCTCACCTTCGACGGCGCGATCGGCACGCGCAGCGAGATCGCCGGCGGCGCCTACACCGGGCGCCTCGCCGGGCCCTTCACCTACCGCGAGGGCAAGGCGGAGGCCATCCGGGCGCTGGCCGCCGAGCGCGGGATCGACCTGGCGCGCAGCTGGGCCTACAGCGACTCGGAGTCCGACCTGCCCATGCTCCGCGCCGTCGGACATCCCGTGGCCGTCAACCCGGACGCCCCCCTGGCGCGGATCGCGCGCGAGGAGGGCTGGGACGTCGTGCGCTTCGAGACCCTGGGCCGGCGGCTCAAGCTCGGCGGCGCCGTGCTCACCGCCGCCCTGGCCGGCGGGGTGGGTGGCGCCGTCATGCGCCGGCGGACTCCCGTGCGGCGGATGCCGCGGCTGGCCCGGCGATGAGCGCGCCCGGGTTCGCCGAGCTCACCGACGAGCAGCGCGAGGTCCGCGAGCTGGCCCGGCGCTTCGCCGAGGCGGAGATCGCCCCGTGCGCGGCGGAATGGGACCGCGAGCACCGCTTCCCGGCCGAGGTGCTCGCGCGGCTGGGCGAGCTGGGCCTGATGGGCGTGTGCGTCCCCGCCGAGCACGGCGGCGCCGGCGCCGACTTCCTCTCCTACGCGCTCGTGCTCGAGGAGCTCTCGCGCGCCGACGCCGGGGTGGGGGTGACGGTGGCGGTCCACACCGGGGCCGGGACGCTGCCGATCCTCGCCCACGGCACCCAGGACCAGGCGGCGCGCCTGGTCCCGCCGCTGGCCCAGGGCCACGAGCTGGCCGCGTTCGCCCTCACCGAGGCCGAGGCGGGGTCCGACGCCGCGGCGCTGCGCACCCGCGCCGGCGACGACGGGCGCATCACCGGCGCCAAGCAGTGGATCACCAACGGCTCGCACGCCCACACCTTCCTGGTCTTCGCCCGCGACCCCGACGAGCGGATCTCCGCCTACGTGGTGCGCCGGGGCGCCGACGGGTTCCGCCCCACGCGCGAGGAGGAGAAGCTGGGACTGAACTCGTCCTCCACCGCCGACCTGGCGTTCGAGGGCACGCCGGGCGAGCGCCTGGGGGAGCCCGGGGCGGGGATGCGCATCGCGCTGTCCACCCTGGACGGCGGGCGGATCGGGATCGCGGCCCAGGCCACGGGGATCGCGCAGGCCGCGCTCGACCTGGCGTCCTCCTACGCGCGCGAGCGCAACGCCTTCGGGGCGCCGATCGCCCGGCTGGGCGCGATCCAGCAGAAGCTGGCCGACATGCAGACCGAGGTCGAGGCGGCGCGCGCGCTGACCTGGCGCGCCGCGCGCCTGAAGGCGGCCGGGCGACCGCACACCGTCGAGGGCGCGCAGGCCAAGCTCCTCGCCTCCCGCGTGGCCCGCCACTGGACCGGCGAGGCGATCCAGGTCCTGGGCGGGTACGGCTACACCCGCGAGTTCCCCGCCGAGCGCTACTACCGCGACGCCAAGGTGACCGAGATCTACGAGGGCACCAGCGAGATCCAGCGGCTGGTGATCGCCCGCGCCCTGCTCGGCGAGGCCGCCCGCGAGGACTGAGCCCGCCGGGCGTCACGCCGTCTACGCTGCCGGCGTGATCCGGCGGCTCCTCATCGCGGCTCTGCTCGCCGCCCTCGCCCTGCCCGCCGCGGCGGCCGCCAACGGCGACCCGCCCAGCGACATCCTGCCCTTCGAGGACTTGTCGGTGCCGGCCGAGCCGCCCTCCAGGGCCTCGGTGGACGGGCTGCGCGGCGCCGTGCGCCGGGCGCGCGAGGCCGGCTATCCGGTCAAGGTCGCGGTGGTCCACTCCGAGCTGGACCTCGGCACGCTGGCCTCGGCCTTCGGCCAGCCTCAGCAGTACGCCGACTACCTGGTCACCGAGCTGCCGCGCCACAACCCCGACGCGCGCGGGGCACGCATCCTCGTGGTGATGCCGGCCGGGGCGGCGGTGGCGGGCGCGGACTTCGGCTCGGGCGAGCGCCGCGCCGCGCGGACGATCGAGGTCTCCACCGACGCCACGCCCACCCGGCTGGTCGACGCGGCGCGGACGACGGTCGAGCGCATGGCCGCGGAGGCGGGGAGGCCGATCGGCGGCGCGGGCCAGTCCAGCGGCCCGGCGGGCGGGGCGATCGCCGCCGTCCTGATCGGGGCCCTGCTGCTCGCCGGCGCCCTCGCGGGCCTCGCCGCCCGCCGCCGCCGGTCGGCGGCCGAGGGCTCGTCCCCCTAACGGCTGCGGCGCTTCTCCCGGCGGTCGGCCCACAGCAGGCCCAGGGCGATGACCACGACCGGGCCCAGGTAGATGGCCAGGTCGACCAGGACGTGGCCGGCGTGCGCGAGGACGGTCACGCGCTGGTGGCCGACAGCAGCCACAGGCCGAGGGACGTGAAGCCGATCATCACCAGCAGCATCCAGTACTGCGACCGCGTGGCCTCGCGCACGTCGTCGTAGACGGCCAGCGCCCGGTCGTGGGCCAGGATCAGGCCGGCCACGTGCCCGACCACCAGGGCGCCCACCTGCACGTACCAGATGCCGTTGGCGGAGATGAGGCCGTAGTCGATCTGCGCGTCGGCGGTCCCGAACAGGTCCGAGCCCTCGCCCAGCGGGTCGGAGATCAGGAACCCCGTCGCCTGCCCCTGGAAGACCAGCAGCGAGAAGTAGTGGGCCAGCGCGTAGGCGAACCCGATCGGCACGAGGGTGTGGGCGAAGTCGCGCATGAGGTCGCGGGTGCCGTGCCCCCGCCCCACGGTGTGCATCCCCGACACGCCGAGGAGGTACATGAGCGCCACGAACCCGACGGATACGAGCAGGCCGAGCGTGTGGGTCAGCTCGACCGCCGTGCGCAGCCCCAGCCCGGCGTCGAGGAGGATCTGCTCGACGTCCGGCGCCAGGTCCTGCCACAGCGAGCCCTGCGTGAGGCCGTCGAAGGTGGTGATGCCGATGACCGTGCACATCAGCGCCACCGTCCCCGGCAGGACCGGCAGCGACGGGACGCCGGACAGCGGCGGGCGCAGGTGCAGCGCGCCGTCCCGGCGCTCCCACGGCGACAGCCGCGCGAACAGGTTGAAGTAGACCGAGAAGCCGTCGGCGCGCTCGGTCCAGGCGTCGATGCCGTAGAAGCTCATCCCCGCCAGCTGCACGAGCGCGTAGGCCAGCCCGAGGATGGCCAGCGTCGAGGGATCGTCGCGCGACTGGTAGGCGAGCTCGAGCCACCCGAAGGCGAGGATCGTGACCACGGCCGGCCAGCGCCCGAGCCGCGCCGGGTACGGCAGCGGCGCCGGCATGGCGTCCGGAGCCACGCGCCCCGCCACCCACGCCACCCCGCGCGCCGCCGCCCGCCACGGGTTGAAGGCGCGGAAGACGTCGCCGAGCAGGACGCTGGCCACCACCAGCCCCACCCAGAAGTGGACGTAGACGAACGTCGGCGCCAGGTTGGCGGTGGCCGTCTGGCTGCCGGCCAGGCCCGCGTAGACGACCAGCGCGAACACCGCGATCCCGAGCGCGCCGCACACCGCGTCGACCACCCCCGGGACCCGCACGACGCGCCGCAGGCGCGGGCGCTGGAGGCGAGGCGCCGGCCACAGCACCGCGAGGGCGACGAAGGAGACGATGAGCACGATCGCCGCCGCCCAGCCGAACAGCCACTGGGGGATCGGGAGGTCGGCGCGCTCGGCGATCCCGTGCGCCAGCGCCGGCGGCGCGCCGATCAGCCACGCCGCGCCCGCGGCCCCCGCGCCCAGCAGCGCCCGCCTCACGGGACGACCTTGACCGTCGCGATCTGCTCGCCCGTGTCGTGCGACTCGAGCTCGTACGCGCCCTGCGCGTCGGCGCGGAACGAGAACAGCGCGCGGCCGCCCGCGGGCACGGTCCGCGTGAGGTCGTAGCCGTGGAGGTGGAGCTCCTCGCGCCGGTTCGAGGCCACGGCGAAGCGCGCGCGCTCGCCGCTCTCGAACTCCAGCGCGCGCACGCCGCCCTCCGGCTCGCCGTCGCGCAGCTCCACGACCGGGAGCGGCGGCGGCTGCGGCCGCGGCGCGGTCTGCGGGCGGGTCGACGTGGCCGTGGCGGCGGGTCGCGGCTCCTCGTCGTCGCCGCCCAGCTCGAAGAGCGCGAAGGCGAGCACCGCGACCATGAGGGCGGCGCCGAGGAGGGCCATGCGGGCGTTGCGGGTCACGCCCGAACCCTAGACTTCCGGGCATGGCGACCGAGCCGCGCGAGGCCCTGGAGCGCGACGCGCCGTTCTCGACGGTGAGCGGCCAGCCCATCGAGCCGCTCTACACCGCGCCGCCCGACCCCGAGCGCATCGGCCTGCCCGGCGAGTTCCCGTTCACGCGCGGCGTGTACCCGTCGATGTACCGGGGCCGGCTGTGGACGATGCGCCAGTTCGCCGGCTTCGGGACCGCCGAGGAGACCAACGAGCGCTTCCGCTACCTCCTCGACCACGGCCAGACCGGCCTGAGCACGGCCTTCGACATGCCCAGCCTCATGGGCCACGACTCCGACCACGCGCGCAGCCTCGGCGAGGTGGGGCGCGAGGGCGTGGCCGTGGACACCGTCGACGACATGAGCACGCTGTTCGGCGGCATCCCGCTGGACGAGGTGAGCGTGTCGATGACCATCAACGCGCCCGCCGCGATCATGCTCGCCTTCTTCGTGGCCGCCGCGGAGGAGCGCGGGATCCCCGCCGAGCGCCTCAGCGGCACGATCCAGACCGACATCCTCAAGGAGTACATCGCCCAGAAGGAGTGGTGCTTCCCCATCGACCCGGCCATGCGCCTGGTCGGCGACCTCATCGAGTGGTGCAGCGAGCACATGCCGCGCTGGCACCCGGTCTCGATCAGCGGCTACCACATCCGCGAGGCGGGCTCGACCGCGGCGCAGGAGCTGGCCTTCACGCTCAAGGACGGCCTGACCTACGTCGAGCACGCGGTGGCCCGCGGCCTGGACGTCGACGACTTCGCGCCGCGCCTGAGCTTCTTCTTCAACGCGCACATCGACCTCTTCGAGGAGGTCGCCAAGTACCGCGCCGCCCGCCGGATCTGGGCGCGCGAGCTGCGCGAGCGCTTCGGCGCGCGCGACGAGCGCTCGCTGCTGATGCGCTTCCACACCCAGACGGCCGGCGTCTCGCTGACCGCCCAGCAGCCGCTCAACAACATCGTGCGCACGACCATCGAGGCGCTGGCCGGCGTCCTGGGCGGCACGCAGTCGCTGCACACCAACTCCTACGACGAGGCGCTGGCGCTGCCCACCGAGGAGGCGGTGCGCGTGGCCCTGCGCACGCAGCAGGTCATCGCCCACGAGTCGGGGGTGACCAACACCATCGACCCGCTGGGCGGCTCCTACTTCGTCGAGGCGCTGACCGACGAGATGGAGCGCCAGGCCTACGACTACTTCGCCAAGATCGACGAGCTGGGGGGGATGGTCGAGGCGGTCAAGCGCAACTTCCCCCAGCGCGAGATCGCAGACGCCGCCTTCCG
>Ga0299907_10002010_pt1 | contig 12205 bp, 14 predicted proteins | sample RVTome_16_FD_198680 | JGI IMG/M metagenome (GOLD analysis project Ga0299907, IMG submission 198680) | Soil microbial communities from uranium-contaminated site in the Upper Colorado River Basin, Wyoming, United States - RVT152D67 (version 2) ...
TCACGCTCATCCTCGTCGCGGCGGTCGCGAACCTGAATCTGTCCGTCGCGAACGTCGCGCTGCCGTCCATCGGGCAGGCGTTCGACTCGTCGCAGGTCACGCTCAACCTGATCGCGGTCGGCTACTCACTCGGGCTGGCCGCCTCTGTGCTCTACCTCGGCGCGCTCGGCGATCGGTACGGCCGCAAGCTGATGCTCGTCCTCGGCACGACGCTCGCGATCCCGATGTCGCTGCTCGCCGCGTGGGCGCCGTCGGACGAGGTGCTCTTCGTCGCCCGCGTAGGCGGAGGACTTGCTGCGGGCATGGCGTTTCCTACGACACTCGCCCTCATCACCGCCCTCTGGTACGGACCAGGGCGCACGAAGGCGATAGCGCTCTGGTCGGCGATCGGCGGCGCGATCGCCGCCCTCGGCCCGCTGGTCGCAGGCGCGCTCCTCGAGGAGTTCTGGTGGGGGTCGGTCTTCCTCGTCACCGTGCCGCTCGCCGGCGTCGCTCTCGTCATGGCGTTCCGCTTCGTGCCGAGCCACGTCAACGAGACGAGCGACCCGGTGGACAACCTCGGAGGAATCCTCTCGGTCCTGCTCGTCGGCGCCCTCATCCTCGCCATCAACTTCGCGCCGGTGCCCAACGAAGGAGCGCTCGTACTCGGACTCGCGGCGATCGCGCTGGCGGCGCTCGTCGCGTTCTTCATCCGCCAGAAGCGAGCCGCGAATCCGCTGTACGACCTCGACGTCGCCGGCCGGCGCATCTTCTGGGTCGCCGCGTGCGCGGGGATCATCGTCTTCGGCTCGCTGATGGCTGCTGCGTTCGTGAGCCAGCAGTACCTGCAGAACGTGCTCTCGTACTCGACGCTGGAGGCCGGCGCGGCGATCCTGCCGGCGGCGCTCGTCATGGTTCTCGTGGCTCCGCGCTCGGCGAAGCTCGTGGAGGCGCGCGGCGCCCGCTTCACGCTGCTCTTCGGCTACGTGTTCCTGCTCCTCGCGTTCCTCTGGATGCTCCTGATCTGGAACGAGGGCGCGCCGTACTGGCAGATTGCGCTCGCGTACATCTTCATCGGTGTCGGGGTGGGTCTTGCGGGGACTCCCGCGTCGCACTCACTGACGGGCTCGGTGCCCGTGACCCGCGCAGGGATGGCGTCGGGCACCGCCGATCTCCAGCGTGACCTCGGCGGCGCGATCATGCAGTCGATCTTCGGCGCGCTGCTCACCGCGGGCTACGCAGCTGCGGTATCCGCGGCGATCGCGGCTTCCGATCAGAACGTCACGGACTCCACGCAGGCCCAGCTGACGAAGTCGTTCGCGGGCGCCCAGGCGGTCGCGGCGCAGCACCCGCAGTACGCGGACGCGATCATCGCGGGGGCGAAGGATGCCTTCCTCGAGGGCGACGACTGGGCATACACGGCCGGAGTCGTCTCGATCCTGCTCGGCGCCGCGCTCGTGTACTTCATGTTCCCGAAGCACGACGAGGAGCGACAGCTACTCGCCTCGTACCACGCGTACGACACCGAACCCGTCACCGCGACGGCGTCCGGATCCCTCGAACCGTTAGGAGACCCCGCATGATGCGCGCGATCGACCGACTTCGAGATGTTCTGCAACCGCGGCATCTATCACGAGGGCTGGACCGCTGTCACGCGGCACTCGACGCCCTGGGCCATGGAGGAGCTCCCGCCGTTCGCCGACGACGTGTGGGAGCTGTACGACACGAACACGGACTGGTGCCAGGCGCACGACCTGGCGGCCGATCAGCCGGAGAAGCTCGCCGAGCTCCAGCAGCGATTCCTCGACGAGGCGCGCAAGTACAACGTGCTCCCGCTCGACGATCGCAGGGTGGAGCGGTTCAACTCGGACCTCGCAGGACGGCCCACGCTCGTCAGAGGCAAGAAGCAGCTGCTCTTCGGCGGCATGGGGCGGCTCAGCGAGAACGTGGTCCTCAACATCAAGAACAGTCGCACTCGGTGACGGCCGAGATCGAGGTCCCAGACGGCGGAGCCGAGGGGGTCCTCATCTCGCAGGGCGGGGAGTTCGCGGGCTGGTCGCTCTACCTCAAGGGCGGGAAGCCGCACTACGCGTACAACACCTTCGGGATCCACCGTTTCACGGTCGGCGCGGACACCGTGGTCCCGCCGGGCACGCACCAGGTGCGCATGGAGTTCGCATACGACGGCGGCGGCCTCGGCAAGGGAGGCTCGGTGACGCTGTTCGTCGATGGCGCGGAGGTTGGCGCTGGCCGCGTCGAGGTAACGGTCCCCATGGCCTTCTCGGCCGACGAGACGGCCGACATCGGATCCGACACGGCGTCGCCCGTGACCGATGACTACACGCCGGAATCGAGCGTCTTCACGGGCAAGGTGACCTGGGTGCAGCTCGACATCGACGAGGCGGCGGAGGACCTCGACCATCTGATCTCTCCGGAGGAGCGCTTGCGCATCGCGATGGCGCGCCAGTGACGAGGATGCATAACTCGCGATGAGCTCCTGGGGCACCCCCGCGCTCTGCTGGTGCTCGGCGCCTTCGGGCTCGCCTGCGTGGCGACGCTCTTCGCCGGCGTCATGCTCGAGCAGACCGGAAACGAGCTCGCGGACGACTTCGGGATGAACGGTGTCGTCTTCGGAGCCACGATCCTCGCCGCGGTGACCGCCCTTCCCGAGATCTCGAGCGGGATCGCCGCCGTACGCCTCGGCAGGTCGAGCAGGCGATGAGCGACATCTACGGCGGGAACGCGATGCAGCTGACCTTCTTCCTGCTCGCCGACCTGCTCGCGGGGAGCCCGGTGCTCCCGACCGCGAGCGGCGAGTCGCTGTGGCTCGGAGCCTCCGGAGCGGTGGTCACGGCGATCTTCGCGTACGGGTTACTCGTGCGATCCGACCGTAAGCTGAGGCTCGTGCGCATCGGGCGCGACTCCGCGCTCGTCCTCGTCGTGTACATGGGCGCCGTTGCGCTTCTGACAGCCGTTCCTGGGTGACGCAGGCCCTCGCGCCCAAGAGCCGGCGATGATCGCGATACTCGGCGGCCTGGGAGCCGCGACCGCGTTCGCCGTGACGACGCTCACGGCGTCGCGCGCGACGCGCATGATCGGCCCGCCCGCCGTCCTCGCGTGGGTTGCCCTGACGGGCTTCTGCATCGTGCTGCCGTGGGTGCTGCTCGAGGGCGTGCCCGACGGGCTCGACGGAACCTCTGCCGCGTGGCTCGTCCTCGCCGGATTCGGGAACGTCGTCGGCCTGCTGCTCGCCTATTCGGCACTCCGGATCGGCAAGGTGGCCATCGTCGCGCCGGTCGTCTCGACGGAGGGCGCTCTCGCGGCCGTGCTCGCGGTGCTCGGCGGCGAGGCCGTCGCCGTCGGAGCGGGCTTCGCGCTGCTCGTCGTAGCCGTCGGAGTCTTCCTCGCAGCGATCGCCGATGACCCGGAGAGCACCGAGGCGGACGAGCGCGCCACCTGGCGTGTCGCCGGGTACGCGCTGGGCGCAGCCTGTGCCTTCGCCGTCGGCATCTTCGCAACGGGACGTGCGAGCGCCGATCTTCCGATCGCATGGGCGGTGTTCCCGCCACGCGTGGTCGGAGTGCTCGTCATCGCGCTACCGCTCCTGCTGAGCTCGAGGCTCCGGCTGACGCGCAGAGCAGCTCCGCTCGTCGTCGCGTCCGGTGTGGCCGAGGTCGTCGGCTTCGCGTCCTTCGCGGTGGGTGCGCGGGACAGCCTCGCGGTCGCGGCGGTTCTCACATCGCAGTTCGCGGCAATCGCGGCCATCGCCGCCTTCGTTCTCTTTCGCGAGCGCCTCGGCAGGCTGCAGCTCACCGGCGTGGCGACGATCGTCCTCGGCGTCGCCGCGCTGACGTGGTTCCAGGCCTCCTAGCCCGCGGGGACCCAGAGGCGGAAGCCGCCCAGGAACGCGTCCTCGTTGTGGCCGAGCCGACAGTTGGGTGGCAGCTCGCCGAGCTCGCGCGCGTTGCCGCCGCCGAGGACGACGTACTCGGGAAGGAGAGCGGCGAAGAAGTGGTCGATCGTCTCGAGCACCGCCTTCCTCCAGCGTTTATGCCCGGCGCGCTCGAGCGCAGCCTCGCCGACGTAGTCCTCGAACGTTGCCTTGCGGAAGGGAAGGTGGCCGAGCTCCATCGGGGCGATGACGTCGTCGAAGACCAGCGTGGTGCCGAGCCCGGTCCCCAGGCCGAGGAAGAGCATACGGCCGCCCTCGTAGCTGCCCAGCGCCTGCATCGCGGCGTCGTTGATCACCTTCGTGGGCTTGCCGAACGCCGCCCCGAAGTCGAACCCGACCCAGCCGTCGCCGAGATTGACGGGCTCGCGGGCCACGCGACCGTCCACGACGGGCGCTGGGATGCCGACGGACACGCCGACGTAGTCCCAGTCCGCCGTCTGTTCGAGGACGCCGGAGACCATCTGCTCGGCCGTGAGCTCGTGGCCGGATGCGAACCGCCGTCGCTCGTCGACGCCGTTCAGCACCGCCTTCACGTGGGAACCGCCGACGTCGACCGTGAGCACCGCCGGCGCGCGCGGCTCGATCGGGTATTTGCGCTCCTTCTGCTCGCTCACGACGCGGATCCTGCCGCAGCGGTGTCGGCGACGACCAGCGCGTTCGTTGTCGAGATCCCGCCGGCCGGAATCGACTGATCTCCCGACCGCAACCGCGCTAGCGCGTCGGCCTTGTCCTCGCCGGTGACGAGCCAGAGGATCTGCCGCGCGCGGTCCAGCGCCGGGTACGTGAGCGTCATCCGTCGCCTGCCCTGGTAGACGCCCGTGACCGCGACGTCACGGTCCACGACGTCGAGCACGGGGTCGCCGGGCACGAGCGAGGCGGTGTGGCCGTCCGGCCCGAGTCCGAGGTGCACGAGGTCGAGCCGATCGGGCAGGGCATCCGCGTACATGGCCGCTGCCGCGTCGAGATCGTCGGCCAACACGGGGAGCGCGCGGACATCCGCGGCTCCTCCCGGCGGGAGGGCACGCTGGAGGTGCGTGAGGTTGCGGTCGGGATCGCCGTCGGGCGCTATCCGCTCGTCGACCTGGAAGATCGTCACGTTCTCCCAGGACATGCGGCCGTTGAGAGCGACGAGCATCGCCCACGGTGTGCGGCCGCCCGAGACGGCGAATGTGAACCGCCCTCGGTCCGCGATCGCCTCGTCCGCCGCGGCGGCGACGACGTCGGCGCCGCGCTCCGCGACCGCGTGAGCGTCGGTCAGCACCTCGATTTCGAGCGCCAGCGCTACTCCGGCTTCTCGACGTGCCCGCCGAACTGCTTGCGCATCGCAGAGAGGAGGCGGTTCTCGAAGTCGTCCAGTCCACGCGACGAGAACCGCGAGTAGAGCGCGGTCGTCAGGACCGGAGCGGGCACTCCCACCTCGATCGCGGCGATCGACGTCCAACGGCCCTCGCCCGAGTCCGACACGCGTCCGGCGAACTCCTCGAGCGTCGGCGACTCGTGGAGCGCCTGAGCGGTCAGGTCGAGGAGCCACGAGCCGACGACGCTTCCTCGCCGCCAGACCTCGGCGACGTTGGAGGTGTCGATCTCGTACTGGTAGAGCTCGGGGCGTTCGAGTGGGGCGGTCTCGGCGTCCGTCTCCCGCTGCCGCTTTCCGATGTCGGCGTTCGCGATGATGTTCAACCCTTCGGCGTACGCAGCCATGAGCCCGTACTCGATGCCGTTGTGCACCATCTTCACGAAGTGGCCCGCGCCGTTCGGGCCGCAGTGGTAGTAGCCGTGCTCGGCCTCGCTCGGCTCGCCGGTTCGTCCCGGCGTGCGCCGGGCGGCGTCCACGCCGGGCGCGAGCGAGGCGAAGATGGGGGAGAGGCGCCCGACGACCTGAGTCTCGCCTCCGATCATCAGGCAGAAGCCGCGCTCGAACCCCCAGACGCCGCCGCTCGTGCCGACGTCGACGTGGTGGATGCCCAGTTCGCGCAACTCGTTCGCGTGCCCGATGTCCTCGACGTAGTGCGTGTTCCCGCCGTCGACGATCGTGTCGCCGGGCTCGAGCACCCCGGCGAGGGCGGTGATCGTCTTCGAGGTGATGTCCCCGGCCGGCACCATCACCCAGGCGGTGCGCGGCTTCTCGAGCCTTGCGGCGAATTCCTCGAGCGACGACGAGCCGACTGCGCCATCCGCCTCGAGCGCCTTCACCGCGTCCGGGGAGACGTCGTAGCCGACGCAGCGGTGCCCGTCGCGCATGAGCCTGCGGACGATCCCGGCGCCCATCCGCCCGAGCCCGACCATCCCGAGCTGCATGGGGGTGTCCGTTGCCACTGGCTAGCTCCTTCCTAGGATGAATCGGTCGACGGCGTTGGCGAAGCCGTCCTCGTCGTTCGTCGTCGTGACGTGGCGCGCCGCGCGTTGCACCTCACGGTGCGCGTTGCCCATCGCGATCGAGAGGCCCGAGCGGGCGAACATGAGAACGTCGTTCGGCATGTCGCCGATCGTCGCGATGTGCTCCTCCGGGATCGCGTAGCGCTTCGACAGGAACTTGACGACGTCGCCCTTGTTCGCCTGCGGATGCGTGATGTCGAGGTAGTACGGCTGCGAGCGCGACGCCGAGACCCGATCATCGAATTGCTCATGGGCGGCCTTCGCGGCCGAGGCGACGGTGTCGTAGTCGTCGCTGACGCCGACGATCTTTGCCACGCTCCGCGCGCCGTCGAAGCTCTCGACCACGGTCGGCTCGAACTGGACCGTGTGCGTCTCTCGCGCGACGTGCGAGCCCCCGGGGTCGCGAACGAGCCAGTCGGCGCCGCGATACACCCAGACGGAGAGCCCGAACGACTCGAGGAGCTCGATCGCGGGTGCGACGAGATCGTCCGAGATCACGTGCTCCTCGATCACGTCCAGCTCGGGCTGGACCACGAGACCGCCGTTGAAGGCGGCGAGCGGTGTGCGGAGGGAGAGGGGCTCGACGAGCATCGCCATGCCGCGCGGCGGCCGCCCGCTCGTGACTGCGAAGTGGATCTTCGCGTCGTGCAGCCGGCGCGCGGTCTCGATCGCGCGAGGCGTCAGCTCCTTCTTCGGCGTGACGAGGGTTCCGTCGACATCGGAGAGCAGGAGCTCGATCATCTCATCGCCCGATAGCGGCGGATGAGCGCGTTCGTCGAGGAGTCGTGGGTCAGCTCAGGCTCGGCGTCGCTCGTCAGCTCCGGGATGATCCGCTGCGCGAGCGCCTTCCCGAGCTCGACGCCCCACTGGTCGAACGGGTTGATGCTCCAGACCGTGCCCTGCACGAAGACGCTGTGCTCGTAGAGGGCGGCGAGCGCACCGAGCGTGAACGGTGTCAGCTCCTCGGCGAGGAGGACGTTCGACGGGCGGTTGCCTTCGAAGGCCCGGTGCGGGACGAGGCCCTCGGCAGTTCCCTCCGCCCGCACCTCGTCCTCCGTCTTCCCGAACGCGAGCGCCTCGGCCTGGGCGACGAGGTTCGACATGAGGATGTCGTGGTGGTCGCCGAGCGGGTTGAGCGTCTTGCCGAACCCGATGAAGTCGACGGGAACGAGCTTCGTCCCCTGGTGGATGAGCTGGAAGAAGCTGTGTTGGCCGTTCGTGCCCGGTTCGCCCCAGAAAACGGCGCCGGTCTCGTAACCGACGCGGCGGCCGTCGAGCGTCACGCTCTTGCCGTTCGACTCCATCGTCAGCTGCTGGAGGTAGGCGGGGAAGCGCTTCAGGTACTGGCTGTACGGCATCAGTCCGACCGTCTGCGCGCCGAAGAAGTCCGCGTACCAGACGCAGAGCAGACCCATGAGCACGGGGAGATTTCGCTCGTACGGGGTGGTGCGGAAATGTTCGTCCATCGCGTGGAGGCCGGCGAGCAGCTCGCGAAACTTGCCGGGCCCGATCGCGACCATCGTCGAGAGGCCGATCGCAGAGTCCAGCGAATAGCGGCCGCCGACCCAGTCCCAGAAGCCGAACATGCTCTCGGGGTCGATGCCGAACTGCGCGACCTCGTCGGCGTTCGTCGAGACGGCGACGAAGTGCTTCGCGATCGCCTCCTCGTCACCGAGGGCCGCCAGCACCCACGCACGGGCCGAGCGCGCGTTCGTCATCGTCTCGAGCGTCGTGAACGTCTTCGACGAGATGACGAACAGCGTCTCGTCGGGCTCGAGGTCGCGCGAGGCCTCGACGAGATCGGTCGCGTCCACGTTCGAGACGAAGCGGAACGTGAGATCGCGACGCGAGTAGTGGCGCAGCGCCTCGTAGGCCATGACAGGACCGAGGTCGGATCCTCCGATGCCGACGTTCACGATGTTCCGGATCGGCTTGCCCGTGTGGCCCTTCCAGTCGCCCGAGCGAATGCGCTCCGAGAACGCCGCCATCCGATCGAGCACCTCGTGGACGTCCGCGACGACGTCGCGACCGTCGACGACGAGCGAGCTTCCCTTGGGCATGCGCAGTGCGACGTGGAGGACGGAACGCTCCTCCGTCGTGTTGATCCGGTCGCCGCGGAACATCGCCTCGGTGTGCTCCGGGAGTCTCGACTCGCGCGCGAGCTCGACGAGGAGTCGCAGCGTCTCGTCGGTGACGCGGTTCTTCGAGTAGTCGAGGTAGATGCCGGCGCCTTCGGCGGCGAGCCGATCGCCTCGCATCGCGTCGTCTGCGAAGAGGTCGCGCAGGTGAAGATCGCGGATCTCGCTGTAGTGGCGTTCGAGCGCAACCCAGGCGGGCCGCTCACGAAGGGGGACCGTGCTCATGGCAGCCGACGGCGCGCTACGAGCCGGCGAGCGCCTCCTCGAGCTTCGCGATCGTCGCCGCCTCGGCATCGGCGACTCCGCCCTTCGCCTCGGCGACGAACGCGGCGATCCCCAGCACGAGCTCGCGATAGGCGCCCACCTCGTCGGGCGCCTTTGCGCCGAGCGTCGCGACTGAGGAGCGAAGCGCGTCAAGAGTCTCCGTCTCGACCTCCTGCGGAGAGTTGGTGAGGCCGAATCCTGTCCCCTTCGCCTGCGCCAGCTCCTGAATGAGATCGCTCGCGCCGCTCTCGCGCTGCCCGGCGAGATACTTCGCGAGCGCCGAAGCCTCGCCGAAGCTGTCCGTGAAGTCTCGATCGCTGACGGAGACCAGCATCCCGGCGCCCGTCATGCCCTTCTGCATGGTCTTCCACTCGTCTTCGGAGAAATCCGCCTTCGTCGCCATCTCCGGCTCCTTTCGAGGTGCGCCCCTGAGGTCACCGGGAATTGGTATCAGCGATTCGGGCGCGGGTTCCGGCGCGAACTCCGGAGCCACGCTCGCATCCGTCCTCCGAACGCGACAGAATGCCCGCCGTGAAGCTGGACTTCCTCGAGCGGCTTCGTCATCGCAGCTCGCACGTCGCCGCTCCGACCGCGGAGCAGCCGACAGTCGTGCAGATCGACGCGACGGCCCTCTCGCGCGTCTTCTCGGCGCCGATGTGGCTCCGCGATCTCGGCCTGCTCTCCTGGTTCCTCGTCGGCGTGGGCCTCGTGCTCGTCGGCGCAGTGTGGCTGATAGGGCTCACCTCGACCATCACGGAGCCCGTCCTCGTCGGCGCGATCCTGGCCACCGTCGCCGGCCCGCTCGTGTCGAAGATGCATGGACGAGGCATCCCTCGCGCCGCGGGGGCGGCCCTCGTCCTCCTCGCGCTGATCGCCCTCGGCGTGATCATCGCGCTGATGGTCTTCGGCGGGATCTACGAGAACTCGGCCGAGATCAAGCAGTCCGTCTCCGAGGCCGTCGACAGGATCGAAGGCTGGGTCAACGACGCCGGAGCGGGCGGCACGTCCAGCACGGCGAGCGACGTCCAGAGCGGCGCCTCCCAGACCGGGCAGAGGCTGCTGCAGGGCGTCGCCGACGGAATCCAGGGCCTCACCTCGCTCGTCTTCTTCCTCACGTTCGCGATCTTCAGCACCTTCTTCCTGTTGAAGGACGGGCCGACCGTGCGGGCGTTCATCAACCGCAACCTGGGCGTGCCGCACGCCGTCGCTCAGACGATCACGTCGAATGTCACCAGGTCGCTTCGGCGCTATTTCCTCGGTGTGACGATCGTCGCGGCCTTCAACGCCATCGTCGTCGGAATCGGCGCCCTGGCCCTCGACGTCCCGCTCGCCGGGACGATCGCCGTCGTCACGTTCGTCACCGCGTACATCCCGTTCATCGGGGCATTCGTGTCGGGAGCGTTCGCCGTGCTGCTCGCGCTGTCGTCGCAGGGCACGACGACCGCGGCGATCATGCTCGTGATCGTCCTGCTCGCGAATGGCCTGCTGCAGAACGTCGTCCAGCCGATCGCCTTCGGTTCGACGCTCGACCTCAATCCACTCGTCGTTCTCATCGTCACGATCGGCTTCGGGTGCATCTTCGGGATGGTCGGGCTCGTGCTCGGCGCGCCGCTGACCTCGGCGGCGCTGCACATCAGCCGCGAGCTCGCCGCCGCGAAGGCCGCGGACGCGGCCGCCGCAGACACGGAGCGCGGGCCGCCAGAACCGGCCGTCGCAGCGCCGTAGCGCCTCTAGATCGCGATGCTGATCGGCTGGGTGGCCAGCCAGATCACGGTCCCGGCGAACAGCGTGCACCCGACACCGAGGGTGATTCGCCGCAGCCGCAGGTCTCCGAGCCTCGTGCTCATGCCCGCGAAGAAGAGCGCGACCGAGAAGAGGACGACGCCGAGGACGTAGTTCGACGCGCGTTGGATGTTGCGCCGGACCTGCGCCGACGACACCTCGGCATCGGCGTCCAACTGGGCCGCCTGCTCCTCGGCGGCGAGCGTGTACTGCGGCATGACGAACGGCGTCAGAGGTGCGCTCCGATTCGTCAGGGGCTTCGTTGCGAGCCAGGCGTTGAACGCCGGCTTGAACTCCGCCCGAAAGCGCCTGAAGTAGAACTCCGTCAGCTCGGCCTCCTCTCGCACGTAGGCATCGACCCACTGGATGTACGTCGCGACGTCGACCTCCTGCTGTGCCTCCGCGAGGCCCTGCGCGCGTGCCGCCTCGATCCGGATCGCGTTCGTCCGGCTCGCTGCCTTCGTCTGCTCGCCGTTCCAGCGCGTCGCCTGGTAGCCGCTCCACGCAGTGGCGACCGCTGCGAGTGACAGGAGGACCGTGGCGACGACCTCGGTGCGGTCGCTCACCGCGCGATGCCGCTCTCGTCGCAGGGAGGAGGCGCGGTCTCGCCGAGCGCGGCGCGCGCCTGGTCGATGATGCGGAGCGATCGCTCCATCGCGACGGGCTTGATGCTTCCGACCCCCGGCCGGTACGGGTTGTCGAGCGCGAAGATAGCGAGCAGCGTCACGGATACGACCGTGGTCGCCGAGCCGATGAGCATCGCTTGCGAGCGCTTCATCTCGGCCGGATCGGCGAAGAAGAGCATGAAGCCGAAGATGATCGACGCGGCCAGGAGAAGGACGATCCAGAGCGTCGCCGGGATGACGCCCGCCGCGCCGTAGACCCGATCCCGGCGCGCCTCCTCGCGATCGGACGTCTGATCCAGCCACTTCGCGAACGCTGTCTCCTCTGCGACCGCCGTCGTCTCGGCAGCTCTGATGGTGCGGAAGAGCGCGACCCCCCACGGATTGATCGTGTCGCCGAGCTCACCCTCTTCCATGAGCGGCCACTCCTGCGAGACCACCGAGCGGCCGTAGCACGTGAGCTCACCGGCGAGGCGATCGCGGGTCGCCGGCGCGAGGAACTGCGCGGTCTCGAACTGCTGGATCACGAGGAGCGCTTCGGCTTCGGCTCCGGCCCGCGACTGGTCGTACGTCGTGAAGGACAGGAAGATCACGAAGCCCGCGAAGATCGCGAAGCCGCCCGCGAGGACGCCGAAGACCCCGGACGCGCGGTCTCCGTCCGTGAAGAAGCTCCCTTCGGGAGCGCGCCTCCGGACGAGGAGCATCGCCGTGATCGCGCACGCCACGAGGGCGACGACGATGAGGCCCGCCCAGACGAGGCTCACGCCGAATCACCCGGGTGGTTGTGCTGGATTGGCTCGCTGCGCGGCATCTCGATGCGGGAGACTATGACGTGTGGGCAAGGGCAAGCCCAAGCCGATCGAGCGGCGTACCGAGCGCCACGGGAAGGCGCACGTCGCCGTCCGCCTGCTCGTCATGTGGATCGTCAATGCGATCGGCCTGTGGGTCGGTGCGGCGTTCGTGCCGGGGGTCACGCTCGAGGGCTTCGGTTGGGCGCTGGTCGCAGCCGCGCTTCTCGGCGCCCTCAACGCGCTGCTCTGGCCGGCGCTGATCCGGTTCGCGCTTCCGATCACGGCCTGGACGGTGGGGTT
>Ga0299907_10002011_pt1 | contig 12205 bp, 11 predicted proteins | sample RVTome_16_FD_198680 | JGI IMG/M metagenome (GOLD analysis project Ga0299907, IMG submission 198680) | Soil microbial communities from uranium-contaminated site in the Upper Colorado River Basin, Wyoming, United States - RVT152D67 (version 2) ...
TCAGCCGCTCGAGCTGTTCGAGAAGGAAGACGATGTCGATGGGATGAGCCTCCTGGGGGATGACCTGCGGGGCATTCTAGCCGGTCAACCGGCGCGCGACCGCCAGCGGCACCATGGCGCTGACGTCACCGCCGAAGGCGGCGATCTCCTTCACCAGGCTCGAGCTGAGGTAAGCGTGCTCGAGGGCAGTCATGAAAAAGACCGTGTCGACCCCCGGTGCCAGTTTGCGGTTGGTGTGCGCCATCTGCAGCTCGGTCTCGAAGTCGCTCACCGCGCGCAGCCCGCGGACGATGAAACCGGCCTCGAGTCGGCGTGCGAAGTCGACGGTCAGGCCGTCGAAGTCGGCCACCTCGACGCGGCCGGCCACCTCGCCGAGCGTCTCGCCGACCGCCTCGCGGATGGTCTCGATGCGCGCGGCCAGGTCGAACAGCGGCGTCTTGCGCGGGTTCACCAGCACGCCGACCACCACGCGGTCAAAGATGCCCGCCGCCCGACCGATGACGTCGAGGTGGCCGAACGTGATCGGGTCGAACGAGCCGGGATAGAGGGCCGTGGTCATGGTTTCGTTTCCGCTTGGCCCAGCCGGTAGAAGCTGAGCATGGTCTCCCCGAAGCGACGCTCACGATAGCGCCACAGCCGGCCGGCCTGCGCGGCGGGTTGGTCGCGCCAGAAGTGCTTGGCGACGACGACCGCCCCGGGCGTGAGCCAGCCGCGGCCCGGATCCCCGAGCAGCTCGAGCACCGGCTCCACCAGCCGCGTGTCATAGGGCGGGTCGATCAGGCAGCCGCTGAACGGCCCGCCGCCGGCATCGAAGGGCGCCGTCAGGAGGGCGAGCGCGTCGGCGCGCACGACACTGCCCCCCGCCAGCCGGCTGCGCTCGAGGTTGGCGGCGATGACGCGGCAGGCACCGGCGTCGCGCTCGACGAAGACGGCTCGGCCGCAGCCGCGCGAGAGGGCCTCGATGCCGGCTGCGCCGCTGCCGGCGAACAGGTCGAGGAAAGCGTCGTCGGGGCCGAGCAGTCCGTCCGCCTCGAGCGCGCCGAACAGCGCCTGCTTGACCCGATCGGACAGCGGCCGTGTCCCCTGGCCCGGCGCCAGCAGGCGCAGGCCCTTGGCCGAGCCGGCCACCACCCGGCCGGCGTCAGCCATCGTCGGTTGCAGCGGGCGTCAGTACCTCGCCCGCGCCGACGCGCGCCAGCCAGCCGCTGCGCAGCTCCCGGTCGAGGGCGGCGGCGCGCGGTGGCAGGCGGCCCGCTTCGTCGAGCAGGCGCTCGGCGATGACGCGCGCCCGGACTGACACCAGCCGGTGCGCCGGGTCGAGCAGCGAGGCCACGCGCAACGGCGGCAGGCCGCTCTGGCTGAGCCCGAGCAGCTCCCCTTCGCGGCGTTGCTCGAGATCGAGCTCGGCCAGCACGAAGCCGTCGTTGGTGTCGACCAGGGCGTCGACGCGTGCCTTGACCGTCGCCTCCTCGTCGGTCGTCGGGTCGGTCGCCGGGTAGCGCTCGGTTACCAGCACGCACCACGACTCGGCCTCGCCGCGACCGACGCGGCCGCGCAGCTGGTGCAGCTGGGCGACGCCGAAGCGGTCGGCATCGAGGATCAGCATCACCGTAGCCTCGGGTACGTCGACGCCGACCTCGAGCACGGTCGTCCCGACCACGACCTGCGCCTCGCCGCGCCGGAAGCGCTCCATCCGGGCGTCGCGCTCGGCCGCCTTGAGCTGGCCGTGGACGATCTCTATCGCCGGCAGCGGCTGGTCCAGGCCGGCCGCTGCGGCAGCCTCGGGCCAGGACTCGGCCACGAGGCGCGCTGCTTCGTCGACCGACCGCGCGCCCGCCTCGGGGTCCTCCTCGACGAGTGGTACGACGACGAAGGCGCGGTTGCCGGCGGCTACCTGGCGCACGACCAGTGTCAGCGCGCCCGGCCGGCCGTCGGCGCGGCGAACGAGCTCGGTCGAGCGACGCACGCCGGTCCGGACGCGCAACCGGCCACGCGGCGGCGTGCGCAGGTCCGACACGTCGAGGTCGGCGTGCACGATCTGACCGAGCGTGCGCGGGATCGGCGTGGCGGTCATCAAGAGGACGTGCGGCGCGCGGCCCTTGGCCGCCAGCGCCTCGCGCTCGCCGACGCCGAAGCGGTGCTGCTCGTCGACCACCACCAGGCGCAGGTCGGCGAAGTCGACCGCCTGCTGCACCAGCGCGTGCGTGCCGACCACGACTCGCCCTCGCGTCCGGCCCTCGATCGTGGCGTTCATCGGCGCGGCGATCAGCTCGAGCGCCTCACGCCGCTCGGCGGCCGCCAGCGAACCGGTCAGCAGCGTGACGTCGTGGCCCAGCGGCTCGAGCAGGGCGGCGAGGGTCTGGGCGTGCTGGCGGGCGAGCAGGTCGGTCGGAGCGAGCAACGCGCCCTGGCCGCCGGTATCGGCAACGAAGGCCAGGGCCAGGGCGGCGACAGCGGTCTTGCCCGACCCGACGTCACCCTGCAACAGGCGCATCATCGGCCGCTCGGAGGCCAGGTCGACACGGATGTGGTCGAGCGCCGAGCGCTGGTCGTCGGTCAACGTCACGCCCGCGGTCGGCTGATCGCCCGCCAGGCCCGCGTCCGCTTCGGCGGTGGCGGAACCGCCACTGGCGCTGGCTGCGCGCTGCCGACGCAACGTCACTTGCCGGTCGATGACCGCTTCGACCGCGGCCAGCGCGCCGGCGAAGCGCGCCTCGTCGATCGAGATCGGCGCGGCCCGCTCGCTGCGCCGCTGGCGCTGGCGCGCAACCATGCCCAGCTGGAGGGCGAACAGCTCGTCGAAGGTCAGCCGGGCGAGGGCATCGCCGAGGTGCTCGAAGTCGGGTGGGAAGTGCACCCACTCGACTGCGTCGGCCAGCCCGGGCATGCCACGCGGCCGTTCCGCCGCGGCATCGGCCAGGACGTCGGACGGCAGGTAGTCCGTCCAATCCGGTAGCGCCGCATCCAGCGCGGCGCGGATGCGCTGGCGCAGCCACGGCGCGGTCAGGCCCTGGGTCAGGCGGTAGACGGGCACGATCCGGCCGGCGTGCAGGGCGTCGGCGCCGGCGCTGCCGAACTCCGGATTCTGGAAGCGGGGCAGCCAGCCACGCAGCTCGACCTTGCCCGACAGGGCCACGGTCTGGCCGGGGGCGAGCCGGCGCTCGATGAAGCGGCGGCCGAACCAGACCGCCTCGCCGTCGCCGGTAGCGTCGCGCAGGACGGCGACCGTGCGCTGGACACGGCGTCGGAAGCCGGGTTCGACGCGCAGGTCGACTATCTCGACGACCGCGCTGACCGGACCGTCGGCGGGCTCGCGCGACAGCTGGCGCAGGGTGGTCGGGTGGCTGAAGTCGTCGTAGCGGCGGGGCAGGTGGAAGAGCAGCTTGCGCAAGGTGTCGAGTCCGAGTCGGCGCAGCTTGCCGGCCGCGCTCGGCGGCAGCAGGCCGCTCTTGGCCAGCGGCAGATCGAGCCGGTCGGGTGGCGGCGCGGCGGGCGGCCGCTGGGCCTGATCGGCCGAGGCGGTTCGAGCGCCGGCTCCGGCGCGGCTACTCGACGGCAATGAGGAAGCTGTAGTGCGGCTGGCCGCCCTCGACTATCTCGAACTCGACGTCGGGCAGGTCGGCGGCCAGGCTGCCTGCCAGCGCCTCGGCCGCCTCCCGGTCGGCGCCTTCGCCGAAGTAGATCGTCACCAGCTCGAAGCCGCCGTCGAGGCGGCCGAATGCCGTCTTCACTGCCGCCTGCCGATCGCGGTCAGCGGCGAGCAGTCCATCGTCGGGGCCGAGCACGATGTGCTCGCCGCGACGGACCTTGCGCCGGCCGATGCGCGCGTCGCGCACGGCCGCCGTGACCTGCATCGTCTGGACGCCGAGCGCCGCCGTGGTCATCGCCGCAACGTCGTGCTCGGCGTCACGGTCGGGGTCGTGGGCGAGCATCGCGGCTACGCCCTCGGCGGCGTTGCGCGTCGGCACGACCGACACGTTCACGTCGGGCAGCAGCTGGCCGGCCTGCTTCGCGGCCAGCCGGACGTTGGGGTTGTTGGGCAGCACGATGACCGTGCTCTGGCCGGTGGCACGGATGCCGTCGACCAGGTCGCCGGCCGATGGATTGGCCGACTGCCCACCGGTCACCACGCCCGAAGCGCCGAGCTCGCTGAAGATCCGCGCCAGCCCGGACCCAGAGGCGACGGCAACGACGGCGACGCCGCCACTCGGGGCTGCCGCCGGGGCGGTCGGCCAGCCCGGTGCGGCCGTCTCGCTGGCGGCCGACTCATGCCGGCCCGCCCAGCGCAGGTCGTGCGCCTGGCGGTCGAGGTTCTCGACGGTGATGTTGGTCAGCGTGCCCAACCCGAGCCCGTAGGCGATTACCCGGTCGGGCCGCTCGTTATGGATGTGGATCTTGACCGCGCGAACGTCGCCGCCGACGAGGACCGACTCACCCATCGCGTCGAGCTGGCCGCGGATGGTGACCGGGTCGAGCAGCTGGCCGTCGGACGGCGTGAGCATGAAGACCGTCTCGTAGCCGAAGCCCTCATCTTCGTCGACGGCGAACGACGGGAAAGCGGTCCGCTCGTGGGGCGTGATGGGCAGCGGCTCGTCGCGCAGGTAGGCCAGCGCGCCGCGCAGGCACAGCTCGAGGCCGCGGCCGCCGGCGTCGACGACTCCCGCCTCGGCCAGCACGCGCAGCTGCTGCGGCGTGGCCTCGACGGCCCGCTGGGCAGCCTCGACCGTCGCCGCCAGCACGGGGTCGAGGTCCGTGTTGCCGGGATTCGTGTTGCGCACCGCCGCACGGGCCGCCTCGGCCGCGGCGCGGGCGACGGTCAGCATTGTGCCCTCGACCGGATGCGCGACCGCCGCCGTTGCCGCGCGGTGGCCGCCCTCCAGCGCGGCGGCCAGTGCCGGGCCGTCGACGGCCGGCCGGCCGTCGAGCGCGTCGGCGACGCCGCGGAGGAGCTGCGACAGGATCACGCCGCTGTTGCCCCGAGCGCCCATCAGGGCACCGCGCGAGAAGGCGTGGGCGATGGCGGGGACCGTCCGGTCGCGACCGGGAACCTGCTCGGCCGCCTCGACCGCGGCGAGCATGGTGGCCAGCATGTTCGAGCCGGTGTCGCCGTCTGGTACGGGGAAGACGTTCAGCGCGTTGACGTCGTCGACCTCGGCGCTGAGCGTGGCGGTGGCGTAGCGCAGAGCGCGCAGCAGGTCGAAAGCGTCCCAGGCGGCGCGGCTCAAGTTGGCGCGCTCAACTCCGTCCGCCGGCCGTGCCCGCCCCGTACGGACGGCCATTGACGTACACGGTCAGGCTGTGAATCTCGCGGCCGAGCTCACGTTGGACGACGTAGCGGACGCGCTCCTCGATGTTCGACACGACCGCCGCCGCCGGCACGCCGCGGGCAAGCGAGACGTGCAGCTCGATGCCCAGCCGGCCGTCCGTGTCGACGCGCACGCCGGGCGTCGCGCGGCCCAGCCAGGCGAGCAGCCGGTGGTACCAGCGTGGTCCGCTGACGGACGCGACACCGTAGGAGGCAAGCGTTGCGCGGCGCACCAACTGGCCGATCCGGCGCCGGCTGGTGCCGTTCGCGCCCACCGCGGCCTGCTGGTCGGTCGGAGGCACGGTGCTATAGTAGCCAGCCGCGTTCCGCCCGCGCCGCACGTCGACCCTTTGCAACACGGAGACAGCCAGCCAGCATGCCTCGCTCCTGCGCCATCTGCGGCAAGGTCTCGATCGGTGGCTTCAACGCCCAGTCGAGCGGGATGAACAAGGTCCGCGCCGCGCGCCGCTACCAGCCCAACCTCCAGCCGCTGCGCCTGGGCGACAAGGGCACGCCGCGCGTGCTGGTGTGCAACCGCTGCCGGCGGACGCTGCAGAAGACCGCCTGACCACGGCGGGCGCCAAGCCCGCTGGCGGACGCCGAGCCCGGCTGGCGGGCGCCGATCGACCCGCCGTCAGCTCGCGCTGTCGAGCCAGATCGTCATCGGCCCGTCGTTGACCAGCTCGACCTCCATCTCGGCGCCGAACTCGCCGCGCGCCACGCGCACGCCGAGCTCCTCCACGGCCGTCGCGAAAGCCTCGTAGAGCTGCGCCCCGAGTTCCGGCGCGGCAGCGTAGATGAATGACGGCCGACGGCCGCGGCTGACATCGGCGTAGAGCGTGAACTGGCTGATCGCGAGCATCTCGCCATCAACGTCGAGCAGCGACAGGTTCGTCTTGCCCGCCGCGTCGCGAAACATGCGCAGCTCGACCGACTTGCGCGCCAGCCCGCGGGCGGCCTCGCTGGTGTCGTCGCGGCCGACCCCGACCAGCGCCACCAGCCCAAGTCCGATCGAGCCCAGGCTGCGGCCGCCGGCGCGTACTTCGGCCCGGCTGGCCCGCTGTAGGAGGACGCGCACCGTTCGCCTCAGGCGGCTTCGAGTGGTCCGCTTGCCGCCCGGCGCACGCGCTCTGCCTCGCGGGCCGCGTCCTGGCCGCGTTGGAACAGCGCCGAACCAACTACGCAGACGTCGACACCGTAGCGACCAACCTGGCCGGCGGTGTCGCCGCTGACGCCGCCGTCGACGTGTACAGCCGCCCCGGGCCGGCCGGTCAGCAGGCGGCGCGCCTCGGCGATCTTGGGTGCCCGATCAGCCAGGAAGTGCTGCCCGCCCCAGCCGGGATGGACGGTCATGATCATCACGATCGCCAGGTCGTCGACGAACTGCTCAACGGCCGACACCGGCGTGTCGGGGCTGACGGCGAGGCCGGGCGCGCGGCGCGCGGCGGCAATGCGCTGCAGCGTCTGGCGCTTGACCGGGTCGGACTCGTCGACCTCGACGTGGAAAGTGATCGTGTCGGCGCCCGCATCGAGGAAGCGGTCGGTGAAACGCGCCGGCTGGGCGATCATCAGGTGGACGTCGATGGGCAACGTCGTCAGCCGCCGGACGGCGGCGCAGACGGTCGGCCCGAAGGTGATGTTGTCGACGAAGTGGCCGTCCATGACGTCGAGGTGGAGCCGGTCAACGCCCGCCCGCTCGAGCTTGCGCACGACCCGGTATAGGTTGCCGAAGTCGGCGGTCAGGATGCTCGCCGCGACCTGGACGGCGTTCATGACCGCGGCAGCGCCACGGCTACCGGTCGTTCGCTTGACGGGCCGCCGCCGGCCAGCGCCGCGGCACTGTCGAGCACCAGCAACTGCTGCCGCCGCGCCACGGCAGCCGGGGGTGGGGCGCCGGCACGGTCGGCGGCGAGCTGGCCGCAGGCGGCGCCGATCTCGATGCCCCGGTTGCGCCGGACGGTGGTCTCGATGCCCGCCTGGCGCAGCGTGGCCGCGAAGGCGTCGATCTTCTCGATCGGGCTGGCCTGCCAGGGAGTGTGGGCGACGGGGTTCATCGGGATGAGGTTGACGTGGGCCAGCCGGCGACCGAGCAATCGAGCCAGCTCGGCGGCGTCAGTGGCGGTGTCGTTGATCCCGTCGATCATCACGTACTCGTAGGTCACGCGCCGGCCGGTGACAGTCCCGAAGCGAGTGGCCGCCGCCACGACCTGGGCGACCGGATAGCGCCTGTTGAGCGGCACCAGCACGTCGCGCAACGCGGGCCGCGCGGCGTGCAGCGACACGGCCAGCGTGTACTGCGGGCGCAGATCGGTCAGTCGCTCGATGCCCGGCACGACGCCGCTGGTGCTGATCGTTATGTGGCGTGCACCCAGGCCGAAGCGGCGCGCGTCGGACAGCGTGGCCGCCGCCTCGAGCACGGCGTCGGTGTTGAGCAGCGGCTCGCCCATGCCCATGAACACCACGTTGGTCACCCGCCGGCCCTCGCCGGCCAGCCGCCGCCGCCAGAAGCGGACCTGGTCGACGATCTCGGCCACGTCGAGGTCGCGCATGAAGCCGAGCTCGCCGGTGGCGCAGAACGGGCAGCCGACCGCACAGCCGGCCTGGCTCGAGATGCACACCGTCGCCCGTTGCCGGCGCATGCCGCGCGCCGGGTAGCGCATGAGCACCGATTCGACCAAGCGGCCGTCATCGAGCCGGTGCAGTGCCTTCTCGGTCAGGCCGTCGTCGGTGGGCCGCAGGTCGGTGGCGACGATGGTGTCGAGCCGGAAGTCGGCCTCGAGCTCGGCGCGCAGCGGCTGGGGCAGCGTGCGCAGCTCGTCGGCGGTAACCGCCGAGGCGGTCCACAGGTGGTCGGCCAGCTGGCGCGCCCGATAGGCGGGCTGGCCACGGTCGGCCAGCCAGGCTGCGATCTCAGGCGGAGCGACGCCGGACAAGCCGGGACGTGGATCGCGTGGCCCGACGGGTAGGGCCGGGATCAGCGGTCGGGCAATCGGCGCTCCCGCCGACGGGGAGTCCATCGGCTCATCCTAGCGCTCAGCGCCCGCCGAGGCGTTCAGCGCCGCCCGCGCAGCCAGTCGGCGCCGGACATGCGCCGCCCGCCGGCGGGCTGGACCTCGAGCAGGAGCAGCGATCCATCGGTCGTCATCAGGGCCGGCGTGCCTGCCTCGTCGACGATCGCGCCGACCTCGCGCGCCGCCGCCGCGGACGCCGCAAGACTCGCTGGCCCGGCGACGGCCGCCCGCCAGACGATCAGACGCCCCTCGTCAAGCTCGACGAATGAACCCGGCCAGGGCTGGAAGGCACGCACCTGGCGCTCGAGCTCGGCCGCCGGCCGGGACGGGTCGAGTCGCCCGTCCTGGCGGCGCAGCGGCCGGGTCATCGTCGCTCCCTCGGCCCGCTGCGGCATCGCCACGAGCTCGCCGCGCAGCCAGGGCTCGAGCGCCTCGGCAAGCAGCTCGGCGGCGACCTGCGCCAGCGTAGCTTCGAGCTGGGGCGCCGTCTCGGCGCCGCGGAGCGGCAGGACGCGCTGGGCGACGACCGGCCCGCTATCGAGGCCCTCGTCCATCAACATCAGGCTCACCCCGGTCTCGCTGTCGCCGGCCAGGATGGCGGCCGGGATCGGCGCCGCGCCGCGGTGGCGGGGCAGCATCGACGGGTGCAGGTTGAGTGCGCCGTGCGCGGGCAGCTCGAGGACCGATGCCGGCACCAGCTGGCCGTAGTCGGCCAGCACGAGCAGGTCCGGGCGCAGCTCGACCAGCGCCGCTACGGCAGCCGGATCGCGCAGCCTGTCCGGCGTCAGGGTTTTCAACCCGCGCTCGCCCGCCCACCGCGCGACCGGCGTGGGCCTCAGCTCGCGGTGACGGCCGGCCGACCGGGGCGGGGCGGTGACGACTGCGGCCAGGTCGACCGCCGGCTGCGCCAGCAGAGCCGCTGCCGGCGCGACGGCGAACTCGCCGCTGCCGAGGAAGACCGTCCGCGCCGGTGCGGTCACGTCAGGCCAGCGGGGCCAGCTCCGTCTCGTCTTCGGCGCCGACCTCCTCGGCCAGCTGCGCAACTGGGATCAGCTCCTCCATCGACGCGAGGTGGTCGATGAACAGCTTGCCTGCGAGATGGTCAATCTCGTGCTGCAGGGCGCGCGCCAGCAGACCGACGCCGGCGACCTTGATCTTGCGCCCGTGGCGGTTCTGGGCGACGACCCAGACCCGTTCGCGGCGCGTGACCCAGGCTACGTAGCCGGGCAGCGACAGGCAACCCTCGAGATCGTTGTCCTCGCCCTCGCTGCGCGTGATGCGCGGGTTGACCAGCTCGTGGACCTGGCCGCCGACCTCGACCACGCACGCCTGCAGGGCGACGCCGACCTGCGGCGCGGCCAGGCCGACGCCCGGCGCGGCACGCATCGTCTCGGTCAGGTCGTCGAGCAACCCGTGGAGGTACTTGCTGAACGAGTCGACGCGCTCGCCCTTCAGGCGCAGGCGCGGGTCGCCGAGGGTGATGATCGGCTGGATCGTCATGTCGGCGAGTATATTCGGCTCAAAGGAGCGACTCCGGATCGACGTCGACCGACCACGGCGGCCCGGGATCACCGCCCAGCACGGCGTGCGGGTCGTCGCCGCGCAGCACGACGTTGAAGCGCCACCTGCCGGCCCGGCGAGCGATGTAGGCCGGCGCCGGCCCGAGCACTTCGACCTGCCGGCCGGCGGCCGTCGCCCGCTCGCGCAGCTCGGCCGCGAAGGCGGCCCCGATCCGCTCGGCCTCGGACCGGTCTTCGAGTGCGATGGTCAGCTTGATCAAACGACCAAAGGGCGGTGAGCCGAAGCGGTGCCGGGCAGCCAGCTCCGCGGTGTAGAAGGCGTCGCCACGCTGCTCGGCGACGGCGACGATCGCCGGGTGCTCGGGCAGGTAGGTCTGGATGATCGCCCGTCCCGCACGCGGCCCTCGGCCGGCCCGGCCGACAGCCTGCACCAGCAATTGGTAGGTGCGCTCGGCGGCCCGTTCGTCGGGCAGGTTGAGCGCGATGTCGGCCGACACGACGCCGACCAGGGTGACCTCGGGCACGTCGAGGCCCTTCGCCGCCAGCGCCGTCCCGACGAGCACGTCGAGCTCGCCACCGCTGAAGGCATCGACCACCTGCGCCGCCTCGCCGCGGCGCTCGACGACGTCGCGATCGAGCCGACCGACGCGGTAGTGCGGGAAGCGGACGGTCACCTCGCGCTCGACGCGTTCGGTGCCGCCACCGAGGTAGCGAATGCGCGGCGATTCGCACGCCGGGCAGCGTCGCGCCACGGGTGCGGTTGCGCCGCAGTGGTGACAGCGCAGGGCGAGCACGCTGGCATGGAAGACCAGCGGCCGCTGGCACTCGGGGCAGATCTGGACGTAACCGCAGTCACGGCAGACCACCACCGACGCGCTGCCGCGCCGGTTGATGACCAGGATCGCCCGTTCGCCGGCGCCGACATCGAGCGCGGCCAGCGCCTCGACCAGCCGGGCCGAGAGCAGGCCGCGGTTGCCGGCGGCCAGCTCGGCGCGAAGGTCGACGATCTCGACCGTCGCCCGCCGGCCGGCCAGGCGCTCGGGAAGCGCGACGTGGGCCAGGTCGCCCGCCTGCGCCAGGCCGAGAGTCGCCACGTCGGGCGTGGCGCTGCCCAGCACGACCGGCGCATCGGCCAGCCGGCCGAGCACGAGTGCCAGGTCGCGCGCCTGGTAACGGGGTGTTCGATCGGACTTGTAGGCGGCGTCGTGCTCCTCGTCGACGACGACCAGGCCCGGATCGGCGAGCGGCGCCAGCACCGCCAGCCGGGTGCCCACCACGACTGACACTTCGCCGCGGCGGATGCGCCGCCACTCGTCGGCGCGCTCACCATCTGAGAGTGCGCTGTGGAGCAGGGCGACGTCGGTGGCCAGGTCGTGGGCGAGGCGCTCGAGCAGCGGGACGGCCAGCGCGATTTCCGGCACGAGCACCAGCGCGCCGCGGCCGGTGTCGAGCGCGTGGCGGATGAGACCCGCGTACACCGCAGTCTTGCCGGCGGCGGCGACGCCCTCGAGCAGGAAGCCGCCGTGGCGCCGCTCGGCGATGAAGTCGCCGATGCGGGCCACGATCGCCGCCTGTTCGGCGCTCAGCTCGGCGCCGCCGGGCAGCGCACCGCGCGCCGGCTTCGGTCGTTCGGCCAGTGGCCGCCGTTCGACCGTCCTCGTTTCGAGTTCGATGAGGCCGCGGCGCAGCAGGCTGCGCACGGTGGCACTGCCGTGGCGTCGGCCCAGCTCCTTTGCCGGGACCGAGGCGCTCGTCCCGGCCACCTCTGCCAGCAGGGCGGCCTGGCGCTGGCCCAGCCGGGCGCCGGCCTGTCCACCACCCGGAGCAGGGTCGAGTCCGCCCGCCTGGCCACCAGCCGCCGCGAGCTTGACGTAGCGTTCCAGCCGCTGGCGCGTCTCGGGCGGCCGCAGGCGCCATTCGGTCCGTTGCCCATCTCCGCCGGACGAGCTGACCCGCTCGAGCCGCTCGAGCGCGCCCGGTGCGAGCATCTGTCGGATGACGAGCGCCGGCGGCGCGAGGTAGTGACGGCTGACGTGACGGGCCAGCGCCAGCTGCAGCGGCGGTAGCAGCGGACCGTCGCTGCGCACGCGGGCCAGGATCGGCTTCGTCTCGCGCTCAGGCGCCAAGTCGGAGCGGCCGACCACGAAGCCAAGCGCACGGCGCCGGCCGTAGTCGACCATCACCAGCTCCCCCGGCTGGACCGCGTCGTGCTCGGCCGGCAGGTGGTACGTCCAGGTCTGCCCGCCGGTCGGCCCGACGGCGTCGATCGCCACCTCGACCCAACCGCGCAGGCCCGTCGTGACGCTCACGTTGCTACAGGCGGCTGCGTCGCTCGGGGTGGCGGGCGTGCTCCTCGCGGATGATGCGGT